>Ga0116217_10004785_pt1 | contig 12031 bp, 6 predicted proteins | sample Sb_taG_6_FD_89697 | JGI IMG/M metagenome (GOLD analysis project Ga0116217, IMG submission 89697) | Peat soil microbial communities from Weissenstadt, Germany - Sb_50d_4_PS metaG | ecosystem: Environmental > Terrestrial > Soil > Wetlands > Peat | place: Germany: Weissenstadt | collected 2010-09-21 | reverse complement strand
GGTACGCCCGCGATCGGAGTCGGGCCGGGGAACGCGCCGGCCTGGGTCTGCGCGGATGCCGACGTCGAGGCAGCGGCCCGGATAGTGGTGGCCAGTAAGGCATTTGATCACGGCATCATCTGCGGCTCGGAGAACAACCTGGTCGTCGACCGGTCTGTGCGCGACTCTTTCGTCGGCGCGCTGCGGAGGGCCGGCGCGGCCGTGCTCAACGCCGCGGAATGTGATCGCGTGGCGCGGGTCGCCTTCGACGATCGGGATGGGCGTCTGCGTCGCGCCGTGTTCGGACAGGCTGCCACGTCTATCGCCGCCCGGGCAGGCATCGAGGTTCCGGCCGGTACTCGTCTGCTCGTCGCTCCCGTGCCACGCGAGGCCGCGTCGGGTCCATACGGCAAGGAAAAGCTCGCCCCGCTCCTGTCGCTGTTCACTGCCGAGGGTGAAGACGACGGCATCCGGCTTTGCCTGCAGATCCTCGGCAACGGCGGCTCCGGCCATACGGCGATCATCCACACGCGCAGCAAGCGGCTGCAGTTGTCCTTTGCGGAACAGATGCCAGTCAGCCGGGTCCTGGTCAACGGTCCCGGTGCGCAAGGTTGCATCGGCCTCGGCAACGGACTGACGCCTTCCTTCACGCTTGGCTGCGGGACTTACGGCCGCACCTCGACGACCGACAACGTGACTTACACCAACCTGGTCAACATCAAGCGGGTGGCGCATCCGCTAGCTGGTGCCGGTGTCCTATCGCCGCCTAACCTCGAGGGCTGGTACTAACAGGGATCCCGACTCTGGATCTTGCAAGTTTCAAGCAGCAATTCCGGGTCAGGCGGCCAGTACATGCCCTGCGCGTGACGGCTGAACGGCTCGCGTGCCGCCGCTGGCGTGTGCGGGTCCTCGGCCAGCAGGCGGCCCTGGACCAGTTCGCCGCGATTGCAGCATCTCTCGCAACGGACGCCGCGAAAGCCGGGCGGGGAAGCAGACTTCGGGCGCTTGTTTGGTAAGCCGCCCCGGACTTCCCATTGTGGCGTCCCGAGGCGATAGCGATCAGTGTCCGGCCGTGCAGGGATCTGTGAGCCGGGCAGGGCTGGAGCCGGCCGGTGAGTGGTTTCGCTGGGTGGCTGCCGCTGTCAGCTGCGGTCCCTGGCCGGCCTTCTACGCTGTGCCTGTGGAGACTCTGACGTTTCTCTTTACCGACATCGAGGGCTCGACGGCTCTGCTCCGGCGGGTGGGGCAGGGCGGCTACGCGCAGGTCCTTGCCGGCCACCACTCGATCATCCGGTCGGGGCTTGCCGCTCACGGCGGCAGGGAAGTGGATACGCAAGGGGACGCGTTCTTCGCCGTGTTCTCCTCACCGGCGGCGTGCGTGGCGGCGGTGACGGAGATGCAGCAGGCCCTGGAGGCACGTGCGTGGCCCGCCGGGGAGCACGTCCGGGTGCGGATGGGTGTGCATACCGGTGAGGCGTCGAAGACGGCCACGGGCCTGGTGGGCCTGGATGTGCATCGCGCCGCCCGGGTGGCAGCCCTCGGTCATGGGGGCCAGGTCTTGCTGTCGCAGACGTCGGCCGCCTTGGTGCGTGACGCTCTTCCGCCGGGCGCGGCGCTGACGGACCTGGGTGTGCACCGGCTGAAGGATCTGGCAGGTCCAGAGCAGATCTTCCAGCTGGCGGCGGCGGGCCTGCAAGCCGAGTTCCCGCCGCTGCGCACCGTGCCTGGCGGGGCCGCGGCGGCAGCGCGGACGCTGCCCCGTGACCTCGCCTCGTTCACCGGGCGGCAGCACGAGCTGGCCGAGCTGGTCGATGCCGCGGCGGGCTCGGGCGGGGTGGTCGGCATTCATGCGATCGGGGGGATGGCCGGGGTCGGCAAGACCGCGTTCGCGGTGCACGCCGCGCACCGGCTCGCCGGCCGGTTCCCGGCCGGGCAGATCTTCCTGCCCCTGCACGGGCACACGCCCGGGCAGCGGCCGGTCGATCCGGGTGACGCGCTGGCCAGCCTGCTGCTGACCGCCGGGGTTCCCGCCGCGCAGATCCCGCCCGGGGTGGAGGCGCGGATGGCGCTGTGGCGGGACCGGCTGGCGGGCCGGCAGCTGCTGCTAGTGCTCGATGACGCGGCCAGCAGTGAGCAGGTCCGGCCGCTGCTGCCCGGGACCGGGGGGAGCCTGGTGCTGGTCACCAGCCGGCGCCACCTCAGCGCGCTGGACGACGCGAGGACGATCAGCCTGGATACCCTGCCGCCCGGTGAGGCGGCCGGCTTGCTGGTCCAGCTGGCCGCCCGGCCCGGGCTCGGCCCGGCCGATCCGGCGGTCGCCGAGATCACCCGGCTGTGCGGGTACCTGCCGCTGGCGATCGGGATGGTGGCCCGCCAGCTGCACCATCATCCCGCCTGGTCGGCGGCCGGGCGGGCGGCCGAGCTGGCGGCGGCGGTGGACCGGCTGGAGCTGATGGCGACGGAGAACCTGTCGGTCGCCGCCGCGTTCGACCTGTCCTATGAGGACCTGGCCCCGGATCAGCAGCGGCTGTTCCGGCGGCTCGGGCTGCATCCCGGCGCCGACGTCGACGCCTACGCGGCCGCCGCCCTGGACGGCACCGGCCTGCCCGCGGCCCGCCGCCGGCTGGAGGCCCTGTACGACCAGTACCTGCTCACCGAGCCGACCCGTGGCCGGTACCGGCTGCACGACCTGATCCGCGAGCATGCCCGTGCCCTCGCCGAGCGCCTTGACCCGGACAGTGACCGGGACCAGGCCGCTGCCCGGCTGCTGGATTACTACCAGCACACCGCCGCCCTCACGGCTGAGGCCCGCCTGGCCCGCCAGTCCCGGACCAGGCCTGCCCCGGCCGCCCTCACCTCACCATCGTCCGCGGTCCCCGACCTGCCTGACCAGACGCGGGCACTGTCCTGGGCACGGGCCGAACGCGCCAACCTGCTCGCCTGCCTGGACCAGGCCACCCGCACCGGCCAGCATGCCCGGGTCGTCGCCCTCACCGCCGCCATGGCTGCTCTCCTGCGATATGACGGCCCCTGGACCGACGCCATCACCCGCCACACCACCGCCGTACAGGCCGCACGACACCTCGGCGACCGGCTGGGTGAGGCCAACGCCCTCAACGACCTGGGAGTAGTGCGGCGGCTGACCGGGGACTATCCGGGCGCGGCCCGGGACCTGGAGGAGGCGCTGGGCATCTACCGCGGCCTCGGCGACCGGCTCGGCCAGGCCAACGCCCTCAACGACCTGGGGGTCGTGCGGTACCTCACCGGGGACGACTATCCGGGCGCGGCCGAAGTCCAGGAGGAGGCGCTGGGCATCTACCGCGACCTCGGCGACCGGCTGGGTCAGGCCAACGCCCTCAACGACCTGGGGCTCACGCGGAGGCAGACCGGGGACTATCCGGGCGCGGCCGACGCCCAGGAGGAGGAGGCGCTGGGCATCTGCCGCGACCTCGGCGACCGGCTGGGTGAGGCCGACGCCCTCACCGAGCTGGGGGCCGTGCAGCAGGCGACCGGAGACTATCGGGGCGCGGCCGACGCCGTGGAGGCGGCGCTGGGCATCTACCGCGACCGGGGCGAGCGCCTGGGTGAGGCCAACGCCCTCAACGAGCTGGGGGGCGTGCGGCGGCTGACCGGGGACTATCCGGGCGCGGCCGGGGCCCTGGAGGAGGCGCTGGGCATCTACCGCGACCTCGGCAACCGGGGGGGTGAGGTCGAGGCGCTCAACGAGGTGGGGACGCTGCACCGGGTCCGCGGCGACGCGGACAGGGCCAGGGTGTGTCACCGGCAGGCCCTGGACCTGGCCCGCCAGATCGACAGCTCCTGGGATGAGGCCCATGCGCTGGCCGGCCTGGCCCGCTGCGCCCTGGCCGCTGGCCGTACCGCCGACGCGGCGGCCGGCCTGCGGCAGGCGCAGGAGATCTTCCAGCGGATCGGGGCGGCCGAGACCATCGGCGTGGCCGCCGAACTCGAAGCTCTCACCGATGCACGACCGGCCGCGCAAGGATCATGACTTCCGGCGACGGTGCAGGCCGGATCCGGGCGACCCCCGAAGAGGTCACGCAGCCGCGAGGAACTCCTCGTAGAAGGCCCCGCGCTTGTGTAGCTGTCCCGGCGACCGCAAATCTTTGATCTTGGCAGGGCTGAGGCTGCTCGCTCTTGGGGTCGTCTCCCGCGATGGGGTCAGGGTGCGGTGCTCGTCGGCGTGCGCGGCGCGGGCGCAGTTGATCGAGCAGACGGTGGCCTGGTGGTAGAAGTTCGGGCCACCCGTCGACGTGGCGGGCGACGTCGGTGCCGATCGCCCCCCTGCGGAAACACCCGGCATGCCGCAAGTCCGCCTGCGGCCCGTCCACGGCTGTCCGGCCCTAGCCCCGACTCCAGGCTTCTGCGATCTTCACCAGCGCCGGCGCACTCGGCCAGCCCTGGCCGCCGCAGCTGGCAGCCGCCTCCCACTGACCCGGGCGACTCACATCCACCCGGTTTGCGTTCAATCCTGTTCCGGTCCGGCAGCGGCTTCACGGTGATGTGGTCGGCCGGATCGTCTACCTCTTCCAGGTACAGCTCGACGGCCTCGGCAAGGGTCGCCAGGGCCTCGTCAATCGTGTGACCCTGGCTGGCCACGTCAACCTCCAGGCACTGCGCGATGTACTAGTCCTCTTCGCGGTGCAGCGCCGCAGTGAGAGTACGCGGCGTCTCTGGCATGCTCCCAGGATAGCCGCCCGCTGACCGGGCGAACGGGCCATAGGTCAAGACCCCCCGCCAGCCTTCTCCCGGTCCCGGACGGTCGTCCACGCCGACCCCTGCCGATCACGGGTGTGGGGCGCGTTTCCAGCCTAGGGCGCCGCATCAGCCCGTCCTTGCCATCGGTCGTAGAGCGCCGGTATGAGCCGCTTCGCACACGCAGAAGATCTTCGGTATTTACTCTGCGTGCCCGACGGTCGCCCGTTGGCGATCGAGAATTCTGCTTTCGTGGAACGAGTCACCCGTTCCACGGGTTCTGGTTCGCGACAACGCCGGACTAAAGAAAATGCGTCTCTGAGCTGCAGATATGCCGAGCCGCCTATCGGAATCGAACCGATGACCTACGCATTACGAGGGGCTTGACCTCTGCCCGCGCACGCCCTGGCTGCACCGATGACGCCGGTTATCGCACTGACGGCACTCGCCGCGCTGGGGTTATCTGACGCGCCGTTCCACGAACCGTTCCACGCCCGGAGGTGATTGCGTCGCCCCATCCTGCTACTGTCCGTAACATTGCTCCGGGCATTGTACCGCGCCGTGACCGAGCCCGGCCGACGGTTTTACAGACCGCTGGCACATATACAGTGACCTGCAGCGATGCGTCGAGCGTCGAGGCTTCGCCGCGTATTCGCCAGTCAATCGCACTGACTCAGTCAGATGGGGCATAGGGGTCGTAATCGAAGACGCCTGGTAGGCCTTCGGGACCGGGCAGGCCCCAACCGCGCCGTAGAGTGCACCGTCCCGTTCCAGTTCGCCTGCCGGGCCATCGCCACGACCTGGCACGCCCCCGGCGACGTGGGACATCACCGCGCCCGCGCGCCCGGGTACACGACCAAGTCCCAGCCGTCGACCGCTGACATGCTCGCCAAGCCGTGCCGCGTCCTCATCGTCTCCCGATCTCGGGCGTCTGGCCCAGGCCAGGCCATACCCGAGGTAATCCACGTCATCCGCCTGGCCTGGGAGAAAGCGCGGCATGACTACGAAAGTAGAGTGTGAAATAGAACTGCCGCGAAAATGGGTGGCAAGCCGATCACGATCAGACTGGGGGGTCGTGAGTGGAGGTTGGGACCGAGCTCGCTGGGCGATTCGTCCTGGAGAAGGTCCTGGAGTCCGGCGGCATGGGCGACGTGTGGCAGGGCACCGACCGGCAGCTCCGGCGGCCGGTGGCGATCAAGGTGATGCAAGACCGGCTCGCTGATCCCCGAAGGTTCGAGCGCGAAGCACAAATCGCGGCGCGGCTGCAGCATCCCGGAATCACCGTGGTCTACGACTTCGGCACGTACGACGGCGTGCCGTACATCGTGATGGAGTTGCTGGCCGGCCAGAACCTGGCTGACATGCTGGATCAGGCGCCTCGTCGGCAGCTGCCCGTCGGCATGGCGGTCTCGCTGATCATCCAGGCCGCCAAGGCCCTCCAGGCCGCCCACGCCGACCGCATCATCCACCGGGACCTGAAGCCCGCCAACCTGTTCCTGCAGGACAGAGGCGGGCTGAAGATCTGCGACTTCGGGATCGCACGGATCGCCGACGCGCCCGACGGCCTGACCTCGGGCGGTTACGTCCTCGGCACGGCCCAATACATGTCCCCCGAACAGTGCGAAGGTGCGGAGATCGACGAGCGCAGCGACCTGTACTCGCTGGGCTGCGTGCTGTATGAGCTGCTGACCGGCCGACCGCCGTTCTCGGCTGGCGGCCAACGGGCGATCATGAACCAGCACATGAATATGCCGCCCGTCAGCCCCCGTACGCTCCGCCCGGACATTCCCCGCGAACTGGACAGCATCGTGTTGAACATGCTCGCCAAGGACCCTGGTGACCGGCCAGCCGACGCCGACGTCGTTGCCGCGAGGCTAGAGGCGGTCCTGGCCGTCCGCACTTCCGCAACCGGTCAAATCGCGTCTCATGAGAAGACCAGATCGCCGTACCCGGCATCTGCTGAAGACGGCGAGAGCAGTGTCAGCCGCAAGCACGCTCAGGCCCAGCGTATGCGCCAGGATCCACGCATAGCAGCAAAGCAGCGCGATCCGCTGGAGCCGAGCCCGGAGGTACGCTCTGCCCCGCAAGCCATAAGCGAGCGGGGCCCCATCCGCCCCCAGCGCCCCGCCGTGGGAACCAGCCCTTCGCGGGCAGCTCTCCCCCCGCCGCAGCTGCAGGTCGCGCCGTCGTCCGGGTCGTGGTCCCTGCTCGCGTTCGATCCGTCTGGGCGCTGGCTGGCCTCGGCCGACGGCGACGGCACAATCACGCTGTGGGACGTTGCTTCTGGCCTGCCGGTACGGTCCTGGTCGGCTGAGGCGCATGTGCTTGCGATGGCGGCTGGCCCGGGTAATCAGCTCGCGGTCGGCGGAGACGACGGCTGCGCCCGGATCTGGGACGTGGAGCGGGCAGCACTCCGCGGCCAGTTCTGCGGACATGTTGGCGGCGTGCAGGCCGTGGCTCTCGATCACAGCGGGATCCGGCTGGCCACCGGCGATACCGACGGGGTCGTCCGGCTCTGGGATCCCAGAAGCGGGGAACCCGTTTCGGCGCTGAGGCTGGCTCACTGCGCAGTGACAGCGCTGGCTTTCGACCCGGCCGCTGGTCAGCTCGCCGCAGGCGGCGATGGTAGCAAGCTTCGGGTGTGGGATGTGGGTTCCCCGAACAAGGCGATACTCCTCGCCGAACCGCCGTACGGGGAGGAGGCCACCGCGATCGCGTTCGATGCGGCAGGCGGCCAGCTCGCCATCGGCGGCGCCGATGGCGAGCTACGGGTCTGGGATCTCGGGCCGGATGGGCACCGCTGGCGGTCTGCCCATCACGACCATGACGGCGGTGTGCTTGCCCTGGCGTGGAATGCCCCGGAGGGACACTGGGTCAGCATCGGCGCCGACGGCCGTCTCAGGGCAGGGGATGGAGACAAGCGGCCGGTGGTCGAGCGCGGTTACGTCCGGGCCGCCGCTGTGAGCGCCGTCAGCGGCCGGGGTGCGGTGATCGATGATGGCAGCGGGCGCATACACACGTTCCGGATCGGCGATCCAGGCGCCCGGCAGCGTCTCCAGGGATCTGACACCATCCTCAACGGTGTCGCTTTCGGCCCGTCCGGCGAGTTGCTCATCATCGGCGGCACCGATGGCGTGCTGCACCTCTGGGATGCACGATTGCAGACCCTGCGGTCCGCCGGCGCCTCTGGCTACGGTATCGGCGCGGTGGCCGGTGCTCCGGGCGGGCGGCGGGTGGCGGTATGCCGCGAGGATGGCCGCGTGACGGTCGGCGATATTGCCGAACGGTCCTCGGCCCTAATCGAGGCGTGGACACGCCAGTGCCCCGAACTCACGTCCGCCGTGGTCTTCAGCCCAGACGGATCCCGCGTAGCGGTCGCGGGCGATGCTGTGCGGGTATGGCGGACCGAGGACGGAAGCGCCTGCGCTGCGCTGCCGGAGAGCGCGCAGCGTACCAGGGGAATCGCGTATGACCGCACCGGGCGCCGTCTTGCCGCCGCCGGGGCGGATGGAGCCGTCCGGGTCTGGGATGCCGCCGCGGACGTCCTGCTCCACACCCTGGTCGGGCACAAAGGGGCCGTGTACGCGGTTGCCTTCAGCCCGTCGTCCGGCCGGCTGGCGACTGCGGGAGCCGATGGCACGATCAGGATCTGGGATCCCGATCGTGGGAGTCATCTGCTATGTCTCAGCGGGTGGGAGTGCCGCGCCAGGGTTCTTGCCTTCAGCCCCGCCGATGGCACTCTTGTGATCGGAGGCACCGACGGTGTCGTCCGGTTCCGTGAGCCGTCCAGCTGGACTCAGACCCGCGCCTGGCCCGGCCATGTGCACGGGATCACCGCGATGTGTTTCGGCCCGGGCGGACGGCGGCTCGCGACAGCCGGCCGAGATGGGACAGCGCGCATCTGGGACCTGGCCACGGGCTCAGCGGAGCTAGTGCTCCTGCCGCAGCGGGGACGCTGGGCCGCGGTCTTCGCCGACGGTACCATCCGCCAGGATGGTGATGCCGCCGGGCTTCTCTGGTATTCGCTCGGGCTGTCCCGCCAGCCGCCGACCCAGCACGGAACTACTCAGTGACATGGGGGTAGCGATGACAAATCCCGGAGGGAATGGCGTGGATAGCGAAGCCGTATCGGCACTCGAAGGACGGGTTTCGGACCTGGAGACATCGGTCTCCCGCCTCGGCAGGCGAGTCGACGGACTTGAGACCAGCGTCATGGGCGCCATCGATGAGCTGCAGCATACGGTGAACAAGTTCGTTACCGAATACCGGCGTGACCGCATCGTCCAGAATGCTTACAACGAGCTCGCCGAGGCCAAACATGAATTGGAGCAGGAATTCGGTCGTTACAAAGAGGTACGCGAACTCTCGGCGGGAATTATCTACATCGTAGACAGCGGGTTCATAAGCCGTTCGGTTATCCTGGACGTGACCGAACGGCTCACGATCCGGACGCCGCGATACTGGCTGGCTCCTGCCATCCTCGCGGTCGCCGCCTGGCTTGACAACGACAAGGATCGCTATTTCGACTCGGTCAACTCCGCGCTGGCTCTCAACCGCAGCAAGGCCGCGCTGTTCATGACACTCCTGCTGCGCCATCAGGCACGTACCGAGGATATGCGGGAGTGGATTGGCACCTACCTGGGCGAGCTCAAATCAAACGACTTGCCGACGGACTTCGCCGTCGTCATCGAGGCCGTCGCCGGAGGGACGCTTGGGGCCGACTCTGCGCCACAGCTGGCGCGAACTATGCGGCGCTGGTATAACGACGTGGCCAGAAACGTTGATGCCAAAGCCGAGGAAATAGGGCAATGGGAGCGGAATCTGCTGAGCTTGGCAGCAGCAGGCAACTACGCCGAACAATTCCCTACCCTCGCTCAATCCAGCCCGACCTGGGAGCTTCTCCGGAAGCGGCACGAGGCCAATACCGCTATCGAAGTGGCAGATCAGCATTTCCGGAGCCGGTTCGACGAGGGCGCCGAGGTATCAGCGGACCTCGACGACAAGATCAGCCTGCTGCTCAGGCACCTGGCCGAGGACCCTGATCCCGCAGAGGACCGGATCCTGCGGAAGATTCGACGCGCTGAAGCCGTCATCGAGACACAAGATGACGCCGCAGCCGAGCGGCGGGTGGCGGCCGATGAGGCTGACCGCACACGGGTCCTGAATATCCAGTCGCTGGTCACCCGCGTGGCTTTCCCGCCCGGCCGGAGACAGCCACCGACCATGACCGAGCTGCTAGCGATCGTGCTGAGCCAGCGCTTCATAAGCGAGGCGGCCGAAAATACCTCCGGCAAGCATCAGCGTTTCGATGCCGTGCAAATGAACATCGGGCAACGGCGCTGCAAGTTCTCCTGCGCCACCGACGCCGATGTCACTCGCGACGCTCTGCGGCGGCAGGCCGAAGATTCCACGAAGGAGCTCGCCGACGAGATCGACCATCAGATCTTCCAGCAGGGGAAGAAGCTGCGGCGGCGCGCCAACTGGCGGCTGATCCTGGCGGCCGTGGTTTCCTCCGGCCTGCTGGCGGCAGCGCTCCTTGCCGGGCCCGTGACCAGCGGTGGCGTGATCTTCATCATGACCCTGTCTGTCCTGACACTCGGGTACGGGACCCTTGACCGTTTCCTGTTGCTGCGACGGCGGCTGCGTGGCATTACGGATGGCGGCGAGCAGGAGAAAAGCAGCAGCGAACGTACGCTCAACCGGGCGAGCAACGAGCTGGCCCGGCTTTTCTCCCAAGAGCGGCGCAGCACAGAGCTGCTTCCCGCGCTTCAGGACTACCTGCGCGGGCTGACGCCCGACGACGTGTACCGAGCCACCAGGTTCACCAGCCTGCCCCCGCAGAGCCCCATGCTCCCCGGTCCACCTGATCGCGAAACGCCAGGCGATGCTGACCCTGCCGAGGGGAACGAAGATGGATACGCCCGCGGATTTCCCGAGTGGACACCTCAGCCGCCGACGCGGGCCCGCCAGCTACCTGACCGGCCGTCGCCCCTTTGACCGGACACCTTGGCTAATGCCCAGACCATCTGGCCGAACCGAGCTGGCGCCGAACTCGACCGACCGATGCATCGCCGCGCTCGCGCTGCCGACGCCCGGCTCGGTAGCCGCCGAACCGGCCTACCACCTCGCGGACACCGCCACCGTCGGCCACCTGGCCTCGGGTCCCGCTCGACTCGCTGGCCATCGGGACCACGGCGCTACGGATGCAGCCGCCCACCGACGGCACCGCCCGCGCCGACTGGTGCTGGCCATGACCACGTTTTGCTGCCGCTTGAGGTCATGGGGCGGTCCCGCAGACCGCTCCCGCAAATGTCCTGAACTGCTGCTATGTGTGCGGCTGCCGAAACTTCGCCCCGTATTCGCCGCGTAAGTCACTTGGGGCTATCCGTGAGCCGGCTATCGGATACAGGCCGATACCTACGTGTTACGAGAAGCCCGGCGAGATGGCCTCAGGCCGACAAGGCGACGGCACCAGATCGCGGCGCTGCACTTTGCTGGCTCACTCCAGGAGTTTGAGAAACTCGGCGGGGGTCAAGCCCGCCTGCCGCAGGATCGACGCCAAAGTGCCACGCTTCACGACGCCGTGCTGAGGAATGACGGCCACGCGCCCCTCCCGGTTCCGGTACACCGCATGGCTGCCCTTGGTCCGCACATGGGTGAAGCCGACTGACTCCAGCGCCCGGGTGACCTTCCGAACCGGCAGGTCGGAAAGCGAAGGGCTCACGCGGCGGGCAGGCGGAACGAGGTCACCAGCGGTGTCGCGGTGATGTGGCCGGCGGGGTCGTCTATCTCTTCCAGGTACAGCTCGACGGCCTCGGCAAGGTTGGCCAGAGCCTCGTCAATCGAGTGACCCTGGCTGGCCACGTCAACCTCCAGGCACTGCGCGATGTACCAGTCCTCTTCGCGGTGCAGCGCGGCAGTCAGAGTACGCGGCATCTCTGGCATGCTCCCAGGATAGCCGCCCGCTGCCGGGGCGAGCGGGGCGCAGGCCAAGACCCACGCCAGGCTTCTCCAGATCCCGGCCAGCCGCCCACGTCGCGGCCCCTCGCGATCACGGATACGGGCCGCCTTTGCAGCCTGAGGTGCCGCATCAGCCCGTCCATGCCCTCGGTCGTAGAGCGCAGGTATGAGCCGCCTCGCACGTTCAGATGATCTTCGGCATTTACTCTGCGTGCCCGATGATCGTCCGCTCTCGATCGAGAATTCCGCCTTCGTGGAACGGGTTATTCGTTCCACGGTCCTGGTTCACGATCAGGCCGGACCAGAGAAAATGTGCCTCTGAGCTGTAGATATTCCGAGCCGCCTATCGGAATCGAACCGATGACCTACGCATTACGAG
>Ga0116217_10004781_pt1 | contig 12034 bp, 6 predicted proteins | sample Sb_taG_6_FD_89697 | JGI IMG/M metagenome (GOLD analysis project Ga0116217, IMG submission 89697) | Peat soil microbial communities from Weissenstadt, Germany - Sb_50d_4_PS metaG | ecosystem: Environmental > Terrestrial > Soil > Wetlands > Peat | place: Germany: Weissenstadt | collected 2010-09-21 | reverse complement strand
TCGGCCTGCCAGCCATGCTCGACGACGACCGTCTGGTGCGGCTCGACGATGATGGCGGGACCCTTGACCTTGTGCCCGGGCGCCAGCGTCTCGCGCGTATAGACCAGCGCTTTGTGCCATTTGCCGCCGGAGAAAAACCGCGTGCGGCGGGCCGGCGCCGGCAGCTTGGTCCGATTGGTCCTGCGCGGATTTTCCCGAAACGTCACGCCGCCGCCGACCGCCTCGACAGACACCGCCTCGACGACTAGGTCCTTGCTGCGATCGACAAAGCCAAACTGCGCCTTATGCGCGCGCTCGAAACCCGACTTCATTTTTTGCAGCGAGGCAAGCTTCAGCGCGCCCCGCAGAGGGGGGCCGAAAGTGCCGGCGTTCACGATCAGCGGCGTGTCTGTGCCGGCGTAGCGGATATGCGCGCGCACATGCAGCGTGATCTTTTGGGCGGCGATGCCCTGGCCGGCGACCTCGCCGATTGCGTCGCGCGCCAGCCGCCGCGCCACACTCGCAAGCGTCGCGTGCGCCTTCGTGCCGAATGGCTCCTCGATCGCCTGCTGGCGCACACTGCGGATGTCGGCGAGCCCCATGCCGTAGGCGGAGAGCAGCGAAGACAAGGGATGTATGAGCACACTGGTCATGCCGAGCGCATCCGCAACCAGGCAGGCATGCTGGCCGCCGGCGCCGCCGAAACAGTTGAGCGCGTAGCGGGTCACGTCATAGCCGCGCTGCACCGAAATTTTCTTGATCGCGTTCGCCATGTTCTCGACGGCGATCTTGATAAAACCGTCGGCGACCTGTTCGGCGCTGCGGCCGTCGCCGATTTCTTTCGCCAGTGCGGCGAAACCCGCGCGCACCGCATCGGCGTCGAGCGACAGGTTTTGCCGCGGGCCGAATATTTTGGGAAAGAAATCGGCAATGAGCTTGCCGACCATGACATTGGCGTCGGTCACGGCCAGCGGGCCGCCGCGGCGATAGCATTTCGGCCCGGGATTGGCCGCGGCGGAATCGGGGCCGACACGAAACCGTGCGCCGTCATAGTGCAGGATCGACCCGCCGCCCGCCGCCACGGTGTGGATCAGCATCATCGGCGCGCGCATGCGCACGCCCGCGACCTCGGTCTCGAACGCGCGCTCGTAGGCGCCGGCAAAATGCGAAACGTCGGTCGATGTGCCGCCCATATCGAAGCCGATGAGCCGGTTGAAGCCTGCCGCGCGTCCGGTCTCGGCCATGCCGACGACGCCGGCCGCCGGCCCCGACAGGATCACGTCCTTGCCGCGGAACAGATCGGCAGCCGTCAGCCCGCCCGACGACATCATGAACATCAGACGCGTTCGCTCGGACGAGTGGGTAGGCATCAGCTCCGCCGCCACTTGCGACACGTAGTTGCGCAGGATCGGCGACAGGTAGCTGTCGACCACGGTAGTGTCGCCGCGGCCGACGAGTTTTATGAGCGGCGAGACCTCGTGGCTTGCCGACACTTGAGGAAATCCGAGATCGCGCGCCAGCGCCGCGACACGTTGCTCGTGGTCGCGGTAACGGTAAGCATGCATCAGCACGACCGCGATAGCCTGGATGCCATCCGCAAGCGCGCGCTTCAACTCAACGCGAACTGCGTCGAGATCGAGCTCGCGCTCTACGGTGCCGTCGGCCCGCACGCGCTCGTCGACCTCGACCACGCGCTCGTACAGCATGTCGGGTTTAATGATGTGCCGTGCGAAGATTTTCGGTCGCGCCTGGTAACCGATGCGCAACGCGTCGCGAAAGCCCTTGGTGATCAGGAGCAGCGTCCGCTCGCCCTTGCGCTCAAGCAGCGCATTGGTGGCGACCGTGGTGCCCATTTTCACGGCGCCGATGCGCTCGCTCGGGATCGGCTCGCCCGGCTTAAGTCCGAGCAAATGGCGGATGCCATGCACGGCGGCGTCCCGATAGGCTTCGGGATTCTCCGAAAGCAATTTATGGGTGAGGAGGGCGCCGTCCGGCCGCCTGCCGATCACGTCGGTGAAGGTGCCGCCGCGATCGATCCAGAACTCCCAACTCGACGACATGCGCTCGATCCCGCCCTTATTTTGTGCCACAGTGCGCAACAACAGGACTAGTTGAGGACGCAACGATGCACAAGATCGCGATCTCCAAGGCCGCCCTCGACCGCATGACGACGCGGATGGGCAAGCTGCACCCCTTCGACGTGATCGATCCGCGCCAAACAGCGCTGCTCGTGATCGACATGCAGAATTATTTCGTCAAGCCGGGCCATCAGGGCGAAGTGCCGCTCGCCCGCGAGATCGTGCCGAATATCAACCGGCTCGCCGCGGATTTGCGCCGCCGTGGCGGCCATGTCGTGTGGGTCCGCAACGGCACGAACGATACGCGCGAAAGCTGGTCGGTTTTCCATGAATGGCTGATGACGCCGGACCGGATGCAGCGACGCTACACGGCGATGGATATCGGACAAGACGGTTACGAATATTGGCATTTGAACGACATCCGGCCGGAGGACTCGCAGGTTACGAAGAAGCGCTATAGCGCATTCATCCAAGGCTCCTCCGACATCGAGCGTCTTTTACGCGGGCGCGGCATCGACACGCTGCTGATCGCCGGCACCGCCACCAATGTCTGCTGCGAAAGCTCGGCGCGCGACGCCATGATGCTCAATTTCAAGGTCGTCATGGTGTCCGACGGCCTCGCCACCCATAGCGACGACGAGCACAACGCGACGCTGTCGGCGCTCTACGGCCAGTTCACCGACGTGCAGACGGTGGATGAGGTGCTGCAATCGATCGAGCGCGGCGATAAGAAGAGAGCGGCGGCCTAAGGAGCCATCGCCTTCATGTCCTCGGGCGTCGGGATATATTTCTCCATCTTCGGCGGCGCGCCGTTCTTGCGCATGTCTTCGAGCCAGATGCGGTGGATGCGCGGGTCCTGATCCTCGTATTCGATCTGATCGCCGCCTTCCTTGACGCTTTTCGAAACTGCCGGCGTGTCATGCTCGGTCGCGCCGAGCAGCGAAACGCGTTGCGCCAGCATGGTTGGATAGCGCAAGCCGCCGACCGCGGTGGCGAGATAGCGCGCCGGCTGCGGGCCGGTATTGAAATGCTGGTGGAACTGGCGGTCGGCCGGCACCAAAACCATGCCGTGCTTCCAGTCGATGCGGCGGAAATCCTTGTCGTGCTCGTACCACAGCAATGAGAAGCCTTGCCCCATCACGCACATGACATGAAAGCTCGGGCCGTGCCGGTGCGCCTTCTTATAGGTGCCGACCGGCATTTCCGAAATATGCGCATGCATGGTGCCGTCGGCGAGCACAAACATGATATTGGTGCCGCCACCGCCGCGATCGCCCCAGCTCTTGAGCTCGATGGCGGTGAGATCGGGCACGAAATTCGTCTCCCACATGTGATTGCCGGGCCGCACGGTGATGAGATCGCCATCGCCGGAGAAGTATTCCTTCTTACCGGCGCGGTCTGAGAAATCGAAATCGCTGCCGAACACGAACGCCTCATTGTGAAACACATTCATCATCATCGGCAGGTTGGTGGTGGTGACGACGAGCGCGCGCTCGGTGCCGCTGGCGTTGAAGTGCCGATGCCTGGCGTTAAGCGGAATAGCGAACAGGCTCTTCGCGCCCCACTCGAAGCTGCGCTTGGTGCCGTCGGCGAACTCGACCTGGGTCGAGCCGTGGCCTTCGAGGACGTAGATCACCTCTTCGTAGAGATGGCGATGCGGTGCTGTCGCTTTGCCGGGCGCGATTTCGAGCACGAACATATTGGCGAAATCGCCGCGGCCCTTGAGGTGCACCGCGGCGCCCTTGACGCCATAGCGCGGCCACGGCGCGGTCTCAACGCCGAACAGATAGACGCCGAAATCCTCGGTGACGGGGATGCCCTCGCCGGCGAGCCAATCGCGATAGGGATCGATGCCGTAGCGCGGCTTTAATTGCGGGTTCTCGCGGATGTTCATCTCGTCCTCCAGCTCGGCTCGCCGGATAGAGATTACATCGGCTCCAGGGCAAGAGCTATGCGAACAACAGCGACTTGATCACTACCGGCACGACGCCGGGAGGCGCGATCAGCTCGCCGACATCTACGTAATCGAGCTCGTGGAGGTCCACGCCGTCGATCGAGACGATTTTCCCGGGCCAATGAAGCTCGCGGTGCAGCAGGCGGCCGAAGGATTTGCCGATATCGCCCTCGATCATGAGGAGGAGCAGCTTGATCCGATCCGCGAGCGGCGCCAGCGCGCGCAAAAGGGCTTCGCCCGCCGCCTTGAGGCGGGAATGTTCGGGATCGCCGTGCCAGGCGAAGGCGATCGCGACGCGGGCGTTGCGATCGAGGTCGATCTCCTCCATGCCGGCGCGCACGGCGGCGGCGAGACGGTCCGCATCGATGACGCCGCGCGAACCGAGCTCGATGTGCAGGACCGGCACGTTGTGCACCGGCAGCACGTAAGGATCAGGAAGATAGATGGTCTTGCCGCTGACCTGCACCGTAAACTGCGAGGCGCCGATGACGGTGGCGCGGATACGCTGGCCGGGATCGATCAACGTCAGGCGGCTTCTTCGGCTCAGCTCGCCGGCAAGCTCGGCCGCGAGCTCTTTGGCGATGTCGCCGAATTCCTGCGTTTCGTGGCCGAACATATACTCGGCGACGCCGCCGGAAAACGTAATGGCGGATGGCGAACGGCCGCGGGGCAGCCGCTCGGTGAGCAAGAGCGAGACCCCGAGCGGATCGAGCGACGCATCGAGGATCATATCGGCCGCCACCGTGGCGAGCCGGCGCGCGATGCGGCGGCGCACCGCTTCATCGGCGAGCGCTTGCGGCGATATTTTCATCTTTAGGTCATCGGCAACGAGCTGCGCCGAGTGATCGATCCGCGTCCAGGCAGCCGTCGCGTCCGTTGCGATCAGCCGGCCGCCGACCGCAAAAGCCGAAAGGCCGACGATGGCGCCACGGTCGATCAAAGCAAGCTTGGTCGTTCCGCCGCCGACATCGGCGTGCAGCAAACAGGTGTCGCGGGCTTTCGCCAGCGCCACTGCGCCCGAGCCATGCGCCGCGAGCCGGCTTTCGAGCTTGTGGCCGGCGGTGGCGCAGACGAATTTGCCGGCTTCGCCGGCAAACAGCTCGTCGATGGCGCGGGCGTTCTTGCGCTTGATCGCCTCGCCGGTGAGGATGACGGCGCCAGAGTCGATCTCGCTCTGCGTGAAGCCGGCCTCGCGATAGCAGCGGCGGATGAATTCGCCGAGTTCGTGGGCGTCGATGGTGCCGTCCGGCAGAAACGGCGTCAGCAATATCGGCGAACGCCATACGATCTCGCGGCCGATCACCACGAAACGGCTCGAAAGTCCCTGCGACTGCCGTTGCAATACGACTTTCGCGAACAAAAGGTGCGAGGTCGAACTGCCGATATCGATGCCGACCGTGGTGAATGCGACGTTGTCCTGGTCCCAGATTGTGCGCGCGATCGCGGCGCGCTCGGCCGCGGTCTCGAAGTGTTCGTGGGAAAAATCGGTCTCGTGCATCGCCAGTCCTGTTCACCTCGTCCCGCGCGGAGAGGGGGAGCTACTTCTTCTCCAAAATGCCGGCGATCGTCTTGATCTCGTTGCGGGCATATTTGGGCAGGCCGGCGCTGATCGAATCCCCCGAATTGAACGACGATTGGCCCATCAGCACCTGCGCCGGCACCAGATTGCGCAGCACCGGCACATTCTCGAATGTGCGCTTTTCGTCGAGCACGCGCGCCTTGATTGCGAGCGACATGAAGGCGGTGACGACGGTTTTGCCGGCGTCGTTCGGATCGCTCTGAAATACGGCGAAGAGTTTGCCGAACTTCATGATCTGGTTGACGTAGAAAATGTCCTGCTCGAGCGCGCCGCCAACCGGCGTGTCAAGCGCCGTTAATTCCTGCAATCCGGCCTGATCGAGATCGGCGGGCGCAAGCGCCGACAGTTCGCTCTGGAAATCGATATGGTCGGCGACTTTCTTGGCGCTGTCGCGCAATTTGTTCACCAGCATGATGCCGAGCGGAATTTTGCCCTCGAGCTTGTAAGTCGACTGGATGCAGATCGGGGTCGCCCGGCCGGTGCACCATTTGCGGTCGGGGTTGTCGTTCCCCGTCCCCGCTTCATCCTTGAAAGAGGTCACGTCCGCAGCGCTGATTGCCTGGTGCTTGATCGCCGGATCGATCTTTTCCAGGAATGGCAGCGTCGCGTAACGCCTCAGATCGATTGCGCCCGGCGTCCGGTCGAGGATGAAGCGCGCTTGCGCGACATACATATAAAGTTTCTCGGTCACCTGCTCGGTACTGCCGTTCGCGATCCTGCCGACCGTCGGCTCGGTATAGGCCGGGAACAGCGCCAAGAATTTTTTCTCGTTGGGATGCTTCTCCGCCCAGTCGTCGAAGGCAACGAGTGCGGTCTCGCTGTCGACCGCGCCGGTGCCCGTCTTGTCGCTGAATTCGATCGTGCCGGGCTTGAGCTGCGCCACAGTTACGCTACGCGCCGAGCTCACATCATCGATGCGGAAATCCTGCGCAGCGGCGCAGCCAGACCAAATCACGCCGAGAAGCACGAGCGCGTGCCGCGTCCACATTCTAAATTCTTTCAATTGAACGTTTTCAGTTTACGCGCCGGCCCCAATAATAATCCTGCCGAGGGGGAGGTTGCTGGCTCCAAGGCTGGAACAGGCCGAATATGCCACGCGACGGCGCCGGCTGTTGCGGTGGCGCTTGCCAGCCCTGATTTGGGTAATAGGACCGGCCGATCCACTGGCCATTGCTGTTGTAGCCCCCGGCGCCGCTGCCATAGTAGCTTTGGTCGTTGTTGCCCCACTGGCTCTGGTAGTAGGCGTCCTCGCGCGACACCAATTGATATTGCGTGTCCTCGGCTTGGCCGTCCGCACTGCGGCGGAAGTGCTCGATAAACCCTCTGCCGCTCGCCGGTTGGCTTTGCGGGCCACCGAACATGCCGCCGAACATTGCAGCGTTATTGGTTTGGGTGCCGACGCGATCCCCGCTCGCGTAATCGATCGGGATGTCGACAAGCTCGCGTCTCGCCTCCGGCGAGGGACCGGCGAGCGGCGTCTTCGGCGCAATGTGTTCGGCCCAGATCGCCTCCATGATCGGCTGAAAAATAGGCAAAGCGACCCGCGCGCCGGTCTCATTGGAGCCGAGCGAGCGGCGCTTGCCGTCGCCATTGTCGTAGCCGACCCAGACCGCAACGGTGACGTCGTTGGTGAAGCCGACGAACCATCCGTCGACGGCGTCCTCGGTCGTGCCCGTCTTGCCGGCGACATAGGGCGATAGCGCGCCGATCGCGCGCGCAGTGCCGCGCGCCACCACGCCCTGCAACATGGTCTTGAGCTGATAGAACGATACGCGGTCGGAGGCGCCGATTATGGGCAGCGGCGTTTTCGGATATTCGAAAATGGTCTTGCCGTTCTGCTCGATCGAGTCGATGCCGTGCGGCTGCGGCCGCGCGCCCTCATTGGCGACCGCGGCGTAGAAGGCGGCGAGATCGATCATCCGCACCGGCTGCGCGCCAAGGATGAATGGATAGTAGCGCACGCACTCGCTGTAGATTTTCGCCGCGACAGCGGTCGCGCAAATGTCGTCGAGGCTCCTTGCGGGATTAGAATCGATGCCCCCATCGAGCAGGTGCGCGGTCACAAGATTGATCGAATATTCGAGCCCGCGCCGCATGGTGAAGACGCCGCCCATGTTATAATCGGCGTTGCGCGGCGACCAGAAATCCTCTGGGCGCGCCGAGCCATCGAATTCGCGGCTGATGACATCGCGGCCGTCGATGCCGCTGCCGATCGGCGGCAGCGTGAGCGGGTCGTCGGGGACGAGCGTGTTCGGCTGCAGTCCGCGCTGCAACGCGGTGAGATAGGTCAACGGCTTGAACGCCGAGCCGGGTTGCCGCTGCGTCTGCGAGGTGCGGTTAAGCTGGCTCAACGGATAGGAAAAGCTCCCGGCCATGGCGAGGATACGGCCGGTCTTGTTCTCCAGAACGAGCGCTCCGCCTTGCACCGTCGGCCGCACGCGCAATTGCGCCTGGCCGCTACTGACCGCGGCAATGCCGGTTTTGTTTTTGCTCTTGGCATCGCCGACCTTGTTGTTGGCTTTGCTCTCAACCACGTTGACATAGACGACGTCATAGAGACTGAGGTTGCGCCTGATCTCGCCGCTCCAGGTTTGCAGCGGCAGGATACGGCCATCGGCAAGACCGACGCGGATCGAGTCATCGCCTTTTTTGCCGCCGCCTTTCTGCACGACCACTGCCGGCGTCCAATGCACGTCGTAAAGCGGCAGGCGCACGGCCTGGAGCGCCTGTTGCCAAGCAGGCGCACCCGTCGGGGCGCCCGCCTTGTTGGCCGCCGCGATTTTCTGCACGGCGTCGGTGACGTTAGCCTCGGGCCCGCGAAACTGGATGCGCCCGACCGAAAGCTCGTAGTGCGCCAGGCCCTCCTGCAGCGCCGCTTCGGTGTCGCGCTGCAACTGCGCATTGACGGTCGAATGCACCGTATAGGATTGCGCCGTCAAATTATTGACGCCGTCGGCCTTTGCCTCGCGGCCGAGAAAGTCGACGAAATGGAATCCGCTGTCGCGGTGCGGGTGCTCGGCGGCGACGAGCTTCGGCGTATTGGCAAGCGCCTGTTCCTTCTGCGCCGTGCCGATGACGCCATCCTCCTGCATGCGGCCGAGCACATAGCCGAGCCGTTCCTTGGCGCGATCGGGATGGCGGTCGGGACTGAAATAATTCGGCCCCTTGAGCAGGCCGGCCAGCATAGCGCCCTCGGCGAGCGTGAGGTCCTTGGCCGATTTGCCGAAATAGCTGCGCGCGGCCATCTCGACGCCCCACGCGCCGCGGCCGAGATAGGCGGAATTGAGATAGAGCTCGAGAATCTCGCTCTTGCTTAGCGTGCTTTCGAGCCGCGACGCCACGATCATCTCGCGGATCTTGCGCTCATAGGTCACGTCCTCGCCGACCAGGAGGTTTTTCACGACCTGCTGGGTAATGGTGGAGCCGCCCTGCGGCCGGCCCGGCTCGGCAAGATTGCCGATGAAGGCGCGGATGATGCCACGCTCGTCGACGCCGTGGTGCTGAAAGAAGCGCCGGTCCTCGGCGGCGACGAATGCTCTCTGCACATGATCGGGAACGTCGCTCAACGGCACCCAGACGCGCCGGTTGCCCGGCTCGAACACGTCGGCGAAATGTTGCCCGCTGCCGTCGAGCACCGTGCTCAGGCTCGGCAATTTTTTGCCTTTGAGGACTGTCTGGTCGGGCAGATCGGCCGCCGCGTTGTTGAAGAACGCGATGACCTCGCCGAGATCGACGACCGGATTGGCGATGGTCTCGTTCTTGCAGAACTGGTGGTAGGCGGTGTTGAGGTCGGCGAAATTCAGTCCGTGAAACGCCTTGATGTCGGCGCCCACCGCTTTCGGATCGTCGAGCGCGGTGGCGATGAGCTCGTCGAGATTGATGGATTCGATGTCGAACGCCTGGCGCATATGCGCGCAGCCGTCGCGCAAAATCTGCACCACTTGATCCTGGTCGGCTGCCGGATCGAAATGCGTCTTCACCGCCTGCGGCTGGGTCGTGACTTGACTCAGTGCCAGCGCCGTCGCGAACAGCTTGACGAGGATGGTGTCCATGGGGACGGCGGCACGGCCGGGTTTGAGGAACGCAACGGGACGACGGCGATTATAACGATCTGATCTGATCCTTACAAAAAGACTTTTTGCGAGGGGTCCGTGAAGGCTTTCCGACCGAGCGAGAATCGGATGATTTAACGCTCGCGCAACGATTGAAGAACGGCCGCGATGCTATGCGAGACCTGCCGGTGGACCGAGCGGCCGGGATTTATCCGCCGGCCTAAATCGCCGCCGCCGGCGGCCGATACCGTCGATTTTATTCCGTGTCCCGATTGTGGTGGGCAGGCCATCGCGCATTGCTGCGAGGGTCTGTGCGAGCAGCCGGATCGGGATGGGTCCGGCGCGGATTAATTACGGCCTCGCCGGCGACAAGCCGTCGAAGTGGCCGCGGTGTTGCAACCAGGCAAGCAAGACAAGCGCCGGCAGGGCGGCCGCCGAGCAGATCGCGAAGAACCACGCCCAGCCGGTCGCGGCGGCGACGAAGCCCGCCCCCGACGACAAATAAGTGCGGCCGAACGCCGCCAGCGCGGTCAACAGCGCGTATTGCGTCGCCGTGTGCAGCGGGTTGCGGCACAAGGCCGAGAGGTAGGCGACAAAGATCACGGTGCCGATGGCGCTGGTGAAATTCTCGGCGACGATGGCGAAGGTGAGCCAAGCGGCATTGAGGCCGACGACGGCCTGCCAGGAGAAGGCGAGATTGGCGAGCGCTTGCAGCACGCCGCCGAGCCATAGGCTCGCCGGCAGCGAATAGGCGCGCGCTACAAAGCCGCCGGCGAAGCCGCCGATCAGCGTTGCTGCAAGCCCGACGCCCTTGATGATGGCGGCGTATTCGTTGCGCGAAAAGCCCAGATCGATCACGAACGGCGCCGTCATCGAGCCCGAGAGCGCGTCGGTGAATTTGAACAGGATGACGAAGGCGAGCGCGACGAACGCCAGGTCGCGCGAAAGAAACTCGGAAAACGCGCCGAATGCCGCTTCAACGACGCGCCCCAGCTTGTCTTCCCGCGCATGTACCGCGTTTGCCACCGCGGATTTCTCCGGCTCGGCGGCGATGAGCGTCGTTGCGACGCCGATGACAACGAGCACCGCCATCACCATATAGCCGGAGCTCCAGGCAGCGTGACGGTCGAAGCCAAAACCGGATTCGAAGCCGCTCACGATAAACAGCGCGCCCGCGGTCGAGGCCAGCATGCCGATGCGATAGGCGGCGACGTAGGACGCCATGCCGGCGGCCTGCTCGCTTTCGCTCAGGCTCTCGACGCGGAAGGCATCGACGATGATGTCCTGCGTTGCCGAAACCGTGGCGACCAAGAGCGCGCCGACGGCGACGACGGGCGCGGATGCCGAGGGGTCGCAGCAGGCGAGAAAGACGATCGCCGCGATCAACAGAAACTGCGACAGCAACAGCCAGCCGCGCCGCCGGCCGAAACGCCGCGACAGCAGCGGCACGTCGAGGGCATCGATCAGCGGCGCCCACAGGAATTTCACCGTATAGGGCGTGCCGACCAGCGCGAACAGTCCGATAGTGCCGAGATTGACGCCTGTTTCGGTCATCCAAACGAGCAGCGTCGAGCCGGACAGTGCGAGCGGCAGGCCCGATGAAAAGCCGAGGAACATGACGATCAGCACGCGCCGCTTGAGATAGACGGCGAGCGTGTCCGCCACGGACGGGCGCGGCGTATCGGCAGTGCCGTTGGCCTCGGGCGTCACGGCCATGCGCCGCTACTCGCCGGCTTCCAGTTTGCGCACGACCGGAGCAGGGATGATGTCGGCGTCGCGGCCGTCGCTCTCGAACTCGACGTCCTTGATGCGCGCGCCGCGCTTTTCGACTTTTTCGGCCGAAATTAGAATCTGGCGCACGTCATCGTTGGCTTGATTGAAGTGCCCTTGCAGCTTCAGCACACGCTCGTGCATGCGCTCGACGTCGTCGATTAGCCGGCCGACCTCGGCTTGAATCTGGCCGGCGGCCTCGCGCATGCGCGCGTCCTTCTGAATTTGCTGGATGACGTGGATGGCGATCATCAGCAGCGACGGTGAAACGATGACGACCTTGGCATTGAATGCTCTCTGCACGACGTCGTCGAAGCCTTCATGCAGCTCGGCATAGACCGATTCCGATGGCACGAACATCAGCGCCAGATCCTGTGTTTCGCCGGGGATGAGATATTTCTGCGCGATGTCGGTGATGTGCTTGGTCATATCCTGCCGCACACGGGCCGCCGCCTGCCGGCGCTCGTCGTCGCCTTTGCAATCGCGGTAGGCGCTGATTGCCTCAAGCGGAAATTTAGCGTCGATGACCAACGGCCGATTGTCTGGCAGAAACACCACGCAATCGGGACGCATCTTGTTCGTCAGCGTGTGCTGGAACGCGTAGCAGTCCTTCGGCAGGCCG
>Ga0116217_10004776_pt1 | contig 12037 bp, 6 predicted proteins | sample Sb_taG_6_FD_89697 | JGI IMG/M metagenome (GOLD analysis project Ga0116217, IMG submission 89697) | Peat soil microbial communities from Weissenstadt, Germany - Sb_50d_4_PS metaG | ecosystem: Environmental > Terrestrial > Soil > Wetlands > Peat | place: Germany: Weissenstadt | collected 2010-09-21 | reverse complement strand
GTCGTAGGAGCCGATGGGCAACGTTACGATATTTCCGTTCCACACTGGCGCAATCGGGCCGTGGAACGTCAAGTGCTTATCGCTTTGTAATGGAGCTGTTCTTAGTGCCCTTCGATTTTGTTAACGCAGGCCAGTAGGGGCGCGGAATTATGGCGATCCTTTCGCTCGAAGGCGTCGCGGCAATTGCGCGGGAGCGAGCGGGAGGCGAACGCCCAGCAGGCCCTCGGCGGCGTCCACCACCTTGGGGTCGAGCGGCCGGGGCTCGAGCGAGACGTCCTTGCTGAGGCGGTCGGCGATGATGCGCAACGCCGCGAGGCACCCATACGACTTGTCATTGGCGGGAATGAGGTGCCACGGATCCCAACGGTTGGAGGTCTTCTCCATCATGTCCTCGATCGCCGTCTCGTAGTCCTTCCAGCGGCCACGGTTGCGGAAATCCTCGTAAGAGAGCTTCCAGCGCTTGAGCGGATTGGTGAGCCGGCTGCGGAACCGGCGCATCTGCTCGTCTGGCGTGATATGCAGGAAGAGCTTCACCAGCCGCACTCCGTCGGCGAGCAGCATGCGTTCGAACTCGTTGATCTCCTCGTAGGCGCGGCGCCATTCCTCGAAGGTCGCGAAGCCCTCGACCCGCTCGACCAGCACCCGGCCGTACCACGAGCGGTCGAAGGCGACGATCTGGCCGTGCTGCGGCAGGCGCTCCCAGAAACGCTGAAGGTAGTGCAGCGATTTCTCGCGTTCGCCGGGGGCGGCGATGGTGTGCACCCTGAAGCTGCGCGGATCGAGCGCCCAGCCGAGCCGACGGATCACGCCGCCCTTGCCCGCCGTGTCCCATCCTTCGAGCACGATGACGGCGCGCTGCGGCGTGCCGAGATAGGCCTGTTGCACGCGCTGCAGCGTTTCCTGCAAGTCGCTGAGGCGCCGCTCGTAGTCGGAGAAGTCCACCTTCGGGAAATGCTCGATGGCGGCGAGCTTCGGCCGTTTGGCGACGACGAAATCAGCAGTCTTCATGCCCCGGCGCCGCTCCCTGAAGCGAAGTCGATACGCCCCCTCTACTGTGAGCCGTTTCGCCCCCGGCGCCAAGCCGGGCGCGGCAAGGCGTTCCGGGCCGCCGCGTTGACGCTCCTTTCACCTCGCCCAGCGCGCTCATGCCGATCCATTGGCGCGATCGCCTCCTAAGGCGCGACGGGGAGCGGCGGATTTTTGCCGACGCGCGTATCGGCGAGCCACTGTTTCCATTCGGGGGTGTTGTAGGGCCATTTCGCCATCTCGATGCACCATGCCGGCGGCTCAGGGGGCAGGAAGAAGGCTTTGCGCTGCGCGGGGGTGAGGCAGCGCGGGACGGCGGCCTTGGCGGCCGACACGAGCGCCTGGATGTCGGGATGGACGTCCCATATGCGCGCCGTCTTGTCTCGAGACGCGGTGACGATGCGCTTTCCGTCCGGGCTGAAGGCCGCGCTGTTCACCGAGCCTTCGTGTCCTCTGAGCGGCTCGCCGATCGGCTTGCCGGTTCGCGGCGTCCCAGATGCGCGCTGTATTGTCTGAAGACCCGGTAACGATGCGCCGGCCGTCGGGGCTGAACGCCGCGCTATGCACGACCCGCTCATGGCCTATGAGCGGCTCGCCGATGGCCTCCCCGGTCGCGGCGTCCCAGACGCGCGCCGTCTTGTCTGAAGACGCCGTGACAATGTGCTTGCCGTCGGGGCTGAACGCCGCGCTATTGACCAGATTCTCATGGCCTTTGAGCGGCTGGCCGATCGGCTGGCCAGTCTCGGCCTCCCAGATGCGCGCCGTCTTGTCCCAAGACGCGGTGACGATGCGTCGGCCGTCGAGGCTGAACACCACGCTACGCACAATCCCCTCATGGCCTTTAAGCGGCTCACCGATCGCTTTCCCGCTCGCCGCATCCCAGATCCGCGCCGTCTTGTCCAAGGACGCGGTGACGATGCGCTGGCCGTCGGGGCTGAACGCCGCGCTCTCAACTGCTCCGTCATGGCCCTTAAGTTCGCCGATCGCCTTCCCGCTCGCCGGGTCCCAGATTCGCGCCGTCTTGTCCCGAGACGCGGTGACGATGCGCTGGCCGTCGGGGCTGAACGCCGCGTTCCACACCTCATCCTCATGGCCTTTGAGTTCGCCGATCGCCTTCCCGCTCGCCGCGTCCCAGATCCGCGCCGTCTCGTCCCGAGACGCGGTGACGATGCGCTTCCCGTCGGGGCTGAACGCCGCGTTGAGAACAAACCCATCATGGCCATTGAGCGGCTCGCCGATCGCCTCCCCGCTCGCCGCGTCCCAGACGCGCGCCGTCCTGTCAAGAGACGCGGTGACGATGCGCTTCCCGTCGGGGCTGAACGCCGCGCTATGCACGACCCGCTCATGGCCTATGAGCGGGTCGCCGACCGCCTTGCCGCTCGCCGCGTCCCAGATCCGCGCCGTCTCGTCATCAGACGCGGTGACGATGCGCTTCCCTTCGGGGCTGAACGCGGCGCTCATCACAGCACCCGCATGGCCTTTGAGCGGCTCGCCGATCGCCTTGTCGCTGGCCGCGTCCCAGATCCGCGCCGTCTTGTCATCAGACGCGGTGACGATGCGCTGGCCGTCTGGGCTGAACGCCGCGCCATTAACATCACCTTCATGGCCTTTGAGTTCGCCGATCGCCTTGCCGCTCGCCGCGTCCCAGATCCGCGCCGTCCTGTCCCAAGACGCAGTGACGATGCGCTTTCCGTCGGGGCTGAACGCTGCGCTTATCACACCTCTAACATGGCCTTTGAGCAGCTCCAGAATCGCCTCGCCGCCCCCCGCGTCCCAGATCCGCGCCGTCCTGTCCCCAGACGAGGTGACGATGCGCTGGCCGTCGGGGCTGAACGCTGCGCTTAACACGCCCGATTCATGGCCTTTGAGCGGCTCGCCGATGGCCTTGCCGCTCGCCGCGTCCCACATCCGCGCCATCTTGTCATCAGACGCGGTGACGACGCGCTTTCCGTCGGGGCTGAACGCCGCGCTCCACACAGCACCTTCATGGCCTTTGAGCGGCTCGCCGATCGCCTTGCCGGTCGCGGCGTCCCAGATCCGCGCCGTCTTGTCTGAAGACGCGGTGACGATGCGATGGCCGTCGCGGCTGAACGCCGCGCTCCGCACAGGATTCTCGTGGCCGAGAACGATCCGCTCGCGCAGATCGCGCCAGGCGCCGTCAAGCTGCAACTCCGCCTCTGGGACGTAAGGCCGAGGCGTCCCGGCGGCGACGTCGGGCAGCGCCTCGAGCGCGAGTAGGACCGCGGCGGTAGCGTCACCTAAAGTGCGCTGCTGGCGGGCCTGATGGGCCAGGAATCTCGATTGCATGACCTGCAGCTCGCGAAAATTGGCGAGGGCTTTCTCTTGCTCGGCGACAATTCGTTCCGCGGCCTCTTTGGCTTGACGCTCAGTCGTTAGGGCCGCCTCGCGCTCGGCCTCGAGACGCTGCTGGTCCTTCTCGATCGAGCGGCCCACAAAGTCGCGGATGTCGTCGACCGCCACATCGCCGGGGTCATCGAGAAGGGCTCGGCCGCGCTCGAGCTGAACGCCCGTAGGCAGCAGATAGTTTCCGCTGCCCCCGTTCTCGTCCCATTCCTTTTTTGCGCGCAGGATCGCCGCGCGCGCCCGCAGATTCTCGCGGTTCGCGCTGACCCACGCTCGCAGGGTCGGCCAGCGCTGGATGAGCGCCTCATGCGCCACCTCAACGGTTGCACGCACGTCACGTCCCGCTGGCCCCTCCCCTTGCGGGGTCTCATAGCCCGTCACCAACAGGCGGGTCTTTGGGTTGGCGAAGCGATCGATGATATCGCGTTGCTGCGGGTCATCGGGAATAAGGCTGCGCGCGCGTGTGTCTTCCTGGCCTTCGCCGGGTGTGACGAGCCGCAGGAAGAGACGGCGCGCCGCTTCCTGCTGCGCGGGCGTTAGCCTTTCATAGGCCCGCTGCGCGGTCTGTTCGATCGCGCGCGCGACGCCGCCGACCGCCGTGTAAGCTTCGGCGGTGAGAAGCTTATCGCCCTTCAGCTTTTCCCATGTCTCTTTCAGCGCGAACTGAAGCAGCGGCAGCCGGCCTTCCTCCAATCCAACATCGTCCAAGATCCGGTCGACCAATTCCGGCGGCGCAAACGAAAGTCCCACGTTCTTGGCCGGCGTCTCGATCGCGGACCTCAGATCCTCTCGCCGCATCGGCGGGATGTTGACCTGCTGGCGCGGCAGCAGCGCGCTGAGCTGCGGATTGCGGATGAGCGGATTGTAGAAGTCGGCCCGCACCGTCAGCACGACGCTCGTGCGCGATCTTGCGCCGGACGTAGATGCGACCAGGAGTTCGATGAATTTCTCGACGTCGGCGGAATGCTGCTTGAGGCGCTCCTTCTCCTCGGGCGCGGGGGCCATAGCGTAAAGCTCCTCCCACTGATCGACGTAGATCAGCAGGCGATTCTGCTTTTCCGCCGCGGCGTCGAGGCGGCGGTCGACGATGCGTGTGAGCGTCTCATCGTCGCCGGTGCGATAGAATGCCGCTTCCTTCTCGAGATAGGTGTCGATCTCGGCCGGGCCGGCGTTTTCCGGCACAGTCCCGAAAGCTTCGGCGAGCGCGCGCAGCGGCCACTTGCCCGGGCGGAGCGTGACAACATCCCACATCGTTGTCCGGCTCTGCTTGCGCAGGGCCGGAAGGAGTCCCGCGAGCACGAGCGACGACTTGCCGCTCCCCGAAGGGCCGACGACGGCGACGAAGCCATGCTCCTGCACGCGCCCGACGAGCTCGCGGATCGCGTCATCGCGGCCACAGAAGAACGCCGCGTCCTCTTCGCGGAACGGCTCCAGACCCCGGTAAGGGCAGATCGACGCGCGGATGGAGGACGCCGCAATCGTCTCGCCGCGCAGCGCGGCGCGGAGCGCTTCGAGGCTGTCGGGCTGCTGACGGACATTTGTCCCTTTGCTGAAGTCGACCCAGGTGAGGAGCTGCAGGAACCCGGTCGGCGGGGAATCGCAGCGTCGCCGGTCTGCCGGATGAGCGCAAGCTCGCGCTCATATTGCTGGGTGTTGCCGATCCCATGCTTGCCGACGAGGATGGCGACGGCCTTGGATCGGCCGATCGCGTCTTCGAGCGCCGGGATCCATCGCAGGCCCGGCCGAAGCGCGCTGCGGTCGAAGAAGGTGCTGAGGCCCTGGGCGCTGAGCCAGCCGTTCAGCTCCGCGGCAGCGCCGCCGTCGCTATGGGCGTAGCTCAGAAAGACATCGTAGGCGTCGCCGCTCCCCATCGCGCGAGCTTATTCTTCGCGGCGCGGCAATCAATGCCACTTATCCGATTGGGAGGCGGCCACAGCCTCAAGGCACGGGCAGCGCCCCGCTACGAGAGCTTGGCCTCCACGCCGAGCACGGATCAGGCAGCGCAAAAACTTGCTGCAACAAAACCTTTGTGAACATCGGAATTCGTGCTATCGCGGCTTGGTCGTCGGCTCAGACCTTGGGCCTTGCGAGGCGCTGGGCGGCGAGGCGAATGGCGAGGGGAGAATTTCTTATTTGGAATCGTCGTAACCCATTGAAAAGTCCCGATTCGGACGAATAAAACCAAGTAAAACCAAGCGTTTTTATTTGGATTAGCTTGGTCTGGCTTGGCGATATTTGGATTCGGCTTGGCCGATTAAAATACCGTATTATATTGTTACTATCGAGCGGCCGTCACGCCCTCCCGCTCGCGCAACCGGAAGCGCTGGATCTTGCCCGTGGCGGTCTTGGGCAATTCGGCGATGAACTCGATGGCGCGCGGGTATTTGTACGGGGCGAGGCGGTCCTTGACGAAGTGCTTGAGGTCGGCGTCGGTCGCGCTGTGCCCATGCTTCAGCACGACGAAGGCCTTGGTCTTGATGAGGCCGTCGGCGTCGGGCGCGCCGACGACCGCGGCCTCCAGGACGGAGGGGTGCTGCACCAGCGTCGCTTCGACCTCGAACGGGCTCACCCAGATGCCGCCGACCTTCAGCATGTCGTCCGAGCGGCCGGCGTAAGTGTACGAGCCGTCGAGGTTGCGGATGTACTTGTCGCCGCTCTTGGTCCAGCCGCCCTGGAAGGTCTCGCGGGTCTTCGCGCGATTGCCCCAGTACATCAGCGCCGCCGAGGGGCCATGGATGTAAAGATCGCCCGGCTCGCCGTCCGGCGCCGCCCGCCCGTCCTCGCCGCGCAGTTCGATCAAGTAGCCCGGCACCGGCCAGCCGGTCGTGCCGTAGCGCACCCTGTCCGGGCGGTTGGAGAGGAAGATGTGCAGCATCTCGGTCGAGCCGATGCCGTCGACGATGTCGACGCCGAAATGGCGCTTGAAGCGCTCGCCGATCTCGGCCGGCAGCGCTTCGCCGGCGGAGGAGACGAGTCTCAGCGCCACGTCCTCGCGCTCGAGGCAGGCGGGCGAAGCGAGGATGCCGGCGAAGCCGGTCGGCGTGCCGTAAAAGACAGTCGGCTTCACCCCGCCGACGCCGCCTGTCAGGCGCTTGAACAAAGCCTCGGGCGTCGGCCGCTCAGCCATCAGAAGCGCGGTCGCGCCGACGGCGAGCGGAAAGGTCAAGGCATTGCCGAGGCCATAGGCGAAGAAGAGCTTCGCGGCCGAGAAGCACACGTCGCTCTCCCTTAAGCCGAGGATCGCCTTGCCGTAGAGCTCGGTCGTCCAGTAGGGATTGGCGTGCGAGTGCACCGTCCCCTTCGGCCGGCCGGTCGAGCCCGACGAATAGAGCCAGAACGCGGGGTCGTCGGCGTGCGTACGGGCGGGCTTCACGAGCGGCGCCTGACGGCCCAGAAAGTCCTCGAACTCAACCTCGCCGAAATCGAGCGGCGCGGCCGGGCGCGACACGACGACGTCATGGACTTCGTGATCCGATTTGGTCAGCGCCGCTTTCAGCGTGGGCTTCACCGCGCCGCTGACGAAGGCGGCTTGCGCGCGCGAATGCTCGAGCATGTAGGCGAGATCGTCGGCGGTCATGAGCGTGTTGACCGCCACCGGCGCGACGCCCGCGAGCAGCGCGCCCAAGAACGCCACAGGCCAGTCGGCGCCGTCCTGCATGAGGATGAGGACCCGCTCCTCGCGCTTGATCCCCGCCTCCTTGAGGCCTGCGGCGAACCGCCGCGCACGCTCGTCGAATTCCGCGTAGGTGACCACGCCGACGTCGTCGATGAACGCCGCTTTGTCAGGGCGATCGGCATTGGCGCCAAGCAGATGCGCGGCGAAGTTGAACGCCTCGGGCGGCGGTTCAACGGAGCTGACGGTCATCGGCGTCTCCTCGGTCGCGCTCGAAGCCGGCGCGTCGGACGGCGCTTCTCCCTCGATTGGCGGCGCGGCCATGGGGTCGTACGTCGCGCGAAGACTTGCCCGCCTCGTCTTGATGCAATATTGTGCTTAGCGTCTTTCTTAGGGGCGCGCCTGGGCCATGTCAAGCAGTATACTGCCTTCGCCGACCGCCAAAGAGATCGAGGCAAGCGAAACCGCACGTCCGAATCCGCCTGCGAACGAGGGAAACAGCGTCGATTTGGCGGCGCCGGCGAAGCTCGAGACGGACTCCGAGGCGCGGAAAGAGCCGTTTCTCGTTGCGCTCGGCGAGCGCGTCAGGGCCATGCGCGCGCGGCGAGGCCTCACTCGCAAGGCCTTGGCCCAAGCTGCCGGCGTTTCCGAGCGGCACTTGGCCAATCTCGAATATGGCGTCGGCAACGCCTCAATCCTCATTCTCTTACACGTAACGCGGGCGCTTCAATGCTCCCTCGCCGAACTTCTTGGCGACGTCACCACCCAGTCGCCGGAATGGCTGATGCTGCGCGAATTGTTGGCGAACTGCGACGAAGCGACGCTGCGCCGGGTGCGCCTCGCGGCCTCGGATGTCATCGGGACTGGGCATCCGCTGAGCGAGGCGCCGCCCGCGCGCTCGTCGCGGATTGCGCTGATCGGCCTGCGCGGCGCGGGCAAATCGACGCTGGGCCGCATGCTGGCGGAAGATCTCGACTTTCCGTTTGTGGAGCTGAGCCGCGACATCGAGAAGCTCGCCGGCTGCAGCATCAGCGAAATTCTCGGGCTCTATGGCCAGAACGCCTATCGCCGCTATGAGCGCCGCGCGCTCGAGGAGACGATCCAAGCCTATCCCGAGGCGGTCATCGCAACCGCGGGCGGTCTGGTCTCCGACCTCGGCAGCTTCAACCTGCTTCTGCGGCATTGCACGACCGTCTGGCTCACGGCCGACCCCGAAGACCACATGAGCCGCGTCAGGGCTCAAGGCGATCTGCGCCCGATGGCGGCGAGCCGGGAGGCGATGGAGGATCTCAAAACGATCCTCGCCGGTCGGGCGGCTTTCTATTCGAAGGCGGAAATGCGCGTCGACACCAGCGCTCAACCGCTGGCGGAGACCTTTCACATCTTGCGGGCTGAGGTGCGGGAAGCGCTAGGCCTCCCGGTCCAAGCGTGAGGCGCTTGCCTAGGAATCGGGAGCGCACTATGATGCATTTCATTGCATCAAACTGCCTATGCATGAGAACGTTATGTATGAGAACGTAATGAACCGCCCCGACCGGGTCGATTATCAAACCGCGCCGTCGCGCTACAAGCACTGGAAGCTCAAGTTCGACGGGCCGGTGGCGACCCTCCTCGCCGATTTCGACGAGAACGGCGGCTTGCGCCCCGGCTACAAGCTCAAGCTCAACAGCTACGATCTGGGCGTCGACATCGAGCTCAACGACGCCATAAACCGCATCCGCTTCGAGCGCCCGGAAGTGCGGACCGTGGTCATCACCAGCGCGCGCGAGCGGGTCTTCTGCTCGGGCGCCAACATTTTCATGCTGGGCGCCTCCAGCCATGCGTGGAAGGTCAACTTCTGCAAATTCACCAACGAAACGCGCAACGGCCTCGAGGACTCGTCCGCCTACGGCGGGCTGAAATTCCTGGCCGCGGTCAACGGCTCTTGCGCGGGCGGCGGTTACGAGCTGGCGCTCGCCTGCGACGAGATCATTCTCATCGACGATCGCTCCAGCGCCGTCAGCCTGCCCGAGGTGCCGCTGCTCGGCGTGTTGCCGGGAACGGGCGGATTGACGCGGCTGACCGACAAGCGCCATGTCCGCCACGATCTCGCGGACGTCTTCTGCACGACGAGCGAAGGCGTGCGCGGCGAGAAGGCTTTGAATTGGCGCCTCGTCGACGCGATCGCCAAACCGGCGCAGTTTGCGGCCAGGGTGCAAGAGCGGGCGCTGGCCCTCGCGGCGACGAGCGACCGCCCCTTATCGACCAAGGGAGTCGTGCTCACGCCGATCGAGCGCGTCATCGAAGCCGATGCGTTGCGCTATTCGCATGTCACGGTGTCGATCGACCGCGGAGCGCGCGCCGCCACCTTCACGATCAAGGGGCCGCACGGCCCTCAGCCACGGGACGTCGCGGCGATCGAGGCCGCCGGCGCCGCCTGGTATCCGCTGGCGCTCGCCCGGGAGCTGGAGGATGCGATCCTTTCGATGCGCACTAACGAGCTCGACATCGGGGTCTGGCTGATCAAGACCGAAGGCGATCCCGTGACGGCGATGGCGATGGATGCGACGCTGCGATCGCTGAGCACGCATTGGCTCGCGCGGGAAACGATCGGCTATCTGCGCCGCACATTCAGTCGGCTTGACGTCTCCTCGCGGAGCCTGTTCGCGCTCGTCGAGGAGGGCTCATGCTTCGCCGGCGCTCTCTTCGAACTCGCTCTCGCGTGCGACCGCATCTATCATCTGGCGCTGCCCGGCGACGAAGCGCGCGCGCCTAAGATCGTGGTCAGCGAAGCGAACTTCGGCGATTACCCGATGGCGAGCGGCCAGAGTCGTCTCGGGCGGCGATTCTACGACGAAGCGTCCGCACTCGCGTCCGTGAAGGCCAATGTCGGCGAGCCCCTCGCCGCGGGGGCGGCGTTCGCCCTTGGCCTCGCGACCTCCATTCCCGACGACATGGACTGGGCGGACGAGATCCGGATTGCGGTCGAAGAGCGCGCATCAATGAGCCCTGACGCCCTGACCGCGATGGAGGCGAACCTGCGCTTCGACGGTCCGGAGACTTTGTTCACCCGCGTCTTTGGCCGCCTCACCGCTTGGCAGAACTGGATCTTCCAGCGTCCCAACGCGGTCGGCGACAAGGGCGCGCTGAAGATCTACGGAAGGGGCGAAAAGGCCGCGTTCGACTGGAATCGGGTGTAGCCGATGCCTCGCTTAAACCAGGACGTCGCGGACATCGCGCGCGAGACGAAGCGATCCAGGGCGCGAAGAGAGGAAGCTCGTCTTGGATTCGCCACGCCCCCAACCGCCGAGAGACTTGCTGCGTCCGGACCCTGTCCGCAGCGATGAGAGAATGATGGATCAGTCCGAGGCCGTGGTCATCAGGCAACATCTGATCGACCCGGAAATCTGCATCCGCTGCAATACCTGCGAGTCGACGTGCCCGGTCGGCGCGATCTCGCACGACTCGCGCAATTATGTGGTCGACGCGGGCAAGTGCAATCTGTGCATGGCCTGCATTCCACCCTGTCCGACCGGCAGCATCGATAGTTGGCGGGTGATGCCGCGTGCTTTAGCCTACAGCGTCGAGGCGCAGTTCGACTGGGACGCCCTGCCTGCGGAATTGAGCGCCGACGAGCTGGCTGCTACGGGCGTTTCGGCGGATCAAGACATTGCGGCCGCGCCGGCGTCAGTCTCCCTCGACGCGGCGAGCGAGGAAGCGACGTTCGACGTCGGCGCCTACGCCGCCGTCATCCCGCCTTTGTCTGCCGGGCGCCCTTACGCAAACCTTTATGGGCCGAAGGCGGCGGCCACGTCGGTCGCCGCCTCGATCGTCGGCAACGTGCGGGTGACGGAAATCGGGAGGGAGTACGACACCCATCACATCGTGCTCGATTTTGGCGCCGTGACCTTTCCGGTGCTCGAAGGGCAGTCGATCGGGATCATCCCTCCCGGCACGGAGGCGGGCGGACGGCCGCTCCCCCCGCGCCAGTATTCGATCGCGAGCCCGCGCAACGGCGAGCGGCCCGGCTACAACAACGTCTCGCTCACGGTGAAACGCGTGTTGGAAGACCGTCACGGCCGCCCGGTGCGCGGCGTCGCTAGCAATTATCTCTGCGACTTGAGCGTCGGCGACAAAGTCGAGGTGACCGGCCCGTTCGGCGTCAGCTTCCTGATGCCCAACCACCCGAAAAGCGCCATCGTGATGATCTGCACTGGCACAGGAAGCGCGCCGATGCGCGCGATGACCGAGTGGCGACGTCGGTTGCGCAAGTCGGGCAAGTTCGATGGCGGCAAACTGATGCTGTTCTTCGGCGCCCGCAGCAAGGAGGAGCTTCCGTATTTCGGGCCGCTCGGCAACCTGCCCAAGGACTTCATCGACATCAACTTCGCCTTCAGCCGCACGCCTGGTCAGCCCAAGCGCCACGTGCAGGACTTGATGCGCGAGCGCGCGGCCGATCTCGCGCCGTTCATCGCGGACCCCAACGCCTATTTCTATGTTTGCGGGTTGAAGGCGATGGAGGAGGGCGTCGTGCTCGCCCTCCGCGACATCGCGATCGACGCCGGTCTCGATTGGGCGGCGATCGGGGCGTCGCTCAAGCGGGATGGACGGCTGCACCTGGAAACCTACTGACGAGGAATGAAGACATGAGCGCCGATGACACCCTTGCTGACACGCCAGGCTCGATGAGCTCGGGCCGATTCGTTGAAATCAGTTACGACGACGCGATTCCCAATAACGTTCAACTGTCCTCGGACAAGCAGCTTCAGCGTGCGCTCGAGACTTGGCGACCAAAGTATCTCGACTGGTGGGGCGACATGGGCCCTGTGGGCTATCAACAGTCGGAAGTCTACCTCCGCACCGCCGTCGGCGTGGACCCCGCCGGCTGGGCCAAGTTCGGCTATGTGAAGATGCCGACCTATCGCTGGGGCATCCTGCTTGCCCCCAAAGTCGAGGGACGCACGATCCCGTTTGGCCGTCACAAGGGTAAGCCCACATGGCAGGAAGTGCCGGGCGAACATCGCGCGCTCCTTCGCCGGCTCATTGTGGTGCAAG
>Ga0116217_10004775_pt1 | contig 12039 bp, 10 predicted proteins | sample Sb_taG_6_FD_89697 | JGI IMG/M metagenome (GOLD analysis project Ga0116217, IMG submission 89697) | Peat soil microbial communities from Weissenstadt, Germany - Sb_50d_4_PS metaG | ecosystem: Environmental > Terrestrial > Soil > Wetlands > Peat | place: Germany: Weissenstadt | collected 2010-09-21 | reverse complement strand
TGCGGCTGGAACAGGACTTACCGCCTGGAGATTATTACGCCCTGATCTCGCGCTGGGATCGGAGGCCGGACTGCCAGGTCTATCACTGGACGATGCAGCAATCGCTACCGCCGATCCCCATTCCACTGCTGCCGCCCGATCCCGATGTGTGGATCGACCTCGGCGCCGTGTTCCGGACTACCTATGAGCGGGGCCGCTACGGCCGATCCATCGACTACAGCGCGCCGCCGCCAATGGCACTCGACCGAGCGCGCCTGGCATGGGTGACGGAGCGGGCGCGCGGGGGAACCTTGGAGTAGCAGTCTTACGCGGGGAGGCGCAACGATTGGCAGGTTGCGAAGTAGCTTTCTTCCAGTGCGACGGGGACACAGAGGTCGAGCGAAAGCCATAACGGAAGGACCGGCAAGGTCTCCCCCAGGGTCAGCGGTTGCGGCCAGGCCTCGACGCGCGGGGCCTTGCGAACGGTCACGGCCCGGTAGGCCACCGCGTACAAGCCGGTGGACGAATGCCAGGCGGCCCGGCGGCCTTGCACGCCTAACGTATCGAACAACTCGGCGTGCAGGTTGGCCGTCCGCGCGGTGACGATATCGACGACGATCACCGCGATCCCGTGCTTGAGGTAGCCGGCACACTTGGCGGCAAAGGTCCGCCGGCTTCCGGCTCGGTCCTTGTTGCGGGGACTGACCAGCTCGATGGCGGCGCGCAGCTCAGCGCCACCCAGGTCCTCGTAGACGCGAATTTCGTAGCTGTCCAGTCGGGCAAAATCTACCTTGACTGCGATCGACGGGCGCGGGGGAGCCCAGACCGCGGTAGCGCTAACGGTGCCGGCGAGCTCCGGGGGCGCCAACTCCAGTGTCGCCACGTCGATTTCCAACTCTGGCCCGACGCTGATCTCCGGCTCGGCGAAGTAATTGGCCGGGAGTGTCTCCCGGTTGAGGTGCTGGGCGATGACGGTGGCCCAGGCATGATGAAACCCCTCCCAGCGGCGCGGCCCGTGCAAGGGCGGATGGAAATGATCGAGTAACGGCATACGCTATCTCCAATCCGCCCACTCTTGACGCGCGGGCAAAGTCCCCCGGCAGTCGGCGTTCCATCAGATGCGACCGAGTTCCTTCAATATCTTCAGGGTTTCCGAAAGCGTCTTGCCATCGGCAATCGCTGCGGCGCCGCCGATCTCCTGGAGCAGTTCCGGGAAGTCGCGCTCGATTCCATTGACCCACATCGGCCATTCGGCGCGAAGCGCCAACAAACGTCTCGGACGCCAGTCGTGCTCAGCAAGCCCAATTGCCGCACACATGACAGCAAACAGGACGAAGGAGAGCACGAAGCGACCGGCTGCTCCTGAGCTAATTGCCGTTAAGAAGACGCAGACGAGGAGGAGTCCAGATAACATTGCAAGGGAAAGACAGACCAACCTCAACACGCCGAACTCCTCAGTGGACTGGAGAAGCCCCTGTTCAGCCACCTGTTGAGACCTCAGGCGACTTACAAACTCGGCCCGGTGCTCCTCCAACCGTTTGGTCGACCTGCGTTCGGCAATCCGCGGATCGGCGACCGGAGCGGGCGGAGAAACCGTCGCTGGCCTGTTGAGTCGCTGGAGCAACTCACGCGCGTTCGCCGACCTCTTCTTGATGAACCCCACGCACAGCCGAATGAGTTCGATCTGCTCCGGTGGCACCTGGTAGTTCTCGGCCAGGTCATCCTCCCACCCATGCGGCAGCTCGCGCGTGACGTCACCGACCAGCAGCTGATACCAGACGACGCCCAGGCTGTAGAGATCGTGCCGCGGATCGGGGTCGCCGCCGCGGCGCTGCTCGGGGTCCATGTACAGCGGCGTGCCGGCCCCGCGCAGGATGCTTTGCGTTTCCGCCGGCTTCTGACGGTTGACTGTGGACAAACCGACGCCCTGTTGCCCTGCCGCCGAACCGGCCATCACACCGCCGATGCCGAAGTCGGCCAACTTCACGGTGCCGCCATGGACCAGGATGTTCGCCGGCTTCAGATCGCGGTGAACCAGGCCGCTTTCGTGAGCGAAGGCTAGTCCCTCGCAGATTTGTCCGATCAGCTTGTACACGGTTTGCGGATCGAAGTCGCGCCCCGTCCGCGCATGCTGCGCGGTCAGCAAACTGCCGAGGTCGCCGCCGGGGACGTATTCGTACACCAGGTACGGTGTCGGATGCTCCAGGTCGAACCCATACAGGCGAACGATGTGGTCCGACCACTTCCCCTTGCCGGCGACCATCAACTGTTCGAGGTTCTTCCGTTCGTGCCGCAGGGAATCGGCGAGGCGGGGGTCGAGGCAGAACTTGATGGCCAGCGGCAGATGCTGCATGCTCGGGGCCGTCGCCTTGTAGACCGCGCCGAACCCGCCGGTGCCGAGCAATTGCCCCAGCAGGTACGGCGTGCCAGGCAGCTGAGTGGCGGGCGCATACGGCGGCAGGTTGGCGGGCAGCAGCTTCGCCAGGGCGGCACTGTTGTCGGCCTCGAACAGACCAATGGTCGTGAGGTTGCCCTGCGCATCCTTCACCAGCGACCGCCGGGCGGCGTTGGGGATGGCCGCCAGGTAGGCGACGGCCGCCGCCTTGTCGTCCGGGTTGGCCGTGGGGGCGAGTTCCTCGACGAGTTTCGTGGCGAGTTTGCGGGCGTCGGCTTCGGGGAGGGCCGCCATTTGCGTCACGGCTTGCTGCTTTACGGCCGGTGATTGACCGCGCAGCCACTTCCACCAACTATCGAGGATCGGCGGGCCGAAGTAATCGACGGCTTTTTCGGCGACAAAGGCGACCGCCTTGCCGACGGCGGCGCCGACGGCGACGCCGATGGCCGCCTCGCACGGTCCGGCAATGGCACCCGCACAACCGCCGATGACCGGCGCGATGGCGGAGGCCGCCAGACGCAGCAGGAAGTCCCGCGAGGATACGGCTTCAGCCATGACCGTCACCCCTTGCGTAAACGTAACGCGGCATTCAACAATGTATTCGCAGAAGAAGATCGCGGATTTGAGGGTCGGGGAGGAAATGGGTTGGCCGGCAGCGGTTGCCCGAAGCGATCGGTGTCCGCCGCCCACCGGCTCCCGGCCGAATCGTGCGTCAGAGGATCTGTCGAATCACCTGACCGCGGCTGAGCGGCAGGGGGCGCCCCAGGGTGTCGTGGATCTCGGCGTCGGGGCGATAGCCGAGGCAGTGGAAGACGGTCGCCAGCAGGTCCGGCGGCAGCACGCGTCCCTCCTTCGGGTGGCCGCCAATCTTGTCGGACGTGCCGTGGACCTGGCCGCCCCGGACGCCGCCGCCCGCCAGGGCCACGGAGAAGACGTGTCCCCAGTGGTCGCGCCCGCCTCCTGCGTTCATCTTCGGCGAGCGGCCGAACTCCGCCAGGCAGACCACCAACGTGTCGTCGAGCAGGCCGCGCGACGACAGGTCTTCCAGCAGCGCCGCGAACGCCTGGTCGGCCGGCGGCAGCAGGACCGTCTTGAGGCGCTCGGTCTCCTTGGTGTGCGAGTCCCAGCACGGGTTGTCCGCAGGCTCGTTGGGGCCGCGGAACCAGTTCACCTGAACCAGCGACACGCCCGCTTCCACCAACCGCCGGGCGAGGAGGACGCTCTGCCCGAACTGGCTGCGGCCGTAGCGCTCGCGCACCGCGTCCGGCTCCCGCCCCAGGTCGAAGGCCCGGCGCGACCGGTCCGAGCGCAGCAGGTCGAACGCCTGCTGCGCCTGGGCGTCGAACTGCCCCGGCAGGCCGCCGCGCTCCGCCGCCGCGAAGCGGCCTTCGATCCGGCCGAGCAAGTCGTGCCGGTCCTCTAACCGGGAGAGCGGGACGTCCACTGCCAGGCTAAATTCCGGGATGCGGCAGTCCGGCGAGGCCGGCTCGCAGCGCAGCAGCCAGGGGTCGGCCGCGCGCCCCAGCAGGCCGGCGTCCTGGCCGGGCCAGACCGACCCGTCGGTGTTGAAGATCCGGTGAGGGAGTCGCACCGCAGCCGGCAGCCCCGTCCCGGACGACCTCCGCAGGCCCTGCACGTAGGCCCCCACCGTCGGCCAGTTGTTGGGCGGGCCGGGGTTGGCGTTCTCGAAGTTGGTCGGCTGGTGCGGGTAGCCGGTCAGCATGTAGTAGCCGCTGGACGAGTGGGCGTTGTCGTCCGTGCAGACGGCCCGCAGCACGCACAGCTTGTCCGCCAGGCGGGCGAGGCGCGGCATCAGCTCGCTGACCTGCATCCCCGGGACCGAGGTGGCGATCGGTTTGAACCGGCCGCGAATCTGCTCGGGGGCGTCGGGTTTGGGGTCCCAGGTGGAATGCTGTGGCGGGCCGCCCATCAGGAAGAGGAGGATGCACGATTTCGCGCGACCCCCTCGGCGAATCGTGTCGGGGGCGTTGGCAGCGGCCGCCCGTCCGCGCAGCAGCTCGGGCAGGGACAGGCCAAGGAACCCGAGCCCGCCCGCCTGCAGCACGTCGCGGCGGGTCAGGCCGTCACAAAGCCGGGCGCCATTGTCGCGTATCGTCAGCATCGTATACCTCCCAGGGACGGGGGACCGGCCACCCCTCTCCAGCCAATCGTCGCGCGCCGCTCGTCCGGATTCAAGAGCGCTGCGGCGGGCATGACAAGACTTGCGGGGGTACGGAGTACTGAGTACGGAGTACTGAGTACGGAGTACCGAGTACGCAGCATCGACGGCGCGGTGCCGGGCTGGCGCTGCGCCGTACTCGGTACTCCGTACTCGGTACTCCGTACCTGCCCCCGGAGAACTTGCCGCGCCCGCTGCGGCTGATTGTGCCGGGCCTACTCCTCGCCGCCGCTGCCGCGCTCGAGGCCCAACTCGCCCGCGATGCCCTTCATGGCGTCGATCTCGAACTGAATGTGCTCGGTCAGATCGACGCCGAAATCGGCGGCGCCGCGCTCCACGTCCTCGCGCTTGACGCCGCGGGCGAAGCCCTTCGACTTCATCTTCTTCTTGACACTGGAGGCCGTCAGGTCCGTGATGCCGTTGGGCCGCAGCAGGGCCGTCGCGGTGATCAGCCCCGCCAGCTCGTCGCAGGCGTACAGGGCCTTCTCGATGGGGCGGACGCGGGGGTAGCGGTCGGCGAGGTAATCGGCGTGCGACAGGATGGCGGTAATCACGTCCTCCGGGTAGCCGCGCTGGCGCAGGATTTCCGAGCCCTTGAGGGGGTGGTCCGGCGGGTCGGGCCAGCGCTCGTAATCGAAGTCGTGCAGCAGGCCGACGACGCCCCACGTCTCCTCGTCCTCGCCAAGCTTGCGGGCGTAGGCGCGCATGGCCGCCTCGACGGCGAGCATGTGCTTGCGCAGACTGTCACTCTGGGTGTACTCGGTCATCAGGGCGTAAGCGTCGGCGCGGTCCATGAACTCGTTCCCTCCTCTCACGCCTCAGCACGCGGCTCTGGGCTTCATTGCGGATGGCGCATAACTCTTCCGCGGGAGGAATCAACGCCTCTTGCCGCTCCATCGGAAGCAATCGCTCCTTGATCTCGTACCAGACCTCACCCTGTTGGCACTCCGGACCAATGTCGAGCAATTCCATGACGCCGACGAACTCCAAATAGACTCTGTTGCCATCGGAGTTCAAATACGAAAACTGTCCGGCTCGCCCCTTCCGCCTGGCGCTAGCCAGCGCTTGCCGGCCGGAGTCGGCGCGCACCTGAATGATGCGCTCCTCACAAGTACGCCGCTTCCCCGAACTCCCTCCAACTACGACTCGGAACTGGAACAGCAGCTTGGCGGAGTAGACTTTCATGCCTGGCCCTCACGGGGCGGCCGCCCGGCGCAGGCGGTCGCGAACCGCAAGCCACTCGTCCGACTCGGGCGGCCGTGACACGATGATACGGGCCACGCCAGCGCCGTCAAGCGCGTGCAGCGCCGCGTACAGCCGCGCGGCATACCCATCCGGGTCGCACGGCATCTGCACGACTGTCACCCCGGCCAGTTCCGTCGCGCCGAACGCCAGCCAGCCGACGCGCAGCCCGGCCCGCCGCAGCTCCTCGACGCGGGCGCCGCCGTCTTCCGCCAGCTCCAGCGGGGTCCGCGGCGCGTAGTGGCGCGCCAGCATCCCCGGCGACGGCAGCGGGCTTGCTGACGGCTCTCCCCTCGATGCGGGACGTGCCACGAGGCCGATGATCGACTCGATCTCCGCCGGCGACACCAACCCCGGCCGCAGCAGGCGCGGCGGGTGGCTCGTCAGGTCGAGCACGGTGGATTCAATCCCGCCCGGCACTTGCCCGGCATCCAGCACCATGTCGATGCGCCCGTCGAGTCCGGATAGGACGTGCTCGGCCCGCGTCGGCGAGATGTAGCCGGAGCGGTTGGCGCTCGGGGCGGCGATGGGCACGCCGGCTGCCCGGATCAGCGCCAGGGCGACGGGATGAGCCGGCACGCGCACCGCCACGGTCGGGCCGCCGGCCGTCACCGCGTCGGGTAGGTCCGGCCGTTTCGGCAGGACCAGGGTGAGCGGGCCAGGCCAGAAGCGCTCGGCCAACCGTGCCGCCGACCCCGGCCAGTCGGCGGCGACCCGCCCCACGTCCGGGATGTCGGCGACGTGGACGATGAGCGGGTTGTTCGACGGCCGACCCTTGGCGGCGAAGATGCGTGCCACCGCGTCGGCGTCCAAAGCGCTGGCGCCCAGGCCGTAGACCGTCTCCGTCGGAAAGGCGACCAACCCGCCGGCGCGCAGGACCGCCGCGGCGCGGGCGATGGCGCCGGCGTCGGGGGGGTCCGCGTCGATGGGTACGACTTCGGTGTGCATGGCCCGCTCACGGCGATTGCAAGCGCCGGGCCAGGTAGAGGCGCGCGATCCGTTGCGACTCGATCATCTGCGGCGGGGTGTCCTCGAGCAGGGCGCGCGCCTGCCCCGGGTTGCCCATCGCATCCCAGGCCCGGGCGCGCAGGAGGCGGGCCTGCAGGTTGTAGGTGGTCAGCGGGTGCTTCTGAGTGTAAGTGCTCCACCAGCCCTCCGCGTCCTTCCACGCGGCTTCGGCCGCCGCCCGGGCCCCCTTCAGGTCGGCGGCGCTGGCCGGCGGGTTGCCGTGAGCCAGCCGGTCGGCTCGAGCCTGCTGGCGCTCCGCCTCCTCGTGCAGGCACAGGGCGAGTTGATAGGTGCCCTGGGCATCGCGCGCCCCCGCGGTCGCCCCGTCTACGAGGATGCTCAGCACTTTGCTCCCCGATTTCCAGACGCGCTCGCGCTGCGCCACCGCCGCCTCGGCGGCTTCCTGCGGGCCCCCCTTGCGAGCCTCGTCCTGCGCCCGGCCCGCCTCGCCGAAGGCCGCGAACAGGTTCTGCTTCCAGGTCTCGAAGTCGGCGTAGACCTCCGGATTGGTCTGTAGCGTGTCCTTCTGGATGCGGATCTGTTCCAGCAGCGACGTGAGTTGAGCCGCGGCTTCCTTGAACTGCCCGCGCAGCACCAGGTCGCGCGGCAGGTGCGGGTCCAGCTGGAAGCTCAGGAACTGCCTGGCCGCGTAGGAGCGAATCCGGATGCCGGGATCGCCCTCCAGCTCCGCCAACTGCCGGGGCCAGGAAGTCCTGGGGATGAGGGCCGCCTTCGCCAGCTGCTGCCGTTCCTCAATGTGAATGCCCCCCGGCGTGTCGGTGCCCCCCGCCTTGTCGATACCCCCCTCCTTGTCGTTGAGGAAGCGGCGCAGCACCCCCGGCGCCCTGTCCCGACCTCGAACCGATTCGGCACCCCCCTCCACCCCCGCGGCGGAGCCGAACTGTCGAATCAACTCCGCCGGGTCCACGGCCAGGCGTGCTCCCAGTCGCTGCGGCAACAGGTCGTCCTGCAGCGCCCGCATTCGCGGCGAGAGGGCCGACAGCGGCGGAGCCAGCCGCACCACGGAGTCCTTGACCTGTTCGGCAGTCACGTCGTAGGGGTGCGCGGCCTCGACCGTCAGCGGCTTGAGCAACTCCGGCTGCTTGCGCAGCGCCGCCAACGTGACGATCTCCCGCCCATCGTCCGGCCCCGCCACGGGCAAGGCCAGGCGGTAAGCCCGCGCCAGCTGGCCGCGCCCGGGGCCCGCCGCTCCCGGCAGTGGCAGGCCGAGGCGGTGGTCGAAGAGGAGCACCTGTTTCTCCTTGACGCCCTCGACTTCCACCAGGGCACCACAGGCCCACGGCGCGGGGGCGTTGGCCGTCATGACCAGGCAACCGGGGATGCCCATCTGGTGGAGCAGCGCCAGCAAGACGTGCGCCCGCTCCGGGCCGCTGCCCGCGCCGCGGCGCAGGGAGAACTCCGGCGAGGTGAGGTCCTCGCCCGCCACCGGATACATCTGGCGCATCACCCAGGCGAACGCCGTCGCCGCTTTCTCCGCGGGCGACAGCTTGTCGGCTTCCAGCGCGCGGGCCACGTCGCGCACGAGGAAACAGAACTCCAGGTGCGGCCCGTCGAGCAGCGTATAGGTATTGCTTTCGACCTCGGCCATCTCTCCCCTGTCCAGAGCGAATTGACTGGTGAGAAGGTCCTTCTGCTCGGCGGTCAGCGCCGGCGCCCGCCGGTCCTCGTGGGCGGTGAGGTAGGCATTGATCTGCCGAAGGGCCGTCGCGCAGGCGGCCCGGTCGGGAGACTCCGCCAGGACTTGCCGGGCCGACTCGAGTTGGTCCTCGGGCCGCGCCGCGGCGACCTTCGGGGTCGGCTGTGGGGTCGCGCTGGTGCCGCCGCAGCCGGACAGAAGGCAGAAGGCAGAAGGCAGAAGGCAGAAGGCAGATGCCGCTTGGAGGCGACAGGTCATCATCGGGGTTTCCTCGTGCGTGCTGTCTTTGCGGGCTCAGCCGGCCAGGGCGTCGCGGAGCCGCAGGCAGCAACGGACCAGGTCGGCCAGCTGGTCCAGGGGCACCATGTTCGGGCCGTCGCTGAGGGCCTCGTCGGGGCGCGGGTGCGTCTCCAGGAACAGGCCGTCACAGCCGCAGGCCACGGCGGCGCGGGCCAGGTGCGGCACCATGCGCCGGTCGCCGCCGCTGCGGTCCCCCTGGCCGCCTGGCATCTGTACGCTGTGAGTCGCGTCAAAGATCACCGGGCAGCCGAGGTCCTGCATCCAGGGGATCGAGCGCAGGTCGCTCACCAGGGTGTTGTAACCGAAGCTGGCCCCGCGCTCCGTCAGCAGCAGGCGCCGGTTGCCCACCTCCCCCATCTTGGTGACGACGTGCCGCATGTCCCACGGGGCCATGAACTGCCCCTTCTTCACGTTGACCGCCCGCCCGGTCCGCCCGGCCGCCTGCACCAGATCGGTCTGCCGCGCCAGGAACGCCGGCACCTGGATCAGGTCGCACACCTCGGCGACGGCCGACACCTGCTGCGTCTCGTGGACGTCGGTCGTCACCGGCAGCCCGCTGCGGCGCTTCACCGCGTCCAGCGTCTTCAGTCCCTCGTGCAGCCCGGGACCCCGGAACGATTTGCCCGAAGTGCGGTTGGCCTTGTCGAAGGACGCCTTGAAGATCAGCGGCAGATGCAGCCGCTCGGCGAGGTCGCGCAGCGTGTCGGCGATGCGCAGGGTCAGGTCGTGCGACTCGATGACGCACGGCCCAAGGATCCACAGCAGCGGGTGGCCCGGCCCGCAAATCGCGTTGCCGATGGTGACGGGCTGTGCGGTCGGCATGACGAAACCCTCCGTGGTCGGGATATCGTTTAGCCGCGACCCGGAGGGGAGCGCGGGCTTCGCGCTCCCCTCCGGGTCGCGGCTAAACAGGTCATTTCTTCAGCGCCACGGGAAGTGTATCGATCTTGGCGGCCAGAATGAAGTCGTTCTCGGTCAACCCGCCGACCGCATGCGTCCAGAGTTCGATGGCCACTTGTCGGTAGCCGGTCAGGTGCAGGTCGGGATGATGCCCCTCCTCCTCGGCGATCCGGCCGACACGGTTGAAGAAGTCCAAGGCGGTCGTGAAGTCCTGGACGCGCCACTCGCGGCGGATGCGCTTGCCGTCGGGCGTCAGCTTCCAGTCCGGCAGCGCCGTGAGTTGGGCCTTCACCTCCGCCGGGCTCAGCGCCGGAATGCCCCCCTCGCACGAAACACAATGCTTCTTCGTCAATTCAGCCGCCGTCGCGCTCATGATCGATCCTCCTCTTTTCTTCTTGCTGGAGAGGGCGTCCCCGTCATTCTAAGCAAACTGCGGCAACTCTTGTGCCTCCCCGACACAGGCGACAGAGTCAACCAATCGCCCCGGGATTACCAGGGCAAACGGGTTGTTGCGGCTGCGGCCGCCGCGCGGTTTCGGACGAATTGAGCTACAGCCTTCTGCGCGGCCCGACACACAACCCTAGCGGAGTGACCCCTCGTGAAAACGGCAGGATGGATGGCGGCGCTGCTGACCTTGCTGGCCGGCGTTGCCCCCGCGACGGCACACTACATACCGCACCTCTTTGAGCTGGAGCGCCTCAATCGCCGGCTGGGCGGTCAGGTCATCGATTGCACCAATCACCACGGCAGCGACCACCGCATCTGGTCGGACGCGCTGCATCAGAAGCGCGACATGTACGTTTATCTCCCGCCGAACTTCGACCCGAACAAGTGCTACCCGCTGGTCATCTGGCTGCACGGCTTCACCCAGGACGAACATTCCTTCATCAAGTCCGTCGCCGAACACATCGACCGGATGATCGTCGCCGGCGAGCTGCCGCCGGCGATCGTGGCGGCTCCGGACGGCAGTTTGTCCGGACGGTCCGGCCTCACGTTCCTCAGCCCCGGCAGCTTCTTCCTCAACAGCAAGGCCGGCAATTTCGAGGACTTCCTGATGGTGGACGTGTGGGATTTCCTGCACAAGCATTACCCGATCCGGCCCGAGCGCGAGGCGCACGCCCTGGTTGGCGTGTCGATGGGCGGCGGGGCGGCGTTCCACACGGCCATCAAGTACCGCGACCGCGTCGGCGTCGCGGTCGGCTTCATGCCGCCGCTGAACCTGCGCTGGGTGGACTGCCACGACCGCTACATGGCCGACTTCGACCCCGAGTGCTGGGGCTGGCGCACCGACATCAGCCACGGACACGAAACGGTCGGTCGCTTCTTCGGCGTGGTGAACATCCAGCTCAAGCGCGTGCTCGACCCGCTCTACGACCGCAAGGACCCGATGTCGCTGGTGAAGATCAGCGAGGAGAACCCCATCGAGATGATTGATCGCCTGAACCTGAAGCCGGGCGAGCTGGAGCTGTGCGTGGCCTACGGCGGCAAGGACCAGTTCAACATCGACGCGCAGGTGGAGAGCTTCCTGCACGTCGCCAAGCAACGCGGCCTGTGTGTCCACGTCTGTTACGACCCCAACGGCAAGCATGACGGCGCGACGGCAGACCGGCTGTTCCCGTGCGTTCAGAAGTGGCTGGGGCCGCGGCTGGAGCCGTACGCGCCGCGGTAGCCGCTTACCCATCTTCACCCGCAAAACCGGCGAGGAAGTTGCTCTCCCCGGACGGCGCGGCTTCTGGTAGATTCCCCGCCCGTCGGCGCTGACGGCGGGGTGCGCTGCGGCAGACGGCCGAAGGGGGGCCGGTTCGCCGCCGGGGACGGCCCTGCGCACGGCCCGCGGACAAGGAGGTCGGGCGTTGGCCGGTCAATGGCGGATTCGCCACAAGCTGATGCTCGGGCTCGGCCTCGTGGTCGGCGTCATGGCCATTCTGCTCGCCGGCACCATCCTCGGTCTGCTCTCTTACCGGAACACCACGAACTTGATGGAGAGCAGGGTCAACGAGTTGCACGTTTTGGAGGCATTCAAAGGGGCGGTAAACGATCTGGCGAAGGGCGCGGCAGACGGGGATGGGAAGCGGCCGGACCAGCGCGCTGAGCAAATGTACCTTCTCAGCAAGACCGACTTGGCCGTGCAGAAGTTGGCCGACTGCCACGCACTCGTTCAGGACTCACTGGATCGCGGCCGTTACGTGGATGCGCGCAAGTTCTGGACCCCCGACGCCATCGACGCTCTTGAGAAGATCCTGGCCAAACTGCGGAAGATCCTCACGGCCGAGGACCCTCCTAAAATCACAATGGGTTCGGCCCCCAATGAGTCCCTCCGCGATAAGTGTCGGAAGGAAATCGACGATTTGGTCCAGACGACGAAGTACTGGGAAGAAG
>Ga0116217_10004771_pt1 | contig 12041 bp, 12 predicted proteins | sample Sb_taG_6_FD_89697 | JGI IMG/M metagenome (GOLD analysis project Ga0116217, IMG submission 89697) | Peat soil microbial communities from Weissenstadt, Germany - Sb_50d_4_PS metaG | ecosystem: Environmental > Terrestrial > Soil > Wetlands > Peat | place: Germany: Weissenstadt | collected 2010-09-21 | reverse complement strand
CGGCTGATTTCCAAGCCGAGGTCCCTTTCCAGAATCATGCTCTGCCGATGCAGGGGCGTGTGATTGCAATATTTGCCGACGACCGTCTCGATGACGATCCGGTCACTCGCCAGGCACTTCTCGGTTCTCTACGTGGATGTACCGGATCGCCCTGAATGTCGCTATCTCTTTCTACCGCCGGGAAAATACGAGAACACGCTACGGACTGTCGGACGATGAGCAGCTTCTGAACGCGATCGACGAGACGGCAAACCAGCCGGCAGAGATACAGGCTCTTTGCCAATTCATAGACGGATTGGATTCACTTAACAAGGCACTGGTCCTGCTTTACCTCGACGGCAACAGCTACCTGGAGATCGCGGACGTGCTGGGCATCAGTGAGACAAACGTCGCGACCAAGATCAGCAGATTGAAGCAGACCATGAGGCAGGAATTTCGCGGAACAGTACGCGCTTGAAAAAGGAGCAAACCATGGATCTGGATGAACTGAAGCATCACTGGGCGGAACACGATCGAAAGCTCGATGAGAGCATCCGTTTGAGCCGGCAGCTTTTGAGCGCGACGAACCTGAACGGAGCACGCTCTGCGCTGCAGCGCATGGCCGCGTTTCTAGGCTTGGGGGCGGTCGTTTGGTTTGCCATCGTGATGGCCCTCGGGAGTTTTATTTACGAGCACATTGGGATACTCCAGTTTGCCGTGCCTGCCGCCGCGTCGGGCGTGTTTGCGATCGGGATGCTTATCGCAACGATACGGCAGATTGTTGCGGCCCGGCAGATCGATTACGGTAGGCCCATCGCCTCTATCCAGAAGCAGCTTGAAACACTGCGTGTGTTGCGGATCCGGACGACCCAGTGGGGGTTGCTGGCAGGAGTGATTGTTTGGGCACCGTTCGCCATTGTCGTTGCCAAAGCTTTCTTCGGGCTCGACGCGTATAGCACGGCTTGGCTGTGGGCGAACGTGCTGTTCGGACTCTCGCTGATTCCGCTTGCACTCTGGCTGTCGAAGAAGTTCGGCAATCGTATGGGCCGGTCTCCTTTCATTCAGCGGCTGATGAACGATATTGCCGGACACAACCTGACCGCGGCTAAAGTGTATCTCGCGAGACTCTCCGAATTCGAGGGTGAGAACCCAGATAAGTGATTGTCGGTAGTCATGGCCTGGTCTTCATTCCCCTCCATATAAGGCATTACGGTCGCCAGCCGAGTTTTCGCAGAACCCGTAGACGGAGACCTCCACTACGTCTCCCTGATCCCCATGGTTGAGCGAACGCATCTGCATCCGCGAGTTCAATTCTTCTAGCCGCTTTCGCATCTCATCCCCAGACGTGGCAACTATGGAGAGATGTTCGAGCGCGACCTGGGCTCGGGGTCGGTGATGAAACTGGCTCGCGGTTTAAACAACCTCTGGACGCAAGGCGGGCTCATGTACGCACTCCCCATCCGCTGAGGTTCTCCTATCAGGGCATCGCTTTAGCGATGCCGAAAGCAGCACCCTCTACAAGCGGCTTAGCCGCTGCGGCGGCGGATCTAATTCGAAGTCTGAACGTGCCGACGAATACGGATAATCTGCGGCCTGTCGTCACCAGGAATCTCGACGCTTTCGTCGCCTTGCTCAAAGGCGTCATTCGGCCAGGCGTGGAGAAGTGGGAAGAGGACCTCTTGCCGTCGGAAAGTTGAAAGTGATCTCGTTACTCATGCGGCACTGCGTTCTGCGGTTGCCATTTTCACGATGGGCAAAGGAATACGGACACGTCTCAACTGCCCAGATTTCTTCTCGATTGCGTCCACAAAAACCAGGTTATCCCCCCCAAAAATTGGCTCGCCAAGCAACTCGAATTCATGCCCGTACAGCTTCATCTGGTTCCCCTGTGTGAAACCCACTTGCTTTAACCTTATGCGAAGACTGACCGGTTTCTCGGTCATTGGAATCCCCTGAGTGTTCCGTAGCTTACATCCCGCTAGGCGAAAGGAAGGAACCGATTGCCAACCGCACATTATAGACCATCTGCTGATTAGTTGCGCTGTGACTCCGCTGGCTGCGGTCGCTCCGAGTCTAAATCCGGACTTGTCTTTTTTATCGTCCCGTAACACTCGGGACCTAACATTTAGAGAGAGGCAGACGTGTCCGTCTGCGGCTCCATTGGCGCTGCTCGCTGTGGTCGTCATCCTCTTGGCCGCATTGCCGTGGCGTCGTCCCCATCCCAATCATCAGTTCATGTTGGAATTATTGAGGTCCCAACTGGAAGACGAGCAGACGAACTCGCACGACTCGCAGCCGTAGAGTGCAACTTTTCACAAATCCATAATCAACCCGTAACATTCCTGGTTTATTTATTCGGTGTTCCCACCTCTCGATTGTTTCACGTACTTCGACCGTCTTTGGCTTGGAACTTTCAACCGAAACGATTCTTAATTTGGAGGATCACCGTATGAAGATCACTAGTTTCCTTCGCGGCGCGGGTTTTGCGGCCGTTCTGGCCCTGACCAGCTTCGCTTCTGCTCAACTTCTACCGACCGGTGCAACCATCACGCCGAGCGCGGCTCCAGGTGCGGTGTTTGTACCTTTGAGAACTACTTTGCCGGACTTTCCGTTCTATACGCCGGATGGCGCCGAGACTACAACGATTAGCCCGGATGGAAAAACTTTGCTGATCCTGACCAGCGGCTACAACCTGATGGTGGATGCAAGCGGCAACTACACAGGTACGGATTCCGGTGAGTTTGTTTTTGTTTATGACATTTCCACGCCCGGTACTCCGGTGGAAAAGCAGGTCGTACAGATGTTGAACTATGACCGAACCTTCGACGGGATTGTGTGGGCCCCGAATGGTTCCGCATTTTATGTTGGCGGCGGAGCCGATGACGATGTGCACACCTTCACGCTGCAGGGCGGGCAGTGGGCGGAATTCGGCACACCTATCAACCTTGGTCATGGTTCTTATCCCAAGTGCGATGTGATTTGCCAGGAGACCCAAACCGGTCCGACTACCGCTATTCTCGGTATCACCGCCGATGGCAATACGCTCTTTGTCGCGAACCATGAAACCGATTCCGTCACTTCGGTGGACCTGGTCCACGGCAAAGTCCTGCAGGAGTTCGACCTGCGTCCAGGGATCATCAATCCCGCGCAAACCGGCGTCCCGGGCGGAGAGTTCCCCTACGGAATCGCGGTCGCAGGCAACAGCACCGTTTACGTCTCCAGCGTGCGCGATCGGGAGATCGACGTGCTGAATTTTGCCGGTGGTGTTCTGACCCTTACCACCCGGATTCCGGTCGCCGGCAACCCGGAAAGGATGACTCTCAATGCCGCCCAAACCAAGCTGTTCGTGGTGGCGGCGAACTCCGACGAGTTGATCGTTATTCACACCGCGACCAACAAGGTGCTGAGCCAGGTCAATGCCAGCGCGCCGGCTGGTGTTCTGGGCAACGGACAAACCGTGCCCAAAGGCGCCAATCCCAACAGCGTTACCCTTTCGCCCGACGAGAGCACCGCTTACGTTACGGACGGTGGCACCAACGCGGTGGCAGTCATCAGCCTTACCGGGAAGAAGCCAGTCGTCACCGGCCTCATCCCAACTGGCTGGTACCCCAATTCCGTTAGCGTCAGCCCCGACGGCTCTACGCTTTACGTGGTGAACGGCAAGAGCGTGGAAGCTCCGAATACGCTGAACTGCCGCTACATCAACAATGATCCCGGCGGCGGTTTCGGCTCGGGCTGCGAAACCTATTTCTCGCAGAGCGGCGCCGGTAACCAGTATGCGTGGCAGAACGAATCTTCTGGTTTCCTGACACTGCCTGTGCCCAATGCGGTTCAGCTCGCAGACCTGACTGGCCAGGTCGCGCAAAACAACGGCTTCAACTTCCAGTTGAGCGCGAACGACATTGCGACCATGACGTTCCTGCGCGATCACATTCAACACGTCATCTACATCGTGAAGGAAAATCGTACCTTCGACCAGATTCTCGGCGACCTGACCAACGGTGCTAACGCGGATCCGGCCTTCACCCAGTTCCCGGCTTCCGTCACGCCGAACTTCCACAACCTGGCCAACAGCTTTGTCACCTTCGACAACTTCGACGACAGCTCGATGGTGAGCATGGACGGCTGGCAGTGGTCGCTCGCGGCGCGCGCTCTCGATCTCAACGAGAAGTGCGTTAAGGTCAACTACGGCAAAGGCGGTTGCCAGTACGACAGCGAAGGGACGGCCCGCAACATCAACGTCGCCATCACCGGCGTCGCCGCTCGCCAGAAGGAACAACCGCTCTATCCGCCCGATCCAAATCTGCTTCCCGGGAACGCCAACGAAGTCGAAGCCGACGGTCCCACTGGCGAAGAAGGCACGGGCTATCTTTGGGATGCTGCGCTCAAGGCTGGCCTCACCGTTCGCAACTATGGGTTCTACACCGATCTGGGTGCTCTTGATGTACGTGGCATCTCTCCCTACCTCACCGATCCTTGCTCGATGAAGCCTCCCGTCCAGGTTGCGTGGCCGGCGAAGAAAGAACTGCTCACCCGCACCGATCTTTGTTTCCGTCCTTTCGACCAGAGCTTCCCCGATTTCTTCCGTTACACGGAATGGGCGCGGGAATTCAACAACCAGGTTAAGCACAACAACATGCCCAGTCTCACTCTGCTGCGCTATGACCATGACCACTTCGGCAACTTCGGCACCGCCAGTTTCGGTGTGAACACGCCGGAACTTCAGATTGCCGACGACGACTACGCCGTAGGACTGACGGTCGATAAGATCGCCCACAGCCCCTACGCCAACAACACGCTCATCTTCGTGATCGAAGACGATCCTCAGGATGGCGCCGACCACGTCAGCGGCGACCGCAGTCTTGCTTTCGTCGTTGGACCCTACGTGAAGCAGGGTGCGGTTGTCTCCACTCCCTACTCGACCGTCAGTATGCTCCGAACCATCGAACAGGTCCTGGGCCTGCCTCCACTGAGCGTGCATGACGCGGGTGTTCCGCCCATGACGGACGCCTTCAACATCTCGCAAGCGGGCTGGACCTATTCTGCAATCCCGTCCGCCTTCCTCTACGGCACCACGCTGCCGATTCTGAACAAGTACGTTCAGAATCCCCTCGCCATACCGCATCCGACGCACGACGCGGCCTGGTGGGAAGCGCAAACCAAGGGCATGGACTTCAGCCATGCAGACAACGTCAATCCAGATCAATTCAATCGGATCCTCTGGAAAGGCCTGCTGGGGGGCAAGCCCTATCCGACCGCTCCCATGCAGGGTGGTACACCTAAGCCTGGGACAAGAGAATTCAGCAAGACCGGCTCCGAATAGGTCCACAGTCGCACTCCAGCAAATATCCCGGCTGCCCGTTTACAAACGGGGACAGCCGGGAGTATCAATTGATTGAATTCATCGAGAAGCGGTTCTACTACATGCGAATTCTTCGATCTCTGGCGTGGTTTCTGATCTTTTGCTGCTCGGCTTATGGTCAGTCCATATCCCCCCGGCAATCTTCTATGGAACAGGCACCTGATATAGCCCCTGGCCTTGCGCTGCACTCCAGTGTTTATGTTAAAGTGCAACTGGCCAATACTGTGAAGGTTTCGTCTTTAAAGACGGGCGACGTGATTGAGGGGAACATTTCGCAGGACGCATACTCCGGAGACCACGAACTTTTCCCCGCCGGATCCCCGATACATTTGACGGTTGACCAACTGGGGCGCCGACGAAGAGTGCCCAACGATCACTGGCCATGGGTGATCAAAGCCTTCACTCCTCGTCACGAAAACTATCCTATGTTTCAGTCAGCCACCGTGACATTGCCCGATGGCAGGCAGGTCCCGCTGCGGGTTTCTCTGCTCTTCATCAATCGTCAGATTGAAATACGTGCCCACTCGAAGACCGCGAAGACAAAAAAGAGGAACGCGGTTCAACCCGCCGCGAACACAATGACTCAGTCCGCCGACTTGGGAGCTGGGTCGAACCCGTTACCAGCTCATGCCGAATCGAACGATGCAGGTTCCCCTGCATTCTCGAAAAAAAGGCGAGGCGCTGTCATCACTTTGGAGGCGGCGAATCCGGCCGAAGCGCTCGTAACGTCAAAAACATCGACAGCAACGTCCGGGGAAAGTTTGTTGAGTACTGGATCGCTCGGCCCAGTAACGCTGGCTGCCGGCACCAGGGCACAAATCATTCTGCTGGGCGGAGTAAGTGCGTCGAAGAGCCGACCGGGCGATTCTTTTCAGGCGCGCTTGGTCGAACCGGTGTTGTTAGATGCGAAGGTGGTGCTGCCCGAGGGCACGTTGGTTGGAGGCAAAGTCGTAAGCAGGACCTCTCCCCGCACGTTGAGCCGGGCAGGATCGATTCTGCTCGTCTTCACGAACATGACTTTGCCTGGCGGGGCGGAGATTCCAATGGTGGCATCCGTCACAGAGGCAGAACTGGATCAAAGATCGCACACACAGATCGACCCAGAAGGCAAGATGCACGGCGATCGGCCAGGCAAAGCTTGGATGGCGATCAATATCGGAGTGACCTCGGGAATCGCCAAAGAGGCGGACGACACAATCCAGCTGATCATCGAAGCCGTTATCTCCACCGCCACCGACGCTTCTACGGCTGGGATCGGCAAGATTGTGGCGACGTGTGCTTCGGGTCTGTTCATGCTCTCGCGCCATGGACGCGACGTGGTTCTGCCCAAGTTCACCGAAATCAACATCGTATTGGATCGGCCTCTGACGCTGCCGGGGTCGTCACTGGCAACGGCTTTGCCGCGAGACGGTGCCCAATCCGGAAGGAGTGCAGGTCTGAGTGTTGCGTCGCCCCCGGCGCATTCCGACTCCGCCGAATAGAAGATCCAGAAACCCGCGCAACCACCACAGAACGTTGGCAAAGTACCAACCGCTCACTCCTCCAATTCGTCGGATGGGTGCAAATGCCGCTGCCGGTGTAACGGGGACCTGCAGCGTATGAGAGTCTACGAGCCGGGTTCCGAAGCGCACGCCGCCCCACGACCGGGTCTTTCCGGCAGAGGGAAAGGGCATCCGACCAAGACGTCTCCGCGAACTCAAGGTTTTCGTTGTGTAAGGCTCTTTCGATCGCATCCTTCAAACCTTTCGGCCTGATATCGAACACCTTCAGCGCTGACGGGTTCCGGACTAGCGTGGGGTTGCGCATGCTATCGACAAGCTTGCGTCCTATGCGGGCATAAATAGGAGTGACCAGGCCCAACCACAAACTCGAGAGGCGAGGCGTTAAGACTGGAACCGGAATCATCCATCGGCGGAGGCCGCATTGCCGCGCGTACTCTTGCATTATTTCGCCATAGCTCACCTGGTCGGCGCCGCCAATCTCGAAGACCGCCGCTTCCCCAACCGGCAATTCAAGCGCCTGCAAGAGGTAAGCGATTACATCATCGACTGCGATCGGCTGAGCCTGCCTACGCTGGCTCCAGGCGCGTGAACGAGAGTTGCTGCCCGCCAGCTACGTGCACGTCGTCTTCAACCTGCCGCGGCAGTCCTCAAGAGCGATTGGTCAATTGGATGGGGCGAATTTAACGGAAAATTAACGCAGACGGGGTACAGTTTAGCTCAGAATCAACGTTCGGGTTCCTTAGCGGCTAAAACGTCATTGGAGACTCCCACGATGACAACTCCAGCCAGTGCCATCAAAGATGAAGTCCGCCTGCTGATTGACGTTCAAATCGAGACATTCGGACAGCCAGCACCCTTAACAAATTCACAACTCCGCGAATATCACTACCGCTCCGAAAAGCTCAGGACGCTTTGCCAGGAACTGGATCGGATTGGCACAAGGAACGTCATGGAACGACAGTTGAAGAGGGCGTCTTAGCGGGGTCGGCGGAAGATGAAAACGGTCACGAAGGCGGTGACAAAAATGCGGGAAGCATCAAGCTTCCCGCATTTACTCCAACACACCCACTTGTTATTTCTGCGTAAACGGCAGCCCCGGTAACGTTTCCGTATGCTCGGACGTCACCGCGTTCAGCAGATTCGGATCTAACCCGAGCGCCTTCACGATCGTCGGAGCAATCTGACGAGTCTCCACTTGGTCTTTAAACGTTGCGGGCTTGTAACTCGGGTTTGAAACAATCAGCAGAACGTTGCGGTCGTCGTAGGCGAAGCCGCCATGCTCGGCAACTTTCTTCTTCCCGCCCGTATAGACGACTCCAACATTCGGAGCCACGATGATGTCCGGAGTCCGGGAATCGGTCAGTGGATCGTTGAATTGCAGCGTGAGCGAGGGACCGGCGAAAATTTCTCCCTGCCCAAAGAGGTTTTCATTCGCGGCTAACGTTGCCGCTGAGCTCTCCGTCTGGCTTTGATAGCTAAGCCAGATCAGCGAGACATCATCCTCGAGCGCTTGCGCCACCGGCAGCCCAGGCCCGACTCCGCCGGGCGAAAGGATCTGCGATGGCGGCTCATCCGAAGGATCGTCCGCCGGAATGCGCAGCACACGATTCGGATCAATCGCCGACTGCCCGTGCTTGGCGGATACGATAATCAGGGTCGAGTCCAGCAGCCCTTGCTTGGTCAACTCCGAAACAAATTGCCCAATCGCGCCATCCACGTATTGGATCTCGGCGAACAGCGAATCGCTCGGTGTTCCCAGCGCGTCCACATAACCGCCCGTCAGGTTGAGTGACGGTTCCACCAGCTTCTGACCCACACTCACCGCCTGGAAGTTCATGCCAAACACGTTCGGCACCGGCGCGGTAGCGCTTCCGTCGTGCGTCTTGCCATCAATCCAATTCAGCACCGCCTGCACCTTGAACTGGTCGTAGCAGCGAATGTTTTGGAAGCTGTCCGTCCAGGCGTTCGTCGACTGCGCAGCCCCGGGGTCGGGAAGCGGATTGCAACCCTGCACCGAAGGTATCGGCACCGGATTCGAGTTGATCTCCGGCGACCACAAATCATCTACGCCATCGCCACTCGGTCCATTCGTAAAGTCATAGGACGGGTGCTTGTCCGACCACGCCGTGTAACCGCCCGCATTCTTCACCACGTTGAAGATCGTGTTCACGCGAAGGTAGTTATGCGGATACACCGGCGCGCAGCCATTCTTCGGATTGCGCGGCAGGTAATCCGGATTGATTCCGTTGATCCCGGAGCTGCCGTTGGGCTTCCCGGAGTCAAGTTTGAGATAGTTGTAGTCGATCTCTTCGTCGAATCCAACCTGCGTGCCAATCACGCTCGGGCAAAGCTTGGCTCCGCCGACAATACCGTAAGGAGTGGTCTTCGCCGGAGGAGACAGCGCGCGATCATAGGTGACGTCGTAGAAAACTCCCGCCGAACGCGGGGTCGCGCCCGTGATCTGAGCCACCAGACCAGGGAAGGAATCGGAAGGTTTCGAAGTCAGTGCTTGCAGGTAATGCACTCCTGTCGACGAAAGCATTGCCAGATGCGGGCAGTAAGTCTGATTCCCGTAAAGCGGAACGCCCTTGGCGCAGTTCGCGAAGTCGAGGGAGTGCATACCGTCGACGCTGATGAGTACAACATGTTGAATCTTGCTGTTTCCTTGTGCAGCGGCCGTTACTGAAAACAGGCTCGCCAGCGCCAAAGTAAGCAGCCCGAGGGGGAGAAAACGACGATCGGACACTTTAGCCTCCTTGGATACAACCGGGAGCTAGAAGTATTCGTCGTGCTTGGCCCGCACTGGTTAACGGGACGTGAATCCTACATTAAAAAACTGTGAACCAAACCTGGAACCTCAGCTGTGCTCGTCGGGATGGCGCCCTCCGACAACGCAGATCCTCGCTGGAATTCGCTCTACAAAGTTGGTGGCGTGGCTGCCTGGATTGCTGTTCTGATCTTCAGAAGATGGCTCGGGGAAGAATTCCTGTTATTGAGAGCAATCGGGATCATCCGCTTCGGACCCAGGGAGATTCCCAGTTCCGTGATCGACTGTTTGCGCTACTTGATGACGCTCGCTGCGGCCCTCGGCTTCGCAGGGATTACGAGAATGCGATGTTACCCTGAGGAAAGATGGCATGGATAGCAAGAATTCTCGGGGTCTGAACGTGCCCGGGGTTTAGCGAAAGGGTCTACGTTCTTTTGGGCATTGGTTTCGCAGATGGCGCGATTCGTACACGCGGCATCCAGACCAACGACGACGCAAATCGCACGAATTAGACGTTTGGACCCGGCGATCCCTTCCGAATTCATTAGCCGAAGTGACGAGGTAATAATGCCGGAAGACCAGAAAGTCAACTCTTATCGTTTCCTGGACGGCCTGTCGCGCCGGATGAGTGGATGTTAATCTCGGCGACAAACTGTGTCTGGTTTTCCGACCCACACGACACACAGGGCATAACTGCCTCCCGAGATTTGAGAGCCGCCTCCTTCGGAATAGACGTTGAGATCGCCACATCTCAGCCGAAAACCCTTGTTCAGCTAATGCGTTCCGGTTGCAGCACTCTCGACCTCAGAAACGGTCGTATAGAACTGAAAGAATTTCTCCACATGAGTGATCTTTAGAGTCGTCCGGACCCGATCATTCACCCCCACCAGCGCGAGGGTTCGCCCGTCTTTCTGGCAGGTCACGTAGGCGCCGACCAGGGCGCCAATACCCGCTGAATCGACGTAGGGCACGTTGCTCATATCGAGGATCAACAGTCGCGAGGCGTCCGCCCGCACAGTAGCTTGAAACTGAAAAAGGTTGGTAAGCATGATTGGTCCTGTCAGGCGCAGGATTCTCTGTCCAGTGGTGTGGCCGGGTTCATCAATGATCTGAAGGGGATCTTGCGGCATAAGCGGTGAGTCTAGCAATTGTTGGCGCCGGCAATGATTAAGGATGCGTGAATTTTGTTAGCCGCGCGGACCCAGCCTGGCCTTATGGTGTGGGGTTGTAGCCGAAGTTTTTTGGAGAGTACTGCCCCTCAAGCGAATGACCCTCGGCAACAGCATTCCTAGAACGCTCTTCGGAACGCTCGAAAACCAATCGGATCGGTTTCAGACGTGCCTTGGCAAGAAAGGTCATTGGCGAAAAATCCTCATATCACTGGAGCAGCCGACAAGGCTGTGAATCTTGTGGGGTGTAAGTCCCCACACCACCAATTGCCTGGGCGGGTGGTTAGCATATCCGATGCATGCGGAGGCAACGAAGCATGTTCCGCTCGGACGTAAAAGCCTCGGCTGCCCTGCGGCGATAAGCGGCAGCGGTAGGAACGATCGGGGAGGCGAGCAAACCTGAGGGCCTGAACATAACGAAATGGCTGCAGTCTCGAAAAAGGGATCCGTCATGAAATCGTTTTGACGGGGAAACGCGGGAAGCCGACCTCGATAGTGTACGGGGGAAGGCCGATGACGTGGAGGAAGAAACAGGCAGGTGCACTCCACGGGACCGCCGTGACAGGGGCCCAGGCACGCAGGGAAGGATTCGCAGAGATAACGTCGGGAAGGTCCCGCCAGCAGCAGGGGCTGGTCGCAACCTGCAGAGACTCCTCGAACGAGGCTAAGGCCGAAGGAGAGGAGAGCGAGTGGGATCGACGCATGAGTCTGTAGGAGCGATGACCGGGGAGTAATGTCCTCGCAGGAGGCGGTACACGTCTCCCTGATCAAGGTAACGCCAAGATCGGGCAAAGAGACTCTGGGTACTTGGTGGTGCCATCGGCAGCGCGGTGGTCGGACACAGAGCCGACATAAGCCGACGCATGAGCTGGCACTAAGCTGAGAGCAAACCATTCGCAGTCGGGGCGTATGCGAACCAGCGCTTGAACCTCGTGGCGAATGGGAAGGCTCACGGACGAGATGCCAAGGCTTCAAACCGGACCTGGGAAATTCGGCCGTCCGGCATTATAGGGGGGCCTTCGAAAACGTGGCCATGGTGGAAATGAGATCCCAACTCGCAATCGAAAGAGCGGGCTTGGTAACCCTCCACCTACAGCCGGCGCGTCGGAGCTCTATCCCAACCAAAACCCTTGCCCGAAAGGAAGATGAGCGCTATCCCTGATAGCATCAGTCGGTGAGAGTCGCGATTTAGGGCAGACCTGCGCCGGAGGCGCGGAGGCGGACGGTGTGAGAAGATCAGTGACCGCCTAGTAAGTGGTATG
>Ga0116217_10004764_pt1 | contig 12050 bp, 4 predicted proteins | sample Sb_taG_6_FD_89697 | JGI IMG/M metagenome (GOLD analysis project Ga0116217, IMG submission 89697) | Peat soil microbial communities from Weissenstadt, Germany - Sb_50d_4_PS metaG | ecosystem: Environmental > Terrestrial > Soil > Wetlands > Peat | place: Germany: Weissenstadt | collected 2010-09-21 | reverse complement strand
GACCACAGCGCGGCCCTTCGAATGGAAATTCACCCGTCACGACCTCGCCAAACTCCTCGCTAGACTCGGTACCCCCACTGCCCCAAAAATACGTTAGCGAACTTCTGAAGTGGAGGACTTAGCTCGTCAAACGGCGGCGTAAAGCCGCCGCTACGCCGAACCGAAGCACGACCGGGACTTTCTGACTATTGACAAGCGCGAAGAACGTAGGCTAGCATTTTAGCGCGCGGATGGGGCCGGTCCACATTGTGGGGTGGACGAATTGTTGCCCTCCGGCCCGCGCCACGCTGACCTTCAAGTTTGCACGACGGTAGCACCTCAACCCAGTGGAAACCTGAATGTCAGTGACACGGATTCGAACCAGCAGGGAAGACCTATGGGACGCCGGGGCCACTGCATAGGGTGCGGCAGCGTAGCCGGCACTTTTCTCCAGAAAGCCGAAACAAGCTTGCCGACCTGAAGGTCGGCGCTACAAGAATTAACGGAACAAAGCGAGAATGTCTATGAAGACAAAGGTTCGCGACGGGAAAGGAAGTAGGGGCGGTTCGCAAACCGCCCCTACGCCCGTACAGAACGAAAGCCGCATGGCCGCCCCGATCAGGCGCGCAGAATTCGACGGAACAAAGCGAGAATGTCTATGAAAACAAAGGAACGCTGTGGAAAAAAGCCCTGCGCGTCTGTTAGAGTTCCAAGCCCCGGGCCCCCGGGTAGGGTAGGACAACGTATCCGTGCCAGCAGGGCTTCCCGTTCTTGTTCTGCGTGAAAGCGGTGTCGCAATGATGAACAGAATCTACTCTTATTCGCGTCGCGTCGCTATCGCGTTGCGGCTCCGTGGTCCTTTAGCCGGGGAAGTGCGGGCCCGAACTCTGCATGGTCTGGTCGTCGGACTGCTGCTTTACATCTGGATCATTCATATCCCGGTCATCGTGCCGATATTCGTGGTGAGGAAAGCCGGCTCCACGCTTGCCAACGTTTACCTCACCCTGATCTATGCGATCACCCTGGTGCTCCTGCGCCGTGGCTCGCTGCGGCGCGCCAGCGTCTTATATTTAGCGGGAACCTGGGTGGCCGCCACTGTGTTCATTGTTTCTGATGGAGGAATCCAGAGCACTGCGCTTGTCCACTACGTAAATCTGCCCATACTGGCAGCCTGGCTTCTGGGGGCCTCTGCGGCAGGCGTAGTGACGGCGGTCTGTCTGGGTAGTTCGCTGATATTAGCCGTACTACAGCAAAGCGGACATGCCCTGCCACGCTACTTTCCCGGCGCACCATTCGGCAATTGGAGCTCCGTGGCCATGGCAACGCTTGCGACCGTAGTGCCGGTGCTCTTCGTGCTGAATGCTCTCAATGAGGCATTGGAAAAGCGCCAGGGGGCCGAGGAAGAACTGCGCCAGTCTAACGAGAAGCTGGAACATCGCGTGAGGGAGCGCACGGTTCAGTTAGAAGAAGCCAACAATTTCTTGCAGATCCATCTGGATGATCAGAAACGCCTGGAGGCGGGCTTGGAGCTGGCGGCGCGCTACCCGAGTGAGAATCCAAACCCTGTGATGCGCCTCGGCCGCGGACACCTCGTGGACTTCGCCAATCCTCCCGCCCAGGCATTGCTGAGGACTCTGGGTTGCGCCGTCGCGGGTGAATCCCCGGCCCACATCTCAGAGCCGGCCGTGGCAGCCTTGAAGGACGGAGTCCCCCGCCAGATCGAGATAACGTACTCGGACCGAACCTACCTGTTTAGCTTTGCCCCGATCCCGCAAGGGGGTTACGTCAACCTCTACGCCACAGATATTACGGACCGAAAGCGGGCCGAGGAGGCATTACACAAGCGCGAAGAAGAAAACCGCCTTCTCGCCGACCTCCTCGAGAATTCCGACCAGCCCTTTGCGGTTGGCTACACCGACGGGCGGCTCGGAATCCTCAACGGAGCTTTTGAGCGCCTCACCGGCTATAGCCGCGCAGAGCTCTCGACAACGGATTGGGCGCACACGCTGACCCCCTCCGAGTGGCAGGAAATCGAACGCGCCAAGCTGGAGGAGCTTCACCGCACGGGTCAACCGGTCCGTTACGAGAAGGAGTATCTACGCAAGGATGGTTCGCGCGTTCCAATCGAGCTGCTCGTGCACCTTCGCAGGAATGACCAGGGGCAGCCTGCCTTCTACTATTCTTTCCTCACCGACCTGACGGCGCGCAAGCAGGCGGAGGCGGCGCTGCGCGAGAGCGAGAGCCGGGAGCGAGCGCGGGCGGCGGAATTTGAAGCTCTCATGGAAGCGGCGCCGGTGGGCATCTTTATGTCGGGCGACTCCGAATGCCGCCACATGAGCGGCAATCGCGCGGCTTACCATCTGTTGCGAAGGCCGCGCGGCAGCAATCTCTCGAAGTCCGGGCCGGAGGACGAAAAACCGGTGAATTTCCGGGCGTTGAAGGACGGAGAGGAAATTCCTCTGCCGGAGTTGCCGATGCAGAAATCGGCCGCCACCGGGAAAGCGATTCGGGATCACGAAATGGACTTTGTATTCGAGGACGGCGTCACCGTGAACATCCTCGGCAATGTCGTCCCGCTGCTGGATGAGAAGGGATGCCCGCGCGGTGCCGTTGGGACTTTCCTGGACGTCACCAGCCTGAAGCGGGCGGAAGAAGCGCTGCGGGCGTCCGCGAAGCGGTTCCGGGTGCTCGCTGAGGCCATGCCGCAGATCGTGTGGACCGCGGAAGCCACGGGCGCCCGCGACTATTACAACCCGAGAGCGCTCGAATACGCGGGCGCGAGCCCGAGCAACCTCACCGGCTGGAACTGGAACTCCATCATCCATCCGGAGGACCGGGAGGCGACGCTCGACGCCTGGCGCCAGGCAATCGCAACCGGGCAGATTCATGAAATCGAGCACCGGTTGCGCCGCGCCGATGGGGAGTTCCGCTGGCACTTGACTCGCGCTGTGCCACTTCGAAACGACCAAGGAACAGTGATCCAATGGATCGGCACAGCCACCGACATCCATGACCAGAAGATGGCCGAACAGGAACTCGAGCGGCGCGTCGCGGAACGCACGGCAGAGTTGCGCGAATCGCAGGCTTTGACGGATGCGATTGTTGAAAGTACATCTGATTATATTTGGTCCGTCGATCCCGAAGGTTTTGGCCTTCTGACCTTTAACGGGGGGCTTCGCGACCATTTTCTCAAGCGCGGGGTGCGCCTCCAGAAGGGCATGCGTCCGGAGGAAGCGTTTTCAGATCAAAACCTCGCAGCCCGATGGCGTGGAATCTATCAGCGAGCACTCTCGGAAGGTTCCTGTATTGTCGACTACGAGTCGCCCACCGCCGGTTCCATGTTGGTGACTGCCAATCTCCTCAAGCGCGATGGCAAAGTATTTGGGATATCAGCGTTCGGCAAAGACATCACGGAGCGTGTGCGGGCTGAGAGAGCACGGCAAGAGAGTGAAGAAGCTTTTCGTGCGCTGGCTGAGTCGGCGCCGCAGATGGTCTGGATGTGCACGCCCGATGGATTGAACGTCTACTTCAATCAACGCTGGGTGGATTACACCGGGCTGAGTCTGGAAGAAAGTTATGGTAGAGGCTGGAACACCCCCTTCCATCCCGACGACAAGCAGCCCGCTTGGCGGGCCTGGAACCTTGCGGTCGAGACGGGTGACACGTACAACATCGAGTGCCGCTTGCGGCGGGCTGACGGTATCTACCGCTGGTTTCTCACCCGTGGAGTGCCTTTGCGCGACTCCACAGGGAACGTCGTCAAGTGGTTCGGGACCTGCACCGATATCGACGACCTGAAGCGAGCTGAGGCGGAACTGCACCGGCTCAACCGGGCGTTGCGCGCGCTCAGCGCAACTGACCAAGCGATGGTCCGCACTCAGGACGAATCGGAATTGCTGCAAGAAACTTGCCGGATTCTGGTGGAAGAAGGCGAGTACCGGATGGCCTGGATGGGCTTCGCCGAGCAGGACGCGGAGAAGACGGTGCGACCGGCCGCCCATGCGGGAATCAACGAAGGCTACTTGGAGACAGTGAAGATTACCTGGGCTGACACGGAGCGGGGACGCGGGCCCACGGGCACCGCCATCCGCACGTGCCAACCCTCAGTTTGCCAGAACATGCTGGAAGACCCGCGAATTGCCCCTTGGCGAGAGGAAGCAGCCCGCAGGGGCTTTGCATCCTCCTGCGCCCTTCCCTTGTGTGTGGACGGCAAGTGCATTGGGGCCCTGACTTTTTACTCCGTGCTTCCGGACGCTTTCGATACCGCGGAGGCGGAGCTGCTCGCCCAGTTAGGCGCAGACGTTGCCTTTGGTATCGAGTCGCTTCGCGCCCGCGCCGAGCGGCACAGGGCGATGGAAGCGCTTCAAAAGAGCGAATCGCGCTACAAGAACTTCATCTCGCACACCACCGATGGTATCTGGCGAATTGAGTTGGCGAAGCCCCTCCCTGTCGGACTACCTGAGGACGAGAGCCTGAGATGGCTACTTGAGCAGGGCTACCTGGCCGAATGCAATCCGGCCTATACCGCCATTTACGGCAGCCCCGATTCGGAACAGTTGGTGGGGAAACGACTCGGAGAGTTGGTTCCCACCTGGGATGAAGCCAGGGTCGAGTCATTTCGAGGCATGGTCCGAGGGGGGTTCCAAACCCGGACCATCGAGCTCCACGCCGGCGATGCCACGGGGAAATTCAGGGATCTGCTCCGGACGGAAGTCCCGATAGTGGAGGACGGTCTACTCCTGCGGTTCTGGGGCATCACGAGTGACATTACGGAGCGCAAACGGAGGGAGACGGAACTGCGCCGAGTTAACCGGGCGCTGCGCATCCTCAGTTCGAGCAACCAAGCTCTGGTACGCGCTCAGGCCGAGTCGCAACTGCCGCAGGAAATCTGCCGGATTCTGGTGGACGAAGGCGGGTATCGGATGGCCTGGATGGGCTTTGCCGAGCACGACGCGGAGAAGACTTTGCGGCCGGTAGCGTATGCTGGGGCTGAAGAAGGGTACCTGGCGTCCGTGAAACTCACCTGGGCCGATACAGAACGCGGGAGAGGACCCGGCGGCGTCGCTATCCGCACCGGCCAACCATCGGTCTGTAACAACGTCATGAAGGACCCTCAAGTCGCCCCGTGGCGTGAAGATGCGGTCCAAAGAGGGTACGCTTCAATTTGCGCACTTCCGATGACGCTGGACGATCAAACCGTGGCAGTCCTGGCAGTTTATTCCCCGGTCCCGGACGCCTTTGACGCGGCGGAAGTGAAATTGCTGGCAGAACTGGTGGACGACATCTCCTACGGCTTTCACATATTGCACACACGCGATGAGCGCCAGCAGGCCATGGAAAGTCTCGAGAAACACAGTGCTCAATTGGCGGAGCAGGCCAGACTGCTCGAACTTGCGCCGGTCGCCGTACTGGTCCGGGACTTGGAGAGCCGGGTTACCTACTGGAATTGCGGGGCGGAGGAGATTTACGGCTGGACCAGCACCGAGGCTTCAGGAAAGGTCACTCACAACCTGCTGGAGACGAAGTTTCCAGAGCCGTTTTCCGAAATGGAAGCGAAAATCTTCTCTGGAGTTACCTGGCAAGGCGAGCTCACTCATCGCAAGCGCACCGGGGAGAAGGTCGTGGTGCTCAGCCGCCAAGTCCTGCGGCGCGACAAACAGGGTAACCCCACGGGATACCTCGAAATTAACCTCGATATCAGCGCGCGCAAACAGGCGGAGGAGGCCCTTAAGGCCGAGCGGCAGCGGTTCTTCGCGGTTCTGGAAACGCTGCCGCCGATGGTCTGCCTGCTGACGCCGGATTATCACGTCGCCTTTGCTAACCGGGCTTTCCGGGAGAGGTTCGGCGAGTCGCAGGGCCGTCGCTGTTACGACTACTGTTTCGGGAACTCGGCGCCCTGCGAGTTCTGCGAAACCTACAATGTGCTGAAGACCGGCCAGCCCCATCATTGGGAAGTCAACGCTCCAGACGGCAGCGTGATTGACGTCTACGACCTCCCGTTTAAGGACGCGGATGGGACGCCCCTGATTCTCGAAATGGACATTGACATCACCGAGGCTAAAAGGGCCAAGGAAGGGCTCGAGAAGGCCAACGCGTACAATCGCGGCTTGCTGGAAGCAAGCCTCGATCCGCTGGTGACCATCTCGCCCAAGGGGAAGATCACTGACGTCAATAGCGCCACCGAGAAAGTTACCGGCTGTTTGCGAGAAGAACTCATCGGGGCCGACTTCTCGGATTACTTCACCGACCAGGAGAAAGCGCGCTTGGGATATCAACAGGTGTTCAAGGAAGGCTTGGTCGAAGACTACGAACTCGAGGTAAGGCACCGGGATGGCTCCACCACGCCCGTGCTTTACAGCGCTTCAGTTTATCGCGACCCAGGCGGCGAAGTGGTCGGTGTCTTTGCGGCCGCGCGCGACATCACCATTCGCAAGCGGGCGGAGGAAGAGGTCCGCAGGCTGAACGAGGAATTGGAACGGCGCGTTCGGTTGCGTACAGCCCAGCTTGAAGCGTCGAACAAGGAACTGGAGTCTTTCTCGTATTCAGTTTCCCATGATTTGCGCGCCCCTTTGCGGGCTATGGACGGATTCTCGCGCATTCTGCTGGAAGAGTACCGCCCCCAGCTCCCTGCAAAAGCGCAACGCTACCTTGACTTCGTGCGCGACGGCGCGTCTCATATGGGAAATCTGATCGATGGCCTGCTGACTCTATCGCGCCTGGGGCGCCAGGAACTGAAGAGGAGGCCCGTGGAAGTTGCGGAGATCGTGAGGCAGTCCACGGCCGATCTGCGTGTGGACTTGGAAGGGAGCGCCGTTGAACTCGTTGTCGGGACTCTGCCTTCCTGCGATGCCGATCCGCTCCTGCTCAGGCAGGTATTCGTAAACTTGCTGTCCAACGCGCTCAAGTTCTCGCGCCAACAGGAGAAAGCCCGAATCGAAATCGGGGCCCTCAAGGCTGGTGAAGCGGCGCGGGCAGGAGCGCCCGAACTGCAGCTACTGGACCCACAAACCTGGGTCTACTTTGTGCGCGACAACGGAGTAGGCTTCGATATGCGCTACGCCGACAAGCTCTTCGGCGTGTTTCAGCGGCTCCATCGCCAGGAGGAATTCAAAGGAACAGGTATAGGCCTGGCAACCGTCCAGCAGATCGTTCACAAGCATGGCGGCCAGGTATGGGACGAAGCCGAAGTCGGCAAAGGCGCCGCCTTCTACTTCACCGTCGGCCCTTCTGTGGGAGACACAACTGATTCCCACGATGAAATTCGGAAATAGTCCTACAACGCAGCGCAGCCGCAACCAAAAGCTTCCAACACAGAGGCCACAGAGAACAGCTCACAGAGATCACGGAGAAAGAAATGCAAACCGGTTCTTCTTCTTTGTGCGCTCTGTGGGCTTTTCTCTGTGCCCTCTGTGTTTGGCTCTTCTGGGCCACCGCGAATATCAAGAAATCTTCGCGGCGCCCTTCAGAGCTGCAGGTAGGTTCGCAGATCCGGGTCGGAGCGCACTTTCCAGATGTGGCCGTCGAGCCAATAGTGCAGCAGGCCCGGGGCGGCGAAGAAGGAGAAGACCACCTGGTTGCGCATGTTGATGGGCATCAAGCTGAATTGCTGCTTCAGGACGAACCGTGGAACAACGTCAAAGATGATGGCATAGAGTGCCGCGCAAGCGACGTAAACCATCCACCGGCTGTTGATCAAGGTCGCTAGCCCGAAGCGGCGCGCCTGGCCGGCCTCGTGACCGTACTTATTCTGGTTAAAGAACCACACCAGGCGATGGTACTGAACATTGTGAAAAATCGTGACGGCAGCATAGACGCCCAAAAGCGGCATGGCGCTGCGAAAGAGCAGGTAATTGACAGGCACGGCAGCCGCGAAAAGGAACTGCTTCGGCCAGTTGAGCGACAGCCCTTGCCGCCATTTCTGAATCTGACGGACGAGGTAGAGTGCGACAACCGCGACCGTAACGCTCAGCAGCGTGTATTGGTAGATCGCGGCCAGCCGGGCAGGAATTGGGAAAGGAAGCAGTTCGGCGGCTTCGCGGTTGTGCAAAGGGTAAGTGAGGAACGGATAGTAGAAGGCAACGGCGAAGGCCACCTTATCTAGCCGCATGTCCGCAGGGTTGAAATCACGATTCTTCTTCTTGTACATCATCATGAAGCCGTAATGCTGCTTGAAGATGTGATAGTAGCCCCAGAGTTCCGTGGCCAGTTCCAGCCAGTCGCCCAGGTGGAGCAGAATCAGCACCGGCCCCACGGCGAAGAAGAAAGCCATGCTTCCCCAGAGCCAACGGCCACGGCGCGCGCGTTCTTCCGCATCAAAGTAGGTCCGCGAGATCGTGGCAAAGCCGTGGGTCTCGTCGAAGACAACGGCCCACACGGCCACGAGCAGCAAAAGCGGGACGTGGGTGAAACGCCACAACGCCCAGAACGCGTAGGCCGAAGCAGCCCCTCCCAGTGTAAACCACACGAGGTCGGTTCGTTCCGAAACGATCCAGTTGGATTTGGTCTGGCTCGTTTTGGTAACCACTGGGGCCGCGAGCACTGCTGTCGACATGTTCGAGTCTCCCTTTAGAGCAATTGCTTCAAGTGCGTGACCGGGTCCCGCAGATAAGCTAACGCCGCTTGCGTACTTCCTCGTGACGTCAATCTCAATAACCAAGGGTAGGGTCCGGCCATCTCTTAAATCGCCTGGCGCGGTCCCTCGTGAACGTGTCCTTGTGTTGAAGCCCTCAGAACAATAGATGCCAGTGAGCAACTAGAGGTTCGACGCTGCAGGCCGGATTCACACCATTGCAGTTTCGCCGCTGGATTTTCGTGGGCGTTGAGCTAGGTGTGAAGGCATCGAGAGCCCGTCAACCGACGGGCGGAAGAAAGTAGCCCACGGCGCGAGCCGTGGGATGCGACTCAGTGTTAGTACTCACAGCCCCGGAGGGGGCGACAGACATGTGTTGGGGACTCTGCCGCCCCTTCGGGGCTAAGATAATCCAGGACTGCGCCCCCCCCACGGCTTGCGCCGTGGGCTACTCTCTGTCGGCCCTCCGGCCTGCCCCAGAGGCAACAGGTCGACGTTAATGTGTGGGCGCGCCTGCTGGACGACACGGGCCGCGGCTACTCTGCTACTGCGGGTGCTGCGTGCGGCCTTGCAGCAGGTCGATGGCGTGGGGCAGAAGCTCGATGATGCTTTCGAGTGATTCACAGGCGCCGCGTGGGCTGCCCGGCAGATTGACGATCAGCTTGCCTTTGCGCGCTCCCACAATCCCCCGCGAAAGCGCCGCCGTGCGGGTTTTCTTCACTCCTTCAGCGCGCATCAGTTCGGCGAGGCCGGGGATCTGTTTCTCAACCACCGCCTGCGTCGCCTCCGGAGTGAAGTCGCGCGGCCCGAGCCCAGTGCCGCCGGATGTGAAAATGGCGTCGCAATCGTCCCCTTCCGTCCAGGCCACTAGCGTGGCTTTGATGCGGTCCGCATCATCAGGCAGCACTTCGAGCGCCTTAACCGCCCAACCTCGGCTCTCAAGCAGTTCGCGCACCGCCGGCCCGGAGCGGTCCTCACGCCTGCCGCCCGCCGCGGCGTCGCTGAGGACTAGGATTTTGGCGCGAAGTGGCATAGGAGCTTGCAGTTTTCAGCTGTCAGTTTTGAGTTAATATCTCGTGTCGTGTCTCAATAATTTGCGATATAAGTCGAGACGATTCGGCCACGCGTCAGCAGCCCCGTCAAGGGGCGCTATAAAGTAGCCCAGGGCGTAAGAAGGTGTGATGAGATTGGAAACGTGTCATCCTGAGCGAAGCGAAGGATCTCTGCAGTTGTTCGTAAATCGCTGAACCATAAGAAACTGCAGAGATCCTTCGCTTCGCTCAGGATGACAGGCATCGATTTTTCCACACCTTCTAAGCCCTGGGTCGGACGGCCCTCACCCCGCCTGCGGCACCCCTCTCCCGCCCGAGCGAGAGAGGGAACGGGGGTGAGGGAGGGCATCCCGAACCCACGGCTTACGCCGTGGGCTACTGGCTTACGCCCGCTCCGCGGGCTGACATGCTCAACGAACTTCTTAAAAACGACACTGGAACTTTCTGGCTGATAACTGAGTGCTGACGGCTGACAGCTACCGGGCCCGGTACGTGCCGCTGTTTCCTCCGCTTTTTTCGAGGAGCCTGATGTCAGTGATCTCGATTCCCTTGTCGATGGCCTTGCACATGTCGTAAACCGTGAGGGCCGCCACAGCCACTGCGGTGAGTGCCTCCATCTCGACCCCGGTCGAGCCCGTTGAGCTCACCGTCGAGGAGACAAGCACGCCATTCTTGTTGAAAGCTGCCTGCACATCAATGTGGCTTAGCCAGAGTGGGTGACACAAGGGAATCAGTTCCGCAGTCCGTTTGGCGGCGCTGATGCCGGCGATGCGCGCGATTTCCAGTGGGTTCCCCTTGGGGTTTCGTTTGACAGCCCGAAGCGTGCGGGGGTTCATCTTCACGAGCGCGCTGGCGGAAGCCTGGCGCAGCGTGGGAGGCTTGCCGGAAACATCCACCATGCGGACGCGCCCGGCGGAATCGTAGTGTGATAGTTTCTTCGGCATGCTTGCAATCCCACAGGTGCTCACTTGCAGAAGTAAGCGTTCTTATTGGCGTCGGAAGGGCGGGGCTTCAGCCCCGCCGCAGAAAACAAGCCACTCCTCGGGGCTTTAGCCCTTGAAGCCGCGTTGCTTCAGGGCCTAAAGGCCCCTTCAACCGCTCTGCGTACCGGCGGGGCTGAAGCCCCGCCCTTCCAGGACGCAGAATAAATGCGCTTATTAATACGACTAAGCACGAGGAGTTAGCTGAGAGCTCGAAGCTGATCGCTTCATTCTGACTCTTGACTTCTGACTCCTGCTCGTCCCTCGTCACTGCCCTTTCGGCATTACGTCAACCCAATCCCCCGCTGCCAGATCCGTCTGGTCAGGGTGAATCACTAAGAAGCAATTGGCTGCGGCCACGCCCACCAGATCCCCGGAGCCTTGCCAGCCGACGGGCTCGACGACTGGATCACGGTCCTGCATGAACACGCGCGACGGCAAGAACATGGTCAGGCCCGTTTTTTGCCGGAAAGGCTTTGCCAGGCGAGCGCGAAGAAACGCTGGAGGCTCGAAAGCGGCCCCACCCAGCAGCGCGAGGGCAGGGCGGACAAACAACTCGAACGTGACGAAAGTGGAAACCGGATTACCGGGAAGGCCGAAGAAGAAAACCTCGCGAACCCGGCCAAATACCAAAGGCTTGCCGGGACGGATCGCGGTCGCCTGGAAATAGAACTCCGCTCCCAACTCGGCGAGGACTTCTTCCACCAAATCAAACTTGCCCATCGAGACTCCGCCGCTCAGCAGAAGCAAATCCGACTCCAGCCCGCTTTCGATCATCCCTTTGAGGAGGTCCTTGCGATCGGGAGCGATGCCAAGCTCGAGCGGCGCGCCGCCTGCGGATTTAACCTGGGCGGCCAGTGCGGCGGCGTTGCTGTTCCGAATTTGAAACCATTGCGGTGGCTGCTCGATGGGCACCACTTCATCGCCCGTCGGCAAGATAGCCACTGAAGGCTGACGGTAAACGGCGACTGAGGCCTTCCCCACGCTCGCCAGCAACCCGATCTCTGCTGCCTGGAGGCGTCTGCCGCGCGCCAGGATTCGCGCGCCCTGTGAGGCCTCTCTACCGCGGAGCACGACGTTTTCCCCAGGCTGGACGCCGCGCTGGATCTCGATATCGCTGGCGTGCGAAACGGTGTGTTCGACCATCACCACCGCGTCCGCACCCTCGGGCAAGGGCGCTCCGGTCATGATCGAGACGCACTGGCCGGCGCCGACATTCGCTTCAGAGGCTCGTCCCGCAGGCACCTCGCCCACGCACCGAAGCACCGCGGGAAGGGCGGTCAAATCAGCAGCACGCACGGCATAACCATCGCGAATGGCGCGGTGAAATGGGGGCAGGTCGCGGTCCGCCGTCACATCCTCGGCCAAGACGCGGCAGAACGCCCGGTCCAAGGACACAGTCTCCACTCCAGGCATGCGATTCGCGCCGCCGATTCTGTCCTGAACAATGGATAGGGCCTGCTCGTAGGT
>Ga0116217_10004757_pt1 | contig 12057 bp, 6 predicted proteins | sample Sb_taG_6_FD_89697 | JGI IMG/M metagenome (GOLD analysis project Ga0116217, IMG submission 89697) | Peat soil microbial communities from Weissenstadt, Germany - Sb_50d_4_PS metaG | ecosystem: Environmental > Terrestrial > Soil > Wetlands > Peat | place: Germany: Weissenstadt | collected 2010-09-21 | reverse complement strand
GGATGAATGGGTGGCGAGAGAAGCCGCGGGAAGGCGGTTCATCTTGCTATTGATTGGAGCTTTCGCGTCGATTGCAGCCGTGCTGGCGGCAGTGGGCATCTACGGCGTGGCTTCTTATGGTATGCGGCAGCGAACGCACGAAATCGGCGTTCGTATGGCTCTCGGCGCCCGCAGGCAACAGATTTTTTGGCTGATTCTCCGCCAGAACCTCAGTTGGCTCGTGATTGGGCTCGCCGCCGGCCTTGCGGGAGCTATCGCCTTGACGCGGCTTCTCGCTTCGTACCTTTATTCGGTCCGGCCTACCGATCCCTCGACTTTCGCGCTCATCATGCTCGTGCAGTTAGCCATCGCGGGGTTGGCCAGCTTTATTCCCGCCCACCGCGCAACGAAAGTTGATCCCATGGTGGCGCTGCGGTACGAGTGATTGTCGATTTGCGATTGCCGATTGGCGACTGATATTCTCGGGCGGCGCTTACAAGAACGGAAGGCGTGAAAAAATCAGGCGCCTGTCATCCTGAGCGAAGCGAAGGATCACCGCAGTCTCCCGAGATTCGACGACTTACGAACAACTGCGGAGATCCTTCGCTTCGCTCAGGATGACACGTTCAGGTTTTTTCCAGCTTCAAGGCGATGCATGCTGCGCCCGAGATTCGTTCAATCTTTGAGTTTCGATTTTCGGATTTCAAGTTCCGGCCCTAGTGCGTGTGCAGCTTCTCGTAAATCTGCAATTCTGCCTGGGCGCGCTCTTTGTCGCCCGTGCGGAAATAGGCCTGCGCCAAGTGGTAGTGGGCATCGGGATCGTCAGGTTTCAAGCGGCTGGCGGACTCAAACTCCGAGATGGCGTCCTGCTCGCGACGCTGAGCGGCGTAGAAGATTCCAAGTTGCAGATGCGTGTCCGCCGATCGCGGGTCAAGCGCCAGCGATTTTTTGAACAACGCTTCAACCCGCGCCTCGTCGACGCCTAACTTGTCGTCACGAGCGCCTTTCCACAGACAAAGAGCGCCATAGTAATAAGCAAGCGGGTTGTCCGGATTTGTCTCCATGAACCGCTCGATGCGCTTCGCGACCTCATCGGCGTGACCGTTCGAAACGTTGTACATCTTGCCGAGATACACATAAGGCCGGGGATCCGAGGGGTCGAGGTCCGAAGCGTGGCATAGCGCCTCAATTGCCGCGTCGTAGGAATTGCGCGCGTAAAGGGCGATGCCGAGTCCAATGTACATCCTGAGGGAATTTGGAAAGAGTGTGACGCCTCGCGTGAAAGCCTCAACCGCGGGTCCATTGCTATTGCTGGCGAGCAGCACCTCGTTCGCCAGGTCAAACGTGTTCTGCTCGCTCGGGTCCATCTGCGCGGCAAGTTTGAGTTCTTTGAGCGCAGAAGCGGGATCGTTTAGAGCTTCATCGGCCTGACCGAGTAGGTTGTGATATTCGGCGGCGTCACGGCGGCGGATTAAGTCGTGCAAAAGCTGTTGGGCTTTCGCCCCGTTCTTGGTTCCCAGATAAGCGCGCGCCAAGTCAAATTCATTTGAGGCGTCTCCAGGCTTCAGATCTTCCGCCTTTTCGAGATAAGGCACGGCGGCGGCGGGGTTTGCAAGGTAATACTCGCCGAGCTGATGATTGGCAGTGAAATCGTTGGGATGGGTTCTAAGGGCCTCCTCGAGCCGTTGCTCTGTTTCCGCAGATTTGGGTGTTTCCGTCGCTCGGGAAGAAAGCGGGTTGCCGGAAAGGCTTGGACCCTCGCTCAACAAACGTCGCGGGCTTTGCGCTTGCGAGGAATACCCGGCCGCGTCAATCGCGGTTTGGACCCCGCTGGCCTTCAATTGAGCATCGTCGTAAAAGCCCGACGGTTGTGCAAGCGGGGACTCCGGATTGGAGTGCGGAGGACCGGCCAGGGCTAGAAGCAAGTCAACCGTGGTCGAGATTCCGCCCCGAACCCGCACATCGGCTCGGCTGCCAGGCTGATAGCCGGCAGCCTCCACAACCAGCGTGTAACTGGCGGGTTCCAGCGATGTGAACGAATAACGCCCGTGCTGATCTGTTGTAACGGTTTGCCGGCTCCCGTCGCCTGCGGTAAGCGTGACTTTCGCGCCGACGATCGGGAGCTTCGAAGGCCCAGCAATGGTTCCAGTCAATGCGCCTTTTTCTGCTGCACCGAGGGTCGCCGCTCCTATCAAAAATGCGAGGAGCCAGCCTCGCAGGTTGGCGTGCGCAGGGGCGTCCTTGGAGAAAGGCGGGAATTTGGGATGACTTTCGGCTCCATCACGACGTGCGGATCCGCGCGAGGAGCTTCGAGTCCGGAAATCGTCTGTGCCACCCATAGGAATCCCTGACTCCGCGACTTGTCGAACTCAATTCTAACACCAAGAACGGTCACGGAGTGCAGGGCGGCTGTCGCGGTGCGCATCGCTTCCTCCGGCGGAGCACTCTCAAAACGTTGGCGCGGGTCGTGTCTCAATGTGATTCGTAGCGCTGGCCTTTAGGCCAGCATTTGCCGACCCTTCGCTGCGCCCAGGGCAGGCTCTGAAGGTCGGCGCTACATTCAAATCCGGACACTACCGCAGCCTGATTGAAAAACGCTTGTGTGGGGCATAGAATAAATGACGCAGGGCTCCGGTCCGAAGCCCGGGAATGAGGGGCGCTCCCTCAGAACCCCAAGCAAGTTGGGAGCTCGAATGCGACCCGAGGAAAAGCTGCCGGAAGACGTTCAGGATGCCTTGAGGAGAGGCCTGCTCAAGCGCCTGCCGCAGACCTTCCTTCCCTTCACCAATCAGCATCTGCGCGAGTGGGACCACCTGTTTCCATACGAACGGCAGTCGGTCGAGCGCCTGATCGTTTATGTGGCCGGCCTGAGCGACGAGGAGTTTTCCAGCCTGTTCCGGGACGTCGTGGCACTCGAAGATAAGATGGGGGTTCGCCACTGGAAGGAGTTCTCGACCAATGAACAGACTATCGAGAACTCGTCTCTGCTGGCACGCTCGCCGTACTTCCAGGAATGGCGGAAGGCTGTGCAGGCGGTTTTCGACGTGGTTGAACAGCACGGACCGAGGGCGCAGACCGCCGCCGGCAAGACGGGAGGCCGGCTGATTTTCTTGATCCTCCCCAAGCCCCTTCCGCTCGATCCGGAAACAGTCTGGTCGAAGTGGCAAGGAATCGGCCGCCCGCTGAAACTCGAAGTGCCGTCATCTGGCGCGGATCAAAGTCCCGCACAAACTCTACTAGGAGGTACACCCGGAGCGGCCGGAGCGCGGGCCGGAGGTCTCTTGGATGTGGTGCTGCGCCGCCCGAACTCACCGCTTGCGGACACTTGGGTGTGTGACGCCGAATCCAGCCTGGTCGATTATCTGCGAACGGGTGGACCTGCCGGGTCCACGCCCCCGCCCGCCATCCTGCTCAGTTACGGCAGGCTGGCTTCCTTCCGAGAGAGCTTCGCGCACGAGATGAACACCATGCGCAAGGACCTCACCGACGCGGACGCGGTGTTCGATTATCTGCGCAAAGTCGAAGTCACGCCGTGGTGTCCGGAGGAAGTGGCGGCAAATCCCGCGATCCGGGAGTTCCTGCGCTCGCTTTACCTCAGCGGGAACGGCGCCCTGCTGCTCGGAAACTCGTTCGTGGAATGGGCAGCCTCGGAGGCGCTACGTCGCGCGCGACCTTCTTTCCTGGTGGCGCAGTTCGGAGTTCGCAACAAGCCGAAGCCCTTTACGGGCGTGCTGGTATTTGAGAATCCCGAGAAGCTGAATCCCCTCCCTCCCGTCCCGGACTTACCGGGCAGCGCCATCGATGCCGAAATGCTCTCACTGTACGTTTGGCTGGCCGCCAACCGTTACGAGGAATACCAGCACTCGACCGCGTGCGTGTGTTTGGCCGAAAGCCTTTCCGAAGCTTACGTTGTTGCTCCCCAGGAATTCCCCCTCGGGCGCGAAACATCCCCGGTTACGCTCGACCACTTTGCGGATGCCCTGCGGGCCTGGATCGCGTGAGTGTGGAATTCGGAAAATTGAAACCGGAAAATGGTAACCCGCGGGAGTTTCCTCATCTTCAGTTTTCTATTTTCCAGGTTCGAGCGGCAAGTCTCATGAGTCAGAGGTACATTGCAAAACTCAGCCCGCGGAGCGGGCGGCAGCGTGTAGCCCACGGCGCAAGCCGTGGGTCGCGAGAGCCAACCCTCACCCCCGTCCCCTCTCCCGCCTCAGCGGGAGAGGGGTGCCGAAGGCGGGGTGAGAGCTATTCAACCCAGGGCTTACGCCCTGGGCTACTCTATGCCGCCCCTGACGGGGCTCCGAAAAACGAACGTACATGAGAGAGACTTCTCTAACCAACTTCTGACCCACGACACTAGTTTCCACATTCCACTTTCTATTTTCCAGTTTCCTTATTCCGCTCTTCCTTCATCGAGTAAACGAATTTCATAACGTCCGATCGCTGCTTATCCTCTTCCGCCAGATGCTGTTCATAGAGCTGCTTATGGAGTTGGAACTCCCTCTCGGCCAATTCCTGTTTGCCCAAATGTACGTAAGCCTGGCCGAGCCGGAAATGGGCGTCGGGGATATTCGGGGAGAGTTTAAGCGCTTGCTGATACTCCGGCACGGCCTCAGCATATTGGCGGCGCTGGGAGTAAAGGTTCGCAAGCTGGAGATGGGGATCCGGCAGCGAAGGGTCGAGCGCGATGGCTTTCTTTAACTGGGACTCAACCTCATCGAGGTGCGCCGGGGAGGTTTCCGACCGCCGGCCCTTCCAAAGGCTGATCGCGTAATAGTAAGTGGCCAGTGGGTCTCGGGGGCGCAGTTCCGCGTAGCGGCGGAAGGATTCGACCACCTGGTCAGCCAAGGCGGGCGCCTGCTGGTACGCTTTGCTCAAGAAGTAGTAGGCGCGCGCGTCGGAGGGTTCCAAGCTAATACCTTTGAGGAGCGCCTGCACGGCTTCGTCATATCGGCCGCGCAAGTAAAGGGCGAGCCCGAGTCCGATCGCGAGCCGCGAAGAGTTCGGATAGCGTTCGAGGCCTGCGGAAAAAACCTCGGCGGCAGGATCAGCCGTCTGATGCGCCAGAAGTTCGCCACCCCAGTCAAACAGGTTCGGTTCACTCGGGTCCAGGTGTGCCGCCTTCTCATATTCGTTCGCGGCGGGCATGTAGTTCCCGGCCTTTTCTTCAACCCCGGCCAGCAGGTTGTGCAACTCGGCGGCGTCCCTCTGCTTCAGGAGTTCCTGAATCTCGCGCCGGGCTTCCGGCAAGCGCCCTAGCTCCTCATCGGCGAGCGCCAGGTCGTAGCCGTTATCGTACGAGGCGGGATTCACAAGCCGCGCTTTTTCGAGATAGGGAACGGCCGCCGCAATTCTTCCCCCTCGCAGGTAAAACGAGCCCAGGTTGCGGTTGGCGTCGAAACTCTCCGGCTCGAGTCGGGCGCCCTCTTTGAATTCATTCTCGGCGAGCGCCATCTTTCCCCGCCGCACGAGGTTCGTGCCCAGATTAATCCGGGCCTCGCCGGATTTTGGGCGCAGCCGCACGGCTTGCTCGAAAGGCGTCGCAGCTTTCTCATCCTGGCCTTCCGCGGAGTAAACCAAGCCCAACAACTCCTGAACCTCGAAACTCCCGGGCAGCGCTTTGACGAGTGATTCAAGCTCCTGCCGGGCGGCGGCGTACTGGCCGGAGTTGAAGTGGGCAAGCGCGGACTGGAATTTGCGGTCGAGCGCCTGAGTGTCTAGCCTAGCTACCTGGCTAACCGCGACGGGAGGGCCGCAAGCCACAGAGACGAGCAGGAGCACCACGGGCAGGCGCGCCGGCGACCCGATCTTCGTCTTGCGAGCCAGTGTATTCAACAGCATTCCTGCTTCGTGCCCCAAAGCGAACGAGGCTAATCCACACTGACGGAAATCGTAACGCTATGGCTCGCGCCGGACCCAGTGCCTTCGACCGTGACGGTCCCAGATTCGGAGGGCGGCGGACTCACTCCACCGCCACCGCCGCTGCCGCCTCCGCAACTAAGGCCCGCCACGAGCGCCACTGCGAGCGCCGCACCCAACGCGATATCCCGCACCCACCCCCTCCGCAGCAGGGTCTGCGAGCGACCCCCATTCAGGACGATCAAGAACACCAGCAGCAACCACGCCCCCACCAAAGCCTGAGTCGCGCCCGGGTTCCGTGGGTGTATCTTTTCGAGCGCGGGGAAACTCGACGCAGTGGAGGAAGCGGTAACCGTTACTGTGGACGCGTTGTTGCTGTCGAGCGCTCCGACTGAGCAGGTGACTCCAGCCAGTGCGCTGGACACGCTACAGGAGAAGGCGACGGTGCTGCCCAGAAAGCCGTTGATCGGCGTGAAAGTGAGCGTGGACGTGGCGCTTCCGCCGGGCGTCACCGTCAAAGTGCCAGGGGAAACGCTCAGCGAAAAATCTGCTGGGACGGTCGTGAAGCTGGAAACGCTCGACCAAGCCCCGTACACACCGCTGGAAGACGACAACGCTTTGACCTGCCAATAGTAAGTTCCGGCAGCAAGGTAGCCCGCCGCCGGAGGGCTGGGCGGAGTATAAGAGGTAGCATTGACTTTTGTGCCCGTCGAGCAACCTTCGCAGCTCCCGACGGCTGGATTTGTGGGCAGCACTCCGGGCGTCTTTGCGATGAATAAGAGATAGCCCGCATTCTGTGCCACGGCGCCCCAACTGAAAGTGGGCGGCACTGAGACCCCTGTCGCTCCATTGGCGGGCGCCGCGAGCGCCGGCGCCGCGAGGGCCGAGCCGCTCGTAGTGAAGCTCGAAATGTTCGACCATGCAGCCGTGCCACCGCTCGAGGAGGGCTCACGAGCCTGCACCTGCCAAAAGTAAATGCCGGCAGCCAGAGCGCCGGACGGACTGTAGGAGTTCGAATTCGTGTTGGTCTCGTCGACAATCGCGCAGGCATCACACGTGGTCGTTGCGGGGTTGGTGGGCAGGCCGGTGGGACTGGTTGCGATCAGGATACGGTAACCGGCATTACCGGCCACATTCGTCCAACCGAAGTCAGGGGCGAGAGCCACTCCTGCCGCGCCGTTAGCGGGTGCGGTCAAGGTGGGAGCGGGCAGGTTTCCGGCAACCGACGAGCCCCACGCCTCGACCAGGTTAAAAGCATCAACGGAGCCAAGGCCCGTTGCCTGATCGTAACCGACGCCGGCGCTATAGCCGAACTGGAAGGGCGCCGTGGCAGGGCAGTCCTTAGAGCCTTCCGAGCAGGGCACGATGTTGTTGCCGGTGGTGATGTCGTGGAAGGCCGCGGGCGTCGTGGCTGCCATGGAATAGAGGACAGGGTTAATGTTGCCCAGGCCGTCCGGCGTGTTCATCTTCTGGTTGATGAGGGCCACCATCCCGGCAAAGCAGGGCGCCGCCGCGGAGGTTCCGGCCCCAGCCGTCAGTTCCCCCTGACTGTCGCGGAATCCGTTGACGCAGCTACCCTGGATGCAGAGCAAGTTTGTATCGTGAAAGAGCGCGGCATTAAGGGAAAGGTCAGGCACGTCGCGGGCAGAGTCGTTCGGCACGCCCGTCCCGGTTTGCCAACTCGGCTTGGAGTAATTAGCGCTGGCTCCCCCTCCCCCTGCCCAAAGCACGTGTTGCACGTTTAAGGGCGAGGAAGTTTCGTTCCAGGCCATCTCCGGGATATAGGATAGGGCAGAGGGGGAAACATCCACGCCGTTGGTATCCGCTGTCCAATATACTCCCGACCCTTCATTGAATTCCGTCCCGCCCATTCCGGTAACGTTGGGCACATCTGCCGGCCAATTTACTGCCAAGCCGGTCGTGGCGACTGTGGACGAAAGGCCGCCTTCGCAAGCTGCGGCTCCGGCGTCGCCGGCAGCGGCCACAATGGTCTGTCCTTGTGCGTTCGCCTGCCGGGCCGAGTTCGTAAATGCAGCAACGTTCGCGGAACCCAAGTGCGATTCGCACTCTGCGTAGCTCATGCTGATTACGGGGGCCGTCTTGTTGTCAATGGCATACAGCAACGCTTTGCCGGCTCCATTTGCCCCTCCGTTCACGAAAATGATCGTGGCATTCCTGGCCACCGCGCCCGCCCACTCAACGTCTCCGGTCGCTTCCCCGATAGCATCTGAAACGACACCAGGGTCCGTTGCACCGGGGATCAAGATGACTTGGGGAGAGTTGGGCGGCAGCCCCGCTGCGCTGCGGAAGGCCGTGATGTCGCTATAGGCCCTGCTGCCGTCGCTGTAAAGGTCGGTTTCTCCCATCACCGCGATTGACTGCCGCGTGCCGTCGATTCCGGCGGAGTATAGGCTGTTGAGATCGTAGATAACAGCGAAGTCGGCTGGGGCGATGTAGGTGTTCCCGCTGATGTGAGAGGTAAACGCCGGATTGAGACCCGGGTTCACCTTGCGGACCGTGCCGGCCGGCCGGAGAGGGTAATTGTCCAAGGCGCTAATGGCCAGCACTACGTCCGCCAGGGCGCTGGGCACGGAAGGCTCCGTGGCGTTGGCATAGTACGTTTCTCCGTGGAAGGAGAAATTGTGAATCTCGGTTCGAAAAGCAGCCTCCACCTGACTTGCCGTCCCCGAAAAAGAAACCCAGGTGCGGCTGCGTGCCTTCCAGGTGACGGTGAAGCCCTGCCCCTCGAGCCAAGCCACGACCCGATTCATGTCATTCCGGCCGAGCCCAAATCGGTCCGCGAACCGTTCCGGCGTCAGCCAACGGTGAAAGCTCGGCGACGAGGGATTCTGCTGGTCGTCCAGAAGCGCCGTCAGCGCGGCCTGCTGGCTCTCCGTGAACGCGAACCTGAAGGAGATGTTCTCGAGTTTGAGGGAGCCGTCAACCCGTCCGAGGTCGTTTTCAGGCCGCCGGAACATCGGGCGGACGTTGCCCTGGAGTGTGGCGCGCGAAGCGTTGTCGATCTCCTGCACGATGCGTTCCTGCGCCGGATCTTGCGCGAACGAAAGCGGCGTGAGATAGAAGGCCAGTCCCCAAACTCCAACCCACCTCAGTCGCAGGACTACTTTTGGATGCATAAATACCCCCTGCGCCGTTCTATCTTATGCCTGGGCCTTCCTGAGTCGAGGAAGGCGCATACATCCCGGTGGACCGCGCCGGAACGTATGCGCCACCCACGAATCGATGGGGGTGGTGGCGCTCTTGTGTAGCCGACTGCTTGTCACAGCACCAGCTCGTTTTCGAGCTCGTAAGCTTCGGTTCGTTTTCGCAAAAGATGGCGTTTTTTGCTTTTATTGGGGTCAAATGAGTGCTAATTTGCGTGCAAAACGCGCGTAATTTGCGACGTTCAAAAAGTGATTTTCCTTTGTTTTCAAGTACTTCTTAGCTTCGTTCCCACTATTTTGCATTTTTCGTAGTGGTCTGCTTCCCCGTTGCGCCGCGGCCGTTCCGGTTTCTCGCGGGCCTCGGCGCGTAATGGCGCTGGCCTACGACAAAATGTCCCTAACAAGACCACAGTTATAGGCTATCATAAGTCCACAGAGGTGTCAAGCGGAAAACGCTGAGTAGTGGTCGAGCTGGCGCGGAGGGTCATGGAGTGCGGCAGCGAGGCTGCCGCCCTGGAATTCGAGCAAACGGCGGTAGCTGGCGCTACCGCACTCCAAGGTGCCTTCGGCCCAACATTTTTCAAAGCAGAGCCGCAGACGCAGGCAGGCAGAATGTGGAAAGTACAACGGCGGGCACAAGGCCCGCCCCTGCGCGTGGTTTGTAGGGGCGTCCGTCGGCCGACGGACGCCCCTACGCTGGGTCTAGAAGTACAGCTTCAGAGCAAATTGGATCTGGCGCGGATCCTGGAATGGGAAGCGCGTCGAGCCAATCGCTCCAAAGTTCGTGCTCAGGAAGTCCCCGGACCCCGGCACGGAAACCACACCGTTGCCCCCGAAGTTGGGAGGGTTAAAGGTGGGGTGATTCAGGATGTTGAAGAATTCGCCCCTAAACTCCAAGCGGCTGCGTTCGTTGATTCGGAATTGCTTGAACAAGGAGAAGTCGAGCCGACTGATCCCAGGTCCGTTGACTTGGGTGGGGCCGCCACCCAGAAGGCCGAGGCCGGTTCCGACATTAACGCATCTCGCAGGCTGGGTGAAGCCGGACGGCGGGCAGGGTTGCGTAAAGGCGTTGGCATTAAGGAAGTTGTCGGGCGCACCCGAACCGTAGGGGTCCTGTCCCGGAACCATCATGGCGTTGCACCCGAAGTCGCCGCTCGTGCCGTCGTGACAGCCGATCGTCAAGGGCTGGCCATTTTCCACCACCAGGTTCCACACGCCCTGCCATCCACCGAGTATCTGATTCACAACCCCACTGGCGTTGTTCAGGAAGTGTTGGCCGTGGCCGAAAGGTAGCACGTATCCACCGCTGAAGTGGAAGACATTGAAAATGTTGTAGTCGCAGTTCCGGTAGTCCCCCTGGATACCGAACCCTGGTAGACCCGGGGCGCGTGAACCCTCACCCACGCCTCCGTTCAACTCATCCCCGGCGTCGCCGCGGCAGTGCGCCCACGTATAAGTAGCGAGAAAGTTGAAGCCATTCGAGAATCGCCTCTCAAGGGTGGTTTGAAGGCTGTGGTAGTTGCTGTTCCCTTGTGTGTCTTGAATGCTATCGTTTCAACCGAGATCCGGATAGGGTGTGATGCCTCCGGGCCCGCAAACGGTGGCCGTCGGATTCGTTTCGATGAAGGTCGGCGAATTCGACGCACCGCCCGTAACCAGGTGACGAGACCCGTCGCCCACGTAACCTACCGTAAGGCTGGTGTTCGGCGTTAACTCATATTGGAGCGTGAGATTCCAACCCAGCGTGTAGGGGGTTCTGAAGTTGTACTGCAATCCCTGCGGCCCTATCCCACTCACGTCGACCTGCGAGGGCACAAGCGATAGGCAGGAGAACGTATTCTCGATGGTCGCGGCTGGGCTACAGGTGGAGCCATTGAGATTGTTGAGTGGGATCGGCACCGAACCGTTAGCCTTGGGCGGATTTAACGTGAATTGGAACGGGAAGTTTTCCCCGATGTTCGGCCCGTACCCGGCATTCTCAAACGCGTTGTAGAACATACCGAAGCCTGTCCGCATAACCAATTTGGGGTTGATCTGGTATGCCACGCCGATTCGCGGGCCAAAATTGTCGTCCTGCGGGTTCGATAGCCCCGGATTGTCGATGAACTTGAGCGCGATGCCATCTTTGGCCAGTATGGCGGGGAATTGCGGGGCAGATTGCAATAAAGCCTGGTTCTTGCCGTTAGCGGGGTACAACATCTCCGCGGAGGTAGTTGAGGCAACGAAATTGCCTTGGCGGCCGTGGTTCTCCGCGATGGCGCCAAAGTGTTCCCAGCGGAGGCCAAGATTCAATGTCAGTTTCGACGTTACCTTCCAGTCATCCTGGAAGTAACCGCCCCAATAATTGTGGCCGTCGTCCGTGGGCGAAAAGTTGGAGACATACACCGTGTCAGCCCCACCGGCGAAGTTGACTGCGCACCCCTGTCCGGAGGTCGAAGTGCACGCCGGCAGGCCGACGGTATTCATCTCGGGAGTTATCAACAACTGCGCCATCCCGATGCCCGCGTAGTTCCCGTCGTACTGTAACTGCCCATGCGACCAGGCAGGCTGGAGAGTAGAGAACTTGATGTGCTGGAATTCCATACCCATCTTGAAGCTGTGCTTGCCGTAGATCTTGGTCAGATTCTCCGTTGCCTGGGTCGTCTGGGTAATTTCATCCGAAGGCAGGTAGGCGTTTGACCCGAGTGTGTTCAAATCGTTGAACCCCAGCGCGGGCAGACCGCCGTTTTCCGTCACTTGCGCGATCCCGTTGATACCGAACTGCTCGGGAATATTAAGTTGGGTGCCAACCGGCCCAAAGCGAGTGGTGTGGAGACGATCTTCGCCCAAGCGCGCTTCGTTCACCATAGTGGGAGAGAAGGTATGCGTGTAGCTTAAAGCCGTGAGAAACGATTTCGCAGTCTGGACGCCCTGCTGGAAGGCCCCGCCATCTGCAATGCCAGTGAAGGGGGCCGGAATAAACTGCGGATCGTTCACCCAACTGAAGGTTCCGAATATCTGGTCCCGGTCGCTCTTGTTGAAGTCCATCCGCGCGTCAATGGCCTCGCGGTTCTCG
>Ga0116217_10004756_pt1 | contig 12058 bp, 9 predicted proteins | sample Sb_taG_6_FD_89697 | JGI IMG/M metagenome (GOLD analysis project Ga0116217, IMG submission 89697) | Peat soil microbial communities from Weissenstadt, Germany - Sb_50d_4_PS metaG | ecosystem: Environmental > Terrestrial > Soil > Wetlands > Peat | place: Germany: Weissenstadt | collected 2010-09-21 | reverse complement strand
GCCGGCTTACGAAAAGGCGGGGCGTTCAGGAGTTCAAAGCCTTCCAGTTGCCGAGGTGGGTGTGTGATGAGTCAAGGGCGTGAATCCGGGCCGGTCCACTGCTGGGAGGAGCGTGTGGCAATTCCAACCTATCCAGTACAGGAAGCCGACCCGAATCCCATGTTTTTTGAGAAGCGGGTTTACCAGGGAAGCACCGGGAGGGTTTATCCCAATCCGATTACTGACCGCGTAGCTCTTGAAAAAGTAGATGCCACTTATAAGGCTGTTTTCCTCGAAAACGAATTCATCCAATTAATGATTCTTCCCGAGATTGGCGGACGCATACATGCGGGCCACGATAAGACCAATGGGTACGATTTCTTTTATCGTCAGCATGTGATCAAGCCTGCGCTGGTAGGACTGCTCGGACCTTGGATTTCCGGCGGCGTCGAGTTCAACTGGCCGCAGCATCACCGGCCGTCCACGTATATGCCGGTCCACACCGCCATCGAGGAGGATGCCGACGGCAGCTGCACGGTCTGGCTCAGCGAGCACGATCCTATGCTGCGGATGAAAGGCATGGTCGGCATCTGTCTTGCCCCCGGCAAGGCGATCGTGGAGGCTAAAGTCAGGCTCTATAACCGCACTCCCCTGCCCCAGACCTTTCTGTGGTGGGCTAACGTTGCGGTAAGGGTTCATGATCGCTATCAGGCGTTCTTTCCGCCCGACGTGACCTTCGTCGCTGACCATGCGCGGCGAGCGATCTCGTCGTTCCCAATTGCTCGCGGTAGCTATTACTGCGTGGATTATCGCCCAGGCACGGATATCTCCTGGTATAAGAACATCCCGGTTCCAACCTCCTACATGGTTACGGAATCGAAGTACAATTTCTTCGGCGGCTACGATCACGGCCGCGCTGCCGGGGTGGTGCACACATCCAATCACCTCGTGGCACCCGGCAAGAAACTGTGGACCTGGGGAAACGCGGAGTTCGGCTACGCATGGGACCGAAACCTAACTGACGAAGATGGTCCCTACGTAGAGCTAATGGCGGGCGCCTATACGGATAACCAGCCGGATTTCTCCTGGCTGCAACCTTACGAGACAAAAACCTTCAGCCAGTACTGGTACCCGATCCAGAAGATCGGACCTGTGAAGAACGCCAACACCGCAGTAGCGGTGAATCTGGAGTTCAATGCGGGCAGTGTGCGCGTGGGAGTCTGTGTCACCGAGCGGCGAAAGGCCCGCGTGACTCTCACCTGCAAGGGGCAGATGGTATTCGACGAACAGGCTGAATTGGCGCCGGGCGAGCCGCTCGTCAGCACCATCGAACTCTCCGCAGCCCAGCCCGAAGAATACCGCCTGTGCGTGCTCGACGGCCAAGATAATGAGCTGATTGCCTATCAGCCGGAAACAGCGGTGGTCCGCACCCTGCCCGGCCCCGCCACCGAGCCGCCGCCACCCCGAGAGATTGCGAGCGCCGATGAGCTGTACGTGACCGGCCTGCATCTTGAGCAGTACCGTCATGCCACGCGGAGTGCCGAGGACTACTGGCGCGAAGGCCTGAGGCGCGATGCAGACGATTCCCGGCTGAACAATGCGATGGGCCTCATGTATTTGCGCAAGGGCAGGTTTGCCGAGGCGGAAGAGTACTTCACTCGCGCCATTCACCGCCTCACGCTCAGGAATCCGAATCCGTCTGATGGGGAGCCGTTCTATCACCTTGGCCTTGCGCGCTTATACCAGGGCAAAAATTCCAGCGCCTACGAGGCATTTCACAAATCCGTTTGGAACTACGCCTGGCAGACCGCGGGGTACTATGGGCTGGCGTCAATCAGCGCGGAGCGCGGCAAACTGCGCCTGGCTTTGGAGCAGGTGGAACAGAGCCTGCTTACCAACGCCGCCAGTCTAAATGCCCGCGGCCTTAAAGCCGCCCTGCTGCGCCGCATGGGCCGCACTGTCGATGCCAGGGCTATGATCGGCGAAACCCTGGCGATGGATCGGCTGTGCTTTCGCATGTTGGGCGAACGCTTCCTTTTGAGTCGCGAGCCGCAGGACCTGAGCGCGTTCGTTGCTGCACTGGACGGAGACATCCAAACACTGCTCGACGTCGGCTACGAGTTGGTCTGGTCCGGGCTGCGGGAAGATGCCTACGCACTGCTGCGGGCTTGCAGCCAGGAGGTGTGCTTGAGCCATCCGATGCTTTGGTACACGCTTTCCTGGCTTGCTTTTTCGCTCGGCGATGAACAGCAATCGAGCCGCTATGCAGACCAGGCCGAGGCAGCTTCGCCACGCTACTGCTTTCCTGCCCGCCTTGAAGAGATGATTGTGCTGGAGGATGCGATCACGCGAAATCCGGCCAGCGCGCGGGCGCATTACTATCTCGGGAATCTCTACTATGACAAGTGCCACTATGAGGACGCGATTCGCTGCTGGCACCGGTCGATCGAGTTGGATGATAGGTTTTCCATTCCTTTCCGGAATCTGGGTATTGCCGAGTACAACAACCGGCGCAATCCTGAAGCCGCCGGGCGGATGTATGCGCAGGCCTTCTCGGCCAGCCCCGAAGACGCACGTGTCTTGTATGAGTGGGACCAGCTGAAAAAGCGGGCGGGGCTGGCTTCGCCAAACGAGCGCCTGCGATCGTTGGAAGAACACCAGGACCTGGTTGAACGCCGCGACGATCTGAGCCTTGAGTACATCACCCTGCTGAACCAATGCGGACAATGGCAATCAGCATTGCAGTGCTTGGGAGTTCGGCGATTCAGTCCGTGGGAAGGCGGCGAGGGCCTGGTGTCAGCCCAGTATGTTCACGCGCATCGCGCGCTCGGCGTGGCAGAGCTTGTTGCCGGAAGGTCGGCCCAGGCGCTGGAGCATTTCGAGGCCGCGCGGCACTACCCTCAAAACCTGGGCGAAGGCAAGCATCTGCTCACTCTGGAACGAGATCTGGATTATTTTTCCGGCTTGGCGGAAAAGTCGCGCGGAAACGCTGAAGTTGCGCGGCGTTACTGGAAAACGGCCGGCGCGCCGCTCCCGGCAGTCGGAGTCCACTCCTATTTTCAGGCTTTGGCGTTGCGTGAGCTTGGCGACAATGCTGCCGCGAGAGTAGTTTTTTCGAGCCTGGCGCAGCTGGCAGAGCGGCTGGCAAAATCTAAGCCGAAAATCGATTACTTTGCAACATCCCTGCCGAACCTGCTCCTCTTTGATGACGACCTGGTCAAGCGAAATCGCGTGGACGCGCTGTTCTTGGGCGCCTTGGCCAACGATGGTTTCGGCGATGCGGAGAAAGCTGCGCACCAGTTCGAAGAGGTGCTTGCGGAAGATCCCAATCATCTCCGCGCAGCAGAGTTGCTTCGCTGGTTGAAGCTTCAACGCCCCTTAACCGCGAAGATGCAGGAAGAGCGCGCCGCTCCATGATCGCACCAATGCCGGCTTCTTCTGGCGGTGTGGAGCACGACGTCTCCTTCCGCGCAACGTACGTGTGGCTGGCCGCGGGAGCCGGCGCACTGGGCGGGCTGCTGTTCGGCTATGACTGGGTGGTGATTGGCGGAGCCAAGCCGTTTTACGAGCTTTACTTTCACCTCAATTCACCTGCGCTCCAGGGCTGGGCGATGAGTTGCGCGTTGATTGGTTGCCTTATCGGCGCCGTCACCGCTGGAGGACTGAGCGATCGCGTGGGCAGAAAGCGGCTGTTGATGCTGGCCGCGCTCGTGTTTGCGCTCTCGTCGCTGGGTACCGGCTTCGCATCGCGCTTCGTTGCCTTCGTAGCGTGGAGAATGCTGGGCGGATATGCCATCGGCCTCGCCTCCGGCATTTCGCCTGTGTATATCGCGGAGATATCACCGGCTCACCTGCGCGGCAGGCTGGTTTCACTCAACCAGTTGGCCATCGTTGTCGGAATCCTGTTGGCGCAGGTCGTGAATTGGATCGTCGCGCGGCCCGTCCCGCCAGGCGCGACGGTAAACGAGATTCTCTTGTCGTGGAACGGCCAGTGGGGATGGCGCTGGATGTTTGCCATTACCGCCGTTCCCTCCGTGCTGTTTCTTGCGTCCACGTTCATGGTGCCTGAAAGTCCGCGATGGCTGGCGGCAAAGGGCCGTGACCGGCAGGCGCTCGGCGTGCTCGAGCGGCTGGGCGGGCCGGCGTATGCACGAAAGGTCCTTGAAGATTTCAGGTCAGCCAGTGACGCCGGGCCCCGTCTCTCCCGTTTGCGCGAGCTTTTTTCGCCGGGCATGGCAAGAGTTCTTTTACTTGGAGTGACACTCGCGGTTCTGCAGCAGTGGTGCGGTATCAACGTGATCTTCAACTACGCCCAAGAGATCTTTACCGCTGCTGGATACCAGATCTCGGGCGTCCTCTTCAACATTGTCATTACCGGCGCGGTGAACCTGATCTTCACGCTGGTCGCACTGGCCACGATCGATCGCTACGGCAGACGCTTTCTGCTCCTCGGCGGAGTCGCCGGGCTGGCCCTCATCTATACGATTCTCGGCGCATTTTACCACCTGCATCTGCAAGGCAAGCCAATGCTGGTGCTGGTGCTCGCCGCCATCGCTTGTTATGCCATGTCGTTGGCGCCGGTCACATGGGTAATCATCGCGGAGATTTTTCCCAATCGTGTTCGTGGCGGCGCCGTATCTGTTGCGGTTACCGCCCTCTGGACAGCCTGCTTCCTGCTTACATACACGTTTCCGCTGCTGAATGCGGCGCTTGGCGCGGCTGGCGTCTTCTGGACATACGCTGCAATCTGCCTTGGCGGCTTGCTGTTCCTCTACATCCGCCTGCCGGAGACGCGCGGGAAAACTCTGGAGGAGATTGAGACCGTTGTCAGAAGCGGCAAGAAGCAGGAAGCGGCACGAATTACTTAACCAGGTCGCGGCGAGCGCTCGTTGAAGAAAAAAGCTGTTGATCCGGTCCAATCGCGCCCTGTATCGCGTTGGTAACAACTGGTTCGAAGCACATCACGCGGGGGAGAGCGAGACGAATTGACCGCCTCTCCGCGGGCGGCGTAAAATCTTCTGCAAAAGCGTGTTCGTACACGTCTCTGTTGGATCTGAGCGCGCCAGCGCCCGAAGGGAATGGCCGTGAGCAGGGACTATTGTCAGAAAGTCATGCCCGCAGAACCTGGAGTCATGGCCGCCAATCGCCCGTTAATGAAACGGGAAGCCGGTGCGATACCACTTCTCGCTGTCGTTCTCCTGCTGCCAATTCTTCTCCAGAATTCAGCTAGTGCGCAGGTGAATGGCCAGGGGCAAAATCCGTATCTGGGATGGACGAGTTGGGGACAGGAAACCCTCTACGGGGAAGCTTGGGCTGCGGAGAGCGAGATCGAAAAGCAGTCCGATGCGTTGAAATCTTCGGGGTTGCAGTCACACGGGTACATTTACATCAATATCGATTCGGGATGGCAGAGCGGCTTCGATGCGAATGGAAGGCCCCTGTTCGATTCGTCCAAGTACCCTGACGGCCCAGCGGCGACGATTCAGCACATCCACAACAACGGACAGAAAGCAGGGATTTACTGGATTCCCGGCGTACAGCAGCCCGTATGGGATGCGAATTCGCCTATTCTCGGCACCTCTTATTCGATTCAGGACATTGTGCTACCCGACATGCCTGGCAACGCATTCAGTTACGGGCAAGACAATCCGTGGCACAAAAAGATAGATTTCACAAAACCAGGGGCTCAGGCGTACATCAATTCGGTTGTTGATCTCTTCGCTTCCTGGGGAGTCGATCTGATCAAGCTGGACGGAGTGACGCCGGGATCTGACCACAATAATCTCGACATCGACAACCGTCCCGATGTGATCGCGTGGTCTCAGGCGATCGCTCAGTCAGGCCGTCCCATGTGGCTGACAGTTTCATGGGCGCTGGACCACGACTACTTCAGCACTTGGCAGACTTACGCGAATGCCAGAAGGATCGACGATGACGTCGACTGTTATTGCAGCACGCTGACCAACTGGAAAAGCGTGTCACGTCGATTCGATGATCTTGTCGCTTGGCAGATGGATTCTGGGCCCACAATGGGCTGGAGTGACTTGGACGCACTGGAGGTCGGCAATGGGAGCCTGGACGGATTAAGCAACGACGAGCGGCAGAGCGCGATGTCGTTTTGGGCGATTGCCAATGCTCCTCTGTACAGTGGCGAGGACCTGACAAAGCTGGACAGCTTTGGGTTGCAACTTCTGACGAACGATAAAGTGATCGCAGTCGACCAATCTGGAGTGCCCGGAATTCAGATGGTCAGCGGCAATAATCCGGTATGGGCAACTCCCAGGCTCTGGGATGGGACCTACAACGTTGCCTTGTTTAATCTGAACAGCAGCAGCTCTACAACCAGCTTGAGCTGGAGCGTCCTGGGCTTTCCCAGTTCGGCAGACGTGTATGACATTTGGGCAGATCAGGACCTGGGCAGCTTTTCTGGAAACTACTCAGTCCTGCTCAACGCTCATGCGTCCCAGTTGCTGAAAGTCACGCCAAACGGCAATGCAGCCATTACGCCGGCGATATCGCTCAGCAGTTCTGCGATGGACATCTTCAGCGGGGATCCGATCACGTTTGCGGCCCGGGTCTCATCGGCCAGCGGCACACCGGGCGGGCGCGTCTACTTCTTCAGCGGAACCAATGACCTGGGATCGGGGACCTTGGCAAGTGGAAGCGCTACTTTTACAACATCTGCTCTTCCGGTCGGGCTAGATCTGGTTAAGGCAAGCTACGCAGGCGACGCGAACTTCAACCCCACTGCCTCTGCACCCATCAACATTACAGTCGCTCCGGGCTTTTGGATCGTAGCGTCTCCAACAGCGATTTCGTTGAACGGTTCACACACTCAGGCTATGTCGATTCTAACTGTCACACCAGACGGCGATATCAGGACGCTTACCTTCGCATGCACCGGCCTGCCTGCGGCGTACAGTTGCAGCTTCAGCCCGATTAGCCTTCCCTTGTATGGGCTTTCAGCCCCACAGCAGGTAACAATGACCGTCTCCAGCCTGAGTGCGTTCGCCGTGTCAGACCAATACCCGCCCCGGAACGCATCCGGTGTCGCGATGCGCGGAATGGGAATAAACATCTCTGCCTGTCTGGCGTTGTGGCTTGTTGTTCCCTTTGATCGCCGCCACCTGAGGCGATTCCTCATCATCATGACCGCGTTCCTCCTGGCTTTCGGCCTGGTCGCGTGCGGCGCATCGTTCGTTAGCGGCTCAACCTCCCGCTCCTATAGCTTTCAGGTAAATGTCATGGCTGGGGGTAGCACTGTGCGTTCTCTCAGTTACATGCTCTCCGTGCAGTAGAACGAAAGGCAGCAGGCCGGTTAAGAGGGAAGTTGGCTCTATGAGTGCGGCGGACGATCGATCAGCGAGCGGCATTGTACTTTGCAACGATCAACTCCGTGTGCATGTTTTACCGGATGAAGGTGCGAGGATCGCGTCTTTTTTCGATACCCAGACGAACCTGGAACTCCTGCTGCAACCATCGAAACCGTATCGGTGGCCCGCATCACTTGGTCTGTGGGACCGCTTCGAAAACTCCGCGTGCGCCGGGATCGACGAATGTCTTCCCAGTATCGCTGCCAGCGGTCCGGAAACTCCCGGCGGTCCCGTTCCAGACCATGGGGACTTCTGGAGGCTCAACTGGACGGTAATCGCTCGATCCGGGAATGCCTCCGTTTCACTGCAGGCTACGGGCTACAGCCGTCCGCTTCTCTTTGAAAAACATCTGCATCTTCACACCTCGGCACTCGAGATTCACTACCGCATACGTAACCTGCACGATGATCCGATTCCATTTCTCTATGGCTTGCACCCCCTATTCGCCATCGATCCCGGTGATCGAATTGTCTTGCCACCGGAAGTATCTGCGCTGCTGGTTGGATACTCCCGACTTGGGCGCCTCGGGCCACCTCGCACTCTTATCCAATGGCCAAACCACGAAGGCGTAGCATCAGCGCCTGACTTGAGCCGTACACAAAATGTCGCCGCCTCCACGGCCGACATGCTCTTTACCGATCGTTTGTCGTCAGGATGGTGCGGTCTCTACCGCGCACGCATCGGACAGGGCATCGCGTTGCGCTTCGATACGGCGAAACTTCCGTACCTCGGTCTGTGGCTTTGTTACGGTGGCTGGCCCGACGATGAAACGCTGCCCCGCCAATACGCCGTGGCTTTCGAGCCCACGGTAGCTCCATGGGGAATGCTCTCCACCGCATGCGAAAACCATCAGGCCCCCGTCCTCGCAGCACACGACTCCTTCAATTTTTCTGTTGCGCTCGAACGAATCGGGGCCCTGCCCATGACCTATGACGAGTTTGAGGCCCGATGTTACGAAGGCTATCCTTTTTCACATTTATAAATCGAGTTGTGATGGCAGGCCACGGACGACTGCCGCTCCTGTGCCGATCAAGTCGGCTTAGCGGACTATACGAACCACTATAGAAAATGAGTATCAGTGACTTCCGGGTGACCTGCACCCCTAAATCCGCACAGAACCGAGTATGAAATCGTATTGGGAGAGGGCGGATTTATGTCGAAGAGCAGGCATACGGAGGCGCAGATGATCGCTGCGCTGAAGCAGGTCGAAGCCGGTCGCACGGTGGATGATGTGGCCCGGGAGTGTGGCGTCAGCCAGGCAACGATCTACGCGTGGAAGGCGAAGTATGGCGGCCTTGATGTGAGTGATGCGCAGCGGTTGCGATCGCTGGAAGACGAGAACGGACGTCTGAAGCGTCTGGTGGCAGATCTCAGTCTGGACAAGGAGATGCTGAAGGCGGTGATCGCAAAAAACGGCCTCAGCTCGTAGACCGAAGGACGGATGCAAGCTGGTTACGATCGCAGTATGGAGCCAGCGAGCGCCGGGTGTGTCGATCGAGCTTCCACCCCACAACCTTGCGCGAATAGCCGTCCAGGACTACAGCCAGGTAGACGAACTCGGCCTGCAGCCGGATGTAGGTGATGTCTGCCACCCAGAGCTGATCGATCCCGTTTAACTGCATGCGCCGTGCGAGATTCAGATAGACCTCCAGGGCATGATCGGAATCGGTCGTACTCACAAACTCTTTCGGCTGGACGGCCAGCAGGTTGTCTTCCCGCATGATCCGCAACACTCGCTTGTGGTTCACCAGCATGCCGCGTCGCTTCAGCTCTGCCGCCACACGCCGATAACCATAACGACGTCGGTGCTCGAGTGCAATCTGCTGGATAGTGGATCGAACCTCGGTTTCTTCTTCGTGCGGCAAGCGTTCTTGCAGAAACCGGTAGAACCCCGCCCGACTCACTCTCGCCAGCAGGCACATTCGCTCGATACTCAGGCCGCCTTGCATTGGCATCACCTACCGGATGTGGTCGTAGATGCCATCCCGCCAGAGCCCTTGTTGCTCTGGCGCCGAGCCTCGACTTTTTGCAAGGCACCTTTGAAAAAATCCGTCTCCAGCGTCTTTTCCGCTAGCACGCGTTTCAGATCCCGAACCTGCTTGCGCAGTTCCCGGACCGGAGACGTGACCCTGGCGCTGGCTTCGCCTGAATGCTCAAGCTGCCGCTGCCACTGATACAGAATGGTGCGGTGGATGCCCAGCTCATCAGCTAGCGCCGAGACGCTGGGACAGTCCTTCATCCGCTCCATCGCCATCTGCCGGAACGACAGAGGGTATTTGCCGACTCGTTTCCTTGCCACTTGCGGCTCCTCTCCCTGCCAAGTGTCGCAAAGATTCCTGTCTCATTTTGAGGGGGCAGTCCAGTGGAATCCTGAGATCATCTTGGCCACTATGCACTTGAATTCTCAATGGTTCTGGACAAGTGTACAAAGATAACCCTCTGTTTCCAGGACAGATGCGCTAGCGTCATGCTGAAGATCAGATCGCCCGATGCTAGCGAACCACATCCAGCGCACCTGTTATCTGCTTGACTTGAAGGCAGATCGGTATCTTAGCGAGCTTCAACAGCAATTCCGTACGCTGAGATTGGCAGGAGGACGAAGATTCTCCGTATCGAAACATTCCCATCCCAAGGCTTTTGCAAGGAGCCTGTCCACGGTATTCCTGTCTAATTCCGCAGCTCCGGCGATGAGGAGGATCATGCTGCTCACCTCCCTCTCTTCCGGAGGCGATCAACTCGTACGATCCTATCCTCTCGCCCTGCAACACTCCTGCAACTGCCCGGATCAGTGCAAGGACAGCTATCCAAACAAGAATCGGCCTGCACACGCTCGCCCATCGCTCTACGACCTGTACGGGCTGACACCCAGCTTCTGCACTTGCTCTGTGAACTCCCGGACAACCTGCGCAAACCTTGGCCCTTCGGCCGCCGAAACCCACTCCAGGCGAAAGCGCTCTTCCTCGATACCGAAATCCGTGAGCATCAGCTTGATGGCTTCCGCGCGTTTTTCGGTTTTGAGATTGCCCTCCTGATAGTGACAATCTCCAGGATGGCAACCGCAGATGAGGACACCGTCCGCCCCCTTGGTGAAGGCATCAATCACCAGGTTGGGATGCACCATTCCCGAGCACATGACGCGGACGATGCGGATGCTGGGCGGGTATTGGGTGCGAGAGACGCCCGCCAAGTCTGCGCCGGCATAGGAGCACCAGTTGCAACACAGCGCGATGATCAAGGGCTGAAAGTTGTCGTCCATTACTCTACTCCCAAAGCAGCATGGATCTGGGCCTCGATCTGATCGAGGGTAAATCCACGGATGAATACGCCTTTCTTTGGACACGTAGCCTGGCAGCAGCCACAACCCTTGCAGGTGGATTCGTTGGTTTCGACGACTTTCTTGATTGACCCCTGCCATTTGTATTCGACCAGGGTGATGGCCTTGTAGGGGCAGGTGTCCACGCAGTAGGCGCAACCGTCGCAACTGGTGTCCACCACTTGCGAGATATTCGCCCCCAGTTCGAGGTTATCCTGGACGAGGACGGATGCTGCGCGCGCCGCTGCTGCTTGGGCCTGCAGGATGGATTCGTCGATGCTCTTGGGAGAATGGGCCAGCCCGCACAAAAAGACGCCGTCCGTCATGAAGTCCACGGGGCGGAGTTTCATATGGGCTTCGAGGAAGAATCCCTCGCTGTTCAGCGGAACCTTGAGGAACTGCGCGATGGTCCGGTTGTCTTCATGCGGATGGATACCGGCGGACAGCACCACCAGGCCGGCGGAGATCCTAAGCGGCATCCCCAGTGTCTGGTCATAGACGGTGACCTGAAGTTCTTCGCCGTTGCGCGCCACCTCGGGTAGGCGGCTCTCGTCGTAGCGGACAAATACGACGCCTTGCTGGCGAGCCTTGGTGTAGTAGCTCTCCTTGAAGCCATACGTGCGGATGTCGCGGTAGAGGACATACACGTGCGTCTCGGGGGAGAGAGCCTTAATCTTCAGGGCATTCTTGATGGCGCCGGCGCAGCATACCCGGGAACAGTAGGGGTGGTCGGCATCGCGTGAGCCTACGCACTGGATCATGACCACGGTCTTTGCGGGCCGATTGCCATCGTGCGCCAGGAAGCCTTCCCCGGAAGCGAGCCGTGCCTCGAGGTCGCGCTGCGTGAGGACCCTGTCGTCCTGTCCATAAAGGTACTCTTGGGGCTGGTACTGCTTGGCGCCCGTGGCCACGATGACAACCCCGTGCGTGACTTCGGTGGTCTTGCCGCGGACCGAGATTGTGGTCTTGAAGTTGCCGACCGTGCCTTCGATCTTTTCGATGGCCGCCCCTGTAAACAGATGGATTCTGCGGTTCTGTTCGATCTCGCCGCGGAGGCGCGCCAGTTCGTCCTGTGGTCTATCTCCGTTGAGTAAGTAGTGGATGTGCCTCAGATTTCCGCCCAGCTCATTCTCCTTTTCCACCAGAAAGGTATCAAAGCCTTGACCTGCCATAGCCAAAGCGGCAGTCATGCCCGACAGTCCTCCGCCGATGACCAAGGCGGACTTTTCTACCCTGACCGTCTGCCGGTGCAGCGGCTGCAAGAGCCGGCACTTGGCCAGCGCCATCCTGACCAGGTCCTTGGATTTCTGGGTCGCCCTCTCCGGCTCGTGCATGTGCACCCAGGAGCATTGGTCCCGGATGTTGGCCATTTCAAACAGGTAGGGATTGAGTC
>Ga0116217_10004754_pt1 | contig 12058 bp, 14 predicted proteins | sample Sb_taG_6_FD_89697 | JGI IMG/M metagenome (GOLD analysis project Ga0116217, IMG submission 89697) | Peat soil microbial communities from Weissenstadt, Germany - Sb_50d_4_PS metaG | ecosystem: Environmental > Terrestrial > Soil > Wetlands > Peat | place: Germany: Weissenstadt | collected 2010-09-21 | reverse complement strand
TCGGCGCGCATGCAGGCCGCCTCGGCGTCGTCGTCCGCGATCCCCAACAGCGCGGCCATCGTCCCCGGTGCCTCCTCCCCGGCGCGGGCCATGGCCTCGCCCCGTGCGACCACGAGCCGGATCCCGTGCTCGAAGCCGAGGGCGCCGCTGGCGACGAGCGCGGTGTACTCGCCCAGGCTGTGGCCGGCACAGGCGGCCGGGGTGAGCCCGATTCGCTCCACCGCGTCGAGCACGACCAGGCTCAGCACGGTGGTCGCAAGCTGCGCGTTGTCGGTCTGGGTCAGCTCGTCGATCGGGGCGTGGAGCAAGAGGTGCGAGAGGTCACGGTCGGCGGCGGCGGACGCCTCCTCGACCACTTCCCACGAGGGGTGATCGACCCATGGCTCACCCATACCGGCACGCTGTGATCCCTGTCCGGGGAAGGTGAAAACCAGCACGTGTCCGATGGCTCCCATCGACGGGGGTGAGGAACCCACAGTGTGGCATGCCGGCGCGCCGGTGGACCGCGCCGGGCCCCGACGATCGCACCGTCGGTACGATCGCTGTCGCGTCGGCCGAGCGCATCGCTGGTTACCGGGGGGAAACCGGGTACGACGCGCGGTGCGACGAGTCAGCTCCCAGGGGGAGAGAAGACGGCGATACAGCCCTGGAGCGCCCCGAGCCCCGCAGGATTGGCGGCGACGGGGGCGGCTTGCGCGGTCGGTGTTCCCGGCACGGTCGTCGAGGTGCTCGTCGTCGTCGGGGGCAGCGTCGTGGTGGTGCTGGTCGTCGGGGGTTCGGTCGTCGGCACCGTCGTGGCGGGCACGACCGTCGTCGGCACGACCGCACCGATGACCGTCGGCACCGTGGTCGGTGGCACCGTGGTGCTCGTGGTCGTGGTGGTGGTCGACGGCACGTCCGTCGTCGGGGCCGTCGGCTGCACAGTGGTCGTCGGCACGGTGGTCGTCGTCGTGCTCGTCGACGCAGCCGCTCCCGATCCGGTGGGCGCGGGCGTGGGCGCCGTGATCTGGACCGTGGTGCAGGCGCCGGCCGTCTGCAGGGTACCGACGTCGTCCACCAGCCGGGCGAGCGCCTGGTTCTCGGCTGCGGTGTCCGAGGCCAGCGTCGCCTTGGCTTGAGCGAGCGCCTTCGTCGCGGCCTCCCGACGGGCCAGCGACGCCGACACGGCAGCGGTCGCGGCCTGGAATTTCGAGAGGAGGTCGTTCGCGGCGACGCTCTCGTACTGCTGCGCCGCGACGCCGTTCGCGTCCGCCGGGCCGAAGGGCGACTTGCTGCCGACGTTCGTCAACGAGCTGCTCACGTACAGCCCGCTGCTCACGTACTCGTCGACGGCGAATCGCCGCAGAGCGGTCTGCGCCGTGCTGAGCTTGTCCCGTGCCCCAGAGACTGCCGACGATGCGGCCGTGAGCTCCTCGTTCACCGACACCAACACGCTCTGGTCTGCCGCCGACGTGGTCGCGGCCGCCTGGTAGGCGCCGACGTCCCCTTTCACGTTCCCGTAGACGCTGAGCGCGGCCGAGCTGGTCAGCAACGCGGAGGCGACGCTGCTCGACACGCTCAGGATCTTGTCCGCGTAGCAGGGCGTGCCGTCGGCCGACGGTGCGCACCACTGGCTCTGGTCGACGTCGGCCAGGAACACGCCTCCGGGTGCCACGTTCCCTGCCCGGAGTGCCGCGACGATGGACGACATGTTCGCCTGGAGCAGCGTGGCCACGGTGGCGGCACAGCCCGCCAGCCACGTCGTGAAGGCGGGAAAGCCGTTCGAAGAGATGGCGGCGCCCGGGATGGGCGTGTTGTTGACATCGGTCGTCCGCAGCGTGTTGAAGGGGTTGTACGCCGCCGAGTTGTTCGTCGACCCACCCTCGGCAGCCTGCCATTCGTCGAGATCGTCGACGTTGGCCTGCGTGGCGGGTGCGGCCACACCCTGCAGGATGCAAAGCTCCCAGCCGGCGGGCAGCGCGGTGTCACCCGGGGCGGCCACCATCCTCGGAGCCGCACCCGTGGTGGACGCGAGCGCGCAGACGCCCAGACTGGCCATGGTCAGGACCAGCGCAATTCGGACGCACGAGATGAAGCGGGGCATCAGGTGTTTCAAGAGGTTCGCTCCTCAGCCGCGAGGAGCGCGGAGTCGACGAGGTCTAGGCCCGGAACGTGATCGCCAAACCGCTCAAGGTTGGCACGTTCCACTCCGCGGGCGCATATCGACCTATCGGCAATCGGGGGTGATTCTTGAGCGGACACGGCCGTTTCGGGAGGGCCCGAGCGCCGTCGGTGCGGCTGAACTGCGCATTCACCACCTGCCGCCGCCGGGACCCGGGTGGAGAACTCTGTGACCTCCCGGTAAACGGTTCGCGTCCGGAGAGGGCACGGCGCCGCGGCCCGGCGGCACCGTGCCCCGGAGAGCGGATCGGCACCGCGAGGGGCGGACCTAGGTGCGCTTCATCTCCACGATGATCTCGAGGTAGGGCTCGGTGCCCACGTTGCGGGCCCTTTCGATGCCGCCGCCAGGTACGTGCACCACGGCGCCCGGTACGACGTCGGCCGCGAGTTCCTCGGTGTACGGACCCTGAGTGTCGGGTTCGGGCATGACGGCGATGCGGTCACCTCGGACCTGGATCAGGAGGTGGTCGAGGTCGTGGTGGTGGATCGGGCTCTCCTCACCGGGAGCCAGCTTGAGTCGCCACACGCGCACGACGTCGTCCTCGTAGACGACATTCGTACCGATGTCGCCCAAGACCCGGTCACCCTGGCTGTCGGTCACCGCGCTCCGGCCTTGACGCCCTGGAGACAGAAGGACACCAGTTCACAGACTTCGTCCTTCGTCGGCTTCGTGCCCGCCGCCAGGTGCGCTCGAAGGGTCGCAAACGTCAAGCGGTACACGATGGTGGCGACGGACGCGACCTGCTCGGGGGACCCATTGCCCGAACCTCGTAGCCCGCGGATGGGCTCGTGGAGCAGACCGACGAGCAGGTCCACCGACGACAGCTGCTCCTCGGAGAACAACGTGCTCAGATGCTGTTCGCTCAGGACCCATGGGCGCGTGCGGGCCGCGGCGGCGGCATTGGTCGCCTGGGCGAGCACCCCCTCGATCCAGGCCCGCAGCCGGTCGGCGGCGCTGTCCGCGTTGCGCATCCGCCGCTCAAGTGTGTCCATCAGCCGGCGGCGCCCCTCATCGAGCAGGACGAGCATCAGCTCGTCCTTCGACGCGAAATAACGGTAGAACGCCTGGGTCGAGATGCCGGATGCCGCCAGGATGTCGCGCATCGACGGGTCGAGCGACCCGGTCCGCTGGATCAGCGAGAAGGTGGTCTCGACGATCCGCCGCATCTCGGCCTCGTACTCGGCACGGCGCCCCGCGACCGTTCGTTCCACGGCCCGGCCTGCCAGTTGCTCCGTGATCGACGCCCTCACGATCTTCAGCGGTCCTCCGTCTCGGCCAGCACAGTGTTCTCCCAATCTAAGATCCGCGATCTGGGGACACAAGGGAGCGAGCCCGGACTGCAGCCGCGAGTGAAAGTGAGGGAGCCCAGCGTGGTGGAGCCACTGGTCGTCGGGGACATCTTCCGGGCGGGGGCTCGTGCCGTCCCTCACAGGACCGCAGCTGCACTCGGTGACCGCATTCTCACCTTTGCCGAGATCGACCGGTCGGCCAACCGCGTGGCGCGGGCCGTGCTCGAGCTCGGCGTCCGACAAGGCGCACGGGTGGCGGTGTGGGCCGACACGAGCCTGGAATGCGTCCCGCTCTTCGCCGCTCTGTCCAAGCTCGGCGCGGTGTTCTGCCCGCTCAACGGGCAATGGGGCGGGGAGGAGGCGGCGGCGGTGCTCCATCGCCTGCGACCCGCCCTCTGCCTCGTCGATCAGCCGCGCGCCAAGGCCGGTGAGGCAATGGCGCGGCGACTCGCACTGGTGGTCATGGGGCTCGACGACCTCGCCGGGGCCGCCACCTCGCAGCCCGACGACGACATTGAGGTCGCGGTGTCCGAGTCGGACCCGCACGTCGTCTTCTACACGAGCGGCTCGTCGGGGACGCCCAAGGGGGCGGTGCTGTCGCATCGGGCCGACGTGCTGCGGTCCTTGCCCGGGGCGCTTCTCGAGCCGCGGGGAGCGATGGTGTGCCCGTATCCCCTGTTCCACATGGGGGCGTGGACGATCGCACTGCAACAGTGGCAAGCGCGTGATGCTGTCGTGTTCGTGCGCTCCGCCACGGCGGGCGAGATCGGGACCGCGGTGGAGCGCCACCGGGCCACCCGCCTCAACTGCGTCCCCGCCGTCTGGCGGCGGCTGCTCCAGGTGACCTCGGCATCGGGCGCGCCGGATCTGTCGTCCATCCGCTTCGCGGACACCGGCACGTCGGCGACGCCGCCCGAGCTCCTCCGGGCGATCGCCGAGGCGCTCCCCGGCGCGCAGGTGCGCGTCTTCTACGGTTCGACCGAGGCCGGCGGCGTCACCGTCCTCGAGCACGCCGACGTCGAGGCCAAGCCAGGCAGCTGCGGTGTCCCGGGCCCGCTCGTCAGGGTGCGGGTCGACCAGGCCGGCCGCCTGTGGGTCCGAGGCCCCCTCCTCTTCGACGGTTATCTCGACGATCCGGCTGCCACGCAGGGGGTGCTGGCGGATGGCTGGTACGACACCGGTGACCTGGTCGACGTCGACGACGACGGCTACGTGTCGATCGTCGGCCGTGCCGGTGACGTGATCCGCACGGGTGGCGAGGCGGTGGCCCCGGCCGAGGTCGAGGCCGTGCTGCGGGACCATCCGGGGGTGGCCGACGTCGCAGTGGTGGGGTTGCCCGACCCGGCGTGGGGAGAGGTGGTGTGCGCCGCCGTGGTGGTCGCTCCGGGCGAGGCCGCTCCCGACCTTGCCGTGCTGCGAACCGTGTGCGCGGGCCGGTTGGCCCCCTACAAGTACCCGCGCCACGTGGAGATCGTCGCCGACATCCCTCGCACCGCCGCCACCGGGCAGGTCCAGCGGCGACTCGTCGTCGAGCGGCTTGCCGCCGCCGGGGACGCCAGCCGGGTGGGCGGGGAGGTCTAGGGTTTGCAAAACAGCGTTCTCAGATCTTAGGATCGTTGATCTGAGGCAGCGCGGCGACCGTGGAGGGCGACGTGGAGCGCGAGGTGTTGTTGACCGGCATCGGGGGCCAGGGCATCCAGCTGGCCGCGCAGGTCCTGGCCGAGGCGGCCCTGGACGAGGGCCGGGACGTCCAGCTCTTCGGCGCCTACGGCGGCATGATGCGCGGCGGGAACACCGAGGCCACGCTCGTGGTGTCCGATGGATCGATTGAGGCACCGCCGACAGCGGGGTCGGCCTGGGCGGCGCTCGTCATGCACCACGAGTACGCCGAGCCTGTGCTGCACCGGGTCCGGGCGGGCGGGGTGGTGCTGGTCAACACGAGCGTGTGCGCCGGTCCGGCCGACCGGGCACGCTTCGCGGTCGTCGAGGTGCCGGCCACCGATCGGGCCGTCGAGGTCGGCAACGTGCTCACCGCCGCCATGGTGATGCTCGGCGCCCTCGCCGCGGTTACCGGCCTGGTGTCGCTCGATGCGCTGGTCCTGGCGGTGACCCGGTGCGTGCCGCCCTATCGGCGCCAGCACGTCGAGGCGAACAGGTTGGCGCTGGCCGCCGGTGCCCGAACCGTGCCAACCGCGGCGGTCGCGGCGTGGCCGGTGCCCTCGCCGGCCGCCCAGGCGGCTCGATGACGAAGTCGACCGATCGGACGCCGACGGCCACAATCCTGACCCGTGGCACATTGGTCATCGACGTCGAGGCGTGCAAGGGCTGCGATCTGTGCATCGACGCCTGCCCGCCGGGCGTCCTGGTCATGACCACCCACGATGTCAACGAGCGCGGGTACCGCTATCCGCAGCTCCTCCCCGGGTGCACCGGGTGCAAGGCTTGCTCGCAGATCTGCCCCGACTTCGTGTTCCAGGTCTACAAGTACGACACCCCGGTGGAGCTGCCAGTCGAGGGGACGGGGGTCGAAGCGACAGGTGTGGTGCAGGGGTCATGAGCGGCCTCGGCGTGGTCTCTCCGTCGGTCTCGGCACGGCCGGCGCGCCGGCTGATGCACGGGAGCGAGGCGATCGCCGAGGCGATGATCGCCGCCGGCTGCCGGTTCTTCGCGGGCTACCCCATGACCCCGTTCACCGAGGTGCTCGAGGAGATGGCACGCAAGCTCCCCGACGTCGGCGGGGTGTGCATGAACGCGGAGAGCGAGCTCGAGGCGGTCGGCATGGCCTGGGGGGCTGCCGCCACCGGGACCCCGGCGGCCACCGGGTCGACCGGTCAGGGGCTCTCCCTCATGCAGGAGTCGCTGGCGGAGATCACCCTGGCCCGCCTGCCGCTCGTCGTCTTGAACATGGCCCGGGGCCAAGGGGACTACTGGCAGGCCACACGAGGCGGGGGACACGGCGACTACCGCCACCTCGTGATCGCCCCCGTCGACGTCGTCGAAGCCGTCGAGCTGGTCCAGTCGGCCTTTCACCTGGCGGCGACGTGGCGCAACCCGGTGGTCGTGATGGGCGACTACTACCTGGCGCACACGGCGCGCGCGGTGAGCGTCGCACCGATCGATCCCGGACCGGCTCCGCCGAACGACTGGGCGCTGACCGGCAAGAGCGGCGGGACCGGCCGGGCCAAGCTGGTGTCGTTCCTGGGCTCGGTGAAGCAACGCGACGATGTGGGCTATGACCTGGCCGTGCACTACCGCGCGTGCGCCGAGCACACGGCCGCCATGCTCCGCGACGTGCCGCCCCAGGTCGAAGAGGGTCTCCTCGACGACGCCGACGTCGTGGTGGTGGCGTTCGGCACGCCGGGCGCCTATGTGCGCGCCGCCGTGCGCTCCTTGCGGGAGGAGGGGCACAAAGTGGGCTGGCTGCGCCCGGTGACGCTGGTGCCCTTTCCCTCCGACGCGGTCGCCGCCGCAGGCCGGCGGGCCAAGGCCGTCGCCGTCTACGAGAACAACGCCGGCCAGATGGTCGACGACGTCCGTCTGGCCGTCCTCGGGGCGGCACCGGTGGAGTTCATCGGCGGCCTGAGCCTGGATCCCTCGGGCTTCGGCATCGCGCCGGACCTCGACGTCGGCTCGCTGCGCCGGCGAATCCTGGACGTGGTGGAGCGGCACGGGTGAGCGGGCCACGGCACCCGCCGATCGTGCCCACCGACGGACCCCCGAACGCGCCGGCCCGGTTGGTCGACGACTTCACCCCTGCGCTGGTCGACGTCGGGGCCCATCAGCTGTGCCCGGGGTGCGGCGAGCCCATCGCGCTCCGTAGCCTGATGGAGGCGATCGACGAGCTCGAGCTCGTCGATCGGACCATCGCCGTCTTCGGCATCGGCTGCTACACGGCCTTCTCGAACAACCTCGACGTGGAGGTCCTCCAGGCGCTGCACGGGCGTGCCCCCTCGGTGGCCACGGGGGCCAAGCGCGCTCGACCCGACACCATCATCGTGACCGTGCAGGGGGACGGCGACATGGTCAGCGAGGGCCTCCAGGAGGTGCTGCACGCCGCGGCCCGGGGCGAGAACATCACCTGCGTCATGCTGAACAACGGAGTCTTCGGCGAGACGGGCGGCCACATGAGCGCCGCCACCGTGTTGGGCCAGCGCACCAAGACCAGCCTCGAAGGCCGGGACCCGGTGGCGCACGGCCGACCGATCCTGCTCGCCGACCTGGTGGCACGGCTCGACGGCGCCGCGTTCGTCGCCCGCTGCGCGGTGAACTCCGCCGGCACGGTGGCCCGCACTCGCAAGGCGCTGTTGCGGGCGCTCGACACCCAGCGCGCCGGCGCGGGGTTCTCGTTCGTCGAGATCCTGACCATGTGCCCGACCGGGTGGTTCGTCGAGACGGCGGAGGCTCCCCGGTACCTCGCCGAGCACCTCGGAGCCGTCCACTTCAGCGGCGTCCTGAAGGACATCCGTGCCGAAGACGGGACACCTGCGTGAGCGGGGTCGTGTCCGGCTCCATCGCCGTCAACGCGCGCCACTACGGCGGCCTGCTGGCGGACGGTCTGCGAGAGCACCTCCCCGGGGAGACAGTCGTCGCCTGCGCGGCCCGGGACCAGGTCCCCGACGACGCCCGCGTCCTGGTGACCCTGCTCGACGACCCCGGCACCATTCGGGACCTTCTCACGCCGTCCGTCGAATGGGTCCACGTCCTCGGTGCGGGTGTCGACGGCTTCCCCTTCGACGCCCTCGGGGAGCGCACACTCACCTGCTCACGGGGCGCCGCCGCCACGGCAATCGCCGAGTGGGTGATGGCCGCCATGCTGGCCTACGCCAAGGAGCTACCCGAGTCGTGGATCAGCGCACCACCCGAGCGGTGGAATGCCGCCTCGCTGGGGACGCTCTCGGGCGCCACATTGGGGTTGGTCGGCCTCGGGGCCATCGGCACAGCGATCGCCCGGCGAGCGCTGTCCTTCGACATGGAGGTCGTGGCCTTCCGGCGCACGGCGGGACCGGCACCGGTGGAGGGAGTGGCGGTGCTGCCCGAGCTCGCCACGTTGGTGGGACGCTCCGACCATGTCGTGGTCGCCGCGCCGGCAACCACCCACACCCGTCACCTGCTCGACGCCGCCGCGTTCGCCGCCATGAAGCCCGGCGCGCACCTGGTCAACATTGCCCGGGGTTCGCTCGTCGACCAGGAGGCGCTGCGCCGGGCCCTCGACGACGGCATCGTGTCGCGGGCGACGCTCGACACGGTCGAGCCCGAGCCCCTGCCGGTGGGCCACTGGCTGTACACGCACCCCGCCGTGCGCCTGAGCCCGCACATCAGCTGGAGCTCGCCCGACACGATGGTGCGCACCGTGGCCCTGTTCGTCGAGAATCTCGGACGCTTTCGCTCGGGCGCGGCACTCAAGGACACCGTCGATCCCGTGGCCGGGTACTGACGTGTCGCTCGGACCCAGCGACCTGGTGTTGTGCTCGGGCACGCTGCCACGTGCCACGCCCTTCCGCCGACGCCTCGAGGCGGCCGTGGCGGCTGGGTACGCGGCGGTCTCGTTGTGGGGCCGGGACTACGCCGCCGCCCGCGCCGAAGGGTACGGCGACACGGACATCGTCGCCATGCTGGCTGACCACGGCCTCGCCGTGGCCGAGCTCGACCCCGCCTGGTGGTGGACCCCGGGAGCGGCATCCTTCTCCATCCCGCCCGAGCTCGATCCGATCGATGTCTTTCGCTTCGACGAGCGCGAGCTCTTCCGGATTGGCGAGCTGGTCGGGGCCCGGTCGCTCAACGCCGCCGACGTGCTCGGGGGCAGCTGGGAGGTCGAGGAGGCCGCGGCTGCCTTCGCCACGCTGTGCGACCGTGCCGCGGACCACGGCCTCCTGGTGCATCTCGAATGGCTGGCGTGTCACGGATCCCCGACCTCGCCACGGCCTGGGATGTCGTGCGCCTGGCGGACCGGGACAACGGTGGCCTGAACGTCGACACCTGGCACTGCGCCCGCACAGGCACCACGGTCGAGGACCTGCGTGCCGTCCCGGGGGAGCGGGTGCTGGCCGTGCAGCTCGACGACGGCCCCGCCGACGCGGAAGACGACCTCGTGGAGGCCACGTTGCACCGGCGGCTCCTCCCGGGGGAGGGCGATTTCGACCTCGTCGGCTACCTCGGCGCCCTGCGTGACATCGGCGTCGTCGCACCGGCGGGGGTGGAGGTGTTCTCCGACGACCTCCACGCGCTCGGTCCCATGGAGGCTGCCGCACGCGCCGCCGCGGCGACGCGCACCGTCCTCGGCTCCCTGCGGGATGACGCCGGCCAGCCGGGAGTGGCGCGGTGACCGGTGCCGTGGTCGTCGGGACCGGCTTCGGCTGCTACACCCACGTCCGCGCCCTGCGCGCCGCCGGCTTCGACGTGCACGCCGTCGTCGGTCGCGACCCAGCCAAGACGACCGAGCGCGCCGCCCTCTTCGACGTCCCCGCCGCGTTGACGTCGCTTGACGATGCGTTGGCCCTGCCCGGCGTCGACGCCGTCACCATCGCGACGCCGCCGCAGACGCACGCGCCGCTGGCCCTGCAGGCCATCGCTGCCGGTCGCCACGTCCTGTGTGAGAAGCCGTTCGCGGCCACCGCGGACGAGGCAAGGCTCGTCCTGGCAGCCGCCGAGGCGGCCGGCGTGGTCCACCTGCTCGGCACCGAGTTCCGTTGGGACCCCGGCCAGGCCGGCCTGGCCCGCGCTGTGGGGTCCGGCCTGGTGGGGGAGCCGCGCATGGCGACCTGGCTCATGCACGTCCCGGTCCTGGCGGATCCCGTTGCCACCGTGCCGGACTGGTGGGCGGATGCCGGCTCGGGCGGCGGCTGGCTCTGGGCGCACGGCTCCCAGCTCATAGACCAGATCCGTGTCACCCTGGGCGAATTCGAGGGCGTGAGCGCCTCCCTCGTCCACGTCGTCGACCGGCCCTCGATGAGTGCCGACGACGGCTTCATCGTGCACTTCCGGATGCGTAACGGTGCCGTGGGGGTGATGCAGTCGACGGCCGGCGACCGGGGCGTCCTCGTCCAGACCCGGGTCACCGGGTCCACCGGGGCGGCGTGGATTGAGGGGGTCGGAGCCGAGGTCAAGGTGGTGGACGCGGACGGGGTCCGCACCCTGCCGTTCCCCGACGACCTGCGGGTGGACGCGGCGCCGCCGCTGCCGGAAGGGGCGACGACGACCACCTACGAGAAGATGATCACCTTCGGGGTCGAGTACGGGCCGTACGTGCGCCTGGCCGCGGTCTTTCGCGACCGCATCCGCGGGGGAGCGGTCACCTCGGAACCCACGCCGGCGACGTTCGTCGACGGCGTGGCGCAGATGGCCGTGCTCGATGCCATCATGAGTTCGGCCGCCGCCGGTGGGCGCTGGACGACCGTAGAACAGGACATCTGAAGGATCATGGAAGACCGAACCACCACCGGCCTGTATCTCGAACTGGGTGACGGCTCCCCGGACCAGATGCACCGGCGTGCCGAAGCGCTGGCGGCTTGCACGGGGGTCGACCGGGTCACGTGGTGGGCGAACTGCGTGCCCGGTCGCCAGGACCTCCCCATGCGGATCGCCGACGGGACGATGCTGGCCGTGGCCGAGGTGGCGGCGAGCTTCACCGCGCCCGAGGCACCCGCCCTGACCGCGGCGCACTGCTTCCGCCGCCATCGGCGCCCCAGTCAGGGTGTCCTCACGGGACGCCCGACCACGGGCCTCCTGGTGGTGTGGATCAGCCCCAGGGAGCCCGAGCTGGCACAGGCTCTGCGCGACTGGGGTGACTTCGTCCACATCCGCCACATAGCCGCGGCAGGCATCCCGGGCTTCACCCAGATCTCGGTCTACGAGAACGTCGCACCGGTTGACCCCATGTTCATGCACTTCTACGAGTTCGACGGCGATGACGCCGAGGCGACGTTCTCCACGATGATCGAGTACGTGGCCCCACGGATCGGGGGTGTCGACAGCGAGTCCTTCACCGCGTGGGCCGATTGGCGAGCCGGGCACGGCAGGCTGTTCTATTGCAACACCTTCCAGTTCCTCGGCGAAGTGCGCTGAAGTGGAACCGGTCTTTCGCCAGCTCGACGATCCCGACGTCCGTTGGCAGCAGGTGAAGGCCGTCCGCAAGGCGGACGGGACAACGGCCTCCGTGTGGGAGAAATGGTTGGCGTTCTCACCGGATCCGCAGTACCTCTCTCTGTACGCCAGGTGGGACCCGGGCGTCGTCGTCCGTCGTCACGGCCACAACAGCCCGCACGTGCTCTTCGTCATCGATGGCGACATGTGGTGCGGTGATCGACATTGCCCGGCGGGCACGCACATCGAGCTGCCGTTGGGCGCGGCGTTCGGGCCCTTCGTCGCCGGCGAACGCGGCACCGTGTTGCTCGAAGTCATGATGGGGGACCCCCGGTCCTGGGGTGACAACCCCGAGGCGTTCGCGCTGGCGCTCGCCGAACGTGGGGCCACAGCACTCCCCGACCCCGAGATCGAGCTCCCAGGGTGGCTCGAGGACCTGCGCGCACGGTGGGTGGCCGACGACCCGGACCAGCACTTGCTCAATCCTTCGTGAACTCCCGCCTCACGGCAGGTGCTCGGCCAGTGGGTG
>Ga0116217_10004753_pt1 | contig 12059 bp, 16 predicted proteins | sample Sb_taG_6_FD_89697 | JGI IMG/M metagenome (GOLD analysis project Ga0116217, IMG submission 89697) | Peat soil microbial communities from Weissenstadt, Germany - Sb_50d_4_PS metaG | ecosystem: Environmental > Terrestrial > Soil > Wetlands > Peat | place: Germany: Weissenstadt | collected 2010-09-21 | reverse complement strand
TTACGGCTCTGACTTTCCAAAGGTCTCTGAAGCATATGTGTTGGACGAGCACCTAGCAAAGAGAGGCATTACGCCGCAATCTTTGAAATTACCTTTCAAGCCCATAGGTTATGACGAAATAGTCGAGTTAGTAATGAAGGACGAAACACATGTCATAGGTTCGTTCTGACTGGAAAGAGTTCCAGTCTCGAAGGCATATGATGATGCAAAAAGCATGGTGCAATCGAAAAGCCGCTGCATGGAAATAGAGCTTCTTTACTTCGAAAGCTGTCCAACATACAGGACAGCGCTCAAGGATCTGGAATCAGTCATAAGGGAAGAAGGAGTTGAAGCTCGTGTAGCCTTGACGAGAGTTGAGTCGGAAAGGGATGCCGCAAGATTTCAGTTTCTGGGGTCGCCCACCTTAAGAGTAAATGGTGTGGATGTCGAGCAACCTGCTAGATTAGAGAAATGCTGACGGATGCTATCAGGGCTGCGAGAACATGAAGATAATTTTCATTTCATTCAACCCACCTCGAAATTTAGTAGGGTATACGGGTTATTGAAAAGATCATGATAATTGATAACTGTCTATTCCCTGATGAACTATTCTATGACCTTGAAGAAAATGTCTGGATTCGGAGGGAAAACGATGCCGTAGCAATTGGCATCACATGCGTATATGCCTTCATCGCTGGAAGGGTCGAGACCGTCAAGTTCAAGCCGTTAGTGACTTTCTTGGAAAGGGGAAAGAGTGTTGCAACAATTGAAAGCGCGAGATTCTTCAGCGCTGTTCGGACACCCATAAGCGGGAAACTTATCAAAATCAATAAAGAGCTTGTCAGTGCTCCTTCCCTAGCTAACAAGCATCCCTATTCATTGGGATGGTTTGCGAAGATATTGCCCGTCAGTCGCGGAGAAAAAATCATCTTGGGAGCTTGAGCGACTGATCTCATCAAAAGATGTTGAAGCAGTGTTGCACGATAAAATCGAGGAGTTTCGCATCCGATGCTTTTCAGTCTATCCTGACCATGAGATCTCGGGGATCGGTGGGGAATGCCCCGAAACACTGAGCAATCTTGATGAATTGATGCAAAGCACTCCTGATGATGAGACTGCACCTGCAACTAACAACTCCGTCGCAGACAAAGATGTGCCGAAGTGGGCTTCAATACAAGGACGCAAGATTCTGGAAACGAGAAGAGAAGGTAATCTGATTCATTTCATTTTAGGTAAGTGATTCGCAACGCCTCGCTAGGAGCTGTGTAAAGGCCTCCGAGTGCGTGCGAGGAACGAAAAGAAATTATTTACAGTGGATCCTGAAGCAGCTGTTTTTCCCTTCACATGTTGGACGCTGAAACAAAACGTTTTCCTGCACGGCAGATCGCCTCTAGAATTCTCATTTCCACCTCGTAAGCGCCTTTATCAAAGGGGTTGTCTTCCCCGTTGGAGCTGTTGGTAACATGTGCCACCATTCCTACAGGAAAACGACACGCTGAAGAGAAGGCGAACAAGGATGCTGCTTGCATCTCAACTGCAAGCACTCCATTTTTGGCGTGGAAGGCAATTTGCTTTGCTGTCTCTCGATAGGGTGCGTCCGTAGTCCACACTGTTCCAGACATGACAGGTAGTGGGTGTTTTCTCAATTCAGATTTTAGAAGTCGTGCCACTTCAGCTGGCGCGTCAACGATTGCAGCCGGCGGTAAGTAGTGATAAGAGGTTCCTTCATCTCGTATCGCACTCGTAACAGAGACCAGACCGGGCATGGGCATCACAGAACTTACACGACCAGCGGAGGTGAGCCCTACAACCAAACGAGCCCCGGAAATCGCCATCTGTTCTGCAATCAGAACCGCGAATGGCCCCCCGATCGTGCGGGAGACGATTCCGCAAGTGATGCCATCCACATCGAGTGAGAACATACTCGTGTGAAAGCAAGCCCAAGACTTGCAGAGGTGAACTTCTCCTCTGGAAATCAGCCAGTCTGTTAAGTCGCCGTCGAATTCTAACACGCATATTTGCGGAATTGGTTCCGAAGAGAGGTGTTTCTCTCGACGAACAACATCCATCAGAGCTTTAGGGGTAAATGCAGTAGGAGAGTCCAGGGCGTGATCGAAGAGCGGAAGGGACACTTTCATCCTGATTCAGTTGAAGAAAAATATCGAGTCGTTCTTTAACTGATTCTCTCCGAGAGATTACAACAAGATTTGGGTTGTAAGCGCTCGAAGAATCGAAAGCAAATCCTCCTTCATTCACTGGTACATTGCGCAATGGTTCATCACGGGATGGTCTAAACATTGAGAAACATCCTACTGAGAAGTAAGGCACCATAAGAAGTACAATAAGTGTCTGTGGATAATTTACGGCACTGAGTGAAAACCGAATATTTCGGGGGATGTTATCCCTGAAGATTCAAATTCCCCCCGATGATTTGTTTCCGCAGCCAAGAGAATTAGCTATTTGTCCTGAGTGTTCATGATTTAATGACCACGTTGCACGACGAGCACTGTGCCATCGGGTGAGTTGCTGATAGATATGACTCGATGCCCTAAAAGACGTGTTAAAGAGGGAAGATCCTCCTTTGCCGAGGGGTCGCGGGTCGAAATCTCTAGGTTGCTCCCAACGGGTATGGAATTGATTTGGCGACGGAACTCCTCCGGCAATCCACTTGAACAGCCCAAGTCTCCAGCATAAAAATGGTGTAGATCCGCGACTTTGTTCTGTAACTCGGGGCGGTGGCCTGAACAGAGGAGATCTATGGTAGCAATTTGCCCTTCAAGAAGGTCGCAATACGCGTCTTGTTCGATGATTTCTGTTTCTCCATCGGAGTAATGTTCTCTGAAGCGGTAACGAATGTGGAGGCGATCAGCGACCCGGTAAACATTCTTCTCGAGAACTTGGATACTTTCTGCTTCCGCAAACCATGAGTTAAGTTGGGCGACAACGTCCGAGGTCCCACTGAGTTCTCGCAATCCCGATGGCACGAGCGCACGCATGCGCACCTCGGGATGGAAGCAGGCTTCAAGCCTCTCAGAATCGCGGTCAGACAGGGCGACCACGAAGTCCTCACCCGTCGCTTCCTCCACACTCATCGTGGGCGTCCCCTTTTTTCTGTCATTTCCTGAAAGTATTGCAACCAACTCCACTACCCAGCCTCTTTCTCTTTCTATCCGAAGCTAGTCGTACTCGCTCCTGAAGCTATCTCCTCGACGACCTTCGCCGCCCCTACGATTGTGGCGCCTTCGGCCAGTTGTCCCTCCATGATCCCTCGAGGCTTGGTACAGGCCCCGCATAGCCACACCTTTCCCCCCTTCCCGACGAAGTCGGAATAGATCTTCGACAATGGATCAAGTCCCTTTGTTGCGATGCCATCTGTGCCTCCTTTTGTCCCAAGCCAGACTGCATCAATCGTGCAGAATACGATGGCTTCTTGACCGGCGGTTGCTGCGACGTTTCCCGCCACGAAGGGCAGGGAGGCCCGCTCAGGGTCGTCCTTTCCGTGAGTGCAGTTGAAAATAAGTTTGTTCATAGGCACGGGAATTACTTTGGAGTGATATAGCGAGGGTGGGAAGGTCGCGCCCTTAATCAACAATCGAGGAGCTTGGAGCAGCTTATAACAAGCCGCGATCAGATCTTTCTCATTGGACACTACCGACGTACGGATCTTCTGTGAGATGGCGCTCATGGACCCTACTTACGAGGAGTTTGAGGAGAGGCACGCGAGTGCAGCCGACTTAGGAAAGAAGCTCGGCTTAGACACGAAGACCGTAAGGGTCCGTGTGAAACGGATGGAGGAGTCGGGTTTTATCAAATACTACCAGGCAACCCCAAATCTCGCCATATTCGGGTTGCACGTCATCAGCCTTTTCAGGTTCGAGGCATTGAACATCTCGACCAAGAACGCGATCGTCAATCATCTTCATGAAGTGCCAAGATTGGTTGAATCATCAGATTACCTCGGACCATTCCTGACAGGGAGCATAGCCGGCTCGACTAGAGAGGAGGCAAGGAATGGTGCAGACTACCTGGCGTCAAGATACGAGTTAGGGATTGTCGCGCTAGGGAGCAGGGCAATCAAAGAACCGGTCGCTCGCATCGACAAACTGGACTGGCAGATCATCAAGAGCTTGAGGTACGATGCGAGGTCTAGCGATAGGGACCTGGCGGAAGTGCTCTCAGTGACGGAGCGGATGGTGGGGTACAGAGTCTCGAAGCTCTTGCGGTCAGGTGCCATTCGCACTAAAGCCGTAATCGACCCCCGGAGGCAAGCTGGTCTCGTATTCTACGAGCTTGAATTGGCAATCGACCCGCAAAGGAGAGGCGCCATTTCAAGATGGTTAGAAGAGAAACACGGCGACAAACTCTGGAACGTGAGCAGCCCATCGGCGGACGTGATCCTTGCGAGCCTGTTCTGCTTCACCATCGCTGAGCCAGAGGAATCTGTCATCGAAGCGCTAAAGCTGGAGGGGGTCAAGCGGTGTCTGCTGTTCATATTGAAGGAGGTGATTGAACCTAAGCGCCCTAACTGGATTGATTCACTAATAGAATTAAGACTACAATCCCAAGATATTGGGCCGAAATCCGTCCCCGGCTGAACAAGTAAATTTGCCGGCGCCTTTCTCGTGCCAAAGTGTGTGATCTAGAATTGCTTAATGTGCGACATCAGCTCTTCAGGAGTCATCACCGTATCAGGATGAACTTCCTTCATGTGAATTATGGAGTGCCTCTTTACATCCTCGACCCCCTGAGGGGAAACGATTGTCCAACCGCAGGGACAAGTACCTATTGCTCCCATGCAGACGATCTCTTCGGTCGTATATTTATCCCTTGTAACTCACATGAATCGTACCGGCCACTTAGTCGAATACAAGGCTATGGTCACGACATGAATCTACCACTTTTCGCCGAGAAGAGATTCTTAGGAAATCTAAGTGAGAGTGAGCTGGGCAACACTGCAGACGTATCATTTCAGAGCATGGAATTATGATAGAAAAGGGTTCAAAGAAAGTCCCTGAATTATGGTATTCAAACCCATAATGAGTTTGGATACCATCTCCTTCGCACCCATTTGAAAAATTCAAAGAATCTAATTCCCATGAGCTGTGTCTTTTGATTAGTGGCGATTCTCAAAAGGCCTCTCGTTTCAGACTTTCATACTGGACTCAATTTGGAGATTGCACCTGCTTGGAGAGAAACAGGGGATTTATACTAACTGGTGCAATGCTCAGCCTGGGCATTGGCAGAGAGGGTAACTACGTGGTGCCACCCCGCAAGCCACGCCCCGACGTTTCGCAAGAATCCACTTTTAGAACCCGTAGCAAAGCCTAATCCCCAGAGGCCCGCTCCTTTATGGGTGCTAAAATAGGATTCTTTATCAATCTCGCCCGATGGAAAGCATAGCCATCGACCCCTTGACAGAATTCTTCGACTCCATCAGGAATCCTGTTCCGAATCGGAAGTACGAAAAGAGTGTTGGCTCTGTTTTTCAATTTCAAAATCTCTGCAGAACTGCGAGAGAGGTTTCTCGCTGAGACAACGAACTGAAATCCGTTCAAGAAAAAAGACGCAGAAGTAGTAAGAGAATTTGGGTGACTCAAAAATGAAAATACGTAGTCAAAGACTTGGGAAGACTCGAGACTATAGTTTCACGAGAACGAATATCCATTCGCCATCTGAGGCATAGACGAGGCTCCGGTTTCCTAGAAAAACGAAGAGATGGCGCTTTAGCCCTCTATTTTCACCTGACGTCATATCCCCTCATCAACAGCTAGTGGCAGTCGGGGTTTCTCAGCATGTAGGAGCCCGCTCTTGCCAAAACTAGGCAAACGTGTCGAAATTATCATGAAATCTGGAGATTCCTCAATCATGGATTGCTCCGGCAGGTCAGAAGCCGCTACGTTCTAAGTAGGAAAGGTCACAATACTCTCCGAAATGACAGGAATTTCATCATGCCGATGTGTGTCCGATCGGAACCATTTTTGCTCGCAATTCCTGCAGGTGCTCAAAAGACGGCATGTCTTCATAGCCCATCCGCCCTCCCTCCAATTCATCGCTATATGACAGTGCAAATCGTGCTCAAACACATGAACAGACGTGCGTGAACTTGTGAACATGAAGTTTTCGTTGGCACTGGTGCCGGACACGAAATCGGTGTCGTGCAAGGGTGGAAAGCTTGAACGACTTGCCAGTGAGCCGCGTAACATACTTTTGAATGCCGTCCCCTCCACTTCACGACGATCGGAACCCATTTTTTCCTCCAAACCATTGCCATTAATCTCGCCCCCGACTCTGTGCATCCATGGTCACGTTTTTGATGAGGGTGTGCTCTGCATCATCAGATGCGTTCACATACGCTCAACATATGTATCAAGTATGTTTTGTGCTATGCGATTTGCCGGTTCGTTACCCGTGGAATTCGTGCTCATTTAGGAAGATGTTGTAAAACTGCGTAATTGACACTTTAGCAACATCAATTTTGCACTTTCGAAACATCATTTTTGCGTCACGCTAACGTGATTTTACGTGTCCGTAACGTCATTCATGTATTAGTGCAAATATGCGTGGCGTGTCTTGGACACTCGCTTTGCGTGTCGATTCCGTCTTTTTTGCACACTTCGTGGTGCGCGTGCACCCCCTTTGTATGCACCACCAAGACGCGTCAGATACTTTTGGATGTCGCCCCAGGACTTGTTGGCGATTGGCACCCGCTTCTTTTCCTAACCCTTAGAATCAAAGTAGATAGCTGTCGGTGCGCGGGTGACTTTATTTGTCGGCCAGGCTGCCGCAGGCGTCCTTTTCGATTGGCGCTTTGACTATCGGGATTTTATCTCTGATTGCTGCATTCGCTTCTTTCAGGAAAGTGCAGCTTTCCTGTTTGAATATTCTCAAACCGACCTTCATTTGCTGGAATGAGTAGTATCATATCACCGCGGGGTAAAGCTCCAATCGAAACTTCCTGTTGAAACTGGATAAGCAATCAATGAATTAGGCGATGTCTGCCACGATCGTGTAGGTCACCTCGGAATCGCTCGGTTCTACAGACGACGAAACCGAGATCGCAGCACGTGTTCGACTGTCGGAAACAGTTCGACACCGCTGGGCAATTTGACCCTTATGATTGATGTTCCCGAGTTTGCAACAGGGGATGGATTGGATTGGGGTTCTGATAGCGCAGGAGGAACGGCGCTTGATTTTCTTACTTCATCATCCGCCATAACATACCATGCTGGCTCTCCGTTAAGAACAAGTGCGGGGATCGACTCAGAGTTGGTCCTAGAGCCTCTTGCAGGCGTTTCGAAGTTCTGCTTAACTTCTCGTAGCCTGTCCCGGATAAATTCAGTAGCCTCCTTTGAGGGTATCCCTACCGAAGGGTCTTGGGTCCATCCCGTCCCACCCTTAGGCTGCATCGGAGTAGCCTCAGGCTTCTTTCGGATTTGGATCCATCGCTTTGCACCGTACCACTGCTGCGCGACAGCTTTCCGGTCAGTTGACGAATCGATTGTCTTTGCTGATTCGAAAGCTGCATCGATGGCCTCGTTTTCGATTCTGGCGATTGCATCCTCTGTAAGGGACTCACTCGCACGGATCTTAGCGGCGTACTCACTGAGTATTCTTGCCGAAGCTGCCTTCGCGTCCTTGCTTAGTCTGTGCTGCACATCATCATGGAAAACATTGCAGAATAAGTAATTACCGCGTCGCTCGGCCAGTAGTGGCTGTGATTTAGTGGATGGTTAGTTTGAAACAAATAATGTCCATTGTCCTCTTTCTATTCTAAGCTTCGCCAGAATTGGGAGTGAGGAAGCGTATAGAGACCCACGGGAAGTTTTTATTATGTTCCCGAGGGTTTTATCAAAGATGACGTCGTATAATTGACTCCCCGGGAACTTGAGTTGCTTCAAGGAATGCGAAATTGCTACTCTGTGTGTGGTGCTAACTTTGAAGACACGATCGAGATGGTCGGAGGATCTCGTGGCCTTCAACCGGAAGAAGTAAAGCAGATGCTTTTTCAAATCAAAGAAAAATATTCGAGTGAGAAAGAGTACAAGGAGCTGAGGGCGCAGCTCCCGAAGGAATTTCCGTTTTGATCTTTTGTGGAATTTGTGAATAGCCGTATGACAAAATGTTCCATGTGCGGGCAGACATTTCCGGTAGGTGACTATGATGCTCTCGGACAGCATTACTTCGATTTCGCCGAGAAAAGCGACATTGCCCATGTCATGTGGCTCAACCGCTATGTGACCAGAAAAAAGACGAAGGATGCAAAAGAACTCTCGAAACTCCTTGCTCAATACTTTGATCTGGGTCAGACGAACGGAAACCTGCAAAAGTGGCTCCGCCTCAGATTCATCGACCGATTCTATGGTTCGCGACCGCATCCGTTCGTGGTAGCTTTGCAACACCCTTCGAAATCCATACTTCTGGGCTATGTCATTGAACATCAACACTTTTTGAAACAGTGGGTTCGCTCATGCGCTTACATCGTTGCCAAGACAGATCAAACTGATGCAACACTCTATGAATTAGACAACATAAACACGGAGTTTGGAGGAATCGGAACTGAAAGGCCGGCTCATTACGAGCTGCTGTTGAAGATGGGCGAGAGCCTAGGCATGGACAGGCAAAAGATACTCTCAACCCCTTCGCTGCCTGACACCGCCTCTTCGATTAGATCTTGGGATGATCTAGCGAGAACTGAACACTGGGTCGAGACGATGGCAGCTATGCACGGACTAGAATTGATTGCAGACCGAACCCTCCGCGAAGATGGGGCAACCATAAGCTACTTTGATCCGATGATTCTAAAACCAGGGAGTCACGAGGTTACCGAAGAGACGAAGGATTTCCTGAGAGAAGGCTATGAAGCTGATGTTGGGCACTCGAAGGAAGCGCTGGATCTGGTTGAGAAGTATGCTAAGGAGCTCAATTTGATTGAAAACGTTCAGGCAACATTTTTGAAATCGATTGATATATTCCACAGGTACCTAATGGCGAGATTGCAGAGAGCTGAAGAATTTGATAGTGCCTGAAGGTTGTGCGATTTGCGAATCGACATGGGGGGATTACTGGGAGGAAGTCGAGGGGCAGAGGATGTTCTTCTGCTGCGAGATTTGCGCTGTGCAGTTCAAGAATATGATCAACGAAGTTAAGAAAAGGACCGGTTGGCCGTCCATTGGAGAGATAAAGATCATGGGAGACTACAGGGGAAGGGAAGTTACTGCTCTCCGCGACGACAAGTCTGTCTACAAATTCATCATAAGATTCGGCTCTAAGGGAGAGATCCAAAAATTCTCATCACTATGATATAGTCAAGAGATCTATTCATTTCAGCGTGAAATTATAGCCAGACAGTTAGTCTCATTCCATTAGGCACGAAAACACCCATAATATATACAGGTCCATATTCTCTATAGCATCCCGTGCGATTGTTTCTTGTGTTAATGGCTCTGTCCACGCTCTCGTTTCTGTCATCCTCATCCGAGCTTGTTATTCTAAACGCAAAAGGACTACCTTTCCAAGTCCTGGACCTCAGGATAAGTGAGCCATTTCTCGTACTGGTTTACGGATTGTCACTTTTCGAGATCTTCGGTTTCTCGCGGCTCTGGAACTTTGCAAGGACTCGTCATCAAGGAATTCACTGAAGAACATCTTGTAATGGCGTGAGTTCCAGTTTGATTTAGACGAATTCAGAAAATGAATTCCGACTCGGGCGTCGAAACTCACAATTTCCTTTTACTCGGTAGATAATAATTTGCTGAGAAACAAGGAATAATGACTGCCACGGAAAGCACAAAGGAAATTCTCGACGATCTGGAGCCTTCAAAGAAGGTCAGGCAGTCTGTAAAAGTGATCGGGAGAACGATGTATTGCTTCGCATGCTATGCCGAAGATCCATCTCCAAATGAGGTTGCAGCATTTTATTGCGCGTGCGGGATGTTCCTTTGCACGTTTCACATGATTCGACACAAGTGTCAAGTAATCTCCAGGATGGAGTACGACAAAGAAATTACCGCTGGCCTTGCATAAGGCTACTAGTTTGTTGAATCGCTTTGAACATTCTCTAAGAGTTCCTTCGATTTCTGTTTTCCCTCGGCGGACAGCTTGTAGAGAGCTTCTTTGCCTTCTCCCTTTTTGACGAAAAGTTTCTTTTCTTTGAACAATCTGTTATTGAAATTGCCACCTTTCTTTGGTGACCAAGATTTTGCGATTGAGATCCTGACTTCAGCGACACCTGAAAGAAAGTCATCGACGTTCATCCAGTCGGTGTCTGACATTGACCACAGGATTATGATTTTGTCCGAATCGCCTAATTTGTTAATGTAGTTTATTTTTTCTTCAGGTACATTTATTTTGGGAACCTCCTTCTCAGCTACTTCGTTAGCTTCTTTAGCTGCATGGCTTTCTACAACTGATACGATTTCCGATTTGCTTGAAATGAGATGACTCAGAATTACCTGAAAGGCGGCGGTTCTGAAAGGTTCCTCCTCATCAGTAACCAAGTTTCGCGCTTCTTCTATGTAGCTGTGAATCTTTGATTTGGTAAGCAATCTAAATCCATTCTTTGTTGACTAGACTATTCAGATCCGGCGTATCCATGTTTCCATGGGTTCTACGGAAAATAGAAATCTATTTTGCAATTCCCTTGCTCTTCAGGATTGCCCAGATCTTGTCTGATCTCATTGGCATGTCGATATGAGCCACGCCAAGATGGCTTAGGGCGTCCACGACTGCATTCACGACTGCCGGTGCCGAGGCTATCGTGCCAGCTTCTCCCACTCCTTTAACTCCAATCGGGTTATGCGGTGAAGGTGTGACAGTCTGTGATAGATCGTAGTGTGGTGCTTCGACTGCGGTGGGCACAGCATAGTCAGCGAGCGTTGCTGTAAGCAGGTTACCGTCTGCATCGTAGACCGCCTCTTCCCAGAGCGCCTGCGAAATCCCCTGAGTAATGCCTCCGTGTATCTGCCCCTCGACAATCATCGGGTTGATTTGTTTTCCGCAATCATCGACAGCGACGTACTTCCGGATCTTCACTTCGCCGGTATCCCTCGACACTTCAACTACGCAAATGTGAGTCCCAAATGGAAACACGAAATTTGGCGGGTCGTAAAACGTCGTGTTCTCAAGGCCCGGTTCCATTCCTGTCGGCAGCTCCTTTGTCCCTGCACCATAGGCTGCGTAGGCAACTTCCGCGATGGTCTTCGACGGCTCGTTTGATCCTCTGACATGGAACTTGCCGTCCTCCAAGACGATGTCCTCCTCTCTTGCCTCGATCAGGTGGGCTGCAATCTTCTTTGCCTTGTCGACAATCTTCCTGCATGATACCGCGATGGCGGCTCCGGCAACGGGGGTTGTCCTCGATCCATAGGTTCCCATCCCGAAGGGTATCCGGTCCGTGTCCCCGTGGATCACTTCAACGTCGTCAAACTTTACACCTAGCTCCTGCGCCACAATCTGCGCGAATGTAGTTTCTTCCCCCTGGCCGTGCGGACTGGCTCCGGTGAAGACGGTAACCTTGCCGAGCGGATGGACCCGCACCGTCGTACTTTCCCACAGTCCCAGCCCAAAGCCGGTCGCGCGCACTACGCTTGAAGGTCCCAGCCCGCAGATTTCGACGTACGAAGAAATACCGATGCCGAGCAGTTTCCCCTCTGCCCTCAGTTTCGCCTGCTCTCTACGAAGGTCTTCGTAGTTGACGAGCTCGAGAGCCTTTGTCATGGTCTGAAAATAATTCCCGCTGTCGTACGAAAGCCCCGTAGCAACTGTCGCCGGGAATTCATTTTCCGGAATGAAATTCTTCATCCTCACTTCGGCGGGATCCATTCTGATCTCCCGAGCGAGCATGTCGATCGATCTTTCGATGATGTAAGTTGCCTCCGGCCTCCCTGCTCCCCTGTACGCGTCAACAGCAGTAGTATTTGTCAGAACGCCAAAGACTTCGCACGCGATGTTCCTGATCTTGTATGGACCGCTAAGCATCAGCCCGAATAGTATTGTCGGTACTCCCGGAGCCGCGGTCGAAAGCCAAGCACCCATATTTGCGTATGCAGTCACCTTTAGCCCAAGTATAGTACCGTCTCTCT
>Ga0116217_10004751_pt1 | contig 12059 bp, 10 predicted proteins | sample Sb_taG_6_FD_89697 | JGI IMG/M metagenome (GOLD analysis project Ga0116217, IMG submission 89697) | Peat soil microbial communities from Weissenstadt, Germany - Sb_50d_4_PS metaG | ecosystem: Environmental > Terrestrial > Soil > Wetlands > Peat | place: Germany: Weissenstadt | collected 2010-09-21 | reverse complement strand
TCACCTATCTATAGCTCAAACAGAGTTCGAAACGCCGAGTTCGATATTCCGTGTTCAGCTTCCAAAGATATTGCGCAGCTCTAACGCGGTGATCTTGAAAGAAGTTTCTCCATACCAGAAACCGTGTGCGTATGGTATCCTTAATACTCGAACGAAAATTTCGTAGTTTACAGATCCCAGTTGTCGGACACAAAAAGAAAGGTTGGAGTCGGCCTCGTCGGCGTAGGCGCGATGGGCCGCACGCATGCAGAAAACTTGGCACTAAAAATTCCGCGTGCAAGGCTGGCTGCAGTGGCTGATGCTTTTGTCGAGCCTGCTCGGAGAGTCGCAAGTAGCTTGAATGTTGATACTGTTTACTCGGACTTTTCCGGTCTGATCGATGACAAGAATGTAGAGGCAATCGTGATTGCTGTTCCTCCGTATCTTAAGAAGGATATGATTGTCAAAGCTTCCAGAGCTGGGAAACATGTCTTCGTCGAGAAACCCATGACCCTTTCATCAAAGGACGCGGATGAAATCATTCGTGAATCAGACAAAGCTGGGATCAAGATTCAAGTGGGTTACCAACGCAGGTTTGACCACTCTTTTCGCCGCGCCGAAGCTGCGATCAGAGAGGGGAAGATTGGTAAGATCCTGATGATGTCCTCTCATACTCGCGATCCGCCTGGTTTATCTCCCAATTACTACCTCGACTTTGCAAAGAGCGGCGGCATCATGGCAGACACTTGTAGCCACGACTTTGACGTTATCAGATGGCTTTCGGGAACTGAAGTCACAAAGGTTTACGCCGATGGCGAGATACTGGTCTACCATAAGGAGCTAGATCCTTCGGGTATACCAGACCATGTGGTAGTTACTTTGAGTCTGAACGGTGGAGGAATGGCGCACATTGACTCCTGCGCCTATGCCGTTTACGGTTACGATGTTCAGGCAGAGGTAATTGGGATGAAGGGCGCAGCCTTTGTCGGAATAGGAGAGAGATATGCTACCACCATTCTCGATGAATCGGGTCATCACGGGGAATACCCTGCTTCTTACACTGAACGCTTTGGACAGGCCTACCACGATGAGGTGGAGGACTTTGTCAACTGCATTATTGAGAGTCGACCGACAAGGGTAACTGCCAGGGATGGAAAGGCAGCAATTGAAATCGGATTTGCCGCGGATGAATCCATGAAAAGAAAAGCACCCGTATCAATTCCCGGATAAGACGTTTTGTTACCAACTGCGGAATATTCCGAACTGGCAAATGGCATAAATACGCTTTATTCGATGCTCTCTGAAGATCTATCTTTGATAACCAAAGGGCATTTTGTAAAAAAAGCCGAAGCAATTTCAAGAACAATTGCGGTTGTAGCTATTGTTGTGATTATAGTCATCGTTGGTGTCGCTGGAGTTTATTTGGCATCTGGCACGACGACAACTTCGACCTCGTCAACCTCGAGTTCCAGTTCATCTTCAAGTGTGACGTCTTCGAGTTCCTCGAGCAGCTCTAGTACCAGTTTATCATCGAGTATCAGTTCCTCAAGCTCCTCGTCTAGCTCCTTATCTTCTTTGTCTTCAACTTCATCCAGCAGCTCTTCATCTTCGTCGTCTACTTCTACCGGTCAAGCGTTTAGACAGACTCTGACTATCGATGATGTCTTCTGGCCAGCTGGCGATCTAAACCAGCTTACTGCAATCGGAGAAATTCCGTATCCCAACTGGCTCGCGTACACCGTTTACCAATCTCTAGTCACGGAAAATGGCTCTGCTCTTTACGGTCAGGGTGTCGTTCAACCACTTCCTATGCTTGCGGTGAACTGGACTACTTCCGCCGACGGCAAGACGTATACTTTCAATCTGAGGCAGGGAGTAAACTTCTCCGACGGAAACCCACTGAACGCCTATCAGGTCTGGGGCGAAATGTACGGATTCTATTATCTCTCCGCTAATAGCTCTGCTTGGATGCTTTCTTACAACGTATTCAATATGGGAACAGCCAACTTCGGTCCCTCCACGATCGCTCTAATGAATCAGAGTGGATTAATCAATCCAACGCAGCAACTTCTTTCCATCATGCAAAACCAGTCGTGGCCCATTTATGTTACCGGACCGAGCACCATAGTATTCCACCTCCGGAATTCGTTCCAGTTTTTCCCCAACCTGTTCCCCGTTTATACCGGGCTGATCTTTGACACCCAGTGGTTACTACAGCACGGTGGATTCGGAACACCCACGCTTTTCAATTCGTATTTCAACCAGCATCCAATCCCCGGAACTGGTCCATATGTGGTCACTGGAGTTTCTGAAAACGCTTATGTCCAGTTCCAGCAGAACCCAACTTACTGGGGAGCTAAGCTAACTGCTACACAGATTCAAGCAAATCCCTACCTAGATCCTGGACATGCAAAGAACGTTATCGTAAAATGGGTGCAGAATGATGTGACTAGGTATACTGACCTGAGCACTGGGAGTGCACAGGTATCCGGAATTCTCTCTCAGGACTGGCCGCTCATCCAAAACAATCCGAACACTTACTCGTACTTCACGATGCCAGACAAGTCAATGCTCTTTGTCGGTTTGACCTTGAACACCCAACGTTACCCGACCAACATCACTGCGGTTCGACAAGCAATGGCGCACGCAATAAACTACACGGATATTTCTCAGAAAGTGTTCTTCGGAGGACTGGTCCCTATGGTCGGTCCGGAGTATCCGGCTCAGTCGCAATATTACGATCTTGGTAACCTGCCGCCGTACGAGTACAACATTACGTTAGCTGAGCAGATTCTGAAGAATGCTAATATCGTCGCGGCAAAACTTCCCGCCATGGAATTCAGAGTAGTCGCTGGTTGCGCTTATTGCGAGCTCAGTGCTGAGATTGTACAGGCGGATCTCTCGCAAATCGGCCTTAGTGTCAACATCGAAGTGACTGAGCCTAGTCAATACTCTTGTCCGTACACCGGAGGCACTTGCTCGTACTCGTCGGCCCTCGCGGACTCACAGACTGTTGCGCACATTACTTGGTTCGGAACTGGAACTTTCGCTCCAGCAGCCCCAACTCCAGCTGATAACTGGCTGCTTTCAGTCAACAACCAGACTGCCTCGAACAACTGGGCAATCTACTCAAACCCCACAGTCCAGACCTGCGTTAACGATTGGACTAACGGCGCGAGTAATTCTACTCTGATTTCAGATTGCACCGCTGCGCAGAAGCAGGTCTACAACGACGCACCTTATCTCTGGCTAGGGACTCTGAAACTAGTGTTTGGAGCAGGCTCAGTAGTTTGGAACAAGGATGTAGTGAAGAGCATGTTGCTCGACCCAGTATACACTGGACAGAGCTCGACGGCGATCTTCAATACGATCCAGTTTGTCACGAGTGGTTAAGCGGGGAAGGCTCCCGCCTAACTTACTTGGCATAGGGAAGGTAAGTCTCTGTAGAATTGAAACTGTCAATTACTACGTTCCCGTGGGGTCGACTTCAAACTCCGAAGCAGCTTTCTAAGGTTCTCGCTGAAATAGGCAAGATCGGATTTGAAGGAGTGGGACTAGAATACGGGATACTTCCTCCCGCTCTAAAGAAAAAACCGGAACTCGTTCCAGCGCTCGTTAATGGAGCTCATCTGGAAAATGGCGGAACCTATTCACCAGGTGCGTTGACTAGAATACAGTGGGCGAAATCATCAGGGACTCCATTGATCTGGTTTTCACTCAAGGCTGACGACAGGAAGGTCGCTCTGGAGAAAGTTAGGAGATTTGCGGAAACCGCGAGTGAAAATGGGGTAACTGCCTCCCTGCACAACGAGCTTGGTTCCTCTTTCCAGACACCTTCTGAATTGAAGCAAGCCATGGACGGGATCAAGGAACTTACACTATGCCTCGATACTGCACACGGAGTGGCCGCGGGAGTTGACATCGAGAAGACCATCGACGAGTATCAAAACAGGATCACGCTCGTCCATCTGAAAGATCTAAGGGCCAAAATTCCAATGAAGGAGGTACGTTTTACTAGAGACTTTGTCAACGTCGGCCGTGGAATCATAGATCTCCAGTCTGCTGTGAATAAGCTGAAGGACATCGGATATTCTGGACAGCTGATGCTTGAGATTGAGGCACTGCAGGGTGAAGATCCTGGTCCGGTGGTTTTGGAAGGTTTTCAATACGCCAAGAAGTTAATTAAGTCGTAATTAGGGCGTGTGGTTAGAGAACATGTGGACTGAAAGAGCCTCGACCTGCTCCTTGGCCTTTTAAAAGATGTGCTTTGGCTAATCTTTTGGCGACTCGATTCGTGTGCAGAATCATCAATAGTAAAATTGCAACAAAATTGAAATAGAGCGCTACAGGCAAACGGGATTGGAACCTACTTTTTGAATACTGTGAGCTTCATACTTCGAAGGCTCTTTCTCGCTATCTTTGTACTCATAGGGGTAGTCACGATTACCTTCATTTTGTCCCACAGCCTAGGTGGCGATCCGATCGTGGCCTGGCTCGGCAAGTCCGCCAGTTTGCATCCGGCGCTTGCAAAGGCTTACGCAATAAAATATCATCTTACCGACCCTCTTTGGGTTCAATATTACTACTACATTACCGGACTACTGCAGGGCAATTTCGGCTTTTCGCCTTCAAGGGGCTTTGTCCCGGTAACGACAGTAATCGGTCAGACGCTTCCTTACACACTACAGATAGAAGTTTTTGCAATAATCGTCAGCATAGTCCTCGGGGTGGTTTTGGGTGTAATAGCATCCAGGTATCGCCACACTGCGGCTGACAAGAGCATTCGGGGATTTTACCTTGCCGGGATTTCTTCCCCGTCCTTTTTTATCGCTCTCGTCCTTCTCATAGTGTTTACTTTCGAGTTTCATCTCCTGCCGAGCGGTGGAGCTGCGGATCCAACAATTCAAGCCCCAAGAATAATTACTGACATCCCTATAGTCGACGCGTTAATCGAGGGAAACTTTGCGTATCTAGCGAGCGCACTTCAGCACGTAATTTTACCCGGTATGGCGCTCGCCCTTGGTACTTTCGGAGTAGTGGTCAGAATTCTCCGAAGCTCAATGCTCGATGTAATGAAATCGAACTATGTCAGAACAGCTAGGGCAAAAGGATTGAAAGAAAGGACAGTTTTCTTCAAGCACGGTCTAAGGAATGCCATGATATCTGTAATTACTCTGTCATCTCTTATTGTCACTTGGCTGATTACCGGGACGATATTTGTCGAGAATATCTTCTCCTACCCCGGGATGGGGCAGTACGTTTTCACCGCGCTGATCGCGCAAGACTACCCCGGGATACTGGCGACGACAATAGTGTTTGCCATCATCATCATTTTGTCGAATCTCGCTGCCGACATTCTGTATGTTATAGTAGATCCTCAGATAAGATTAGGTTAGAGCCATATGCTATCAGGCGCAAAGTCAGACGACGATGATCTTAGTCCGTCAAATCCAAGCGCGTATCTTTCAGCAGATAGAATGCGTGCAGTGCTAAGTTCGATTAGGTCGAACGGGGGGGCGCTCATCGGAGCATCTATCGTTGCGGTATTTGCTCTCACTTCGATAGTAGTATTCGTGACGGGCATACTGCACATCCAAATAACTCCGTACAACCCGTTAAAGCAGGATGTTGGTCCACCACTAGCTGCGCCTTCCCTTGCCCACATCATGGGAACGGATCAATTAGGGCGTGACGTGTTCAGCAGGATAGTTACAGCGACTCCGAATGACTTTTCGGTCAGTCTTGTGGTCATTGGGTTTTCCCTAATCATCGGTATGATAATCGGGAGTTACGCCGCATTCAACGGCGGGCTGCTCGATGAAGCGCTGATGAGGGTTACCGATATTTTCTTTGCAATTCCCGCGCTCGTCCTAGCGATGGCGATCGGTATAGCCCTAGGTCCCGGAATTACAAACATGACAATAGCGCTCATGATAATCTGGTGGCCGCCCTACGCAAGGCTAGCAAGGGGAGAAGCACTCAAGATAGCGCACCAGAACTACATTGAGGCGGCACGGCTATCCGGTTCTGGAAGATCAAAAATTATTGTGGGACACGCGCTCCCGAATATATCTCTCACGCTGATTGTTTATGCCTCACTTGATGTCGGCACGGTTATCTTAGTGTATGCAGGATTGAGCTATCTGGGACTCGCGGTCAGACCTCCGCTTCCGGACTGGGGTGAGATGGTCAGCGCTTATCAGGACTTTATGCTCTCGTCCCCCTGGCTTCCGTTCTTTCCTGGACTAATCATAGCGTTAGGAGTGATCGGTTTCAGCATGCTCGGTGACGGGCTCAGAGATATTTTGGAGGCTTTCTGAGAGTCCATTATGGAAACCAACAATGACAATTTACTAACAATTTCTGATCTCACGATCGCCTACCATTCAAAGAATGCAAGACTTCTCGCTTTGGATAAGACGACAGTTGAAATCAAGAAGAATTCGTTTGTCGCCATTGTTGGCGAATCAGGGTGTGGCAAGTCCACACTAGCTCTTGCAATAATAGGACTTCTTGCGATTCCTCCAGCCAAGGTTGAAACCGGTTCGATCGAATACAAGTCGGTCAACCTGACTGCTCTGAGGGAGAACGACCGACGACAATACAGGGGGACGGAGATTGCCATGATTTTTCAGGAGCCGCTCACGAGTCTGAATCCGGTCTACAAGGTAGGAGATCAGATTGCTGAAGCAATAGTCGTTCGCGAACAGCGCAAAGGTGGGGAGATTGACCCGGAGACCCAAGTGATGCAGAAGGTCTACAAGGTTAATGCTCCCGAGATCCCCTCAAGGATTCCTCGGATTCGACGCAGTGGTCTTGCAAGACTTCTTAGGGAAGAGACTCTTGATGCGTTGAAAAGAGTCCGGATCGCAGATCCCGAGCAGGTCATCGATAGATATCCGTTCGAGTTATCCGGCGGAATGCGTCAGAGGGTGATGATCGCCATGGCTCTCGCCCAAAAACCAGCGTTGCTTATCGCGGATGAGCCTACGACAGCGCTCGATGTCACAACCCAGGCGCAGGTCCTGAAATTGATGAAGGTATTGATGGACGAGGTCAACACTAGCATTTTGCTGATTTCTCACGATCTCGCTGTCGCAAGTCAGGTTGCCGATAGGGTGATCGTGATGTATGCTGGTGACATTGTGGAAGACGCCGGCGTCTACGATATGTTTTCGGAGCCTATGCACCCCTACAGTAAGGGGCTACTTTCTTGCATTCCATCAGGATCGAAGGACAAGGCACGGCTAAAACCGATACCCGGCTCTGTCCCTAATCTGGCTGAGGAGCAGATAGGATGCAAGTACGTTTCTAGGTGTCCCAGCGCGATGAACATTTGCTCGGGCAAAAAGCCAAGATTAATCGAAGTAAAACCGAATCATAAGGTGGCATGTTTTCTATATGGAGAATAGTCAAGATCTCGACAGCAATATTCTCGTCACGAACGGGCTGAAAAAGTACTATCCGATCCGCGGAGGGTTCAATCCGTTTTCTCGTGGAGGAAAGAGGTTTGTGAAAGCAGTTGATGACGTATCGATCAAAGTACCCCGAGGCAGGACGATGGCAATACTTGGTGAGTCCGGTTGCGGCAAGACCACTCTTGCGAGAGCTCTAACTCTTCTTTCTCCGCCTACTGCTGGAGAGATTATTTTTGATGGACAGAACATCACAAAGGGAAAAGTAGACTACAAAAAGCTCTACAGGGAGATGCAGATGGTCTTCCAGGATCCGGACTCGTCTTTGGATCCGAGACTGAAGATAAGGGATTCAGTAGCAGAACCATGTAAAGGATTGCTGGGGCGAGACGAAGCCCAGATCAATTCCCTTGTTTTGTCGAGCCTTGCGGCCGTGGGATTGTCCTCGGAACAAGCGGACAGGATTCCTTCCCATTTGAGTGGAGGTCAGAAGCAGCGTGTTGCAATCGCGCGCGCGATCGCACCCCAACCGAAACTCGTCATTCTCGATGAGCCCACGAGCGCGCTTGATGCATCGGTGCAGGCCCAGATACTGAACCTTCTCCTGGATCTGCAGAAGAATTTCAACCTGACTTACATCATCATTACTCATAATATTTCAGTCGCGGAGTACCTCTCCGATATGCTTGTCGTGATGTATGCGGGCAGTGTTGTGGAATACGGGCCGTCCGGCTCCGTAATTTCAAAGCCGAGACACCCCTATACCATTACTCTGATTGCTTTCGCACCTGTTCCAAATCCCTGGAAGAGAAATCTGTTAAACACTGAGATAAAGGGTGAAGTTCCGAGCTCAATCAATCCGCCGAGCGGGTGCAAGTTCCACCCGAGGTGTCCTTACGCGGAGAAGATCTGTTCAGAACAGATACCAGAGCTGAGGGAAATCTCCCCCGGACAATTCGTCTCCTGCCACTTTGCCGAGAAGACTGGTTAATACTGTTCCAAGTTAATTCCTTCGCGGATTACGCTACCTTTTCGAGTCAATAAGTAGATTCCAAAAAGGATTATTATCACCGAGCCCACCTGGAGAAAGGTGATATTTTCTCCAAGCAAGATATATGCGAAAATCAGTCCGAAAACCGAGGTAATAGGGAAAACAATGGTGGTTGTGATTGCCCCCAGACGCTTCAGACTCTGGATGCTCAAGAACGCCGTGCCGCTGAAGACGAAAACTCCAAAGATGAAGACATACAGCAAGTCTGACGGATTCTTCACCACAAGATCGTGGAGCAGGAAGGCGATCAGAAAAAGACCAGCTCCAGAAATGATGGATTTTATCTGAATAATTCTAGCGACGTTGACTCTTTCGGTAATCGCGCTCGTCACGTTGTTATCAACACCCCACAGAAATGTAGCCGCGAGGATCAGGATGTGACCTGGAGCAGTGAAACTCAAAGAGGAGGAGAACTGGAAGTCTGTGATTACGGCAACTATCCCGATGGCAAGAAGAGTCAACGCAAAGAACCCCTTCCTGCTTAATCGCTCTCCGAAAAATAGCGTCGCAATAAGCACTGTGAAGACCATCTCACCGTTCCCTAACAATGCTGCATCGGAGGCTGTACTCTGCTCAAGCCCGACAAAGTAGATGTAAGGCGCTACCAGTCCGCTGGCTATCGCGCTTACCGCAAGGATCGCGTACCCCTGTTTGCGAATATGCTTGTTTTCCTTGGATTGAATAGAAACCGGAGTGAAAAGAATTGCCGGGGCAAAAGTAACAATTCCCGTGAATAAAAGTGGATTTACAAGTACGAGAAGCGGTTTAGAGATACTCGGCAATAGTCCCCCGAGGATTGCTGCGCCGATTGCAGCAAAGTAACCAAGAAACACAAATTGTCCTCGGTTACTATCAAAGGAGCCCATCGCTTTCGGCTGGGATTTTCACTAATTGAATTTAAGAGAATCCATGAAAACTTTTTTTGAAAATGGATTTCGACTTGTAAAACGGATTTTCCAAATTCTGATTTTTGCAGCTTTTCCAAAATCTGCTTTTGATATTGGAGTGAAGAAAGTACGGCAAGATTGAGTTCGGTATTGAGTTTTATCTATGAAATCCGTCTATCCTCGATTGAAGCAAAGATTTCTGGGGTAAGTTTATGAGATAACCGCTGTGACAAGAAAGCTGTTGTCGTTTCAACGCAGAGAAGTATCAGTTTGAAGAAAGTTATTGTGGGTAGTGCAACAGTGTCGATATTCAACAACGGCGAGCTGGCAATCCGGCTCGCCGATATAATGAACGTCCAGAGTCATTGGGATTCGAGCTACGACGAATTCGTCAAAACAGTGAGACTTTTCCCAAGCCTGACGGTTCACATCTCATTGCCCGGAAAAGCTTCAATCATTGTGGATCCGAATGACTATTTGTTATCTTCACCACCGGGTTCCGAATACTCGTCTCCTAGCTATATCCCTCCCCCGAGGATTTTCGATCAGCTAGAAAGTTCAGGGATATCGTCATCGGAAGTTACTCACGTCGTGATAACACACGCCCATTTTGATCACTATGCTGGCGTGACCAAGAAAAATACGGAAGGAAAATTCCAACCATCCTTCCCAAACGCGACTTATTTCTTGAATCGAGCTGACTGGGATCGAGCAGAAACGCAGGAGTCATTGAAAAATCCAAATTCCGAAGTCAGCAACAGTCTGGGGATTCTTCGCGATGCTGGCATTTTGCACATCACCAGCGGCAAAATAGAACTATTTCCGGAAATCGCGATTGTCCCCGCGGCGGGCGAAAGTCCAGGCCATCAGATAGTCAGACTTAATTCAGGCGGAGAAATACTCTACTGTTTAGGCGATCTCTTCCATGATTTTGTCGAAATTGAGAACGCCTCGGCAATGGCGAGCTGGGCGGATTTTGAGACAAACCTTCGTAGCAAAGATACATTAACAAAATCCGCTTTGCAAGAACATGCTCTGCTAATTCCTGCTCATATGCAACTTGGACGACTTATTGCTAAAGACTCCAGGATAAAGTGGGAAGCAGTTTAGAACAATGGTTAGAGAATCCGTTTTCTGTTAGAAATTAATTTGAATAAGCTATAGGTAGAATTTCAATCTTATCTCGAGGAAAAGATTAGGCGTTTAGAGAAGATATGTAACTTTTAATAGTCGCGCGAGTTCGCCCATCATCTGATGAAGACCATCTCTAATGGGCGCAGTAACAAAATCTACGCTTATATCTGGTTTGATGTGGAAGATTACGTTACTCCCGAAACAAACAATGTTCCGCTTCAGGCGGTTGAAATCCTCAAGAGATACAATGTCCCTGTGACCGCAAAGTTGGTAGCTGAAAAAATTCGCTTCATGAAAGCACAGAAGCGTCGAGACGTAATTTCTGCGATGAAAGATTATTGCGATGTCGGATACCACACTGATACGCACAGCAGGCATCCCGTCGTCTTCGAGTACATCGCCGATATGGATGTCATGAAAGGAGCGAAAGAGATCGAGAAAAGAGAACGACGCGGCCTTCAGGAGCTGAAGAACACGTTTGGACATGTGCCAACCTGCTTCGGACATGCGGGTACACAGTGGGCGCCGCACTACTACCCTTTTTTGAAGAGAGCCGGAATCTATGTCTACCTGGACGCGACCGATGTTGTGAACATCGATGACAGTCCCTACTGGTACTGCGGTGTGCTGAGCCTCAACAACACGGAGAAGAATTTCGTGCGTTTTGATCGCACTTTCGAGAGCCCTGACGGAAATGAGAAGCTCAAAAAGAGATTTGAAAATATTCACAACAGGCTGAAGGGAAAAGGAGGAGCAATCAGTATCCTGTGGCATCCGCACACAGGCTTAAACAAGATATTCTGGGACGCGGTGAATTTTTCAAACGGAAAAAATACCCCAAAGGGGGAATACGTTTTGCCAGAGGAACAACCTCCAGAGGTCAAGGAGCGCGCATTACAAGATTTTGAGAGTCTGATCAAGTTCGGATCTTCGTTCGGCGATGTTCAATTCATTTCTGCTGCCGACGCGCACAGAATCTATAGGCGCAAGTTGGATGCGGTACTTGGCCCGGCAGAAATCAGGAAGATTGCTACCAGGCTCACCACCTCTAACAAAATGTCTTACATGAAGCTCGGAGACGAGTACATCTCTCCTGCGCAGGCTTTTTGCGTGTTGGTAAACTTCGTTGCAGCTTACTCGAAGACCGGAAAGATTCCAAAAAGGACCGCAATGAGCGAACCTCTCGGACCGATGTCACGCTTCAAGTCAAGGGTGAATTCTACGAATTTGTCTCTCCGAGATCTTCAATCTGCCGCCGAAAAAGTATCTACATTCATTGCAAAGAAGGGCTGCATGCCCTCGAGCATAAAGATCGGTGATTCTGCTGAATTGGTGCCCAGTGACTTTCTGGCGACTCTGGCTAGATTATCAAAGTCGCTGGTTTCGGGAGAATCTGTTGGCAAAAGCGTCACGCTACGAAGAGCTAGGATGATTTTGGAGGAGAAGTTTGTGGATGGTAATGCCTTCAAGAGATCGTGCGAATGGGGAATACTGCCGAAGGGTTTCAAAGCTCCGAAAATTCTAGAGCAGGCAAAGCTTCAGACCTGGACGCTAGTCCCGGCCGTCCCTAAGATGTGAAATTAGAATTGCGTC
>Ga0116217_10004746_pt1 | contig 12066 bp, 9 predicted proteins | sample Sb_taG_6_FD_89697 | JGI IMG/M metagenome (GOLD analysis project Ga0116217, IMG submission 89697) | Peat soil microbial communities from Weissenstadt, Germany - Sb_50d_4_PS metaG | ecosystem: Environmental > Terrestrial > Soil > Wetlands > Peat | place: Germany: Weissenstadt | collected 2010-09-21 | reverse complement strand
TCGAACAACTTATCCCAAACATTTGAGGGGCTGATTACGTCTTGGGCGTCGAAGATGGCGTCGTGGAATTTCCAGAAGGCGGCGGGGCTTTGCTGGAAGGCGCACTGGCTGGCGATTGCAGCGGTCATCGCCCAGGGATGGATGTCAGTCAGGGGGTAATGTTTGAAGACTAGCCGTACTTCTGGATGGCGCGGCAGGAGTTCTCTCAGGACCAGGTCGAGTTGACGGCATGAGGGGCACTCGAAATCGGCGAACTCGATTAGGGTAACTTTGGCATCTTCCGGGCCCATTGACGGCGAATTGCCAACGTGAAGCTTGGAACGCGTGTCGGCGAAGGGGTCCACCGACATGTCTGTGAGTTCTCCTCGGAGCAGGAAATTTCCCGATTTTGAAACGTAGACGACGGCGGTGTCGGACTGTCCCTCCAGGGAGACAGTTACAGGAACTTCCAGCAGATCGGGAATGGGTGAGGGCTTGGATGGACCGACTTTGACATCATAGGTTGGGCCCCAGGCGTATAAATTCCTTAGGTATTGCTCAACGCGGGTCTCGACGGCGCCTGGTTTGGCGGCTGGCGAATCGGCTGCTTTCGGAGTTGGAGATTTTTCCTTTCCCGAGGTCGTTTGAGCGAGTGAGGGAAGCTGGAACGCCGAAAGGAATAGGAGAGCGCAAAGGACCAATTTTTGTAGCACAGTGAGGCTCCTCTCAGGGGTTGAACTTTTGAACGATTGGAAAGGGGCGACCCAATCCGAAAGCCCGGGATGTAATTTTCAGGCCGGGTGGGGCTTGCCTCCTTTTGTATTCGTTCCGGTCGACTTTGCGGGCAATCGAACGGACTAAATCGATATCGAAACCGGTTTCGCTGGCAATTTCCTCGGGACTCTTTACGTCTTCGATGTAAGCCCTTAGGACCCGGTCCAGAACTTCGTATGGAGGGAGGGAATCCAGATCCTTCTGATTCGGGCGAAGCTCGGCGGAAGGCGGCTTTTCGACGGAGGCGCGAGGGATGAGTTCCCTTTCGCGATTGATCAACTCGGCGAGCGCATACACCATTGTTTTGGGGACGTCCGAAAGCATAGCCAGGCCGCCTGCCATGTCTCCATAGAGAGTGCAATACCCTACCGCCATTTCCGATTTGTTGCCAGTTCTGAGAACCATGGATCCGAATTTGTTCGATAGCGCCATTAAATAATTTCCGCGCACCCTTGCCTGAAGATTTTCTTCGGTCACGTCTTCTGGCCGGCCGCGGAAAGCGCCTGCGAGGGCGGTTCGGTAGGATTGGAAGACATCCGTGATCGGGATGGTCAGAAATTCAATTCCCAGATTTTCCGCAAGCTGTCGGGCGTCCGCACGGCTTCCTTTCGAGGAATATGGGCCGGGCATGGAAACGCCGAGGACGTTCTCGCGGCCCAGGGCTGCCACGGCAATGGCGGCCACTACGGAGGAATCGATGCCTCCGCTGAGGCCCACTACCACGGCGCGGAAACCGGACTTGCAAACGTAGTCGCGCGTTCCGCAGATGAGCGCTTGAAGGACGAGGTCCATCTCCGTGGCAGGCTGCGAGTGAAGGTCACCCGAGTGTGTCGCGGTGTCAAAAATGACGAGGTCTTCCGCAAAGGAGCTCGCTTGAGCGGGGATTCGCCCGTCGGGTAACACGACGAGGCTGCCTCCGTCGAAGACCAAACTGTCATTCCCGCCGACCTGATTGACGTAGATGACAGGATGGCCGTGCGACTTGGCAAGCTGGCGCAACATGTCCAAACGCAGGGCTCGCTTGTGGATCGTATAGGGAGAGCCCGAGATATTGATGATCAGGCTGGCGCGCTTGGCAATCAGTTCAGCGACAGGGTCGCGCTCATAGAGGGGTTTCGCCCAGAACGTCTTATCGTTCCAAATATCTTCGCAGACCGTAATGCCCAGGTTTTGGCCGCCGAAGGGGAAAACGTTTTGCGCTGCGGCGGGCTGAAAATACCGGGATTCGTCGAATACATCGTATGTGGGGAGCAGCATTTTGTGCTGCACGAATTCGATTTTTCCATTTGCCAGGAGGGCCGCGGCATTGGCGGCGGATTTTCCGGTTGATCCTGTCGCGCGGGCTGCGTACCCGACGATGGAGGGAATCGGCAACTGCTTGGCCAAGCAGGCCAATTCCCTTTCGTTTCGGTAGATGAATTGAGGACGCTCGATCAGGTCCATCGGCAGGTAGCCGCACAAGCAGAGTTCGGAGAAGACGGCCAAGTCCGCGCCCTGCTTCGCGGCGCGCTGCGCAAACTCCAAAATTTTGGCGGAATTTCCGGCGAAGTCGCCGACGGTGGGATTCAATTGCGCGAGAGCGATTTTCATGAGCGCCCTATAGGATACGGGGCACGGTAGCGCATTGCAACGAGTTCACGGCGGCCGGTACAAACCGGGGATGGAAAAGAAAATGGGCCTGTGCGAAAACTCGCAAAGGCCCATGGGTAAACGCGTCCGAATCGGCGAAGAAGTATTGCGGCGCTCTTATACGCTGAACGAGCTGCCACAGCCGCAGGTGCTCTTGACATTCGGGTTGTTGAACTTGAAGCCAGCGCCTTCCAGCGTCTCGATATAGTCGATGGAGACACCTTCCAGGTACATTTCACTCATCTGATCGACGAGGACCTTGAGGCCGTCGAATTCATAGACGTTGTCGGTCGGATTTTCCGAGTTCTCAAACGCCATGTGATAGCTGAAGCCCGAGCAGCCTCCGCCTACCACGGCCACGCGGAGCGCTACGGGAGCGGGGTTCTGCTGGCCCATGATTTCTTTTACTTTCGTTGTCGCCACTGGAGTAACTGTAATCATTTCAGTGTTTTCACTCCCTGCCGGTTTCGGCGATATTTCGTGCGAAATCATTATAGCACACGATGCAAGTGCTCTGCCTCCTACGGCAAATCATGTTTCTCACTATACACATTGGATGCGGTAGACGTGCAGAAGGTTCGGGCGGGTAGTAGCCTGTGTCGCCCTGCCGGGGCTTTTCTTGTGGTCTGAACGCCCTCCTCACCACTTGCGTGGTGGGCTACGGTATGTCGTCCCTTCGGGACTCAGGGCGATGATCAGGTGGCAATGAGACTTCACGTATTTGAAGGCGATTCGATGGCGATTTTCGACAATTTGCGGGCTTTCCCTTAAGATAATTGAAACTATGACTCATAAAATTACTTTGCTTCCTGGAGACGGGATCGGGCCTGAAGTCGCGAAGGCGGCCACGCAGATTGTGGAGGCCTCTGGCGTTTCGGTGGAATGGGAAGTATTTGCGGCGCCACTCGAAGGCGGCAAGCGCACTGGGGAATTTCCCCGCGAGCAGGCGGTGGAATCGGTGCGGCGGACGCATGTCGCGTTGAAGGGGCCGATGGCGACGGCGGTCGCAGAGGGACCTCCGAGCATCAACGTGGCGCTTCGCAAGGAACTCGACCTTTACGCCAATCTTCGTCCGGTGCGCAATGTTGCCGGGTTTTCGTCTCGCTGGTCGGGCGTGGATCTGGTTATCGTACGGGAAAATACGGAGGACCTGTACGCGGGACTCGAGCACACGGTGGTTCCGGGCGTCGTGGAGAGCCTGAAGATCATCACGGAGCGCGCTTCGACGCGCATTGCGCGGTTCGCCTTTGAATATGCGCGCAAAAATGGACGCAAGAAAATTCATGCGATCCACAAGGCCAACATCATGAAGCTTTCCGACGGCCTGTTTCTGAATTCGATTCGCGCGGTGGCCGAGAAATATCCGGAGATTGAATATCGCGAACTGATCGTGGACAACGCGTGCATGCAATTGGTGATGAATCCCGCGCAGTTCGACGTTTTGCTTTTGCCGAATCTTTACGGGGACGTCGTCAGCGATCTCGCCGCAGGCCTCGTGGGAGGATTAGGCGTCGTGCCAAGCGGCAATATTGGAGATGTGGCTGCGTTGTTTGAAGCCGTTCACGGGACAGCGCCCGATATCGTCGGCAAAGGGATTGCGAATCCGACGGCGATCGTCATGTCTGCGGCGATGATGCTGAACTATTTGAACGAAGTGGACGCCTCGCGCCGCATTCTGGGCGCTCTCGACAAGGTGTATCGCCAAGGAAAACACACCACGCGCGACGTCGGCGGAACGGCCACGACGCAGGAATTCACGAAGGCCGTGATTGCGGAGATGGGTGCGATCGGGTGAGCCGGGCGGGGATTCAAAAACGAATGACAACTTCATTCGGTCCCGACGGCAGATTAAATTTCGTGCCGCGGTCTTTATTGAGTTTCAGGCTTGCGGGGATATCTACCTCAGCCAAAGGAATCTTTCTCGTCCACGAACCAGAGCTCCAGTAATCCGCGTTCGTGAAGAGCACATCGCCCTGGATCATGTATTTTGCGAATTCTTCCGTGTGCCCATCCCGAAATACAATCACAGCCGGAGGCAATGCTGGAAGCGGCGGGGCCGCCACCGGAAGTTCGACGAATCCAGGGTTTGGGGCCGATGCTGTGGCAGAATCCGGCTTCGTCGATTGCGGGACCGTCGGCATTTCGCTGCCGGTCGGAACGCGCACCCATTGGCCGTTTTGGTTTTCCAAAATGAGCGGCTCGACCGGGCTAGGCGCGGGCGCGGGCGGTTGTGGGGGCTGCGGGAGAACCACCTGGACCGGCAGCGCTTCCGTCGGAACCGGCCCGTAATCAAATTCGTCGTCAGCGTAGAAGTAAGGGAATAGAAACGCGGAATCATTCAAGAAGCGGCGCTGGTTCGGGCGATCGAACCCTTGTCTCTCACTGATCCGGAAGGATGAGCGCGGTCGAGGAGCTGCAGCGGACGTGTGCATTCCGTGCCGGCCTTGAGCGGGCGCGGAAGGCGCAAAGAGCGCCGCTCCAAGAGCGGCAATCGACACCGCGATATTAAGTCCAGATTTCATAAGCCAGTTCGCGTGTGGAGACGGGGGGAGATCACACGCCGTACTTCCCTTCTGCGTTTCTGGTGGCCAGCTTACGCCTGGCTCTCAAGATTTGCAATGCTGGGTCGCCGGTGAACGGAGAAAACCATTGCAACCACAGATGGACACAGATAAACACTGATGAAAACAAGAAACATAGAGAGTGTCATTGGCATTTTTTGATTTTTCTTAATCAGTGTTTATCTGTGTTCCCGCCGCGGCGGGTGGATAATTTAGCGGGTTTCGATTTCCACCAGTCACCAGTCACTGGTTACCAGTCACAATTCCTCGTCCTTCGTTTCGCGCGCGGCGAGGAGACCGATGAAAGTCAGAGCTGCTGCCCCGGTGAGGTAGTAACCGACGTACTGCAGGCCGTAGTTTTTCGCGAGCCACGTGGCGATGTAGGGCGCGAGCGAAGCCCCGAAAATGCCGGCGAAGGTGAACGTCAGAGAGCTGCCCGTGTAACGCACCGAAGTCGGAAAAAGCTCGGACAGCACCGTGCCAAGCGGGCCGTAGGTCAGACCCATCAAGGATAAGCCGAGCGTCATCATCAGCACAGCCCCAGCTGTCCCGGCCAGAAACATCGGCGCCATCACGAGTCCGAACGCGCCGATCGCCGCGGTGACCCAAAGAAGCGTGACGCGGCGCCCTCGTTCGGCCAGGACCGCGCCTATGGGGATGAAAATCGCGAAGAAGACGATGGCGAACAATTGCATCACCAGAAACTTTTCGCGGCTGTAGCCGAGCGCGGTGGTGCCCCAGGACAACGCAAAGACCGTCATCAGGTAAAAGATCACGAACGTTGCGAGCGCTACAAGCGTGCCCACGACCACCGTTCGCGGGTGCTCGCGGAACACCGTCAGCATCGGCACCTTCACGCGCTCGCTGCGGCTGAGGGCGTCGCGGAACACGGGCGTCTCGGTAATCGTCAGCCGCACGTAGAGGCCGACGAGAACAAGCGCGGCGCTTGCCAGAAACGGAATGCGCCAGCCGAAGTTGAAGAATTGCACGTCGGTGAGCCACCTCGATAGCGCCAGGAATATTCCCCCGGAAAAAAGGAAACCTACCGGCGCGCCAAGCTGCGGAAACATGCCGTACCAGGCGCGCTTTCCCGGCGGCGCATTCTCGATGGCGAGCAGCACCGCGCCTCCCCACTCGCCGCCCAGGCCGAGCCCTTGCCCGAAACGAAAAAACGCCAGCAGCGCCGGCGCAGCTACGCCGATCGTGGCGTATGTCGGCAATGCTCCAATCGCCACGGTCGAGAGGCCCATGGTGAGCAGCGCCGCAACGAGGGTCGCCTTGCGCCCAATGCGGTCGCCGAAGTGCCCAAACAGCGCCGAGCCAATTGGCCGAGCGAAGAACGCAATCGCAAAAGTCGCCAGCGAGGCGAGCGTGGCGGAGGCTGGGTCGGTCGAAGGGAAAAATAATTTGGGAAAGACAAGCACCGCAGCCGTTGCGAATATGTAGAAATCGAAGAATTCGATCGTCGTCCCGATCAAACTTGCAAACAGCACCTGCGCAGGCTTGTTGACGGCCACGCGCGCGCCGGTGTAGCTCTGGCCAATCGCAACTCCGATGTTGGATGGTTCACGCAAAGGCGTCCAGCTTACCTCAAGTATGCCTCGAAACGACTTCCGGATTGTCCCTTGTTCTTCCACAATTCGGTTGTGTTCGGCTGCACCGTGATCCAGACACAATCGGCCGTATGTGCCTCCAAGATTTTCAAAAATCTTCGCTTGAGAAACTTGGAGACGGAACCGAGTAGTGGGCTCCTCCGCCTCGTCCGCGTGTACTCCGAAGTGATTCTCGCAGATTTCGCGTGATAGACTTCCCAAAACTCAGCGCGGAGGTCAATATGAACATAACTTGGCTCGCCACCATTATGTTGATGGGCTGTGTCTCACTGCGCGCTCAAACGCCGGACACGAAGACGCTTCCAGCGGTCGCGCCGCTGCTAAAAGTCACAATTCTTGGCTCCGGCTTTGGGCCGCGGGTGAATCTTCAGCGTTTTGGCCCCAGCATTCTCGTAGAAACATCGAAGGGCGACAAGCTTCTCTTCGACTGCGGCCGAGGCTTCGCGGAGCGTTTGACGGAATACGGAGTCTCACTGGGCGCCATTGATAAATTGTTCCTCACGCATCTTCACTCGGATCATATTCTTTCCATCCCCGACTTGCTTCTCGTCGGTTGGCTCGAAGGACGGAAGACCCCACTGCAGGTATGGGGGCCGGCGGGCACAAAAAGCATGATGGACTCCATGGGCAAAACGTTCGAATTCGATATCCGGGTCCGAGGCGATTTTGATGACAGGCTTACGCAGGACGGCATTCGCAGTTCCAGCACGGACATTCAGGAGGGAGTCATTTACGAAGAAAACGGCGTGAAAATAACGGCGTTCGGGTATCGGGTCGATTACGCGGGGCGCTCCATTGCAATGTCCGGCGATACACGTTTTTCAGAAAACCTGATCCGCCATTCCCAGGCGGTCGATGTGTTAATCCACGAAGTCGCGCGGCTTACCCCACCGAATTCAAAACAGACGGAACGCGAGCGCGCGCAACAAGAAAAGATCGTCAGGGATCTGCATACGACGGCCGAGCAGACGGCCGTGATTTTCAACCGCGTTAAGCCGCGCCTGGCCGTCTATTCGCATGGCGGGAGTCCCGAGGATCTTGCCGAAGCTCGAAAGACCTACTCAGGGCCTATGGAGATTGGCGAAGATCTGATGACGATTGAGATCGGTGACCAGATCGAAGTGAGAAGGCGGGGGAAATGAGACATAATGAAAATTAGGACAATCGTGTTGACCCTTGCAGCGCTGTTCGCTGTCGTCACGGTGTGCTTTGCCGCCGATGTGAACATGGGGACCTGGAAGCTGAACGAAGCCAAGTCCAAAATCGCTCCCGGAGCCGTCAAAAACAGCTTGGTCGTCATTGTGGCCGTGGGCGACAACGTGAAAATCACCGTGGACGGCATTGACGCTGACGGCAAGCCATTGCATAACGAATGGAAGGGCAAGTTCGACGGCAAAGACTACCCTCTGACGGGTGTTCCAACGGTTGATACGCGGGCTTATAAGCCGCTCGACGACCACACCATGGCGCTGACCGAGAAGAAGGACGGCAAGACGATCATTACGGGAACCCAAGTCATCTCGGCCGACGGCAAGACCCGGACCATCACCGTCAACGAGCCTGGACCCAACGGCAAGCGGATGAATATCACGTATGTGTACGACAAGCAGTAGCTGGCACGATTTCCAAACTCGTGAAGAGCCGCTGAAAGAATAATCTATTTTGTCATTCCGAAGTCGCCGCGGCGACTGAGCAATCTCTCCATTGTTTATGCCCCGGGACAGAGAGATTCCTCGCCGCACCGTCCTACTATTTTTCCCGCAGCGGCTCCCAGCGAAGGCCGAGAGAAACTGTCGGCCCGTAGTATTCGCGCTGAATCATGAATTGCGGGCTCCCTTGATAGAAGCCAAAGACTTCGTTATTCAGGTTCAGGCCTTGCGCGACGAAGGTGAAGCCGCGATTCATTCGAATGCTTCCCTGTGCGTCCACCTGAACGTGAGTGTAGAAGTATTGGTCGCTCAGAGGCCCTTTCACCCCGCCAGGCGTTCCGTCTGCAAACTGATAGGCAGAGATGCTGTTCTGGTTGTACGAAACCCCCAAGCGTAAAGAGACTCGCCCCCGGTCATACGTCGGACTGAAATTAAAGGCGTTGGGCGAAGTTCGCGGCAGCCATGGATTGTCGGACCGACCCGGAATGCCGTTTGCGCGGGACTGTGTGTAGGCGTAGTTCGCGGACAAGCCCAAGCCCGCCCAGGCGCCAGGCAAGGACGAAAATTGCTTGGTGTAGGCCACTTCGAGTCCCGTGACCCAACCCGAGCCCGCATTCGCAAATGTCTGAACCAAATAACTTCCCGTCGGCCCGCCGGGAGGAGTAAACGGGTTCACCGTGGATTGAACTTGAACGATCGGGTCATGCAGGAACTTGTAAAAATACCCCGCGGAGAGGACACCGAACGTCTGGAAGTAATGGTCATAGAGAACGTCGACGTCGTCTCCAGTCTCCGCGCGAAGATTGGGATTTCCAAGCTGGGCGCAGAACGGATTGGATCCGTTGCAGGCAACCGACCACGTGACTGCCTGAGCTATATCCTGGAAATCCGGGCGGGACAGACCGCGCGCATAAAAGAATCGAAGATTGTCGTTCGCAGTCATCGCGAACTTGAGCGCGGCGCTGGGCTCGTAAGTGATGTAGGACCCGTTGAACTTGGCCGGCGTGATTGTATTGTTGTCCAGGTTGAGCGAAAAATTGCTGATGTTTTCCGTTGTGCTCTCGATCCGCAGGCCGGCGATCAACCGCCAGCGGCTCGAAAGGTCGATCGAATTCATGAAGTAGCCGGCGGCGACCTTCTCGATGAGATCGAATTCCTGGCCGTCGATTCCCTGGGTGCTGGAGGAGGTGAACAGGCTGGGGTTGGCGTTCGCGTAGGCGATTACTGTTTCATACCTCGGGTTGTAGCCCAGGGGATACTGGCCTCCGTTGTAATAGTTCGGATTGACAAGGTCATTCGAGAAGGTCGAGAGGGGAATCGTGCCCGTGGGACTGGTGGTCAGGGTGTAGCCGTCGTTGAACTTGTGTGCGTTTCGGAACCGGCCGCCCATCTCGAATGTCTCCAGCTTTGAGCCGATATGGTACCGCTTTGCTCCAGAGCCGGAGGCTTCGATATTGAGTTGCGCCGTCAGGCCCAGGGAGTTGCGGATTTTGCTTAAGGTCATGTCCGAGGGGTTATAGGCCTCTGTGTAGCAGGATTGACTCCAACGCGGCAGGAATTCGTTCGACGTGTTGGTTGGATCGTATTGGCAGGAACTCGAGGCGAGCGTGGAGCCGAAACTGGCCGTTGCCGAGGAGGAGTTCCCAAGGTAACTGCGCGAAACCGCGACGTCCCACGCGAACCACATGGTCGACAGGTCGTGAACTCCGCCCACCATCACATTTCCCACGCCGATGGCGGGATTTCGGAGCTGCGTATTGAACGATGGCGTGCCGCCGCAGGGCGCGGCCGTTACGCCCGAGCTATTCACCGGGCAACCGTCGTTGCCCGACGTGTTGAGTAACTGTATGCCGGGCGTATTGTCCACCAAGGAATAGACCCAGCGGTCGCCGTAGTTGTGAAAGTCCGAGAAGAACGCGCGAACGTAAATATTCGAGCCTTCTGACAGCTTGTAATCGGTGCTGCCCCCGAGTCCCCATCGCGATCTAAAATACTTGTATTCGCGAACGTCCATGCCGGTTTTCCAATACTGCGTCGCGCCTCCCGGCAGTGTGGCCAAATCGGGGACCGGCTCGATGTCATCGATGGCCCTTCCGTTCCAGTCGTACGATCCGCCGATAAGGGCGCCGAACTTCTTGTCCGGGCCGAACCGATATCCGATCGTCCCGACCTCTTCCGTCTCACCGCGTCCGCTGATGATTGGCGTGTAACCACCGGTAGCGCCGATCGAAATGGTCGGAGTATTCGTGGCCATCTTGGTGATCAGATTCACCGAGCCGCCGATTCCATCCCCTTCCATGTTGGGTTGCAAGGTTTTGCTCACCTGGACCGACTCCACAAGATCGGCTGGAATTGCATCGAATTTGACCTGCCGGACTCCCGACTCGGGAGAGGGAACATCCACGCCGTCGATCGTGGCATTGGTCAAACGTGGCTCGAGTCCCCGGACCTGAACGTATTTGCCTTCGCCTTCATCGCGCTCCAGGGTCACGCTGGGCATGCGGCCCAAGGCATCCGCCATATTCGCGTTGGGCAAGCTGCGGATCACTTCGGCCGGCAGAACCTGCAAAAGGTTGTCGGCAGTGCGCTCGATGTTGACGGCTTCGGCCTCGCCTGTAAGGCGCGGGGCGGTCACCAGGATGGATTCACTTTGCGTTTTCACCTGGAGCTTCGCTTCCTCGTTCGCCGTCTGCCCCGCGGAAACGCTCACGGTGTCGTTGAATGTCGCGAAACCGACGTAGCTGATGGTGAGCGTGTAGCTCCCCGGATCAACGCCGCTGATGAAGAAATGGCCTTGTTCATCAGATACGACATTAATGTCCTGGGACTCGATCGAGATTTGCGCGCCTTTGAGGACGGCGCCGCTGGTGTCCGTCACGATTCCGGAAATGGCGCCCTTTTGCCCCTGCGCCAGAGTCTGCTTCGTTTGCCCCAGAAGCAAAAGAATGAAGATGAATAAACTGATCCACCTGGATGGCCAAGCTGATCGATAATTCATTGTGTCTCCCCTGCGCGATGATTACGAGATTCCGACGGCGCATCAAAATCGTGACGCGGGGCTGAGGGCGCGTCAGCGTTGAGAGGCGCTCATTTCTAGGGTGTCATTTGAAATGCCCATTGTTAACGGAGCGTGACAGCGTTGTTATGACGATGTAAATTTTGCAATCTATTGCCTCTCGGACTAGGACGAAAAGCGCACAAATCCGTACCGATGAAGCGGGAGGAGCATTGACAAGTCGAGGTGCGTCGGCAAGAATATGTTATAGAAACATTTATTTTTTGGAGGCTCGACGTGGCCTATTCGGCTCCTAGCATCGAGGAATATCAGGCGGGGACTGTCGTCAAGCATTCTCCCATTTCCACCGGCACGACAACCCAGCGGAAGCGCAAACCACACATTCTCGCGGTCATCAATGAATGCTGCACGGGATGCGCCGGCTCGCCTGCTTGCGTCGAGTATTGCCCTGTTGCGGATTGCATGTATTGGGCCCCGGACGAAGATCACGCCCCGTTTGGCCGCATCATCGTCGATCCCCTGCTTTGCATCGGCTGCAAATTGTGCACCAGCAAGGGCCCCGACGGCGCGTTCCTGGAAGGCTGCCCGTGGGACGCGATCGACATGGTTCCGCTCACCGAGTTTGAGGGCGCGAACGGTTCCCTGCCGTTTTAAAAGATGTGACTGGTGAGTGGTGACCGGTGACTCGTACCGCAAATTCACTCGGCGCCTTCCACTTACCAGGATGTGTCTGCCTCAATGCCCAAGCGGGTTACGACGAAGCAACCGCCAAACACTGGGACAGACCCCCAGATATTGCTAGGGCAGGCGTTGCCCTTGCCTACGGATGTTGGTTTCAAAAAGGC
>Ga0116217_10004745_pt1 | contig 12069 bp, 9 predicted proteins | sample Sb_taG_6_FD_89697 | JGI IMG/M metagenome (GOLD analysis project Ga0116217, IMG submission 89697) | Peat soil microbial communities from Weissenstadt, Germany - Sb_50d_4_PS metaG | ecosystem: Environmental > Terrestrial > Soil > Wetlands > Peat | place: Germany: Weissenstadt | collected 2010-09-21 | reverse complement strand
CCGCCTTGGGCGGCCTGTAAGCCGAAAAGAAAGTTTTCGAAAAAGCCGCCTGCGCGCACAAATGCGACCGGAGATGGCAGGCTACGAAAACCTTGCTCAAAAAGCGATAAGGCCGTGATCATCCCCAGCCCGCTTGTTCTATTCGCGCCCATCGACGAAAGCGCTACCACCCGCGGCGGCACTACCTCGGTCAGCGCCTCGACATAGTTCGCAATCACGTCCTTTGCTTCTTTGTAATCAGGCGAGGGTGCCCATACAGCCGGCAACATAACAAACGCGCCCTCAACACCTTTGAGCGCCGCCGCTATGGCTGTCGCATCGTTCCAGTCTCCATCCACCAACTCCACGCCTTGGTCTGCCCACTTCGCCGCTTTCTCGCGATTGCGCACAAGCGCCCGCACCTGTTTGCCTTGCTTCAGCAGACGCCGCGCGGTGGCGCCCCCAACTTTTCCAGTAATGCCCATGACTAAATACATGCTCGTTTCTCCTTGTTGTTCTTGCACGATAAGATACCTGTACAACCGCAGATAGTGAATCAGGTATTTCGTGTAGGAGGCCGACACCGTTTGCCATGACGTGGGAATCCCTATATTCATAGACTTCGTAAGACAAGGCGCAGCCCCAGTGCAGAGCCACTCCGACGATTAGTTGATGTAAACAGGCGTTAGCACAAGCTTGCGCTTTTGTTTCGCCTTTTTGAAGGTCAATGAGTGCGCGATTTAACATCACCTATCCATCTTGAGATCGTCGCTATCTCCGCACGGCCAACCTATTGGCAGGTTGACTGGGCAACAAGAATCGACCATACTTTCCCGCAAGTTTTGGGTGCATTCATCTTTCCTCTACTGCCCGGAGCCTTACTTCCTATCGGCGTGAGGCAGGTGCCGCAGGCAAGGACACGGCTGGCTTGTATCGCGTTCATCAGTTCGACAAGGTTGAGCAGGTTGTCATTCACGGCGCCGACGAAACCGAACACATTCAACTTCATGAAGAGATCATTGCGAATGCGGAAGCCGTACTGCAGGCGCTCCGACTGCCCTATCGTGTTTCGAAGAATTGCACCGGCGACATGGGCCAGGGGAAATGGCGCATGTATGACATCGAGACATGGATGCCGAGCCGGAAGAATTACGGAGAGACTCATAGTGGAATCGCGCTTCGCGATTTTCAGTCGCGTCGCCTCAACCTTCGCTATCGCGACAAAACCCCAAGCGGCAAAGGCGCATCTCGTTTTTGTTATACGCTCAACAACACGGCGGTTGCGTGCCCCCGAGTGTTGATCTCGATCATCGAACAATACCAAAACCCCGATGGAACCGTGACCGTACCGGAAGTCCTTCGTTCCTATATGGGAAACATCGAGCGAATTACTCGGTGAATCGGTCTTCAGTTTACTTCGTGCTGTCCCGTGTCCTACGCCTCGCCTCCGATGAGCCTCGAATGATGTTGACGCCTCGGCCCGCTAGGTTTCTCGTTAGGGTGATGCGGAAGACGGCATATTACGGAACTCGCGAGTGGTCGCGAAGGGTTACCCGCCATATTGTGTGCGTATAGATTATCCTGGGCGGATAACGGGCAAACCGGAAGTTATCCCGAGCCAGGAGTCGGCTTCTAGGACGTTGGACATTCGAGCAGCGGGTCCGCCTGTTTCCACCGGATGGCTGATTGACGGCCCAATAAGGAGTTCGGCCTTAAGCTAGAGCTTGTGGAGTTGCGTCCCTAGCGTCCGCTCGGTCTTTGGCTTGTAGACGAGCTTGCGGCTCCGGTCTCTCGACGGGTGGCGCCGGGCGAATGCTTTTCACATCCTCGATGTAAGCTCGCAGAATCTCCGCCACGCTCCAGGCCTGCGCTATATTGCCGCGAGGCAGCTGAGGGGCGTCGCCGTCGAAGATCTCCGAGATGTGTCCGAGCCCGCCGTCTGTGAGATGCCCTCTCAACGGCTCCAACCATTCGCCCGCCTGGCGACGGGCGGTCTCACTTCCACCGTTCACCTTGACGTATGCGCTGATGAAGGGTCCGAGGAGCCACGGCCATACGGTTCCCTGATGATAAGCACCGTCGCGCTCAGTGGGACCACCAGTATATCGCCCGCGGTATTGCGGATCGGCGGGCGCCAAGCTACGCAGACCATACGGCGTAAGCAGATGCTCTTGAACTTTCTGAACCACGCACCTCGCCCGTTCGGGTGACAACATGCTGTGGGTCAGGCTGACGGCAAAGATCTGGTTCGGACGGATCGACGGGTCCGGCGGTGCGCCGTTTGTGACATCGTACAAGCAACCCATACTCTCATTCCAGAAGAGACGGTTGAAGCTCCAACTCGCCACGGTTGCCATATTGCGGTAACGCTTCTGGCCCGATTCGTCCCCGAATTTGCGCGCCAGGTTTTCCATGATGCAGAGTGCGTTGTACCAGAGTGCCTGGATTTCAACGGGTTTGCCGCGGCGCGGCGTCACGACCCAGTCGCCGACCTTCGCATCCATCCAGGTAAGCTGAACGCCGGGTTCGCCCGAGGAAAGCAGCCCGCTGGAATCGACTTTGATTCCGTAACGAGTACCGCGCACATGCCACGAAATGATATCGGCAAATACGGGATAGAGTTCGTCGTGCACGAATCTCAGATCGCCAGTGTAGTGAAGATAAGCGCGTGCCGCTTCAAAGAACCAAAGCGTCGCGTCCACTGTGTTGTATTCCGGCGCTTCACCTGCGTCGGGAAACCGGTTGGGCAACATACCCTGATCCACGTGCTGCGCGAACGTGCGCAGAATGCTGCGAGCAACTTCAGGCTTGCCAGTCGGCAGAGTAAGGCCGGGCAAAGCGATCATGGTGTCGCGGCCCCAATCGCTGAACCAGTGATAGCCAGCGATGACGGTCTTCTGGTCGCCACGGGACACGATGTACTGATCGGCAGCATTGACAAGGTCCCGAGCGAAGGCATCCTCGACCGGCGACGATACCGCTACATTCCGGCGACGCGTGATTTCTGCCTGCCGATATTCAGCCACCTGGCCAACATCATGCGGATCCGTGGAGGCAATCACCGAGGCCTGGCGTCGAAGCCGCAAGTCGAAACGCAAGACGCACGGATTGAAAAGATCTTCAGAAAAATCGAGACCGCGTTCTCGTTCGGCGTCATATTCAAAGTTCCGGTACCAGTCGCCTGTCCTTCGCAGTTCGACAGCGTTGTGAGCCAGATGCAGTGAAGGTAGGCCCTGGTAAGGAGCGACAGTCGCCAGACCCTGGCGCTGTTCTATCTCTCGATTGATCGCTCCGTTCTCGTGAGTGGTGCTGTGATAATCACGGAATGCGATCAGCGGCCTGAGATCAAGGCGCAGGTTCTTGATCCGCTCCGGATGATTGTTCTTCTTCAGTTCGTAGTGCACCACGGTGCTGTTTTCACCGTGGATCATGAACACTGTCTTCTCGATCTCGATGCCCTCAATTTCGTAGGTGAAGACAGGAAATGGATCGAGGCGAAACTGCTTGAGGTATCGAAACCCTTGCGGGTGGACGACACCAGGATAGCGATTCGCGGAAAGATCAAACGGCTGGTTCTCGATGAAGAGTGTCTCTTCCAGCTTCGAAAGCATGACAACACGGCCGACTGGCGGCTTCGTGGCGGCCACCAGCAACCCGTGGTAGCGGCGGGTGTTCAGCCCGATAATGGTCGACGAAGCAAAGCCACCGAGTCCGTTGGTTTCAAGCCACTCCCGGCGGAGCGCGGCATCCAGGTCACCACATGTTTCTTTCGTGAATTGAATCATGAATTGCCCTCTCCGATCGGATGCCTTCCTTCGGTAAGACGCTGTCAAAGCCAGAAAGTGACAAACAGCGGGGCACGCTTTGGTGTGCCCCGAACGGCAGTTCGTTATTTGAGTGGTGCCAGGGCTTACGCCACCTCGCAAAACACCTTGATGGCGCCATTCGGCGATGTGAGTTTCTGGAACAGTTCGGTGTAGTTGTCCAGGCCCTTCACGGGGTCGGTGAGAAGCTTGCTGAGCCATCCCGGATACTCCGCTTCCGCCTGTGCCATATCGCCTACACCCATTTCAAAGTATTCGCGATTGGCGTTTACGGTGCCGACCATGACCTTGTTGCCGAGAACAAATTCGAGATTGATCCGGTCCGCAGGAATCTGGATCATCTTGTCTCCGCCCGTGACGCTCGCGAGTACCAGCACTCCGTTCTTGCCCAGCGCCTGCATACTGTCGAACACCACGGCAGAGTTACCGGTGCCCTCAAAGATCAGATCGAACGGGCCGTATTCCTTGGCCGCGTCGGTTATCGGTACGTCTTTTGTCGATAGGTATCGCGCACCGAGTTCTTCGATCAGATTCGAGTTCAGATAAGGTTTGGGGGTACGTCCGAATGTGGTCACGTCCAGACCTTTCAAGCGTAGAACCAGGGCGGCTAGGAGGCCGATGGTGCCGGCGCCCATAACTGCTGCTTTCCGCGGCCGCCACACTTTGAGCCGTCGCTGAATTTCGTAGGCTTGGTGGATTCCTTTTTCTACGACGGTAGTTGGCTCCAACAGCACACCAACATGCTTAAGACCTTTCGGTATTTTGACGATGAACTCGACATCGTCGACGTAGTATTCAGTCAAATAGCCGTGGCGCAGGTTGATGCCCCGCTCGTAATAGGTGTCGTCGGTCGTCATATCGTTCGTGCCGATCAAGTCATAGATGCTCGTACCCGGACGGCGCACCGTGGCCACGACATAGTCGCCCGGCTGCAGTTCTGTGACATTGGGTCCGACGGCTTCCACCTGGCCGAAGCCTTCATGGCCGATGACCAGAAAATCGAATCCGGGAGGTGCTGCGCCGTATTCAGCGGCGTTGATTTCTTTGTCCGTTCCGTCGACGCCCACCCGCAGAACTTTGACCAGCACGCCGCGACCGTTTGGGACCTGATCCAGGGAGGGCTTGGGCAAGTCCGCCACGTGAACACTGTTGGGCTTTCCCGGAAAGACGCTAATCGCCTTCATTTCTATTTCTCCTTATGAATTCAGTCGGCAGCGACCGTTGCCGCCGCCGATTCTCTTTGCTTGCGTTTGCTGGACTCTCCGCTTTGCTGCATCAACTTCGTGACGACCCCGGTCCATCCGGTCTGGTGGCTCGCTCCAACTCCGACTCCCGAATCGCCGTGGAAGTACTCATGGAACAGCACCAGGTCACGCCAATGAGGATCGGTCTGGAACTTTTCGAGATTGCCGAACACGGGCCGGCGGCCATTTTCGTCGCGAAGAAAGATGTTCGTCATGCGGCGCGACAATTCTCCCGCCACTTCCCACAGGGTCATCATCTTTCCCGATCCGGTTGGAAACTCAACCTGGAAGTCGTCGCCCAGGTAGTGATGGAACTTCTGGAGCGACTCGACCAGCAGGTAGTTCGTCGGAAACCAGATGGGGCCGCGCCAGTTGGAGTTTCCGCCGAATAGACCGGTGGAAGATTCTCCGGGCTCATAGTCGACACGGTGCTCCATGCCGTTAACATGGAGCATGTAGGGGTGGTCGCGATGGAATTGGGAGAGCGCACGGATTCCATACGGTGAAAGGAACTCGCGTTCGTCGAGCATGTACCGGAGGATGCTCCGCAGCTGGTCCTGGTTCGCGATCGACAGCAATCTGCGCTCACCCATTCCTTCTGTACGCATGCAAGCCAAGTTCTCTGTGAGGTCGGAACGGTTGTCAATGAACCACTCCAGACGCTTCTTGAAATCGGGCAACTTATCGAGAACGTCCGGTTCCAGAGTCTCTACAGCAAACAGCGGGATCAATCCCACCATGGAGCGAATCTTCATGGGAAAATGCGAGCCGTCGGGCAGCTTGAGCACGTCATAGAAGAAGCCATCTTCCTTGTGCCAGAGTCCCATGCCGTCGTGTCCGCGATGGCCCATCGCATGGGCGATATAGATGAAGTGCTCCCAAAATTTACTGGCCACATCCTCATAGCAGGGCTCTTCTGCTGCCAGCTCCATGGCTATTGCTAACAAGTTCAACGTGTACATGGCCATCCAACTGGTTCCGTCCGACTGTTCGATGTATCCGCCGGTAGGCAAGGGGGCGCTGCGATCGAATACTCCGATGTTGTCGAGACCCAGGAAGCCGCCTTGGAAGATGTTCATGCCCTCCGCATCTTTGCGGTTCACCCACCAGGTGAAGTTCAACATCAGCTTGTGGAAGACGCGCTGCAGGAATGCGCGATCGCCTTTGCCCTTGCGCTTCTTGTCGATCTTGTAGACGCGCCACGCGGCCCAAGCGTGCACCGGAGGATTCACGTCGCCGAAGGCCCACTCATAGGCGGGAATCTGACCGTTGGGGTGCATGTACCACTCGCGCAGCATCAGCGTGAGCTGTTCCTTCGCGAAGTCAGAATCCACGAGCGCAAGCGGGATGCAGTGAAAGGCAAGGTCCCAGGCCGCATACCACGGGTATTCCCACTTGTCCGGCATGGAAATCACGTCGGCGTTGTACAAATGAGTCCACTCGTGGTTGCGGCCCTTTTTGCGTTCTGGGGGTGGGGGAGGATTACCCGGATCGCCTTCAAGCCAGTCCTTGATCACATAGTGATAGAACTGCTTGGACCACAACATACCTGCAAAACCCTGGCGCATCACGTTCTGCGCATCTTCAGATAGATCTTGCGGGATAACCGTGGCATAGAACTCGTCGGCTTCGCGCTGGCGGAGGGCGAAAGTCTTATCGAAGTTGGCAAAGGCGTTCTTGCCTTTGAAGTCGGAGTTCGACAGCCGAAGGCGCACAACGACGGTTTCACCCGCGCCAACCGTCAGCTTGTAGTGAGCTGCGGCTTTCGTGCCCGTGTGGTCGGGATTCACCGCGTCTGTTGCGCCATGCACAACGTAATCGTTAATGCTGTCTTTGACGTAAGGAGTTCGGTTCGCGACACCAAATAGCCGCTTTGTATCGGTCTCATTCTCGGTGAAAAGGAGGTCTGGAGAGCCTTCGCAATACAGCCAGCGATTGCCCGGCCGGTCATGATTTAGCTCGATCACTGGATTCGGCGCCGTACGGGATTGATGCAGCTCGGGTCGCCGCTCCCGCCCTCCCCATGACCATGTGTTGCGGAACCACACCGTCGGCAGCACGCGAAGATTCGCCGCTTCCGGCCCGCGGTTCGCGACGGTTATCTTGATCAGGATGTCCTCGGTGTTGGCCTTGGCATATTCGACGAACACATCGAAATAGCGATCGTCGTTGAACACTCCCGTGTCGAGCAACTCGAATTCTGGCTGGTTCTTGCCGCGCCGCCGGTTTTCTTCCACCAAGTGACCATAGGGGAATTCCGCTTGCGGGTACTTGTAGAGGTACTTCATGTAAGAGTGCGTGGGCGTTGAGTCGAGGTAGAAGTAGTACTCCTTCACGTCCTCGCCGTGATTGCCTTCGTTGCCCGTCAGACCGAAAATCCGTTCTTTCAGGATGGGATCACGCTCATTCCACAGAGCAAAGGCAAAACACGTCGTCTGTTTGCGATCGCTGATTCCCGCTAGTCCGTCTTCGTTCCAGCGATAGGCGCGCGAACGGGCATGGTCGTGAGAGAGATATTCCCAAGCGGTGCCGCCGGAACTGTAGTCTTCGCGCACCGTACCCCAGGCGCGTTCGCTGAGATAGGGCCCCCAGCGCTTCCAGTGTTTCTTCCGCGTGCCCGATTCCGAAAGCCTGATTTCTTCCTGGGTCATTCAGACTCTCCTCTTGCGCAGAGTACCCTAAGGATGCAAGTGAACTCTTCTGAGAAGGAGCGGCCGGTGCCCGGAAGTATGAGGTCGGCCAGAGTCGGTTGTTCGGACAGCATGTCGTGGTGGGAGAGTTCACGAATCTCCACGTTTGAAAACACGCCGCCTATTTCTGGCGCAGTGTGCAAAATGCCTTGGCTCATACCTTCTATTTCTCCTTGATTTCGACTGCGTGGCCATCGGGATCGCGTACTAGAAACGCTTTGCTGAATCCCAACTCTCCGGTTTGATTCGCGACCACGCCAGAAGAGACAAAGTTGACCCGGCTCGTCTGCAATTGGCGAGCCGCGACTTCGGCACCACGGGTCAAGAGAATCGTTTGCCGGTGAACGACGTCGCTTGCCTGTTCGTCCGATGGGAAGGGCCGCCCATCACGGGGTGTCAGATACTCCAACAATTCAATTCCCGGCCCGCTTGCGCCACGCAGCGCGGTGATGTGCAAATGGGCGCCAAACACGTTGTTCAGATGCTCCTGTTCGGTTCCGTAATTTTCGCTCTCTCCGGCGATGTGCATTCCGAGCAGGTCGCGATAGAACTTGACGCTGGCATCGGTGTCCCACACCACGATTGCGGTATGGTCGATACCGAGAAACAGCTTCTCCGTAGGGCGGTGCCACTTCCCCAGACCTTTGTCCGGAGGAAACTGCAACACCTCTACCGGGTGCCCATCTGGATCCTTGAAGTAGAACGCCGAAATGCCCGCTGCGTTCTTGTTCCAGTCCGGAAGCCGCTGTGGTCCTGACGAAGCGTGTTCGACCTTGTTCTGCCTTAACCACGCGTAAGCCTTGTCCATGTCGCTGACTATGATCGCGATGTGCTGAAACCAACGATCGTTGCTGTGTGAGTCAACCGGGATCGGGCGACCCTTCGACGCGAGATACTCCGTGAGTTCGATGAACTCGTCGCCGAGTCTCATTCGTACAATGCGCATTCGCAATCCGAACACGCCTTCGAGATGCTCATAGTTCTCGCCAGCGACTTCGTTGTCCGATACCTTTTCGAACGTGAGTACCCTGGAATAGAAATCCACAGCGCGATCCATGTCGGAGACCGTGATTCCGATCGCGTCAACGCCGTCAACCAGCGCGGGTTGTTGTTGGGCCGACAAGCGAGGAAGCGCCACAACCAGCGACAGTACCCAGACTGCCAGGACGCTCTGGCGCAGGCGCGGTGGTCGAAAGAGTTGCTTCATGTCTTATCTACCTGCTTACAGCGAGTTCGCGGTCCTGTCGTTGGTTTTGCTCATAGTCCTTGCCAGACACACCCAGCCGCTTCATTAGGTGGTCGCCCACTCGAAGTGCGTTGGCCATGATGGTCAGCGCCGGATTGACGGCTGCGCTCGACGGGAAGAAACTCCCGTCCACAACGTAAAGGTTGTCGACATCGTGCGCCTTACAGTTTGGGTCCAGAACTGAGGTCTTCGGATCGTGTCCAAAGCGAATGGTGCCGTTCTGGTGGGCCACGCCAGCGAGGGGAATTCGTTGTCCGACGTACAGGTTTCGCCCAAACAGCCCTTGATGGCATTCGTGGCCATGCATTGTGCAGTTCGTTTGCTTCATGGCCTGCTTCAGTTTCGATTTGAGTCTTTCGTGTGCCTCCAGGTTATTCGGCGTGTAGGTGAGAACGATCTTGCCGTCCCGGCCGATAGTGACGCGATTGCTTGGATCAGGCAGGTCTTCGGACGTGAGCCAGAAATCCAACGAATGCTTTGCCATCAGCTCTAGAGTGAAATTCGGAGCAATGGCCGGTGCGCCGGCCTTTAGAGTGATTGCATCCAGTTTGCCGACGAACGAAATGTGCCCCATGGGGTACTCGAAGTCTTTCGAGCCGAAGTAGAAGTCATTGACTCCGAGTGTCTTTTGAAAGATCGTGGGGTTAGGACACTTCGAAATGGCCATCATGACTGAATTGGTATGTCCCATATAGTGCCGGCCGACGATGTCAGAACTGTTGGCCAACCCGCGGGGGTGCTTGTCATTGGCGGAGCGCAACAGCAGCGCGGCGGAATTGATCGCGCCACACGAAACGACTACTACATCGGCGGAATAGCTCTCCACGACGCCGTTGCGCTCCACAACCACATTTTTCACTTCACGACCCGATACATCTGTGTCCAACCGCTTCACCAGCGAGTTCGTCAATAGCGTTACGTTGGAATGTTTGATCGCCTCATCTATGCACACAACTTGCGCGTCGGACTTCGCACCTACCAAACAGGCAAAGCCGTCGCAGGTGTTGCAGCGAATGCAGCGGCTCCTGTGCGGGTTCTTCTCGTCCAGCATGACCCCGACCGGCACGTGGAAGGGCTTCAGTCCCGAACGCGCGAAATCGTCGGACAACTGCTGAATGCGCGGCTCATGACTGACGGCGGGCCAGGGATAGGGAGCGTTGGCCGGTGGTTCGGTTGGATCTTCTCCGCGGTTTCCGTGCACCTGATACAGATTCTCGGCCTGGGTATAGTACGGCTCCAGATCGTCATAACTGAGCGGCCACGCGGGCGAGATGCCTCCGTGGTGGCGAAGTTCGCCGAAATCTTCCTTGCGCAGACGGAACAGAGCAGCACCGTAAAACTTGGTGTTGCCGCCGACGTAGTAATTGGTATGAGGATGGAGTTCGTTGCCGTCCTTGTCGAGCCACGCCTCTTTGGCGTTGTAATGGGCGTCGACGTTGACGACTTGAGGATCCCAGTTCGCCTTCTCGCGGGGAACGTAGTCACCGCGCTCAAGGATCAGAATGCGCTTTCCGGACGGTGCCAGGTGATAGGCAAGCGTTCCGCCGCCCGCGCCAGTTCCGATGATGATCACGTCGTAGTGATTGTCAGTCATGATGCGAATCCTCCATTTGCTCCGCAAAAGATGCAACGCTTGTCGTTGTTGTGATGGACCTTGCAGCACATCACTGCCTGTTGTCCTTTCCGCCACAGGTAGAGTTCGGCGGCAAATAGCATGCCCAGCGGGGGGGCGGTCAAATAGACCCAGAGTCCATCCCAAATCATCGGAGGCAAGGCCGAGCCGAACGTCCGGGCGGGATTCATACTCATTCCAGAGAACGGTGCTTCCAGTGTGATATAGGTAGCCACCAGTAGCCCGGCGACGAAACCCGTGTAACCGGCCAACCGGTGATGATTCGAGAAAGATAAGACGGCCGACATCAATATGGCGGCGATGATGAATTCGGCCACGAACGCCACCCATGATCCCCGAGATCCGGGTGTTGTGACGACATAGCGCACGGCCGGGTCAGAGACTTCGCGGCCGAGGAACTGAGCCACCAGGAAAACACCCAGCACTGCGCCAGTGAACTGAGAAGCAAGATAGAAGAGAGCGTCCCAGAACTTGATTTTCCCCAATCGAAAGAAGGTCAAGGTCACTGACGGATTAATGTGGGCTCCGGACTGTTTGCCCCACGGGGAATAGATGATGGCAATCGCTGTTAATCCCATGGTCACGCCCATGAGAAGACGCCGCAGGAAGCCAGACATGATCGCCTGATGAACGGGGGACTGGGGAAATTCATACAGAGCTCCGAAGACGCACGCCGACACCATGAACGCGCCGAGCAGCGCCGCTTCCATCAGATACTCAGGCCAGTGGACCCTCAAAGACGCCAACGCCCCCAGTTTGGGCGGCTGCGGCGACGCCACGACAGACGGCACAATCTCTAGCGCCAGGTTCAACGCGTCCGCCGCCGAATTTTGCTCGATGCCGTTCATGGAATCTTGGCGATGTGATTCGAACCTGGATTGAAAGTGACAGATGCGGAGAACAGCTCACGGCTGTAACCTTTGCTGACATTCTTAATCCTATGGACAACTTTGGACGTGCAATTGCAGCGTTCGATTCAACGGAGTCATTGTGGACAAAAAGCAGTTAGGAAATGCCGCGGGAGAAGCCCGCCCAGAGGCCTGTCTTGAATACGTCACAGGCAATGAACCATCCACCCGCGATCCGATTGCCGTTCGTGCGGCTCGTGCGAAGCTGATCGAGCACACATGTCTTAAGCTTACAGACCAACTTACCGTCATCCATGGCCAGGCACAGATTCTTAGCGAGAAGCTACCGGTCGATCTCCGCGAGGACCTGCTGAGAATCCGCAATGCGGTGATGAAAGGAATGGAGTTCAACAAGGGCGTGCTTGAGGCCGCCCATGAATGTCAGCGAGAAGTCGGCACTTGAGGCCTGAGCCCCGCGCCTCTCGCGGAAACAGACAGGTACAGGTGCGTCACATCAGGGGTTCTTGCATAGGAGTTGTGACCCGATCACCGCACGCTGGACATAAAACGCCGATACAATCGCCGACTAAAACCCCGCGGCAGTT
>Ga0116217_10004738_pt1 | contig 12082 bp, 9 predicted proteins | sample Sb_taG_6_FD_89697 | JGI IMG/M metagenome (GOLD analysis project Ga0116217, IMG submission 89697) | Peat soil microbial communities from Weissenstadt, Germany - Sb_50d_4_PS metaG | ecosystem: Environmental > Terrestrial > Soil > Wetlands > Peat | place: Germany: Weissenstadt | collected 2010-09-21 | reverse complement strand
GAGCCGCTGGGCGGCGTGGGTGCGATTCCCCCCGGTCTCGGCCAGGACTTTCTCCAGCAGGCGGCGCTCGTACTCCTCGACGGCCGCGGCCAGCGACAGGCGGGCGTTGCACGCCAAGTCGATCAGCGGACCCTCTTCGACACGGCAAGGCGGGGCGGGCGGTACGGGAGCCTCGGCGACCTTCTCGAAGACCCAGCGCGGCAGGTCGGCCATCTCGAGGAGCGGCCCCCTGCCCACCCGGTCCGCCAGGGTCTCGCGAACGACGTTTTCCAGCTGACGTGTGTTACCTTCCCACGGCAGCGACTGCAGCGCCTCCAGCACCCGGGGCCCGAACCCGCTGACCTTGTCATCGCGATCGGCCTGGTAATGCTCCAGGAAGTGCTGGGCCTGCAGGGCGACGTCTTCGGGGCGCTCGCGCAGGGGAGGAAGGTGAATGCGAAAGACGTTGAGGCGCTGGTACAGGTCCTCGCGGAACTTCCCCTCCGCGATCATCTTGTCGAGCGGGCGGTTGGTGGCGGCGACGACGCGCACGTCGATGGGGTGTTCGTAATCCTCGCCGACGGGCAGCAGGCGCCGCTCCTGGAGGACGCGGAGGAGCTTCGGCTGGAGTTCGAGGTCCAGTTCGCCGATCTCGTCGAGCATCAGGGTGCCGCCGTTGGCGGCGCGGAAGAGCCCTTTGCGCTCGCCGTTGGCCCCGCTGAACGCCCCCTTGGAGTGTCCGAACAGCTCGCTCTCCGCCAGCGTCTTGCTCAGGGCGCCGCAGTTGACGGTGATGAACGGCTTGTCCCGGCGGCGCGGGTCGAGGGCGTGGATGGCCTCGGCCAGGCGCTGCTTGCCGGTGCCGGTTTCGCCCAGCAGCAGCAGCGGCAGGTCGCTGAAATGGCTGGCCTTGATCGCCCGCCGAAAGACCTCGCGCATGGCGGCGCTCTGGGCGATCAGTCCGCAATCGGCGAAGAGCCGGCCCAGTTGCTCCTGTTCGTGAAACTGAATCCGCAGGTCCTGCGTCAGACGCTCTACCGCGGCCGTCAGGTCGTCGAGGAAGGTGGGCGATTGTTCGTTGAGGAGTTGGCGGGCGCCGGCGGCCAGGGGCTGACAGTAGAGGGTGATCGACAGCCGGGCGGTGTCGGCGTAAACGAGGATGGCGGCGTGGCGTGCGCAGGCGCGGAGGAAATCGAGGGTGGCGAGCGTCTCCGGCGCACCGGCGCCTGCGGCGCCGAAGGGGAGGAGGATCAACTCCGGGAAGTCGAGTTGACAGGCGAGCCGGGCCGAGTCGAGTTTGCCGTGGAAGACGACGCGGCCGCAGGCGGCCAGCGCAGATTTCACCCGGGCGGCGCGGATGGGGTCCGAGTCGCACAGGAGGATTTCCGGGCGGAAAGCCGGCGCGGTTGGATGCGAAGGGCAGGAGGGCGCGACATCATTTCCGGTCGGCATTGGCGTGGCGGGCCGCTGCGACATCATCGTCGCTCTCCCCAGAGATCGAAAGCCAGTTGCATCATCCAGGTGGCACTCAGCGGCCCCGGACCGCTGCGGCCGTCATTGACGCACCGCCGGGGCGATCGAGCGGTTTCCTCAATCCAACCGGTCCGCGCCTGCTATCCGGCGGAAGGGGGCACGTGGGAGGGATCCCGGCGTGCGAAAGACGCACCCGCCTCGACAGGGGACGGCACTTGAAACTTCGTTTATTTGTCTAACCGATCTTTCTAATGCGCCCATCCCACGTTGGCAAGAGAATTTTCGGAAAATCGACGTAGTTGCGAACAATCCTCACCGCAGATTGCCTGCCAGGTCGTTGGGACCGATGGCGAAGGAGGAAGGGACAGGGCGAACAGGGCGAAGGTGCCAACGCACGATGGGCACCGAGCACTGGGCGCTGTCGCCCCCCACGATCTCCCCCGGGCCGGCATCTTTTCAAGTATCGAGAGATTCCTTTCCCCGTGCAAATTTGTTGCCTTTTGATGAAAGTACACCCTGTGAGCCAGTGCCCACCCCTTCTTCCGCCCCGCTGTCTTTCCCGCGCCCAGGTCGCATCATCTTTCACGGTCACAGGTTAGAGTGAATGGCTCGGCCGGCGGGCGGTGTCGGACCCTCTCGTCAGCCGACGCGGTTCCTCTCGCGCGATTCGCCGTCACAACGGAACCCTCCCTCCCATTGTTAAGGGAAGTTAACAGCGCTCCTTTACACCGTTAACTAACGGGAGCGCGAGCCCGACTGGCCCACCGCGCCCTACGGCGGCCCTCTTTTTCGTTCACGAGCGGTAACCGGATCGGCTAGAATGAACTTTGCCGAAACGCCCCGTGTCAAACCCCAGGGGGAGACGAGGGTAAGGCAATGCGAGTTGAGCGAACCGATCTGACGGTCTTCGCGAAGGACTTCCCCGAGGCCCGTCTGGTCCTGGGACTGACGTCCGGCGTCTCATCACCTTTCGACGTCGATGCCGCCGTCAAGGAAGTGGCGCGCTCCATGTGGGGGTCAAACTGCCACTACGGGCTCATCATGACGCCTGCGAAGACGTACGTGCTGCGGGATGACTTCACGACGGCCGGCCCAGAATCGATGCGCGTCACGGACATTCTTTCGACAGCAACCCTGCTCAGCCGACTCGGTCGCCCGCTTTCGGGGGGCGTGTCCGGACGGGATCTCGAGTCACTCGCGCGCGAGTGGCTGGAGAAGTTAGCCGCCTCCTATGAGACGGCCCTGCCCGATGACCCGGAGGTGACGCGCGCCCTCTTCCCCGACATCGTCAGCGCGGTGGCCGGAGGACGGGTCGTGGCCGAGGTGCCCGGCTGATGAGTCCGGCTCAGGTCTTCGTCGAAACGAACTTCCTGTTCGGGGCCTTTCGGATGCCGAGTAAGCGGCACCGAGATGCCTTGACCCTGAAGGAGCGCTTCGGCGCCGGCGAGATCAAGCTTTACGTCCCTTACCTTTGCTTCCAGGAAGCCCGCAACCTGATTGCCAAATCGTTGCCGGGGAATCGCTGTTCTGACTTGCTCGAGTTTCACCGCTTTGCCGCCGAGAGAGGGGCGGTTTCCTGGGACTTCGGCGAGGTCAAAAAATTGCTCGATGCCGCGGCGGGAGAAGTGAGCCGCACGAAAGCCGTCTACCAGCGCGAACTCGCCGACCTGGCGACAGCGCTCGGGGACGGCATTCTGCACGGCACCAGGGAAGTGCTTGACTTCCTGGAATCGCTCGATCTGGACGACGACAACCTGAAGTACAACGACAAGCTGATTCTCAGCTCGGTGCTCGTCAAGGCGAAGGAATTGAAGGCGGCCGGCGCCGACCGGCTCTTCTTTGCCTCCGTCGATAAGAGCGACCTCCAGCCGACTTTCCATCGCCCGAAGATGGCACGGTACTACAACGAGTCGGGTCTCGTCTTCATCCCCAACTTCGTCCTCCCTGCGCCGCCCGAAGTTCCCGGTGCCGGCTAACGGCGGCGCGGGCAGGGGGGAAATCGGCGCGGGTCGGTGGAGGAGTCGCCTCCCGCGCTGACCCCGCTCAATATCGAAAGGGGTCGTCGTCGGTCTGACGCAGGTAATTGTAATGAACCTCCCCACTACCGCCGGGCAGTCTCCGTCACGGTTGCGCGTCCTCTTCGTCGCCGAGGCCGTGACCCTGGCCCACGTGGCGCGCCCGACGGTCCTCGCCCGGGGCCTCGACCCCGCCACCCATGACATCTGCCTCGCCGCCCACCCGCGCTACAGCAATGTGCTGGGCGAATTGCCGTTCGCCTTCCGCCCCATCCAGTCAATCTCCTCGGAGCAGTTCCTGGCCGCCCTGGCCCGCGGCGCCCCACTCTACGATGTCAACACCCTCTGCGCGTACGTCGAGGAGGACCTCGCACTGCTGCGCGAGCTGCGGCCGAACGTGGTCGTCGGAGACTTCCGCCTTTCGCTGGCGGTCAGCGCCCGGCTGGCAGGCGTCCGTTACCTGACGATCACGAACGCCTACTGGAGCCCCCACGCCCGGCAGCGCTTTCCGATGCCGGAGCTGCCGATGGTGCGCCGGCTCGGCGTTCCCCTCGCCCGGGTCCTCTTCCGCCTGGCTCGTCCCCTGGCCTTCGCACTGCACACCCGGCCGATGAACGAAACGCGGCGCCGCTACGGTTTGCCGTCGCTGGGCTGGGACCTGCGCCGGATCTACACCGAGGCCGACGAGGTGCTCTACGCGGACGTTCCGGAGCTGATTCCTACATTCGACCTGCCCACGAATCACCACTACCTCGGCCCGGTCCTGTGGTCGCCGGCGGTCCCGCGGCCGGACTGGTGGGAGCGCGTACCGACGGGTCGGCCGCTGGTGTACGTGACGCTGGGCAGCTCCGGGCAAAGCGACCTGCTCGGGACGGTGCTGCACGCCCTGGCCGACCTGCCGGTGACGGTGCTGGCGGCGACGGCGGGTCGTGTCAAGATGGACGCAGTGCCGCCGAATGCTTTCGTGGCCGACTACCTCCCTGGGGAAGAGGCGGCGGCCCGGGCGCGGTTGGTCATCTGCAACGGCGGCAGCCCGACGACGCAACAGGCCCTGGCCGCCGGCGCGCCGGTCCTCGGCATCGCCAGCAACATGGACCAGCACCTGAACATGGGATACGTCCGCCGGGCCGGGGCCGGGGAACTGCTGCGGGCGGGAACGGTGACGGGCGAGGAGGTCCGCAGTGCTGTCCAGCGGCTTCTGGATGACGGGACCTCGGCCGAGCAAGCCGGACGCTTGCGGAACTGTTTCGCGACTTACTCGGCGACGGAGCGATTTGCCGCTCGGCTCGGCGCGGCCGTGAAGGACGCCCCCGACAGCCCGCACGACGTGTTGCGGAGGGAATGAGTCGGGGAGAGGGCACGGAACGCGTGGCATGCGCAGGCTTTGAGCGATTCGAGAAGCCATTGCCGCCTGCTCTTTTTCGCTCCGGGCTTCGCTTCTCTACCTTGCGGCGGACGGCAGGACGGCCGATAATTCACCAGACACGACAGCAACCCTCGGGAGAAGCAAACCATGGCCGATCCGGAGCACCCTTTCGCCGGACTGCCGGTTTCCCCGGGCACCGTACGCTGCCTCTGCCCCTGCCCGATATGGGTCGTTACGGCCCGCCGCCCCCCGACCCGCGTGACGAGAACGACCCGTTCCGCTTCGGCTGGCGCTACGTCCGCCGCGCACCGCCTGAGTTGAGTCCGTGCGGCAGCGACATCTTCGACGAGGTGCCCTTGAGCTGGGAAGACCTTCTCTACCCCGAGGAGGACGACCGCGTCCCGCATCCCCCCGGACATTCCGACGATTGCTACTACTGCTACGGTACGCTGCGCAGCCTTTACACAGGAGACGCCAGTGTCGTGGTGCTGGGCGATTGCCGCGTCGATTTCTGGGTCAACGGCCTGCGGCCGCTCGGCCCCGACGTGCTGATGCTCTTCGACGTGCGCCACTGGCGCCAGGAGGGGACCTTTCGCGTCGCGGAGGAGGGCGGCCGGCCCGTGCTGGTGATCGAGGTGACTTCGCCCGACAGCCGCGCCCATGACTTCTACAACAAGCCGGACCTCTACTACCGGGCGGGCGTTGAGATTTACATCATCGTGGATCGCGGTCCCCAGATCGGGGACGCGCCGCGGCTGCTCGGCTACCAGCGCGGCCCCCAGGGATGGCTACGATTGGTGCCTGACAGGCAGGGCCGGCTCGATTTGTCGCCGGTGGGCCTGCTCATCGAACTCGAAGGAGACCGATGCCGGCTCTATGACCGAGGCACCGGCGAGCGGCTGCCCGACTACGAGGAGAGAGTGCAAGCCATGAAGGCGGCGGAGGCCGAGGCGCGGGATGCGGCGGAGCACATCGTCGGCCCGGAAGCGCTCTTCCGCCAACTGGAGGAGCGACTTCGCCGCCAGCAGGGGCAGGCCTGATCCGGAGGGTGGCTCAGGCGCCGCCCCGGCTTGCGGAAGGGCCGATGGCTCGGGGCTCCGATCGATCCGTGTTCTTCCCCCGCATATCCCCTGGAGGGCTGCCAGCATGAGTGATGACAACGGCCGGGCTTACCAAATCGAGCCCCGAAACAAGTTCTTCGATGCCAACCGCTCCATCGTCGAGTACGAGATGCGGCCCGGCAACACCGTCACTTTCCCCCATCAGGCGGACCGCACCGAGATCGAGCGCATTCGTGCCCACCTCGCGGCGACAGGGACGCTGATCGGCCCCAATGACCAGATGGTCCGCCTGTCCCCGCTCGCCAATCTCTTACGGGACAAGCACCTGGATTTGGGTGAACTGCCGGAAGTCGGAGACGTTGTACGTGTAAATCTTCGGCACCGCGTTGCCGAGCATGGTCGCCACCAACTGCACGTCGAAGACGTGCCGGCGGGTGACTCCGTGCTGCCGCGCGAGAGTAGCCCAGCGGGCCACCAAGTCGAGAGGCACCGGCAACAGCGTCATGCCCGGCAGCGCAAGAATGGCATCGATGGCGCCACACACAGGCCCGCGCCGGCACTCTGCGCGCGATCCAGCAGCGCCCGGCTCGCGGCGTGGTTCGGCACGCTCTGGTACAGGGCGTAGACCAGTACGTTGGTGTCCACCAACGCCAGGTCAACCGGCGTCGTCATAGATCTCGTCCCGGGTCAGGCGGCCGGTGACCGTTCCGTCCCACAACGGCAGCTGCACCGGCTGCTTCGGCGCCTCAGCCTGCACGAACTGCTGTCGCAGGCTATCGACCATCACCTGGAGGGCACTCACCACTTGGTCGGGGAGGCCCCGTACGTCCACTTGCTGTTCCATGATGCATCTCCGCGGCAAACGCATGGGCTGGTCCCTCCACGCACCATGTTACACCGAGCCAGAGGGGAGGAACAGGGGAGAAGAGGACGGCTGCGGGCCTCGTTGCGGCACGGTCCGCAGGCCGCGCCGACGCCGAGGCCAAGGCGCGCGACGAGGCCAGGGCCCGCGCCGACGCCGACGCCGACGCCGAGGCCAAGGCCAAGGATGCCGAGGCCAGGGCCCAGGACGAAGCCGAGCGTCGCGCCGCCGTCGAAGAGCGCCTGGGCGAACTCGAAGACCAACTCCGTCGCCAACAGGGGCAGGCCTGATCCGGAGGGCGGCTCAGGCGCCGCCTCGGCTCGAGGACGTGCGGATGGCTCGGGGGACTACCGAACCCGTTGAACGATTGGGGCCCAGAGCGGTTAAGACAACTTGTCTTTACAACTCCCGACCCTTTTTCCTTTCCCAAACGACCAGGGAGCCAAGTGTGTTCCTGGCAGTAGCGTAAGGCGCAGCGGCACGAGTATAATCACAGGGCCCCGGCGCCCGGAGTGGCGATGAGCGAACCCCGACCGTTGCACCGGCTCTTCGGCCTGTCCTGGATCGACTTCTTCCAGGGCACCGCCGTCGGCGTCGAGACCGAGATGGACCTGTCCCTCAAACAGCAGTTCATCGATCTCGTCCTCATCCACAAGGGGCCGGGACCGATCCCGTGGCGCTTGCCCGACGGCTTCGAGGACCTGGCCGCGCACAACCTGCTCACCTTCAAGTCGCACCAGGAGGCCCTCGATCTCTGGACGCTGTGGGAGTTGGTCGGCCACTTCGTCAACTACCGCAAGCAGTCCAGCCCGTCGCTGCAAGACCTGCTGCCGGAGGCCGACTACCGGCTCTTCGCGGTGTGCGCCCGCTACCCCCACAACCTGGCGCAGCAGGTGGAAATGACGCGCTTGCGGGAGGGCGTCTACGAGGTGCGGGGGTTCGCGTTGTGTATCCGCATCATCGTGGTGTCGCAGTTGCCGCAAGAGGAGCACAACGCCCTGCTCCACCTGTTCAGTGCCAAGGAAGAGCTGCTCCGTTACGGTCAGGAGCACTACCGGCCGCGCTCGCTGGAGACGAGCACCCTGTTGTACGAGCTGTTCCAGGCGTATCGCGAGGGCCCTGCCATGTCCGAGAAACTCGACGAGTTCGTCCGCCAGAGCATTGACAAACTCCTCAAGAGCTTGCCGCCCGAGGAGCGCCTCAAGGGCTTGCCGCCCGAGGAGCGGCTCAAGGGCTTGCTGCCCGAGGAGCGGCTTAAGGGGCTCTCCCGGCAGGAGATTGAGGACTACCTCAAGCGCCTGAAAAACGGCGCGACGCCCACGGCCGATCCGGGCGGCGAGAGCAGTCCGTGAAGAGGCCGGGCGCCACAGAGACGGCATCGCTTTGCGACTCCGGCGCCCGCTGCGAACTGCCTGGCCTCGGTCCGGGAAAAAAGCAAGGGGGCCAGGTTTGGCCCCCTTGCGGAAGAGACGATGGTCACGAAGACGGACCAGGCGCTGGCCTTGCGGCGATTGCGCAGGTGCCGAGCCAGACCGATGGTGCCGAACAGGCAGGGCCGGCTCGATTTGTCGCCAGTGGGCCTGCTCATCGGACTCGAAGGGGACCGATGCCGGCTCTATGACGGGCGCACCGGCGAGCGGCTGCCCGACTACGAGGAGAGAGTGCAAGCCATGAAGGCGGCGGAGGCCAAGGCGCGGGATGCGGCGGAGCACATCGCCGGCCCGGAAGCACGCCTCCACGAACTGGAAGAGGGACTTCACCGTCGAGGGGGGCAGGACTGATTCCCGTCGCGGCGCACGTGTGCGGTCGCAGCCGGTGACACGAATCGTCTCCACGACTCCCGACTTGTTTTCCAGTCTTCCCTCGTCCGGGGAGAAGGACTGGCGCCGCTTCCTGCTGGCCGAGTACCTGGAAGCGTACAGCGAGCTGGACGAGGAACACCTGAAAATGCGCCGATATCGCGCGGAAATCCTTGCCGGTCTCCTGCTCGTCGCCCTCACCCTCGCGGCGTTGGGGCGGGTGTGCGGCAACGACTTCGTCAACTACGATGACGGCGACTACGTCACCGACAATCGCCATGTCCAGGCCGGCTTGACGGCCGAAAGCATCGCCTGGGCCTTCACCACGACCCACGCCGCCAACTGGCATCCCCTCACCTGGCTCTCTCTTCAACTCGACCACCAGGTCTACGGCATGGCCCCGTGGGGCTACCATCTGACCAACCTCCTCCTCCACCTGGCCAACACGCTGCTGCTGTTCGTCGCCCTGCGGCGCATGACGGGGGTGGTCTGGCGCAGCGCCCTGGTGGCCGCCCTGTTCGCCGTCCATCCGCTGCACGTTGAGTCGGTGGCCTGGGTTTCGGAGCGTAAGGACGTGCTCAGCACCCTGTTCTGGATGCTGACCCTGTTGGCCTATGCTCGCTACTGCGAGCGGCCCGCGGTCGGCCGCTATCTGCCGGTTCCGCTCTTCCTCGCCCTGGGACTCATGGCCAAGCCCATGCTGGTGACGTTGCCTTGCGTGCTGATGCTCCTCGATTACTGGCCGCTGCGACGCCTGGGGTTTCCGCTCCCCGCCTCGACCGATTCCTCCGGACCGGCGGCGGGGGTCCCTTTCCTTTGCCCGCCCGCGTCCTGGCGGCTGCTTCTGTTGGAGAAACTGCCGCTCTTCGCCCTGGTCGTGGCCTCGTGTGCCGTCACCGTGTTCGCTCAGCGCCTGGCGATGTACACGTTGGAAGCGATGCCCATCCAGTCCCGGGTGGTGAACGCCCTGACAGCGTACATCGCCTACATCGGCAAGACGTTCTGGCCGTTCAACCTGGCGGCGCTCTATCCCTTCCCCCGGACCTGGTTCTACTGGCAGTTGGTCGTGGCCTTGGGCCTGCTCGTGTCCGTCGCTGGCCTGGCCCTGCGGAGGGCTCGCCGGCAGCCGTACTTCCTCGTGGGATGGTTGTGGTACCTGGGGACGTTGGTGCCGGTCATCGGCCTGGTACAGGTGGGCAAGCAGCAGATGGCTGATCGCTACACGTACATTCCCCTGGTCGGTCTCTTCGTGCTCCTCGTCTGGGGGGTCGCCGACCTGCTAGCGCACTCGCCCAGGCGGCGACCGCTGCTGATCGGGCTGTCGGCGCTCGTCCTTCTGCCCTGCGCGGCCCTCAGCTGGCGCCAGGCGGGGACGTGGCGCGACGCCGCGTCGCTCTGGACTCAAGCGCTCGACGCGACGACCGACAATGGCGACGCCTGCGTCCAGGTCGGCTCGGTCTTGGAGATGCAGGGCCAGCAGGGCCGGGCCATCGCGCTGTACCGCGAGGCGTTGCGGATTGACGGCAACAACCCCACGGCCAACCAACACCTGGGGAACCTGCTGGCAAAGCAAGGGAAGCTGGAGGAAGCCGCACGTTACTATGCCGCGTCGCTGCGGGTCAAACCCGACGACGCGGTGGCGAACAACAACTGCGGGGTCTACCTCTTCCAGGAGGGAAAACTGGGAGAGGCGATCCTGCATTATCAGGCGGCCTTGCGCATCGACCCTGGTTACGCCACCGCCCACAATAACCTCGGCGCGGCCCTCGGGAAGCAGGGAAAGTTCGCGGAGGCCAGGCAATGCTTTCGGGAAGCGCTGCGGCTCGACCCTCGTTACGCCGAGGCACATTACAACATGGGGCTGGCCCTGGAGCGGGAGGGCAAGCTCTCCGAGGCCATCGAGTGTTATCGCAAGGCCATGAGCCTGGAGCCTGGGACGGACAAGTACCGCCAGCAGTTGGCGTTCGCTCTTGGGCAACAGGAACAGAAGGACGCCGCTCCTGCTCCGGACCGTGGAGTTCGGCGGCCTGACTCTTCCGGGCCTAAGTGAACAATTGACCAAGCAGCCCGTGCCGTCTCTCTCGATCCGAAGGAAGATATCGTCGCGCCACACGGGACCAGGCGAATCGCCTGTTCTCCTGGCGCCGGCCTCCGCCGCCGGGAAAAACTGAACAGGCGTTCCGAGCCGAGGGAGAGAGGCCGAAGCTGCGCTACCCGCCCCTCATCTCGCGCGAAGGGAGGCGGCTCGCCTTCGTTTTCGCCCGCCCCCCGCACGCCACACGAGTCCCGCTCGCCGGCCCGGTAACCGGGGTCGCCCACGATGCTGGAACTTAACACTGTTAACTAGCCGTGTTAATGAAAGTTAACTCAACGCTTATCCATAGGAGGAACGACCTCAAGGGATAGCGGATTTTGAAAAAAGTTCTGCGAAGACCCCGGAGCATTCTCGCGCCCCGGCCCGCTCATCGGCTCTCGACACAAGTCCTTCCCTGCATACAGTTAGGGCGAAACATCGTGAGACGGGTTGCGGGAAGCGCCGAAACTGGGAAGCCTTCCTGCTCCCAATTTGGCGCGGTTGGCCATAGATGGTTTGAGTTGGCGCAGGAATTGCTCAATTTCAACGGCAACGGGTTCCTGCCAGCGTCTCCTTAACCTCGCTTCCCCATAGGTTGCGCATGTGCGCGACGTAGGAGGTCGGTTCATGATGACAAGACGATTACTTCTCGCAAGCTTCGTCGCTTTCGCCCTGGTGGCTACTGCGCGGGCTGACACGTTCGTGGCAACGGCGTCTGTCGTACAGACGAACAACACCGGCGGCACAGCGCCGTCTACCAACACGATCGTCGGCAGCACCTCGGGTGGTTACTCGTTCGACAACACCACCAGTCAAAATGTCGGCGGAGGGCTGAATTCGGTTGTCAGTTTCAAGTCGGTGGGTAGCGATCAGCTCTCGGGTGGGTACGGTCAGTTCGGTGGCGGCAGCATCCCGGCCACGTACACGGACGGCTCCGGCACACACCAGGTCATCGCGGTCTTTGCCGTCAGCGGTACCGTGGCAGTGAACGGCGTCGGTGCCACCTTATCGACAAGCACCGCAGGGGGGGTGTCTTTCTACGCGGCCCCGGTAGGTAACAGTTACAATCAGTTCAACCCGGCGACGTGGGGCACCGGCGGAACGCTTCTCGCCCAGTTCAACGTTGTCAATCCGCCGTTCCTGGTCACGCAAGGTGCAACCGGTGCGGGTGGGACCGTATCGCCAGCTGTCCTCAACCAGGTCGCCATCAACTTCGTCAACCCTACCAATCAGCAGGGCGACTTCCTGTTCAAGCAGAATACGGCGGTGGGCGTTCCGGGCTTCCTGACCACCCCCCTTGGCGTGCCTGATCCCGGCCAGGTGATTACCGGGGAGGGCCTCCACGGCTTCCTCAACCAAAAAGTGGATCAGCCCAGTTCGATCGACCCCACCAATCCTGCGGACGACTTCCGCTTCCTCGATCCGGGCGGTCCGACCGCCGGCGGTGGTTTGG
>Ga0116217_10004734_pt1 | contig 12088 bp, 6 predicted proteins | sample Sb_taG_6_FD_89697 | JGI IMG/M metagenome (GOLD analysis project Ga0116217, IMG submission 89697) | Peat soil microbial communities from Weissenstadt, Germany - Sb_50d_4_PS metaG | ecosystem: Environmental > Terrestrial > Soil > Wetlands > Peat | place: Germany: Weissenstadt | collected 2010-09-21 | reverse complement strand
TGCGTAGAATGCTCGCGGAAGCAAAATCTGCCTGCTGCGGATGGCTCACCGTGAAGACTTTCACCCCAAACGACCCCCAGACGGACGCCGAGCTTGACCGCCTCGGGAAATCCCTCAAAAGCTGAACGTCGAGGCGCTTGTGGTTGGATCGGCGGGCAGTGTAGCATTCGAGCATGCTAGGAGAACTTCATCTCAACCGCGTTCTTTGCAAGATTCCGCCGTTCGCAGTGAAAGCCCTCTATCGCCAGATCGCGGTGGTCGAGCAGGAGCAGTTCCAAGTGCGTATCTTCGAGGGACGGGTAGTACAGACAAATCCCAAGGTCATCGCGGAGAGATCAAACGCGGAAGTGCACATCCATCCGACGCTGAAAAAGGCTTTAGACGACGCTGAGTCACAGTTCAAGCAGAGCATCGCCAGCGAAAAGTGGGAGCCTTACAACCCAGCGTTACCGCGGTTCTGATCGCGCTCTTCACGACCCCAGCCACACGGACGAGCACGAAGTCCCATGTGTGTTTGGGCAGAAATTTCCGCCCTGCAATCACTGCGGTGATTATGTTCACTTCGTCTCTGGAACATGGTGCAATTCACACCGACTCACAAGGAGAGCACTGCGACGACCACGAATGCCGAGATGCGCGTCAGCAGGACTTTCCCGCCCAGGTGGGCGAAAAGACAGGAGCAAACCCAGCGAATTTTCCCGAGGTTTGCCCCTGAGGTCAGCTTTCAATCCACAGATCCGAATGTTTTCAGGTCTTCCGGTCCGTCTGTCAGCGCCACCGCCTCTTTGCCCTGGGCCATTTCCCGGACCTTTTCCACCACGTCAGGATTGGCCAAGGTCGAGATATCTCCAGTGTTCATGTTGTTGGAGACGGCGGCGAGAATACGACGCATGAGCTTGCCGGATCGTGTTTTTGGCATATCCGGAACGATGAGAATCCTTCGCGGGCGGGCAATCTTGCCAATGATCGTTTCAATGGCCTTGCTGACCTTGTCTACAATCGCCGGGCTGGCCTCGATACCCGGCTGCAGGGCGATATAGACTTCGGGCACGCGGCCTTTGATTTCGTCCACCACCGGCACCACCGCCGCTTCCGCCACCTCGGAAACCGTCAGGCACGCAGACTCGATTTCCTTTGTGCCCAGGCGGTGGCCGGCCACATTGATGACGTCATCCACGCGTCCCAGGATCCGGAAATAGCCGTCCACGGCCAGTACCGCTCCGTCCGCCGCAAAATATGGCCAGTCGCGCCAGTCCTTGCTGCTGGGATCCTTGCAGTATTTCTGGTAGTACTGGGCAACGAAACGGTCGCGATCCCCCCAAATGGTTTGCATGATCCCTGGCCAGGGATTCCGGATGCAGATGTTGCCCGCCTTCCCCGATCCAGCTAGGACGGGTTCGTTGTTTTCGTCATAAACCACCGGATAGATTCCAGGCATGCCTGGACCCGCGCTTCCCGGCTTCATGGGATCGAGCGCGGGTTTCGTGCTGCACAGGAAGCCGCCGTTCTCCGTCTGCCACCAGGTGTCGACAATGACTGCCTCCCGCTTGCCGACGGTTTCGTAGTACCAGCGCCAGACCTCGGGCTCGATGGGTTCTCCCACCGTGGTCATGTGCTTGAAATGGTAGTTGTACTTGGGGGGTTCATCGTGCCCGGCCTTGCGCAACATGCGAATGGCCGTGGGCGAGGTGTGGAAGATGTTGACATCCAAGCGCTCGGCGATTCTCCATACCCTGCCGGCGTCGGGATAAGTGGGTACGCCTTCGTAGATAACGCTGGTAGCGGCCAACGCCAGCGGACCGTAAACAATATAGGAGTGGCCGGTGATCCAGCCGATGTCGGCCATGCACCAATAAACATCCTCGGGATGAATGTCCTGGATGTACTTGGAGGTGCCGGTCACATAGGCCAGGTAGCCGCCGGTGCGGTGTTGGCAGCCTTTGGGCTTTCCGGTGCTGCCGCTGGTGTACATAAGAAACAGCGGCGCCTCCGAATCCATCGGAACAGGAGCCACCAGTTCGCCGGAGTAATTGGGGAGCACTTCGTCAATGAAGAAATCACGTCCCTTTACAAACGGCGAAGTGGACGCATTCTGGCCCGCGTGCCGCCTCCAGACCAGGACCTTGTCCACCACATGGCCTTCCCTCTTGGCAATATCCAGCGAGATGTCAGCGGCCGCCTTGTGGTCGATCAGCTTGCCATTGCGATAGTAACCATCCATCGTGATCAGGACGTGGCTGCTCGAATCGGCAACGCGCATGCCGCAAGCCTCGCCGCTGAAGCCGCCAAACACAACCGAGTGAATCACCCCCAGGCGGGCACATGCCAGCATGGTAATCGGCAACTCGGGAACCATCGGCATATGAATGGTGACGCGATCTCCGCTCTTCAGACCGCAGAAATCGCGGAGCAGCGCCGCGAATTCATTCACTCTCACATAGAGTTCGCGGTAGGTGACGGATACGGGCGCTTCGGACTCCGGTTCCGGCACAAAGATCAGGGCCGCTTTGTTTTTGTACTTGGCGAGGTGCCGGTCCACGCAGTTGTACGAGGCGTTGATCTTGCCGCCCACGAACCACTTCCAGAACGGCGGATCACTGGTGTCGAGCGTGGTGTCCCAGTAGCGGTCCCAGGTCAGCAGGTCGGCGTACTCCCGGAAGCATTCCGGGAAATTCTTCTCGCTGAAGCGATCGAGGATGCTGGGATCGGTCAGATTCGCCTGGCCGACAAATTTCGCGGAAGGATAGTAGTATTCTTCCTCGCGCCAATGGACTGCGATCTGAGCCTCGGTGGTCTCGATCACCACATTTTGTTTCGGACGAATATCAGCCATATCGGTTACCCCTTAGATTTCTGAATTTGTGATGCACACAGGCAATTCCCCGCCAGCGCTTCCTCGGTTGGCGGAGTCAATCAGGTCGTACGCCGTCTCCTAAAAAAACCGCAGGTACCGCGCCCCCATGCTCTTGCGCGGCGCCTGAGAGCGAAACATCGAACAATTGCCCGATGCCCTGCCCCACATCGGGCCGTGAAGAACTCAATCATCGGGCCTCGGGAGTGGCGAGAGCGACCCTCACACCCCGTTCAAGTCCCACATGATCGAACATCCTGTGCCGGACTGCAATGCCTTCCGGAAGCTAGGCTACCGCCGGCACCTTCTTCCCTGCCAGCGCTTCCGGCACGGCCGGGCGTTTGACTGCCAGTTCGCAGATCAGGGCAACTGCCGCCAGACCCGCCGCCGCGAAGAACGCCATCTGGTAGTTCTTGTACCTGTCGAACATCCAACCGCCGATGCGGCCACCGAGAAGACCGGCTACACCCCAGGCAGTGAATAGCATTCCGTAGTTGATGCCCACGTTCTTGGTGCCCCAGAAGTCGGCTGCCGTGGATGCGTTGACCGAAAGCTGGGTGCCGTAGCACCAGTAAACGATGAACAGCATCACGAACAGGGCCACCACGTTGCCGCCCACGTAATACAGAATGGGCATGGCAACCATGGAGATGCCGATCATTAGGCGCAACACGTTAATGCGGCCGAGGTGGTCCGACATCCAGCCGGAAAGAATGCGTCCTGAGGCGTTGCCCACCGCTCCCACGACCAGGCCAAAGGAAGCCAGGGTGATGCTGGGTATGCCCACGCTCTTGGCGAAGGGCACCAACTGGCTGATGACCATGAGACCGGCAGCGCAGCCAAAGGCGTACGCCACCCATAGCAAGTAAAACGAAGATGTGGCCAGCACCTCGCCGGGGGCGAAGTCATAGGTGGTAGCCGCAGCCTTGGAAGTCGGAGCGGGCGTCCAGCCAGCAGGCTTGTAGCCCGTGTGTGGGTTCTTCAGCAGGAACGCGCCAAAGACCGTCATCACAAAGAAGATCACGCCCAGCACTTGAAAGGTGGCGCGCCAGCCAAAGTGCGGAATCAGGTAGCTTGCGGCCAGAGGCCCAAAGATTGCCGACCCTCCGCCGTATCCGCCCACCGCCAGCCCTACGGCCAGTCCACGCTTGTCCGGGAACCACTTGGACATGACGGGAATCGGAGTTGCGTAACCAAAACCGTTGCCCAATCCGCCAAGGACGCCGAAGAAGATGAAAAACTTGGTTATGCTGTCTGCAGAAGAGCACAAGAAAAAGCCCAGGCTCACCAGGACGGCGCCAATCAGGGAAATCCTGAAAGGCCCAAGTTTATCCTGTAGCCGGCCAGCTACAATGAACGTCAGCGCGAAGACCACCACCGCGATGATGAACACATTGGAAGTATCAGCCCGCTTCCAGTGGAATTCCTTCTCTAACGGGGCCACGAACACACTCCAGGCATACAGCGAGCCCAGCGCCAAGTTCATGGACACCCCGCCGACCACGCGCCACCAACGATTTATGTGAGAGGCGCCGGGATTGGATGCAACATTTGCGTTAGCCACAGTTTTCCTCCTTTACAGAAAGTGAAATGAAGAACCGGGAGCCGGTCTTTCTGCACAACCACCACGACTCCCGTACGATATGCGCGTGCTGACTCGTCAAACGGACCACAAATCAAGCTGCACCGGACTCCTCAAGACGCCTAGCCCGGAAAAGTTAGAACGTAAACACCGGACCCGATTCGTTCCGCTGGTCCTGCCAAACCGTGAATACTGGTCGCGCGACATCATACAGCGGTCCAACCTCGGGCAAAAGCTCAAATGTTGTCCTGCCACCGCAATCCGGATCTGGGCTGCGTCTTGTGCAGGCTGGCTGTTACATTCACAACTGAATCCGACACTACCGTAAGCTCCCGCTTCCACTGGGCAAACCCCGGCATAGACAAGACCACGACATGCGAGCCGGTGCTAAGGCCGATTTCGGATGGCGTGTTACCCACATATCGGCCGTCAACGGTGATTTCGGCACCGGAGGGCGTGGAGCTGAAATTACACCTTACCTTCTCCGGACGGATCTCCTGCCCGGATTCAGCGGGCGAGGCTGGCTCGGGGGGCGGTTTCATCGGAAGCGGTGCCGCAGCGGACAGCTGGGGGTTTGCGGCCGCGCCGGACTGGGGCGCTGGAACAGACGCCACCAACTGATAGAGCTGCTTCCTTTCCTTGCCCTTTGAATCCTGGTACAAAACCGTGATCCTGAGTTTCTCCTTGCGTGCCTCAAACGTCCCCCCCTCAGGCAGCAGGGCGCACTTGGACCATCGTGAGTCGACCGCGCAGGAGATGGTGAAGGACTTTCCGTCGCGGCCCTGCACCAACATCGTATTGCGCACTATGGCAGTCCTGCTGTAGTGGCAATAGGCGGAATAGTCCGGGAGATTGCAATCTCTGGGAACGTCGTTGTCGTCAGTGCTGATGGGGATGGATTCCGTCTGCGCACTCAGCACCTTAATTGTTAGCGGGTAGTCGCTCTTCGAAACAGCGACGACCCAGACCGTATTGATCAGGAAGAACGCCAAGAAAATAATTCCGTCTCGGGATATTCTCAACGTGGCCTCCTGTCTCGCGCTTTCCGCAGTGGAAGTCGGCGCGCTTACTGCTGCTCCTGTTTCTAATCACCGCCGGGCGATCGGGCAAAGAGGGCACCGGCGCAGTGCCGCACTCTTCAGTTCGGCGGCGGCGCGTCGCTAGGGGATTGCTGGCCCCCGCTGGCGCAGAGCCTCCGCTTTGAACAAACCGGAATCCGTTTGTTGGCCGGTTTTCACCGAGACGGAATCGCTCCCAGAATAATTTCTACGGGAGCGAGTCCATCTCCGGGATTAGTAATTGCACTTTCTCAACGAGCCAACCTCTCCGCTCAGAAGGTAAAGACCGGCCCGAACTCCTCGCGCAAGTCTCTCCATGTCCGGCTCGGTACTCCTGCCACCGAGGTGGCAGACGTATAAACCCCCGCTGTATCCGGGAGGGCATAGCTGCTGTACAGCGACAGCTCGTAACCAAACGTGACCCAGTTGTTAATCTTTTGGAACAGTGAGACGGCATTGAACATACTCCGGTAAGGACCGCCTCCGGCTGTTGCCGAAATTGCCTTGGCCCGCGCGAAATCGGAATGATTTACGGCATCGAGGCCCGAATGCAGGTAAAGAGTCCAGCCCGCATTGCGGCCCTTGGGATCGGCATTGAACCAACGCGATAGTGGGAGGCCGAGATTGACGAATCCACCGTAGCCGCGGACTGCGACCTGCGGAGCCACCACTTCTTGACCCGCAGCATTCAGACCGAAAAGCACGGTCGAAGAGCGATCCACCGACGGGGCGCTAACTACGTTGGTCAGGCCCGCTTCGTTGTTGAAGTTGGAGAGCAGTTGGCCGCCGAACATGAATCTCAGGTCAGCCCCCCGGTAGGCACTGGCCACCAGAGTCGCCCAACGCGTGGGCAGCTGAGCTGCCACTTGCAGCCCGTAGCCGTTACTGGAGGCGTTAGCCCCGTGCGGGAAAGCAGCCTGGGCAAGGGCGTAATTGGCAATGGTCGTAGCGCTGCTGCCCTCTAGCGCCGCAATCGCAGAACGCAAAACGACGGCTTCCCGGCGGGACTCAAATGCGCTGAAGATGAGCTGCGCCGGAGCCACCGCCGGGGCTGTGTCGAGCTGCCATTGCAGAACGGCTCGTCCTTCAAGTTCGGGACGACCCGAATCTCCGCCCTGACGCTCGCCATATCCGAGCTGGTTGCCGAGGCCGTTTGTGATTGAGCAACTGACTTGAGTTGTAGTCACGATGCCGGCCGGGATTGTACAAATGGTGGCGTCCGCTGGGAGGTTGCCTTCGCTCGGCATCATGATCGCGACTTCGGGCGAAAACTTGACATTGCGCGAACCGCCAAACTTTTGGACGAGGCCGAAGCGCATTTGTGGAGCGCGCTCGTAGACATCGCCCCAGTAAGCGCCCAGAAATGTGGTCTCGAGCAGATTAGGAAGTGCGCTCGATCCAAAGATGGTCCAATCCTGGCCACCCTCGAAGAAGACGTCGGTCATGTCGCTGGCGGCGTAATCCAAGCGCGCGTAGGCCAGCCGCAGTTGTGGCATATTGCTGCGGATGCTGGAGATGTTGCGGTTGTCCGCGCGGCTGAAGTTGCCCTCAAAATCGCCCTCGATTTTGCCCGTCAAAGTCAGCTTCTTTTCGATATCCGGCCATTCGAAGTTTGCGCCAAACCGGGTGGCACGCGCCTTGACGTGAAAAGCCGGGTTGGTGTTCGGCCCGGTGTCGGCGTTCAGGAAGCCCGGGACGATGAAGTCATCGCCGCGAGGGTCACTGGAATCGTGTGCCAGCGTGGCCTTGATGAATCCATAGGGCGTCATCCTGATGGCACCCAACTTCAAGGCCGGGATCAGTCCGTCTTTCACCGGCGGGTCGAGCGGAAGCACCCGCACGGGAGCAACCGCAGGCACGACGGTGGGCCCCGCGGGCTTCGTCTCCGCAGGAGCTTGAGCCCCTTGGCTTGCAAGAGCCATCGTCCCCGCATCCACAGGCTGGGGATACGGTTTGGCTTCGGCGATCGCCGACATATCCTGCGCAGTCACAAGACCCTTTCGCGAGAGCGCGTCCACCAGGGCTTGAAACTGACCTGTGGGCGCGGCATTTCGAATGGCGTTCGCCTCTGTAGGCGCCAGAACACCCTTCATCACCAGCACACCGAGCAATGCCGTGACATTGGCAGAACCCGCGGTCGCGCCTAAGCCTAAGCCTACGCTTGGGCTCGGGCTTGGGTCCGGGCTGGCTGCCGTGGGGCTAGCTTCTGCGCTGGAAGTGTTCGCTACATTTTCATTTCCTGTTTTCGCGTCGTTGTTTCCCGCCATGACGGGCGCAGCCGTGATGGCCAGCACCAGCAGGTACGAAAACCAACTCTTCAGCTTCAACATAGACGGTTTCCTCCTCGTTCCGGCTCGGCTCAGGCCTCGACTCAGAACATGGGGCGCAACGCTACGTCGTTTTCGCAGCAAAGTCAAGTCACTAGGACACAATGTGCTGTGATCTGCGTCACTGACTCGTGAGTCGTAAACAAAGTAAAAATCTCTCCCTAGTTAGTAGCCCGTGGAGAAGACAATGAGCCTGGTCAATCCGATAGTGCAAAAGTGGATCGATGAAGGGAAGCAAGACCCGGACGCTTTTTGGGGACGCGCGGCGGACCAGTTGCCGTGGTTTCGTAAGTGGGATCAGGTGTTGGACTGGACTCCGCCGACATTCAAGTGGTTCGTCGGCGCACAGACGAATCTGGCCTACAATGCCCTCGACTATCACGTTAAGCGCGGTTGGGGCGGGCATACGGCGCTGATCTATCTCAATGAACGCGGTGAGCGGCGCATCTTCACTTATGCCCAGCTGCTTTATGAAGTAGAGCGGGTGGCGGCGGCACTGCGCGGCATGGGCATCAAGAAAGGCGACCGTCTCACGGTCTACATGCCGACGTGCCCCGAAGCCATCATCCTGATGCTGGCAACGGTTCGCATTGGCGCCATTCACTCCGTCGTCTTCGCGGGTTTTGGCGCGAAAGCGCTGGGCGACCGCATCCGGGCCAGCGGCTCGCGCTTGGTTTTCACCGCCGACGTGACCTACCGCAAGGGTAAGAACACTGACCTCAAATGGATCGTGGATGAAGCGCTGCAAGCGGGAAGTGACGTAGAGCACGTCATCGTGCTGAAACGAACCGCAGCGGAAACCCCGTGGGTTCCGGGACGTGACATGTCTTGGGAAGAATTCCTCAGCCGCGCCGACGGCCACAGCGGCGACTATGTTCCGATGGAGTCCAACGAAACGGCATTTATCCTCGCCACCTCCGGCACAACCGCGAGCCCGAAGCTGGCGGTCCACACGCATGGTGGCTATCAAGTTCATATTCATAGCATGGGCAAGTGGCTGTTTGCCCTCAAGCCAACCGATGTTTGGTGGTCAACGTCTGACATCGGCTGGATCGTGGGTCATAGTTACATTGTCTACGCGCCCTTGATCGTCGGCGCCACCACGGTCGCCTTTGAGGGCGCGCTTGATTATCCGGCTCCGGAAACGAATTGGAGAACGCTGATGGAGGAGTTCCGGGTCACCGGCATCTTTACTTCGCCCACCGCCGTGCGATTGCTGATGCGTTATGGGGATGCGCCCATGCTCAAAACCAATCATGATTACCTGGAACGGGTGTTTTGCGCCGGCGAAGTCCTTAACGCACCGGCTTGGGAATGGCTGCAGAAGAAGATTTTCAAGGACAGGATTCCGGTCATCGACCACATGTGGCAGACGGAAACCAGCGGTCCCATGTTCGGCAATCCGTATGGGCTAGGCATGCTGCCGATCAAACCGGGTTCGTCGACGATTCCCATGCCGGGCATTGACGCGGCGGTGGTGCAAGTGGACGGCAAGCCTTGCGGCGCGAATGAGAAAGGCATCATGGTGATTAGGCGTCCCTTCCCCGGCTTGACGCCCGCGTTGTGGGGAGAAAAGGAACGCTATGGCCGCGATTACTGGGAGATCATTCGCGATGTCTATTACAGCGGAGATTCGGCACATATCGACGATGACGGCTACGTCTGGTTTGCCGGCCGCGCCGACGAGATCATCAAGATTGCCGGGCACCGCATCGGCACTATCGAAGTGGAGACCGCGCTTCTCACCCATCCCGCGGTGGCAGAGTCGGGAGTAGTTGGCCGCGCAGACGACCTCCGTGGCGAAGTGATCTCAGCGTTTGTGGTGCTCAAGCAAGGATTCAGCCAATCGGAGGAACTGAAGAAAGCGCTGCTGGAACAGGTGCGCCATGAGCTTGGACCGGTTGCCGTAATCGGTGATTTGAACTTCGTCGAGATGCTGCCCAAGACGCGCAGCGGCAAGATCATGAGACGAGTGCTGAAGGCCGTCACCCAGGATCGGAATGCGGGTGACATTACGACCATCGAAGATGAAGGTTCAGTGGAAGAGGCAAGGCACGCGTGGCACGAGATGAAAGCGCATCTCGATGCCAAGTCGGCAGCACCGGTTGGTCCGCCGGCAAGCGCAGTCGTCAAATGACTTGGGATGGTTAGGGTCAGGCTGGCGAGTGCGAGGTAGTCGTGTGCACGGGAGGCATCGTTAAACAGACGGTTACTGTGGGCTCTTGAGTTTACGCAGGCCCACAGTGCCTTTGAACGTAATTCGCCCAACTTGTGCGGTTGTACTACAAGCTCGTTCTGCGTCGTCTCGATTGCCCAAGACGAGATCCGGAAAGATCCTGCGACGGTCGATTGGAATCTTTCGTTTAAATGACTTACACATAAAATATTTCGGAATAAGAACTTAGCGGTGAGAAACGGCACAAAATCGGGCGATTTTGTGCAGCGACCCCACCCGACTCCCACCTGAACCATCGATCTCCGAGAACATTTCGTACAAATCTAGACAACGTGCCACTTACCCATTCGGTCGGGCTTGGGGAGCGGTCTCGGACGGCCCCGCGAGTTATGCGGAATTCCGAAAAGTATGATCTCGATGTCTGACTTATGTCTAGACCGGAGTCGCAGGATTTTCCCGACGGATTCACGATGGCAAAATCGAGACGTCTTTCACTGTTCGAGTTGCAATGATGCTCGCGCCCGCATCCAAGGAAGTGTAGAGGGCTGGAAGTGTAGAGGGCTTTTCCCGTTTTGGGTGCTGACCGGCGAGAATTTGTGGGAGCTATCCGAGTATTACAGCTGGGCGGCCCGGTTATCATCCGGATGAATGGGGACCTCGCTGGCCCGAGGTGACGGCTGCAATGAGCAAGCTTCGCATCTTAGTATTTGCAATCGTGGTGTTGGCCATCGGAGGCACTCTCGGGAGCCTCAACGGCTGCGGCGGTAGCAGCGGCGGTTCTCCGAACCCACCACCGCCGCCAGGAAAGATTCTGCACGTCGTGGTGATCTTCCAGGAGAACCGCTCTACGGATAATCTTTTCCAGGATCCGGTGCTGATCAACCGGGGCGCGGAAATTGCCCAAAGCGGAACCGACTCCCAAGGCAATCCTATCCCGCTGCAGAAAGTCAGTCTCGCCGTGGACTATGACCCCGACCACAGTCACGGTTCATTCGAGAAAATGTGCGATCTGAATTCGGCCGGACAATGTCAGATGGATGGGGCGGACTTGATTCCGGTTGCGTGCAACCCGGGTGCAACGGACTGCCCCGCGCCAGACTTGACCTTTGGCTATGTGGACCCGACGGATGTGCAACCCTACTTCCAGATGGCCGAGCAGTACACATTCGCCGACCGCATGTTCCAGACCAATCAGGGGCCCAGCTTTCCGGCGCATCAGTTCATCATTTCCGGGACATCGGCTCCATCGGCCGGGAGCAATCTGTTTGCTTCGGAGAATCCCAATATGAGCGCCGGGTGTTACGCGCCCGTGGGGTCCATGGTCAGGTTGATCGATCAAAACGGCAGCGAAACCTCCAACCCTCCAATCTATCCGTGTCTCGAGCATCAAACCCTGAGTGACCTGCTGGAGGCGAAAGGCAATACCTGGCGGTATTACACGCCGTCGGGTCCCGCAATCTGGATCGGCCCGGAGGCAATCCAACATATCTGCGGACCGAACGCGGTGCCGCCCAATGCCACCGCCTGCGTGGGATCGGATTGGACCAACAATGTGATCCTCAATCAGACCCAGATCATCACCGACATTTTCAACAACCAACTGCAGGACGTGAGTTGGGTGATTCCGAGCGGCCAAGCGTCGGATCACGCAGGGGGAACCGACGGGTCGGGGCCATCATGGGTGGCGTCGGTGGTGAATGCGATCGGCAACAGCCCCTATTGGGCGAACACGGCGATCTTCATCACGTGGGACGACTGGGGAGGCTGGTACGACCACGTTCCCCCGCCGCAAGTGCTGGTGAATTGCACGCAGTGGGGATGCGGCTATGTCTACGGCTTCCGGGTTCCGCTGATTGTGGTCTCGCCGTACGCCAAAGCGCAGTACATTTCGCACACGCAGCACGATTTCGGCAGCATACTGAAGTTCATCGAAACCACGTTCAGTCTGCCTGGGCTCGGCTACGCGGATGTGGCGGCGGATGACTTCTCCGATTGCTTCGACTTTAATCAGACGCCTTTGCAGTTTCAGACGATCCCGTCAGCTTTGAACGCGCAGTACTTTCTGAATGACAAAACGCCGCCGACGGATCCGGA
>Ga0116217_10004728_pt1 | contig 12093 bp, 19 predicted proteins | sample Sb_taG_6_FD_89697 | JGI IMG/M metagenome (GOLD analysis project Ga0116217, IMG submission 89697) | Peat soil microbial communities from Weissenstadt, Germany - Sb_50d_4_PS metaG | ecosystem: Environmental > Terrestrial > Soil > Wetlands > Peat | place: Germany: Weissenstadt | collected 2010-09-21 | reverse complement strand
TGACCGCGATCGACTCCCTCAACGAAGCGCCTCATCCGATCCTCCCGCAAATCGCACGAGAATCTTATCGCGGGAATCAAAACAGGCGATGCGTTTTTACACAGGCTGGATCATTCGGCGACATGCGGACCTGTCCGGGCGATGTCTGTTGTTGCCCCAAGAGCCGGCATTGCATGTCGCGCGTTTATGCGCACGCCTTCATGAGTACACGCCCTGGCTCCCCCTGCATCGTTTGGATTATTCGCGCGACGTCGGATCGAGCGTGAACAATTCCTGCGGATGGCTGACGCCGCGGAGCGCATAGCGCCCGACCGACACCAGCCGGTCTTTCGCCTTGCCGGCCGCGGCGGCGAAGGTGGCGGAGAGAAGAATGGGCTGCTCGATGGAACGGCAGAGCGTGGCGATGCGGCTGACTTCGTTCACCGCCGGCCCGATCACCGTGAAGTCGAGACGCTCCTTGCTGCCGATATTGCCGTAGAACACCGTGCCGAAATGCAGCGCGAGATACATGTCGGTGGTCGGCAGGCCGTCGGCGCTGCGCCGCCGGTTCAGTTCGGTGAGGCTGCGGCGTGCCTCGCGCGCCGCGGCGAGCGCTTTGCGGCAAGCCTGCTCGCGATCCGCCGACGTGAAAATGGCGAGCGTGCCGTCGCCGATCAGCTTGAGCACGTCGCCGCCATGCGCGTGGATGGCCGAAATGATGGCGTCGGCATAATCGTTGAGCAGCGGGATCACCTGCTCCGGCGGCGAGGTATCGGTGATGCGGGTGTAGCCGCGCAGGTCGCTGAACCACAGCACCGACTCGATCCGGTCGGCCACGCCGCGGACAATGCCGCCCGCGAGCACGCGCCGGCCGGGATCGCGCCCGAGATAGGTTTCGACCAGGGTGCGGGCAATCCGCGTCAGCGAAGCCGATTTCACCGCCAGCGCCAGGAGCGGCACCAGTCTTTCAAGATCGGCGATGTCGGCATCGCGAAAGCCGTCCGGAAGGTCCGTCGCCCACGATGAATAGATAGAATCCATTTCGCCGAAGATGCCCTGCGCGGCGAAGCGGTGAACCATCGCGACGAAATCGGTCATGCCGGCGGCGAGATCGGCAATGACTGGAAATTCCGCCTGACTTTCGGCGTTGACGCGGCGCCGCAGCAGCGGCTCGCCAGTCTGCACCATGCGATAGAACGGGCTCCTTTGCCATCGCTCCGCCGCTTCGCCCTGGCTCGACAAGCCGTATTCGCGCAGCGTCGTCTTGCCGTCCGCCGCCTGCCAGTTGACAGCATGCCCCTCATAGTGCGGATGCAGGGTATCGATCAGCACCGAGCCGCGCGCCAGCGGCAAACCGAGCTGCACCGCGCGCGTGCAAAACCCGGCGACCATCTCCGGCTCGCCTTCGCCGGCCAATCCGACCGCAGCGATCCATGCCGCAAGCTCCGCAAATTGCGCGTCGTTCATGCTGTCCGCTCTCCCGCCGCCTCAGGCGGCGCGTAGTATGGAACTCATAGCCCATTTTCCCCTGCACCCGGCGCTCGTCGATATGTGGGGGACGCGCACGGAGCTGATGACGCCATGAGCAAATCCGAGAACGCGGCCGACAATCTGACCGGCGTCTGGAATGGCATGTTCAGACAGGCCTTGATCGGTTCCGTCGCTTTCACGGCCACGCTCATCGAATCGAAACAGCACCTCACCGGCTCGACCCACGAGGAGTGCGTCAGTTTTACGTGTCCGCGCAAAACGCACTTGGCGACTTTATCTGGGTATCGCAATGGCCGCGCGGTCTCGTTCCTGAAATCTTATGATCCGCCCGGCTTCGGCTACAATACGGTGCGCTATTCCGGGCAATTGAACGGCGATGCGACCGAGATCGCCGGCACCTGGACGATCGACCGCCACTTCTTCGGCACGTTCGTGATGACCCGCGCCGGACGCCGCGCGGAGGCGGACGTGCGCGAGAAGGCGATTGCCGCCGAGTGACCGCGTCGAGTGACCACGCCCACGGTCTTTTTTGGTGATCCTTGTTTAGCGATTGTTGGGGATTGATTTCGGAACCTGTAGGATGGGTTGAGCCCTTGCGAAACCCATCAGTTTCGTCACCGCCCTCCGATGGCTTTCGCGTCCGCCCGGCCCATCCTACGGCTACGTGGTCAAGCATCAGGAGCTAGCCATGCGTCATCGGATTTCCATCATCGCTGTTCTGCTCTTCATCGTTGTCGCCCCGGCCGGCCGCGTCGGCGCCGAGGAAAGCAGCCTGCCGGCGGCGCCGCTTCTGTCGACCGGCGCGACCATCCTCGGCGAAACGCTGCATTACCCGGTAAACGGTCCCGCGCATGTGACTGCCGCAATCGTAACGCTGGCGCCGGGCGCGCGGACGGTCCTGCATCGGCACGGCGTCCCGATGTTTGCCTATATCCTCGAAGGCGAGATCACGGTCGATTACGGCGACCGCGGCAAGCGCACCTACCACCAGGGTGAAGCGCTGATGGAAGCGATGGACGTGCCGCATTTCGGCGCCGACGCGGGCCCGCAGCCGGTGCGCATTCTCACGGTTTTCATCGGCGCGGATGGCGCGCCGGCGGACGTCATTCCGGTGAAGCCGTAGCGCCCGTAGGATGGGTTGAGCTGTTGCGAAACCCATCACTATAGCCTCGCGGTCCTTTGATGGGTTTTGCGTTCGCTCAACCCATCCTGCGCGCTCAGCCCACCCTACAGCGCCTCGTCATACATATTTCTCGTCCCGATCAAGAAGCTCGATCGAGATGCCCTGCGGGCCGCGCAGGAAGCAGATGCGCAGGCCGCGGCGGATGGTGCGCGGCTCCATGGTGAATTCCGCGCCCTTGGCTTTGAGCCCTGCCGCCACCGCGTCGATGCCGCTGACCGCAAGCCCGAAATGATCGAGCCCCTGATAGGGCGTCACCGGCGGCGGATTGACCTTGTCGCCCGGCGCGACCGGCATGACGAACACATCGGCGCCGCCGAGTTTCAGATCGATGCGCGGCTTGCCCTCCACGGTCGAGCGGATCACCTGCGCGCCCAGCATAAGCTCAAACCAGGCGGCGGTCGCCCCCGGATCGGGGCTGCGCAGATGAATATGGTCCCATGTGTAATCGGGTGTGGCGTTGGGCATCGCTGGCTTTTTCCTCGGTTGGAAGCACGGTGGAGATCCGCGCGGCTTAGAGCATGATCCGGAAAAGTGGAAACCGGTTTTCCGAAAAAGACCATGCTCCACCAAAAACTTAGGGTGCCAATCGATTCAATCTGAAGCGATTGCGCTCTAAGCGAAATCGGGGGCGGCGCGGCGGCGGGCGCGTGGACTATCGTTTGGATCGCACTTTCATCTCTGGACGGGCGAAGCGCCAGCGCGCTATTTGCCGGCCGCCTTGCGCAGCGCCGCGTTGATGCGGTCCTGCCAGCCAGGGCCATCCTCCTGGAAGAAATCGAGCACGTCGCGGTCGATGCGCAGCGACACCAATTCCTTCACGCCGGGCAGCGCCGGCGGCGGCTTGGGCGGCAACGCGGGCGGGGGTTTGGCCGTTGCCGCCTTGAACGCCTGCTCGGCCGCGCTGCGCGCATCTGTCGGTCGCCGTGCCATGGCACGTTTATAGCAGAGATTGCCGCGAGTGCCACCGAATCGGTTATGAAAGCACCATGGGAAAGTCGACGCGCACGCCTATCCTGGCCGCCGGCGGAATAGTTGTTCGCCATGGCGGGAAGCCGCTGGTGGCCGTGGTGCAGCGCCGCCGCGACAGCGCTTGGGTGCTGCCGAAGGGCAAGCTCAAGGCGAACGAAAAGCCGATTTCCGCCGCCAGGCGCGAAGCCATGGAGGAGACCGGAGTCGAGGTCCGCGTGCACGAATTTCTTGGCGTGATTTCCTATATCGGCGGCAGCGGTCCGAAGATCGCGCATTTCTGGCGCATGCAGGTGGTGGGCAATACATCCGACAAGCCGTTGGACGACATCAAAGCCGTGGAATGGCTGCCATTGTCCGCCGCCATCGAGCGCTTGAGCCTGCCGCACGAGCAATTGTTTCTGCGCAACGTGGGCAAGAAAGCGCTCAAGCGAACACAGAAGAAAGCGCGACGTAAAGCGCCGCTGGGGGAGACGATCTCGCCCGCGCCTGACATGTCGCCGGACATGGACAGTGAAGGAATGGCACCCGCTCCAGCGGAGTCGCCCGAAATTGCCGCGATGGCGAATGCAAAGCGCGCCAACGGTCAGCCGCGTTGGCCGGTGCTGTCACGGCTGACCAGACATTGGCAGATTGCGGTTGGACGAACGCGCCGGGCAGGCTGAGCATGTCCCGGAAAAAGCCTGCCCCGGACTTGGTCCGGGGTAGAAACCGGTTTTCCGAAAGGGACATGCGACCAGGCAAGAAAGGACATGCGACCAGGCAAGAATCTAGATCGATGCGCGCAACGCCAATCACACCCCGTCGATCCTCGTGAACGACCGCACGCGGCGGCGAGCGAAAAAATTCAGCAAAATCGCGTCGCCCGCGGGCGTGCAGTGTGACGCTTTTGCCTCACGGTCGCTGGAATCGCCGCATGCGCCGCGCGCTGCCACGCCAGCGCCGCGCAATCGCCCCGATTGGCCAGCAATTCGCGGCCGTCTCCAATCGAGGAAGAGGTCGTAGCGTGAAGTTCCACATTTTGTTTGCAACCGCTGTCGCCGCAACGCTTGCTTTGCCGCTGGCTGCGCAAGCCCAGGGCATTCCCGACGGGATCGCGCATGGCGGCGGTGCCGTCGGCATGAACACTGCCGGCCCGATCGGTGCGGTTGTGGGCGGCGCGGTAGGCGGTGTCGTCGGCGGCGTCGAAGGCTTGTTTGGGCTCGGGCCGACTTACGCCGCTTATCCGGAAGACGCGCCGCGCGCATATCCCCACCACCATTGGGTGCGCCACACCTATCATCACGTCCACCGCCGGCCGGCGGCGAGCTAACGGCACCCCAGCATTGGTGAAAACGTCATCCGCAGTCCGTTTCGGCGGCCGCGGATGACGCGCTTGATCGCTGCGCGCGGCGCGGAAGGCCAGCACAGAAGCGTGAAAGCAGAAAGCGGGTGGGATCGGCGCGTCGCCCCGCTCATGTATCCTCCGTCAACAGGAGGACCATTATGCACTTCCGCATCCGAGGTTTGCCGGCCGAACAATTTGCGCCGCTGTTTTCCCTTTCTGACCAGGAACTCGCCCGCCAAGGCGCGGTGCGGCGGATCGCCGACGCGCGCGAGCCCGGCTATCCCTGCCGCGTCAGCCTCACCGATTCGAGACCGGGCGACGAGCTCATTCTGGTCAACTACGAACATCACGCGGCGGATTCGCCGTATCGCATGCGCTTCGCAATTTTCGTGCGCGAAGGCGACGAGACGTTCGATGCTGTCGACACGGTGCCGCAACAACTGCGGACGCGCACACTCGCCGTCCGCGCCTTCGATGCGGGCGCCATGATGATCGCTCATGAACTGATCGATGGCCAAGACGTCGAAAGCGCGATCGCGCGGTTATTCGCCGATCCGCGCGCGGTTTATCTGCATATTCATTTTGCCTCGCCCGGCTGTTACGCTGCCCGGGTCGACCGCGCGTGACGCTGCGTGTTTGCCGCGTGAATATCCCTCTCCTTCGGGAGAGGGAAACGGCGACGCGGTCTCGGCGCTCGGAGCGACTAGATTCTTGCGCGGTCGCATGTCCTTTTCGGAAAACCGGTTTCCACCCCGGATCAAGTCCGGGGCAGGCTTTTTCCGGGACATGCGCTAAGCGGCGCGCCGGCGGATCACCCGAAGGGTGAACGCGACGATGAGGGGGAGCCCGGCCACGACGGCGGCGATATTCTCAAGCGAGCGCAGCAGAAATGCCGCGCCCAAAGCCCACAGCGATTGCGGCTCCTGATCCCAGGACACCGGCGTCACATCCCAGAAGAAGGTGTGCCGCAGGCCGAACGCGATGGCAAAAACGATCAACGCCAAAACAAAGAGCCTGAGCGCGGTGCTGATCGACATGCAAGTTCACTCCTCGGATTACCGGATCGGCAAATCCTTTTTGGATCGCGGCGGAAGGCTGCGCATTGATCGATATCAACCCGCGGGCGCTCGGTATCATGCGTCCCGCAAATACCGGGTCCCGGAATCGCTCGATCGCGCAATCGCTCCCGCTGGATTACGCCTATCGCCTTGAAAAATATGAAAAAATCGCCGGCAAACGCGCCGTCGGTATTGAGAATTCGTTAATGCGTGCTCGTCACGCTTTGCCGCCGGGAATTCAAGAGGTTCGCATGCATCAGATCGTTTATGCCAGCAATGCCGTTGAGGACTTTTCCGACGCAGACCTGAAAAAGCTCTTGCTCGGTGCGCGCATGCGCAACAAAGGGCTCGGCGTCAGCGGCATGCTGGTCTTCCACGACGGCACTTTCCTGCAAGCGCTCGAAGGCGAAAAGCAGGCGGTCAACGAGATCTTCGCCAGCATCCTGGCCGACAAGCGTCATCGCGACATCTTTGTCTTGCTGCGGGCCGGGCCCCGAACAACGCGTTTTCGGTGACTGGTCCATGGGTTTTGCCGACTTCACCGGTGCCGCCGATATTCTCAAAGGCTTCGTCCGTCTCAAAGAGCAATTGCGGATCAAAGACCTGAACGGGCCGCAAGCGATGGAATTGCTCGCCAGCTGCGGGGCCGAAGAAACGGTCGACGCCATCAGCGCCTAGAGCGCAATCGCTTCAGATTGAATTGATTGGCGCTCTAACATTTTGGTGGAGCATGATCTTTTCGGAAAACCGGATTCCACTTTTCCGGATCAAGCTCTAACCAGCCAGCGTTTGCACAACGCGGCTCGCAACACCTCTCGCCCCCACCTGGGAGAGGGAAGCAGGAACCTCGCTCAACCGTTCCGAATTCAATATACTACGGGCGAGAGAGCAGGTGAGCACCTGGCACAGGGGAGTACATGGCACACGTCACATACAAAGTCGTCCGTCACGAAGACGGCTGGGCTTATACGGTGAACGGCGCTTTTTCTGAGAGCTTCGCGACGCACGAAGAAGCGCTCGATGCGGCGCGGCGGGCGGCCGCCGAGCAGCGCCAGCCTGGGCAGACTGAAGATATCGAATACGAGGACCCGAGCGGGAAGTGGCATCGCGAGCTCGCGCGCGGCAACGACCGGCCCGAGACCGACGTCGAGGATACGGCCTAGAGCATGATCCGGAAAAGTGGAATCCGGTTTTCCGAAAAGATCATGCTCCACCAAAATGTTAGAGCGCCAATCAATTCAATCTGAAGCGATTGCACTCTAGCGCGTTTGTCCGAGGACCACGTTCCAGCAAATCGGTTTCCGCCCCTGATCAAGTCCGGGGCGGATTTTTTGCCGGCGCGCCGCGTCGATCCAGACGGAACCGTCAGAGCGGATACCTCAGAGCGGATACCTCAGAGCGGGTACCAGCGGCAGCGGTACGGGCCGACCACGAAGATGCGGAAGCATTTCACGATGCCGCCGCGCCGCGCCCGACGCTCGGCATATTGTGCTTGCTGCAGCGGCGAAGCGGCCGTTGCGGCCTCCTTCACCGCAACCGCATCGGCTGGAACGGCGCCCGCGCTCGGCATGCAAGCAAGTCCGAGACCGGCGGCGAGGCTCAGTGCCAACAACATTTTTTGCATGGATTCCTCCTACGCTGCCCCAACGGAAGAACCGGACGGTTTGGATTCGGTTCCACCGCTTCACGATGGGCCACTCACCTTGTGTTTCAAGTGCGCAACGCAGGCGCGACGGCTTTGCCCGCTGGCATGAGGGGTTCTATTTGAAGCTTGCGGCGGCATGGACCAGAGCGGCCAGGGCGGCCGCGAGCCCGGCGACGGCCGGCGCGGCTGCGTCACCGAGCGCATGCCGTTTCGCAAGCCAGTGCGGATCGTTGTAGGACAGCCAGGTCTGGCCCGCGCCATCCTGCCAGACCAAAATCTTGAGCGGCAGATCGATGCCGATGGTCTGGACCGATTGCATCAGCGGCGTGCCGCCTTTGGCGTTGCCGAAGATCAGGAGATCGGTCGGGCCCAATGTCAGCCCGGCTTGAGCGGCGCCGGCGGCGTGATCGATATGCGCGAATATCGTCAGGCCTTTGCCTTTGACCTCGGCCTCGAGCCTCTCCATCGTGTCCTTCGGCCCGTAGTCGCTGCGTATGGTTATCAAGCCGTCTGCGGCCATGGCATGCTCTCCACAGGTGCAATCGATCCGATCAGCGTGAAGACATCTATCCAGCGTTCGCCACAAGACTAGGCGCGATCGCGGGTCTTGTCGTCCGGCCATCGCGCCTCGACTTCTTTCATCTTCAACGCGAATTCAGTCGGGGTCAGGATCCCCTTGCGGAAAAGGATGTTGGCGAATGCCACGATCCAGCGCTCGTAATAGGTTAGCTTGCCCACCATGTCCGATCCGAGCGCCTCGACGCCGCAGCGTTTCTCCTCTGTGTTGATGATCTTGTGAAAGTCGAGGACGTCGGCGAGCGCGTGACAGCGCTTCGCCCAGGGTTCCATTGCATGATCTGTCCGCAGGACCGGCTCCGCCGGCAAGCCGCCGATGTCGTTCGGCAGACGCTTCACAAGATTCTCGGTCTGGGTCATGACGGCGTCCTCGCTGATTCAATCCTGGCCGGAACGACGCCGATCATGGTGTCGCGCGTGACGAGCGCGGCCAATTGCTCCTCGCTGTAGTGCTCGGTTCCTTTGGGGCGCATCGGCAGCACCAGATAGCGGATCATCGCCGTCGAATCGCTGACGCGCACCTCGACATCGTTCGGCAAAATGGTGCCGAATTCGGCGAGAACCGCGCGCGGCTCGGAGACGGCGCGCGCGCGGTAGGGCTTGAGTTTGTACCAATCCGGCGGCAGCCCGAGAACCGGCCGCGGATAGCATGAGCACAAGGTGCACACGAGCGCGCGATTGCCGTAGCGTGCGAACGCCGCAGCCGGATCAGCCCAGCGTAACATCACATTGCCAGCCGACAGTTCAATGACACCGAATTTCAGCGGCGCTTCCAGCAACGCGGCCGGGTCGGCTGCAAGCAGCCGCACCATGAAGCGGGGATGAAAGAACAAAATCTGACGTGCGGGGCCGATCGCACAACCGCCGCGAAGAAGCAGCGCCTGCGGATCGGTCTCATGTAAAACCCAGAAGTCGGCCGCTTCGATCGCTAGGTGGAGCCGCGCCACCGCGTCCGCGACGGAGAGCGAGCAAGTCAGCGAGCGTTGGAAAGAACCGGCCGCTTTGCCAATGTCAGCATAAGTGCCGCTGTCTGCCTCGATTGTAGCTGCAAGTGTACCGGGCTACATTGGTTTCAGGCAAGGCTGTGGTTTCAGGCAAGGCTGTGGTGCTTAGAACGAGCTTGGGACTGCTAGGATGAAGCGTGCGCGCGAAGTCAAAACCGCGGGCGACTGGGACAGCGCCAGCGCCGTCGATCGGGTGTCGCTCGATGCGCACGAGCGGCATCGGCGCCGCGTTGTTTTGACCGGCGAGGGCGGAACGACGTTTCTGCTCGATTTGCCGCAAGCGACGGCTTTGCGCGACGGCGACGGCCTCGTGCTCGATGACGGTGGAATCGTGCGCGTCGTCGGCCGGCCGGAGCCGCTGATCGAAATCTCCGCCGCCGACAGCCATGAGCTGGCGCGGCTCGCCTGGCATATCGGCAACCGGCATGTCGACGTGCAGATCGCCGGCGACCGGCTGCGCATCCGGCGCGATCATGTGATCGAGGATATGCTGCGCGGGCTCGGCGCGCGGCTTTCGCCAATGGAGGCGCCGTTCGATCCGGAGCACGGCGCCTACGGCCAGCATCAACACGGCCGTGCCGACGACCATGCGCAGGGTCATGATCATCATCACGGCCATGATCATGATCATGGTCATGATCATGATCGTGGGTACGGTCACCATCACGACCACAATCATGGCTAGGCGGCGTTCGGACGCGAGCCGTCCTCTGCTCCGCTCGTCCCCGCGAAAGCGGGGACCCAGAGAGAGGGCTAGCCCGGAACCGGACACTGAAGGCCTCCTGGATTCCCGCCTTCGTGGGAATGACCGGATTGAGGCCGCCGCGCTATATCGCCTTATGGCCTGGCTGTCGCCGGCCTATCCGATCGGCGCGTTTTCCTATTCCAGCGGCATCGAATGGGCGGTGGAGGCCGGTGATATCAAGGACGCGCAGACGCTGCAGCAATGGCTCGCCGTGATGCTCGCCGATGGCGGCGGCTTTTGCGACGCCCTCTTCTTCGTTCATGCGCACCGTGCGGTCGCCGGCGCCGACGATGTCGCCCTGCGAGGGGTTGCCGAACTCGCGGCCGCGTTCGTGCCTTCCAGGGAGCGCTTTCTGGAAACGACGGCACAGGGCCGCGCCTTTATCGACGCCACGCGGGCCGCATGGCCTTGTCCGGCGCTGATACGCTTGGAGACGGCTTGGACAGGCGCGGTCGCGCTGCCGGTCTCGGTCGGCGTCGCCTGCGCCGGGCATGGCATCGCCTGCGAGACCGCGCTGCCCGCTTTTCTGCACGCGCTGACCGCCAACTGGATCTCGGCCGGCGTACGGCTCGTTCCGCTCGGCCAGACCGACGGTCAGCGTGTGCTTGCCGCACTCGAGACGGTTGTCGCGGCAACCGCCGCGCGCGCGCTGGCGATGCCGTTGGACGATATCGGTAGCGCGGCTTTCCGCGCCGATCTCGCGACCATGCGCCACGAGACGCAATATACGCGGCTATTCCGATCATGATCACCGGGGAGCATTATGGTTCAGCTTATCGACAGCGATATCGGGACACGCGAAGTGCTGAGCTGGAAGGGCCTGCACGTCTTCCACTTCTACCTTTCCGTCTGCTCACAAAAGCTTCGCATCTTTCTCAATCTCAAAGGCATTCTATGGCAGTCGCACTCCATCGACCTGACCAAAAATGAAAACATCAGTGAATGGTATCTCGGCATCAATCCGCGCGGCCTCGTCCCTGTGCTGGTGCATGACGGCGCGGTCCATATCGAGAGCAACGATATCATGACCTATCTGGAGCGGGCGTTTCCGCAGCCGCGGCTCATTCCGCCGCAATATGAAAACGAAGTCGCCAAGCTCCTCAAGCACGAGGACGATCTGCATTTCGATGTCCGCTCGCTGAGTTTCCGTTTCGTCTTCGCGCCGCTCAAGCCGCCGAAATCGGCGGAAGAGCTGAGAACGTACGGCGCCGCCAGCTCAGGCACTGTTCAAGGCCAGAAGGACCCGGGGATCGCCAGGCAAATCGATTTCTGGTCCCGGTTTGCCGAGCACGGCGTCACCGACCCGGACGCGCGCGCCTCGGCGGCGCGGTTCCGCGCCGCGTTCGATGATCTCGAGCGGCGACTCGCCGGGCATCCTTATCTGCTCGGCGATACCCTGACGGTGCTCGATATCGCGTGGTTCATTTATGTGGATCGGCTGAAGCATGCCGGGTATCCCTTCGCGCGCCTGCATCCCCGCGTCGAGGCTTGGTTCGACAAGCTCCTGCAGCGACCGGAATTCGCCAAGGAGATTGCGCTGCCGGCGGCCGTCAGCGAACGATTCGCCGCGACGCGCCAGGCCCATGCAAAGGCCGGAAAATCGCTGGAATCGGTTGCCGGTCTGTGACGGAAAGCGTTCGCTCTCGCGATCCGCGCCCGGCGACCCGTGCCAATCCAGCGGGCGAGATCATTCGGCCGCCTCTGCCGCATAGGCCGTGTGCAAGAATTGCGAAATGGTCAATCCCTGCACGGCCGAAGCGGCCGGCTTTGCCTAGCTTGACGGTCCGCACTAAGTTCAGCGCAATTGGAGCTTGTCTTATGTCTGCCTCTCATCATGGTCCGTTGCGTGTTGGCGTCGGCGGCCCGGTCGGCTCTGGCAAGACCGCGCTGATGGACGCGCTGTGCAAGCGGCTGCGCGCGCGCTATGAAATCGCCGCCATCACCAACGACATCTACACCAAATGGGATGCCGAATATCTGGTGCGCTCGGGCGCGCTGGTGCCCGAGCGGATCGCGGGCGTCGAGACCGGCGGCTGCCCGCACACCGCGATCCGCGAGGATGCCTCCGCCAATCTCGCGGCCATCGCCGACATGCGGCAGAAATTCCCCACGCTCGACC
>Ga0116217_10004724_pt1 | contig 12101 bp, 14 predicted proteins | sample Sb_taG_6_FD_89697 | JGI IMG/M metagenome (GOLD analysis project Ga0116217, IMG submission 89697) | Peat soil microbial communities from Weissenstadt, Germany - Sb_50d_4_PS metaG | ecosystem: Environmental > Terrestrial > Soil > Wetlands > Peat | place: Germany: Weissenstadt | collected 2010-09-21 | reverse complement strand
GCGGTCAGGTAACACGCAGACCATGCCTTCCGAGAACCCCGCGGAGGCTATCCCGAGCGCCGCGTTGAAGCGGTCCAAGTTGACGACGGTCAACAGAGCAGTGATCTCCACGAGTTGTTGGTCGTTGAACTGCTCATTCATCCGGGCGAACAGCTCGTCGGTGACCTCCACGGGTGTGCGCATCACCGCCACAGTGTAGTCGAGCGCCAGTTTCTCCCGCTCGCTGAAGAGGTCGCTCTGACGGTAGCGGGGCAGCGCCAGCAGCTCCTCGTCGGAAAAGCCAGATTTGCGGCAGATCTGCGAGCCGAGGTCGGCGCAGAACTCGCAGCCGATCATCTGCGCGCCCTTCAGCTCGACCAGGTACTTGAGCCGGTCGTCGACGGTGTTCCCCTTCCTCACCGCCCCCTGGAACTTGCCCATGCCGCTCATCATCTTGGGCTGGTGGGCCCAGATCTCGACCGGCTCGATGCCGCTCCCGTGGGCGGCCTCGCGGCCGGTCATCTTGGTCATGCCCCTGCGCATGAATCGGTAGACGAGCCTGACGATCGGACCGGCCTGGTCCTGCGGTATTCCTTGAATCCGTGCCATCGGGCACCTCCTGTCGCATCGGGCGGTTTGCCTGGGTCCACCGAGCCAGACCCGCCGCGACCTAGTGATGTGACACGACCGTGATTCCGGCGGTTCGCAGCTTGGCTTCGACGCCGCTCAGCGTCCAGATCTCCTCGGGGTCGAAGCATCCGCTCGGGGGCGGCCCCGCGCGCAGCGCGTCGGCGAACACGACCGTGCTGCCGGCGGCGCACCCGGAGCCGCCCACGCACTGCACCGTGCGGACGCCCAACCGCCGCCCGTCACGAACGGCCGCGATCCAGTGCGCGACCGGTTCGCCGCCGGGCGTCCCGTTGACGTCTTGCTTGCGCGCCCCGATAAACGATCTCGGCAGGCTGGTCATCGCGCCCGCGCCGTTGAGCTCGAGCAGCCGTTCATGCACCGCCGGCTCGGCGATGCAGACGTACTGACGAACGATCCGGCCCTCGGCGACGCCGCCGAGCCAGCCGGCATCGCGCTCGCCAAAGCCCAGGCACCGGCGCTCGCCAAATGGTCTCGGGAGCGGAACGAGCGCGGTTCGGTGACGCCCCAGCGCGGTCAGCCCGCGGTGGATGAAATCGGCGCTCGCCGGACCTCTGGGGACCGCCACCGACAGTGTGAACACGATCTCGAGCTCGCTGGCCGCGGGGTGCCGGCTCAGCAGGTCCGCCGCGACGATCGTGGTCACCCCCGGCGCCAGGCCGGCGTTCATCACGACGGTACCCCGCGCTCCGCCCGCGACGGCGCGGAGCGACCGTCCCGCTGCGGTGGGGAGATCGGAGACGTTGATGACCGCTCCGCCATGCTCGAGGACATGGCGCTCGACGAGCAGGTCGGGATGAGGCACGGTATTGATGACGAGCTCGTGCTCGTCCGCTGCGGCGGCGATCGAATCGGGCCGGTCGAGGTCGATCTCGATCTGCCCCGGCCGCGGTCGGCGCGCGCCGGAGCGCACCGCCCAGCCGCCGGCTTCGAAAGCACGGACGGTCAAGGCGCCCAGTACGCCCTGAGCCCCGATGACGAGCGCGCGGTTCGTGCCTTCGACTTCCATGACGAGCTGCCTCCGCTCCGACTGCGACGCTGGACGGTCGATCGTACGACTGCGCCTGCCGTTTGGGGAGGACCAAGTGAGCTCTCGTTCCTAAGACCAATGCCATCCAAGCCCGACCGACGTCCCGTCCTGCCGCGGTGGACGCCCGCTCGAGAACTAGTGAGCGGCCGCGGCAGCCAGCTCTCGGACGGCGCGCGGGATCGCCGGCTCCCGGGTCAGCCCGTACCCGAGCACGAGCGCGGGCCCCAGCGTGGCCGTCACGGCACAGTCGTGGTGAAGGGTGTGGATCGCGACGCCTCGGGTCGCCGCCGCTTCGCTGATCGTCGTCTCACGGGTGCCATCGGGCAGCCATGCGATCACGTGAAGCCCGGCGGCGGCCCCGCCGACCGACGACTCGGGCAACCACTGCGCGAGCGCTCCGATCAGCGCATTCCGGCGAGAGTGATACACGCGACGGGTACGGCGGAGGTGGCGGTCGATCTCGCCGCGCTCGAGCAGCGTCGCGTACACGGCCTGGGTGAGAACGCTCGGGATCGCGCGCGCGACTCCCTGCTGCGCCGCCATCTCGCCGACGAGATGGCTTGGGACCAGCGCCCACCCCAGCCGCACCCCCGGGGCCAGCGTCTTGCTGGCCGTCCCGACATAGGCGACACAGTCCGGCGCGAGCCCCTGGAGTGAGGCGATCGGGTCGCGGTCGTAGCGGTACTCGGCGTCGTAGTCGTCCTCGACGATCAGCGCCCCGCGGCGCCGGGCCCAGGCAATCAGCTGCGCGCGACGGACCGGAGCCAGAACCGCGCCCGTGGGGTATTGGTGCGCGGGAGACAACGCCACCGCGTCGACCTCGACCCGCTCCAGCTGACTGACGTCGAGACCGTATTCGTCGACCGCGATCGGGATCGCCTCGAGCCCGGCCTGCGCGACCGTCTCCCGTATCGCCCGCCACCCCGGGTCCTCGACCGCCACTCGGGCAGCGCCACGCTGGCGCAGCGTCTGCCAGATGACGCCCATGGCGGGCGCCGCCCCGGCGGAGATGAACACCCGCTCCGGCTCGGCGACGACTGCCCGCACACGCCCGAGATACTCGGTCAGCGCGACCCGCAGCTGACGCAGGCCGCGGCGCGACCCATACGACAACGCCGCGTCGGGCAGGTCGCGCATGACGCTCGCCATCGCCGACTGCCACTCGCGCCGGGGAAAGCAGGACAGGTCGGGTATGCCGCTGCGAAGGTCGTACCGAATGCGGCGCGCTGCCGCCGACGGGGCGGGCAGCGCGGGCGGCTGCTGCGCGAGCCCGTCGGCGATCCTCGTCCCATCCCCGGAACGAGCCACGAGATAACCCTCGGCGACCGGTTGCGAGTACGCCTCGACCACGACCCCCCGTGACACCTCGAGCTCATCGGCGAGCAGGCGGCTCGGCGGCAGCTTGGTGCCGGCGCGCAGCCGACCGGAGCGGATCGCCGTGCGCAACTCGCGCTCCAGCTGAGCCCGCAACGGCGCCGCTCGATCTAGTGCGAGGTGGATGTCCACTGGCCGGAGATCGTAGGACCCTGCCCCCTCGGCGGAACGCGAGATGCCCGTGTTGGGTCCTCCTAGGCGTGGAACCGGGCCGCATACCCCGAAAGACCGCGGTCCACGGCCAAATTCATCGGTCGCCGGGGGTGCCGTGAGTCAGTTCGATGTCAACGTCGCGCGTACGCCGTCGATGATCTCGTCGGACAGCTCGGGGTCGTCGACGGCTCGCGCGACGAGGACCGCTCCGACGAGCGTGCTGAGCATCACGGTCGCTTGGCGACGCGTCTCGGGGCCGGCGCCGCCGAGCAGTTCCTCGAGGTGGGCGAGGTAGCGCCTGACCTGTTCCGTGTAAGCCGCTCGGACTCGGGCGTCGCCGCGGGCGATTTCGCCTCCGAGTGCGACCACGCCGCAGCCGGATGCCGGGCTGTCGCGGTGCTCGCCGGACACGTACCAGTCGACGACTGCCGCGAGCGGGTCATCGGCTCCGTCGTTGACCGCGGCGATCGCTTCCTGGTTGTCGGCGAAAGCCCGCTCGGCGGCCTCGGCGATGAGCTCGTCCCGGTGGAGCTCGACGTCACCGATCCGGCTCAGGTGGCCGGCGCCGCTGAGCGGTTGACCGACTTGCAGATCGTCGTCAACAACGCGGGCATCGGGAGCGGCTCGACCCCACTGACCGCGAACCTTGATCAGGCGCGCGCCGAGCTAGAGGTGAACTACCTCGGCCTCGCGTCGATGACGCAGGCCTTCGCCCCCGTCCTCGCGGAAAATGGCGGGGGCGCGTTCGTCAACCTGCTGTCGGTCGCGTCCTGGATCGCGGTGCCGAACCTCGCCACCTACTCAGCCTCGAAGTCCGCAGCGTGGAGCTTCACGAACGCCGCTCGCGTCGAGCTGGCGCGCCAAGGCACCGAGGTGGTCGGCGTCCATGTCGGCTTCGTCGACACCGACCTCACGGCCGGCCTGCCGGTCGACAAGATCGCCCCCCAGACGGTCGCCACCTCCGCGCTGGACGCGCTGGAGCAGGCGCGTCCCGAGGCGGTCGTCGACGACTTCAGCCGAGGGGTCAAGGCCAATCTCAACGACGACCAGAACCTCATCTACCCTGGCATCGCGGACCAGTTCAACGCCGCCGCGGTGCGCTGACACCGAGGACGGTAGGCTGGCGACGGTGCGCGGCCCTGAATCTCTTTGGCCCTTGACCGGGTCAGACGCGAGATGACCAGGTTCTCGGACCGCGCGCGCTTCGAGCGAGACCATCGGTGGGCGCCCGAGAACATGTCCGACTATCTCGACGGGGAGCTCGCGGCAAGCCTACGAGGGCGGATCGAGCGCCACCTCGGCGAATGCCAGGAGTGCCGCCGACTGCTCGCCGGCCTGCGGGCGGTCGTGGACGGCCTGCGTCGCCTGCCGGCGCCGGGCGGCGGCGCCAAGGCGGTCCAGATCGCCGCGTCGGTGCGCGTGCGGTTGAACGAGCCACGGCGCGGTGACTGAACCGTTGCGCGGCGCCGGCGGGTCAAACAAGACATGAACAAGCACATCCACACTCAGAACGAGGCTGCCCCCGTCCGCGCCGAGAAGACCGACGGTGAGTGGCGCGAGCAGCTGACGCCGGCCCAGTACGAGGTGCTCCGGCGGAAGGGCACCGAGCGGCCGTTTACCGGGACCTACGTCCATGAGAAGCGCGACGGGACCTACCGATGCGCCGGCTGCGGCGCCGAGCTGTTCTCGTCGCAGACGAAGTTCGAGTCCGGCACCGGCTGGCCGAGCTTCACCGAGCCGGCGGACCGGGCCAACGTCGAGCTAGTCGACGATCACAGCTTCGGCATGCACCGAATCGAGGTGAACTGCGCCGCGTGCGGCGGCCATCTCGGTCACGTGTTCCCCGACGGACCCGGCACGACCGGGGAGCGGTACTGCATCAACTCCTGCTCGCTCGACTTCGACGAGAGCTAAGCCATGGCGGGCTTTGGCGGGCGCACGTTCGCGTAGCGCCCGCCGGGCAGGCGACAGGGCGCGGTATAAACCCGCGGTGACCGGCGGGCTTAGCTCCGAGAACGAGCTGATTCGAAGAGCCCGCGACGGCGACGGGTAGGCGTTCGCCGAGCTGGTGATGCTCCACGCCGACCGCGTCCAGGGGGCTTTGCGGCGTTTCGGGCTGGACGCAAACGAGGCCGACGAAGTGGCGCAGGAGGTGTTCCTGCGCGCGTGGCGCGGCCTGGCGCGCTTCGAAGGGCGGTCGCAGTTCTCGACCTGGCTGTACCGGATCGCGTTCAACGAGGCTCAGCGCCGGCTGGCGCGCCGACCGCCTCCGCGCGCCGAAGCCGATCCCGACCGCGATGACCCGATCGTCTCGCTGCCGGAGTCGCCGAGCCTCAGCCCGGAGGCCCAGACGCTCGATCACGAGTTCGAGCAGACGTTGGAGCGGGCGCTCGAACAGCTTCCGATGGAGTGGCGCGCCGCCGTCGTCCTTCGGGACATCGAGGGCCTCTCCACCCACGACGCGGCCGAGATCGTCGGCATCGGCGAGGCTGCGTTCAAGAGTCGCCTCCATCGCGGCCGCATGCAGCTACGAGCCCTCCTCGAGCCATACCTGCGGCTCGAGGAGGGCTGATGCCTAAGCGACTAGGCGGCCTCGCCGGCGGCTACCGGTGGCTCGAGGCAGAGTCGGCGGCTACCGCAGCGTCGTGGCGCAGGCCGCGCCGCCGTGCTTCTCGAAGTAGCGCTGGTGGTACTCCTCGGCGTCATAGAACTCGGGTGCCGAGGCGATCTGGGTCACGATCGGCCGGCTCAGGCTCGCCTGACGGTGATCGCGGGAGGCGATTGCCAGTCTCTCCTGCTCGGCGTCGTGGAAGAAGATCGCGGAGCGGTATTGACTGCCGAGATCCCACCCTTGGCGGTTCCGCGTGGTCGGATCGTGGATCGTCCAGAACGCGCTCAGCAGCTCGTCGTAGCCGACCAGCGCCGGGTCGAACCACACGTCGACCGCCTCGGCATGGCCGGTCGTGTCCGAACACACCTGCTCGTACGTCGGATCGGCTGTGTTCCCGCCGGTGTATCCGACCTTCGTCTTCACCACGCCTTCGATCTCGCGGAATGAGGCCTCGACACCCCAGAAACAGCCCGCGGCGAAGGTCGCGCGCTCCAAGCCCTCGGCCTCGGGGCGATCGGCTACGGCCGCGGGGTTACGGTGCGTGAGATTCATAAGTCTGGTCCTTTCTTCTGTCATCACGCTGGTTAAGACCCTCGGCTACGGAGAAACGGTTCCGCGCCGGTGTTGCCAGGAACGGGCGCCGGTGGTAAACCAGCAAGCAAGTAGCTGCTCGCGCGGACGCGGAGCGCGCGAGGCAGGGTTTGACCGGCCGAGAGGAGCAACACATGTCGTTCAGCGAAGATCCCACCCAGGGCACCGAACACGGCGCGGCCGCCGGCGAGGACCCGGCCGGACCCGGAGCGCCGGAAACGACGACCGACCCGACGCAGGGCGCGGAGTTGGGCGAGCAGGCGTACGAGGACCCGACGCAAGGCGACGAGTTGGGGCAGGCTGCGGACGAGGATCCCACGCAGGGAGCCGAGCTTGGGTCGGCCCCGGGCGAGGACCCGATGGCGCCGTCGACCTGAGCGCTCGCCGGCGCCAGAACTTACTCTGAATCCGGTGCGGTCGCCGGTACGGCGCGACCGCGATGCCGTATGTTGCGCCGAGCGTGTCCGCGCCCGAGCCTCAGCCGATCCTCAGCATCCCGACCGAAGCGGCGATCTTCCTCGTGCTGACGGTGGCTCCGGGCGCCGAGGCGGCGATCGCGGATGCCCTCGCGGACGCCTCCGGGCTCAAGCGGTCGGTCGGCTTTCGTGTGCCCGAGGCCGAGTTGACGCTCGTGGTCGGCATCGGCGCCCGCCTGTGGGATCGGCTGACCGGCGCTCCACGTCCGACCGGCCTGCACCCGTTCCGAGAGCTGGGCGGGGCGCGCCACCGCGCAGTCGCGACACCCGGTGACCTGCTGTTTCACATTCGGGCGCATCGTTTCGACGTGTGCTTCGAATTGGCCCAGCGACTCACCGAGCGGGTCCGCGGACTCGCCGAGGTCGTCGATGAGGTGCACGGGTTCCGGTCCTTCGATGAGCGGGACGTGCTCGGCTTCGTCGACGGCACCGAGAATCCGGAGGGCGCGGCCGCGGCCGAAGCCGTCCTGATCGGAGACGAGGATCCCGCGTTCGCCGGCGGCAGCTACGTGATCGTGCAGAAGTACGTCCATGACCTGCCCGCGTGGGACGCTCTTTCCACCGAGGAGCAGGAGCTGATCATCGGCCGCACCAAGCTAAACGACATCGAGCTACCCGACGAAGACAAGCCCCCCAACTCCCACCTCGCGCTGAACGTGATCACCGGTCCCGACGGCGAGGAGCGCCAGATCATGCGCTTCAACATGCCGTTCGGCCGCGTCGGGGCCGCCGAGTTCGGCACGTACTACATCGCGTACGCGCGGACGTCCGAGCTGATCGAGCAGATGCTCACCAACATGTTCATTGGAGATCCGCCCGGTAACACCGACCGGATCCTCGACTTCTCGACGGCCGTCACCGGCGCTCTGTTCTTCGTCCCGTCGGGAGAGTTGCTCGAGAGCCTCGTACCTGACGGCACGAGCGACGCCGCTGTGAGCGGCGCCGACGTGCCGGCGGACGAGCCCAGCGACGGGTCGCTCGGCATCGGCAGTCTCCGCTAGCCCGCCGGCTGACGCCCGACCCAAGCCGTCCGGCCGACGGATCCAGGGATGTCGCGGTCGGCTCTACGACGACAGCGCCTTGGCCTTGATTGCGTCGAACTCCTGCTGGGTGATCGTGCCGTTGTCGAGAAGCACCTTGGCCTTCTCGATCTCACTCGCCGCGCCGCCGGTGCCGGCGGTCTGGCGGACGTACTGGTCGAACTGCGCCTGGCTCGACTGGACTTCCTTCATGCGCCGCTCGGCCATCCCGGTGTGGTTGAAGATCAGGTAGCACAGCACGCCGATCCACGGCAGGATCACGATGAAGATCACCCATCCGGCCTTACCCCACCCGGATATGTCGTGGCGGCGGAACACATCGATCAGCACGGTGATCGCGATCCAAATGAAGATCACCCACGCGAAGAAGATGAGTGTCGTCCACAGGATGTCGAGGAATGGGTACGAAGAGGCGATGGGCAGCGCCAAAGCTGGCTCCTATCTGGTCCGGGGGCTTGACCGCCGTGTTTCGTCCATGAACCACAGCGCGCATCTTGCTCGCGTCGGGCACGAGTCTGCAGCCGAGCCGCGGTCGAGGCATCACCCTGATCGGGTGATACCTAACACGGGTCCTCCGGACGCGCGAGCCGGCGGGTAGTCTGGGGATCGAGTCCATGCACGACGCCGCGCCCAGCGATCTTGCCCTGTCGTGGAGCGGCGGCAAGGACTCGGCGCTCGCGCTGTGGATCCTCGCTCGAGAGCATCGCGTCGCTCCCCGCGCGCTGATCACGACCGTCACCGATATCTACGACCGGATCTCGATGCACGGCGTCCGGCGGTCGCTACTCGCGCTCCAGGCGCGGGAGACCGGGGTCGCACTCGTAGAGGTTGAGATTCCGGTGGCGTGCACCAACGACGTCTACGAGCAGCGCATGGCCGAGGCGCTCGGGTCAGAGCCGCTACGAGACGTCGAAGCGGTCGCGTTCGGCGACCTGTTCCTCGAGGACGTCCGGGCCTACCGCGAAGACCGTCTGGCCACCATCGCCAAGCGAGCCTGCTTTCCACTCTGGCACCGGGACACGGCCGGTCTCGCGCGCGAGTTCGTCGCCGCGGGCTTTGAAGCGATCGTCGCGTGCGTCGATCCAAGGAAGCTCGACGGTTCGTTCGCCGGGCGCCGGTTCGACGAGCACCTGCTCGACGATCTCCCGGCCGGCGTGGATCCCTGCGGCGAGAACGGAGAGTTCCACACGTTCGTGTATGCCGGACCGATCCTGCGGGAGCCGATCGCAGTCGAGGTCGGTGAAACCGTCGAGCGTGACGGGTTCGTGTTCAGTGACATCACGACGCCGGGCGGCGCGTAGAAGCCTTCACTGGTCAGACGGCATCGCGCCGATCAGGCCGACGCTTCGCGCCGCGGCCTCGATCGCGAGCTCGGGCCCTCCCACCAGGTATCCAGCGGCCAGGGCGTCGCCGGCGCCGGTCGTGTCGACGGCGACGACCGGCGGCGCCGGATATAGGCCCTCGGGGAAGCTCGCACCGCGCGCGCCGAGCTTGATCACCCAGGTCGCGTCGTAGTCCGGGACGGCGGCCCGCTCGGCCTCGGTGGCAAAAACGAGATCGGGGCCAAGCCCCTGTAAGCGAGCGGAAAACCGCCGCGCACCGACGATCCCGATGTCGTGAGCCGAGGCCAGATCGACGGTCACGCGCGGGGCGAGCCGCGCGGCCTCGATGGCGACCTCGGCCATCGGCTCGCGGAGCAGGCAGTAGCCCGAGACGTGCAGCATGTCGCACGACTGCACCCACTCAGGATCGAGCTCGGAGGGGTGCAGCAGCGCGGCCACTCCCCGGTCCGAGGCCATCGTGCGTCGTCCGACCGCGTCGCGGACCGAAGCGACCACCCCGCCACGACCCTCCACCACCGGACCGCAGATCTCGACGCCGAACCGCGCGAGCTCGGAGGCGGCCAGCTCGCTCGAGACGTCGTTGCCCCGCTTGCAGATCAGCCGGCTCCTGGCGCCCAGAGCGCTCGCCCACGCGGCCACGTTCGCAGCCTGCCCCCCGGCGGCGAAGCGGATCGTCGCCGGCGTGTCCGCATCGGGTGCGAGCGGGCGGTCCGGCAGGACAACGACATCGAGGATCAGGTCGCCGATCGTGCACACCGACAACGGTCTGCGCTTCTGGGCGGTGGCGCTCTCGGCCTCCATGCCGATATCATCCACGCGTCTTCGGGCTCACGCTCGCTCCAGCTCCGGCGGTAGTTGTCGCGCGGCCGTTGGGGTAGGTTCTTTGCCGTGGCCTGGCTGGCGAGAAGGACGACGACGCCGGCTCTGCTGGCGTTGGTGACGCTCGGGTGGTTCGCCGCGATTCTGGCCGCCGGGATCTTGTGCGGAGACCTGCTGCGGCTGGCGGAGCGGCCGGACGGGTCGACCTCGTTCGACAGCTCGATCACGTCGTGGATGGTCGCCCACCGAACCGGAGGCCTGACGACGCTCGCGCGGCTTCTGTCCGCGGTGGGGAGTCAGAAGATCCTGCTGCCCGTTGCCGGCGTGGCGGCACTGCTGCTCGTCGGCCGGCGACGGCTCCTACTGGCGGGGTTGGTCGTGGCCGCCTGGGGTGGCGCGATCTTGCTGTACAGCCTGGTCAAGCACTTCGTGCACCGACCGCGCCCGCCGGCCGCCATCTGGTTGATGAAAGTGACATCCACATCCTTCCCGTCAGGCCATGCCACGCAGTCGCTGGCGACGTTCGCAGCGTTGGCGCTCGTCGCGGCGGCGCTCGCCGCCGGTGCAGGCGGGGCCGCGAAAGGGCTGGCGTTCGCCCTCGCCGCCAGCATCGGGTGGTCCCGTGTGTATCTCGGCGTGCACTGGACGACCGACGTGATCGCAGGGTGGTTGATCGGTGCCGCGTGGATCACGATCGTGCTCTGGGGGTCGCGTATGGCAAGCGTGATCGAGCGCCGGCGAGGCGACGAGGGTAGGGTGCGTCGGTGAGGTCCGCAGCGCACAAACTGGTTGTCTCCGAGAAGGTCGCGGACGCGCTCGCCGACGGGGATCCGGTCGTCGCGCTCGAATCGACGATCATCACGCACGGCCTCCCTCGCCCCGAGAACACGCGGGCCGGGCTCGAGTTCGAGCGGACGGTGACGGAGTGCGGCGCGGTACCGGCAACGATCGCGATGCTCGACGGAGTCGCCCACGTCGGCCTCGAGGCCGGCGAGCTCGAGCATCTGGCGGGTACCAAGGGCGCACTGAAGCTCAGCGCCAGAGACCTGGCGGTGGCGATGGCACGCGGCGCGACCGGCGGAACGACCGTCGCCGCCACGGCGCTGCTTGCCTCGCAGGCCGGCATCCGCGTGTTCGCCACGGGCGGGATCGGCGGCGTCCACCGCAACGCCGACATCACCTTCGACGAGTCGGCCGACCTCGGGATCCTCGGCAGCTGCCGCATCACGGTCGTCTCCGGCGGCGTCAAGTCGATCCTCGACATCGGCGCGACGCTGGAGCGACTGGAGACCCTGAGCGTGACCGTGCTCGTGTTCGGCACCAACCGGTTCCCGGCGTTCTGGCTCAGCGACAGCGGTCACACGGTCGACTTCTCGGTCACCACCGCTGAGGAGATCGCCGAGGTGATGCGGGCGGCCGACCTGCTCGCCCTCCCCGGCGGGATCCTAGTTGCGAACCCCCTGCCGGAGGCGGCCCAGCTCGACCCCGCCCTGCACGACCGGCTGCTCGCCGAGGCCCTCGACGCCGCGGCGGCCGCGTCCGTCCGCGGCAAGGAGATCACGCCGTTCCTGCTCGACTATATCCACGAGCACACCGACCGTACGAGCGTGGCCGTCAACCTCGAGATCGTTCGTGGCAACTGCAAGCTTGGTGCCGGAATCGCCCGCGCGTGGTCGGCGTTGCGACAGTCAGTGCACACAGGCACGTGACCCTCGGGCTGATTAGAACCTGCACATGCCACCCGGTGTCACACATGTGTCAAACCGACGCGCTTGCCCGCGAGCTAGGCTGAGCGTCGATGAGCACGAACACCGCCGACGTCGTTCCTCTCGAGCTGCGCGAACGGTTGCTGGAGGCATGGCGCGGCGAGGTGGAGGCCGGCCGCGTCTATGAGCTGATCGCCGCGCGAATGCCGCCTCGCGAGGCGGAGGTCCTGCGGCGCATGGCCGAGGCGGAAGCCGGTCATCGGGCGCGGCTCGAGGCGCGGATGGCCGAGCTGTCGATCGAGGTTCCCGCGCCCGAGAGCGTGCATCTCTC
>Ga0116217_10004723_pt1 | contig 12103 bp, 9 predicted proteins | sample Sb_taG_6_FD_89697 | JGI IMG/M metagenome (GOLD analysis project Ga0116217, IMG submission 89697) | Peat soil microbial communities from Weissenstadt, Germany - Sb_50d_4_PS metaG | ecosystem: Environmental > Terrestrial > Soil > Wetlands > Peat | place: Germany: Weissenstadt | collected 2010-09-21 | reverse complement strand
GCGTTCCGCGAGTTCCCTGGTGATGAGGCAAACCTTGCTTCGTGATTCCATGTCTCCGAAATCGAAGTACCTGCCGCGCAGGATCACCAGGCGACGAATGGCCTGGTATCCCTCGGTAACGCCGATCAGCGCTGCGGTTCGCGTTTTCCCATTTACCACTACAGACGTCGGGATGTCGTTTATCCCGGCAACTTCCACCACCCCGGGGATCTCCGCCTTCAGTGCCACCATGTCATCCAGTGTGATTTCGTAGCTGAAGGGTGGGGCCTTATCCGGGGTGCCGAGCAATTCAGCCCACACCAGGTTCGAGCCCACTGCTTCAATCTGCGAGATGACAAATTTCCGGCTGGTGAGCGCCACGGTGACCACCAGCACGATGGAAGCGCTTCCGATGATTACGCCAAGCGAAGTCAGCGTCGCCCGCACTTTGTTTGCGCGCAGGGCGTCGACTGCCAAGGTAATGGTTTCCCACATCTGCATAAGATCGTTTAGGCCCTCACTTTGCGGCCCGCAGCCGGATCCCGTGACTCCAGCCAGGCCCACCTGGATCGCCGCGCCTCACGACTTCCCCAGTTGTTTCAGGGCATCCTGGGCCCTCTTGTATTTTGCGTTGAGCTTCAAGGCCGCGCCATACTCTGCGCGGGCCGCCGCCAGGTTCTTCTGCTTCTCATAGAGCTGGCCCAGCCAATAATGAGCGGCCCACGGGCCCGGATACGACGGGTGCCTGGGTATCGCGTTTATGTAGTTTAGAAGAATTTTTTCGGCATCCGGCAACTTTTCTCCCTGCAGGATCCAACCCATGGCCCGGAAAAACCGCCCACGGGGATCTGCCGGCGCCGCTGCTTCAGCGGCATCGGCGGCCGCCAGCACGCGTTCGGCTGAGCCGCGATTTGCAAAATACCCTGCAATCTCTTCGATGTTCTCCAGCGACTTCGGGTGGCTTTCGAGCGCCTTTATAAACTCAGCGTCCGCTGCCGCGAAATCTTTTTTCAGGCGCCGGCAATTTCCGGCCGCATAATGCCCCTGAGAAGTGTCGAGCAGGAGCAGCTTCTGAATCTGAGGCTGAGCCTTTTCCTCTCCTCCCCCGACAAAGGGGGGAGCGGTACAATCGTATTCAACGAGGTGTTGCGCCGCATCGAAATTGCGTTCGTCGAGCTGCACCGCGATTTCAAATTCCCTGCGCGTTTTCCGCGCGAGCGTGTAGGCGGTGAACAGCGAAGAGTGATCGGCCTTCCCGCCATAGGCTTGCCCCAGCCAATTGTGGTATTCGGAATTTTTCGGATCGATGGCCACGGCCCGTTCGCCGCTCTTCTCAGCTGCATTGAACTGCTCGACACCTATGTGGGCCTTTGTCAGGAGAAGCTGGATCTCCCCGTTGTTGGGCTCTCTTGCCGCGGCTGCGTCCAGAATGGCGATGGCCTCGGCGTAATCCGTGCGCTCGTAAGCCCTTCGAGCCGCATCCAAGGTGACTTCCTGCGCCCCGCAGGCGATCGCTTGCACTGCCAGAAGAAGTAGCAGCGCGACCCGAAGCGCCCTACAGACTCGCATCCTTCGTTTCCTTCAGATTCGACGACGCCGTGTTCACAACTCTAACTCTCATGCCGTCGTGCAATTCCACATCGCCGGGTAGCGCGACCACTTCGCCTTCCCGCAGCCCGCTGACGACCTCATAACTTGTGGCATCGGCGATGCCCACCTGGATGAGCCGTCTTTCAAGCCGGGATTGCCCCACGCCATCCTGCACCACAAAAACGTAGCGCTGTGAATTCTCCGTCTCCACCGCACCGCGCGTCACACTCAATACATTCCAGCGTTCCTTCAAATTGATGCGCACGTTCACATTGGTGTTGGGCAGAAGTTCCAGTTTATCGTTGCGCACGGAGCACAACAGTTCACCGACGTTTCGCAACCCGCGGGCCACCACTTGCTTGGGGATGATTTCCGTTTTTCCTTCCCAGACACGGTTGGGCAGCGCGTCCCAGGTAATCTTTACGGGTTCGTCGGGCTCCAGCGCGCCCATTTCCGGCTCGTCGATGAAAGCGCGGACGCGCACCTTATGGAGATCGGCCATTTCCGCCAGCAGGTCGCCCACCCTCACAAAATCTCCTTCATGGACCGGCATCGCGTAGAGCGTTCCATCAATCGAGGCGCGGATGCGCCCTTGCTGCACCTTATCTTCCAGCGCCGCGACTTCGCTCTGGGCCTGCTGCACCGCCAGGGATGACCGGGATTCGTCGAGATTCGCCTGCCGGTCAAATTCCTTCTTGGCTGCCGCCAACTTGTTCACTTCGGCGTGCATTTTTTCCAGGGCCAGGTCATTGGCGGTAAGTTCGTCCTGCGTCGCCGCTCCCTCTGCCAACAAGCGGGTCAAGGAATCGTGGTTTCGCTGCAAACGGTCACGCTCGGCCTTGGCTTTCGCCAAGTCCCCGTTGATTCGCGCAGCTTCATCCTTGCGCCCGCCGGCTATGGCCACGCGCAGGTCGTCCTGCGCGCGTAAGAGTCTCGCTTTTGCAGCCGCCAGTTGCGAGGCCGCATCCTTCACGTTCAACTCGAGCAGGAGCTGGCCTTTCTTGATGCTCTGGCCCTCTGATATGTGGAGCTTGGTCACGAAGGTGTCCAATTGCGCCCGCACGGCAACCGGTGCGATGGGTTCCACCTTGCCATTGCTGCTGATGGACGCAACAATGTTGCGCCGCACCGGCGTCGTCGCCGATATCTTTGCCACCGGCTGGCGCCCGCTAATCCGCACCAGCAGAAAGGCCACGATTCCCGCCAGCAGCAGGAACACCAGAATCCGGTTTCGCAGCTTCCTATCCATAAGTACTTGAAATCAATTCTTAACCCGCCATACGCGTTCTGCCAAGCCACACCCGCGAGCACTCCTCGCGGGGTTCAATCCATTCTTTTGCGGGGCTTTCTGGCCGATTGCCGGGGCGGTCTATCCCTGGGGTAGAGTCTATCAGGACGGTTGGCCATTTCCACACACACTTGCGTTCCTGCCGCGTCCTTTGCAATGAGGTGCCCTGGGCCGGTTTCGGGAGGTCGCAACTCTTTGTCCGCTCCCGCCATGCTAGAATCTAGCCATGAACAACAGCGAAGCTCCGATCGCTCCGGTGGCCGACAAATCGGGCACTCCTGTCCCGCCCAAGGTACTCCACCGGGTCTGCATTCAGTGCAACAACGTCTTCCGCGTGCCTCCAGATAAATTTGATGCGAAACAGTGCCCTAGCTGCCACAAAGGGTAGCCATAACTCCCCGGAACCCATCGCTTTACAAATTGCCTCGGCGGTCCTCCCGGTCCTTGGTAATCTTTTTTTGCCGCGCTGCGTACTATCCTGTGAACGCGGTCTGCCCTGCACACGAAGGAATTCTGTGAGGTTATTTCCATGATTGAAACCCGTGGTCTGGTTAAGACTTTTAAGGACAAAAAACGCGGCGAAATTCGCGCCGTTGACAACGTCAGCTTCGTCTGCAAGCCGGGCGAGATCTACGGATTGCTGGGGGCGAACGGCGCCGGCAAAACCACCACTCTGCGAATGCTGGCCACCATCCTGGAGCCCACGGACGGCACGGCTATTGTCTGCGGCCACGACGTCATTGAAGCCCCTGAAAAGGTGCGCGCCAATGTCGGCTTCCTCTCCACCGCCACCGCTCTCTACCCGCGCCTTACCTCTCAGGAGATGGTCGAGTACTTTGGGCGGCTAAATGGACTTGATGAAGCCACGCTGAAGAAGCGGGTCGACGAGATCTTCACGAGGCTGGACATGAACTCGTTTCGCGATCGCCGCTGCGACAAGCTTTCCACCGGCATGAAGCAGAAGACCTCCATCGCCCGCACCCTCATTCACGACCCCCAGGTCATGATCTTTGACGAGCCCACGTTGGGCCTGGACATCATGACGGCGCGCACCATCATTGAGTTCATCCGCGAGTGCCGCCAGCGGGGCAAAACGGTCATTTTCTCTACCCACGTGATGAGCGAAGTGGATAAGCTCTGCAACATTATCGGCATCATTCAGTCCGGCAAGCTGCTCGCGGAGGGCTCGCTGGCGGAATTGCGTTCCCGCTACGGCGAGAACGACCTGGAAGAAATCTTCGTAAAGGTCGTCGCTCCCCTCTATGCCGGGCAGGAGGCCACCTGACATGAGTTTCCGCAACGTCGGCATCGTCTATCGCAAGGAACTCCGCGAGGCACTGCGCGACCGCCGCACCCTCATTTCCTCGCTCCTCGTGCCGCTTCTCCTGTTCCCCCTTCTCACTGCCGGCATCGGTGCCGCGATTTCCGCCCTCGTCGGCGAAGCCAAGAAGGAGGTTCCCGCCGTCATGATTCTCGGTGGAGAAGATTCCCCCGGAATTCTGGCGGAATTGCACGGCTCGGACAAAATCAAAGTCCTGCCCGCCAAACCGGACTGGAAGGATGAAGTCATTAACAAGGAAATTCGCGCCGCCATCGAAATTCCTCCGGGCTTCCAGGACGATGTGGCGCACGAAAAATTTGCCACGCTTCTCATCCACAACTACGAAGGAGACATGAAGTCCGCTCTGGCCACGGACAACGTGCAGAAAAGCCTTGAAAAATACCGTGACCGCATCGTTCACGACAATCTCGCCGCCAAGAACCTGCCCGAAACGGCTTTCAAACCATTTGAAATCAAGGAGCATAACGTCGCCCCGCCGGAAAAAGTCGGCGGTGCGGCTTTCGGGGGCGTCATTGGGTACATGGTCATCCTGCTCTGCCTCACGGGGAGCATGTATCCCGCCATGGATCTCACCGCCGGTGAAAAAGAGCGCGGCACAATGGAAACCATACTCTCCAGCCCCATAGCCCGTGTGGACCTGGTCTTCGGCAAGTTCTTCCTCGTCCTCACCACCGCTCTCGTCACCGCCGCACTCTCTGTCACTTCCATGGGCGTCTCCTTCGCGGTCCTCGGGCACCTGCACGCTTTTGACACAGCTGGGGCCGATGCCTCCGCCCAGCTCCAACTGCACATCGGCATTTATACGGTGCTCTCCATTTTCATCATGGTCCTGCCGGTGGCCGTCCTTTTCGCCGCCGGCGTCATGACCGTGTCCCTCTTTGCCAAGAGCTACAAGGAAGCCCAGAGCTACGTCAGCCCGCTGATGTTCATCGTCATCATTCCTGCGGTCGCCGCCATGCTTCCGATTGACCTGACCGCCAAACTTGCCTTGGTGCCGATTCTGAATGCGAGCCTGCTGTGCAAAGAACTCGTCACCGGCACGTATCACTGGAATTTTATCGCCATCATCTTTTTTTCAACGTGCGTGTATGCCGCCGCGGCGCTCTTCCTCGCGGTCAAAATGTTTCAGCGCGAAGATGTGCTGTTCCGATCCTGATTTAGATCTTGCGGAGATGGGGTGTAGCCCTTTCGACGCTCAGGGCAAAAATGCTGGAGCCCACGTCCGCAATCAGCAGCGCCGGGTTGCCCACGAGGAAGTGAGGTTTCGGCAGACGCGAACTTTCACCCCCGGTATTGCGTTTACTTTACTATGCGAATGCGCCGGCGATTGCTTCGTATCCTTTTAATCTTGCTCCTCTTCCCGCCTGCGTTTGCGGCAGTGGCCGGCTGGCTGGCGGCACCGGCGTTTCTGCACCCGATTCGCCGCCCGCTCACGCCCGATCTTGTGGTGCAAGCAGACGTTTCGTTTGCGGAGATCAGCGCCCATCGCGAAGACTTCGACGTGCAGGCACCCGACGGGGTGCTCTTGCGCGGCTGGAAAGTGCGCCCCGCAAGTCCCAATGGCGCCTGGGTCCTGGTGTTTCACGGCGTTGCGGATAACCGCATGGGCATTCTGGAACAGGCGCTGATTCTTCTCCGCGCGGGTTATGGCGTCACGATGGTGGATGCGCGCGCGCACGGCGAAAGCGAAGGCCCCGTGGCGACTTACGGCTGGCTGGAGCGTAACGATAGTCGCGCTGTCGTGGACGCGCTTGTCGCAGCGGAACATCCGGCGCACATCTTCGCGTTGGGAGAGTCCATGGGCGCCGGCATCGCACTGCAGGCAGCGGGGGCCGATGCGCGCATTGAAGCGGTGGTGGCGGAAGCGCCCTTCGCCAGTTTGCGCGAAGCTTCTTACGACTATGCCGGACTTCAGAAATATCCGCTGCTGGGCAAAACGATTTTTGCGCCCGCCGCGTGGATGATGCTGCGACATGGGCAATCGCTGGCAGGCTTCCCGGCCGCGAAGGTCTCTCCGGAACAGGCGGTAGCCGCGCGCGCTTTTCCCGTTCTTCTGATTTGTGATAGCGGGGACACGACACTGCCCTGCCGCCATGCCGAGAGGATCTACGAGGCGGCGCGCGGGCCGAAATCGCTTTGGGTGGTCCCCCGTGCGTTTCACACCGCGGCCATGGCGTACCAGCCGCAGGAATTTCGCCGCCGCGTGCTGCGCTTCTTCGCGGACCCAGCGACGCCGCCGTGATTCGCGCCAACCCTTAGTTCGGGGGCTGGACCAGTTCGCGCGTCATGGCTTCGGACTGTGCTTCCCATTCGTCGCTCAGCCGCCGCACGGTTTCCCGCATGCGCACGGCGAGCGCGGCGATGGTTTCCAGACGGTGCTCCGTCTGCGGTGGCAGCGAGACATTTTTGCGCCGGAGTTCCACCAGCAAGAGCTCGGCATTCCCGAGTATCCCAGTCAGTGGGTTGTTCAAGTCGTGGCGCAGAATCTCCCCGAAATCTCTGACCTCCGAATCTCCAGGATGAGCTTCCGTTTCCATGGGTCGCGCCATCCTCGCGCTTCGCCAGGCGCCGTGCCTGCGCAGACGGCGCTCCACCAGCCCAAGGGCCAACGGCAGGCTACCCGCGGCACGCGTCACAAAATCCACCGTGCCGCCTGCCAAAAGTGTCTGCAGGCCCGCCCGCTGCTCCGCGCTTCCCACGACTACCGTCGGCGCGTAACCCGCGAACAGAGTGACCACCGCGTTCAGCGCCGGTGTTTTTTCGCGCTGCACCCGGCGTCCAGCTCGGCGGTTCGTTCCTCAACCAGAATCACCGCCGGGATGCGTGCTTCCAGCAGCTTGCGTGCCGACCGCCATCCATTCACGCACTCCAGGCGGGCCGGATTATGGCGCTGTCCCCATTCGCCCCTCACTTCTTCGCGGAATTCCTGCCCGCCGCACACCAATACAAACTCTTCCAGCTGGCCATGCTCTTGTTCCCACATCGCGTTACCCATCTCTCTAGGCTTCCTTGGCCTTGGCGCTTGACTTGACGGCAGCCTTCTCCTTTTTCTTTCCCAACATTCCATGCACCGCGCCGCTCAACTCTTCCATGCGGAATGGTTTAGCCACGTGTGTCAGGTGATGGCGTTCCAGGAATTCCTGTGTGCGCGACGCCACCAGATCGCCGGTGACAAACAACACATGCTCGTGAAGCGGATTCTGACGCTGGAGCAGTGCCTGATAGAACCTTTGCCCATCCATTCCGGGCATTCTCATGTCGCAGATGGCCAAGTCATAGGATTCTGTCTCGGCCTGCTCGACCGCCTGCCTGCCGTCCAGCAGCACATCCACCCTCATGCCTTCTTCGCGCAGAACATCCGCAATCAGGCTCGCCACCGTCGGCTCGTCCTCCAATACCAAGACCCGGGGAACCTCTCCTGCCGGAAGCGCTTCGAGTATGAGGTTGTCTGCCGGTGGCGGGGATTCTCCAGCAAGCAGTGCGGCACTCTTCCCGTCGTCGTTCGTTCCGACTGCGGGAGCAACCGGCAGTTCCACCACGAAACGCGCGCCCCCATGCGGCGGACTCAGCAGCGTGACTGTGCCTCCGTGCTGGCGCACAAAGCCCCGCACAATCGCCAGCCCTAGGCCGGTACCCACACCTGGCGGCTTGGTCGTAAAAAAAGGATCGAATATGCGCGCCTGGATCACTCCGGAAATTCCCGGGCCATCGTCCCAGACTTCCAGGGTGACCCGGCTGCCGCCGAATGCGGTCCGCACGCCGATGGTGCCGCCCGTTCCGCTGTATTCGATGGCTTGCTGGGCATTCTGGAGCAGATTCATCAAGACCTGCTGCAGTTGGCTGTAGTCCCCTTCAATGGGTGGCAGCCCCTCCTGCTTTTCGACGACCAGGCGCAGGTGGCTTCCGAAAAGCGCCAGCCTTTGAAGTTCCATGGTGCGATCCACCAAATCATTCAAGGAAACACGCCGCCGCTCTGGCATCGATTCCCGCGATAGTACGAGCAACTGCCGCAGTAAGGCAGTGGCACGCTCGGACTCCTCCAGGATGTTCTGCGATAGCGTGGCCCGCATCCCATCGGCTTCCTCTGACACCAGGCGCTGCGCGTTTACCAGTATGGTTGTCAGAGGGTTGCTCAATTCGTGAACGATCGCGGTGACATGCTGGCCGATGGCCGCCAACTTCTCCGTCTGCATCATGCGGGACTGGAACATGCGCTGTGCGCTCACCTCCCGGTACACTTCCACGCGCCCCACTCGTCGTCCATTTTCCCCGACAATCGCGCGTGTGGACCGCTCAATCACCTGAGGAACAGGCCCTTCCATGGCCAGTTCTTCGCGCATCCTCTCACCGGCGCCTTTCGCAAAAGCTTGCCACCGCGCGGCGAACTTTTCCGGCTCTCTGGCGCTGCTCGCCGTACGGCGTATCAGGTCCTCGAGACACTGCACGGCAGCGCCGTCGGCCGCGCTCAGACCCAGGATCTGAAGAAAACGCTCGTTTTTTGCCCGAATGCGATCGTCCTCCTCGAAGACCACAACCCCTTCATCCAGCCACTCCAGTACCTGCTGGAGTTCCGACTCCACTTCCTGGACCTCCCGCGCGTGCGGCAAAACGTCCGTCCTCTCCAGGAGAAAGGAGCAATACTTCCGATCGGAGATTGCCGTACAGCGCAATCGCAACGCGGTTCCGTTTTTCAAGTGCGCCACAAAAGTGTCTTCTTGTCCCGGGGCTCCTTCGACGAAAACTGACTTCACCCAACGATGAACTTCCTCCCACTCTCGTGGCCGGAACACCTCCGCGAAGCGCAAGGTCTCATGGGCATCTTCCCGCGCCTCTGGCGATTCTCCAGCGAGTTGCCTGGCCCTGCGGCTCATCCCGATGACGAATCCCTGGTGGTCCACGATCACCACGGGCTCTTCATTCGATTCCAGAAGGACGCTTTGTTGCGACGTTTCGTTTCGTTCACGCGCGATGCGGTTTCGACGCTCCAGTACTTGAGCCGCCAGAAGGGCGCGCAGTTCCAGGCGCTCCAGGATGCCGAGGGAACTCCTTCGCCTGGGAAGTCCGGCCACCAGCACCGCGTTGACCCCGCCGTCGAATTCCATGGGTATGGCGACAACCCTTGAAATGTGTCGAGCCAAGGGAAGACGTTCGGCCTCCGCTCCACAAACACGCCGTGTTTCCACCGCCTGCTGCCACAGGGTTTCCAGTGACCCTTGATTCAGACTGTGCGCCCACTCGGCATCTCCGCTCTGTGCGCAGAGCACCAGGCGATTCACTTCCCCAGCGGTTGCTGGGGTGTTCACCGGCAAAGCGCTCGTTCGCTCGCCAATCAAGGCAAACACGGCGCCAACCCCGCCCTTCCCCGCACTCCCGACGCAGCTTTCCGCCAATTCGCGCATTAAATCTTTCGTGCCTTCCGGTTCCTGCAGCAGATCCTGTACGCGCCGCCAGAGGATCAGATCCTCATGGCGCTCGCACGCCAACCGGCGATCCTCCTCCATTTCCAGCAGGAGGCCGATCTCTCCGGCGAGGCGCTCCACCTTTGCGCGGGGTAGGAGCGTCTGTTTTTCGCGAGTCCCGGCAAGGATCAGACCGCTGAGGAGGCGGCGCGCGACAATGGGCACCCAGACGGCGCGTTGGAGTTCCACTAGCGGCCCAAGCATAGGCGCACGCGTTGTGCTCTCAAGTTCCTGTTCGACGCTGCTTGTGCCGTCTAGCACTTCACGGGGCAGAGGTGCTTCCGTTGAGATCTTTCGCCATTCCGGTGGCAAGCTCCCAGCGTTGCGTTCCCAAACTGCGCCACCGAAGATAACCGCGCCCACGTCTCCGTGCTCTGCTGCCGGTTCGAGCCAAATCCCGGCGCGCTCAATGGCTGGTTCCATCGCCAATTCATCGATGGCGATGCGGATCCATTCTTCACGGGCAGCCCCAGCCCTGGCCGCACGCACCACGCCGCCAGCGATCACTTCCTGCGGCGTCTTTTTTGCGCGCTTTTGTGAGAACATACCGGGCCCTCGTGGCTACTCAGGGCTCAGCTATGCATTGGCTGGACCAAACTTGTGGGGCGCGAAATTATTGAAAAAAAAGGGGCATTGGACGGCGGGCGGTTGCCAACTCGAGACTTGCGTGAGTCCATTCCCGAAGTGAACCGGATTGCGCCGGCGCGCCCGGCTAAGCGTCCGTGCGCTCGATTTGGTACTGCTTCAGCTTCCGGTACAGGGTGGTCTTGCCAATTCCCAGCATGCGCGCTGCCGCTTGTTTGTCGCCGCCCGTCTGCCGCAAAGTGCTTAGAATCGCGCGGCGCTCCAATTCGTCCAGCGGCAGGAGTTCCTCTTTTTCCGGCGCGCGTTCCGTGGTGGGATATTGCAGATTGCTCGGCAGGTCATGGACACTCACCAAGGGGCCGGAACTCAGGGCCACCGCGCGTTCGATGGTGTTCTCCAACTCGCGAACATTTCCCGGCCAGTCGTAGGCCATCAATCGCCGCATGGCGTCTTCTGTCAGCTCACGGTGGGCGTCGTCGGGGTCGGCGAATTTCTCCAGAAACGTGGTCACCAGCAACGGAATGTCGCCTTTCCTGTCTCGCAGTGGCGGAAGCTTGATCTGCACGACATTCAGCCGGAAATAAAGATCCTGACGGAAGTTCCCGTTCTTGATGGCCAATTCCAAATCACGGTTCGTGGCGGCGACGATGCGGACATCAATCGTTCTTCGCTCCGTCGAGCCCACGGGCTTGATCTCTCTCTGTTGCAGGGCGCGCAGGAGTTTCGCCTGCATCTCCAGCGACATCTCTCCAATCTCATCCAGGAACAAGGTGCCGCCATTGGCCGATTCCATCAGGCCTTGCCTGGCCTGCATGGCTCCCGTGAATGCTCCCTTGGTATATCCGAACAACTCGGATTCCACCAGGGTTGGTACAAGCGCGGAGCACTCCACGGGCACAAAGGGCCGGTCTTTGCGAGGTCCCAGAAAATGAACGCTTCGCGCGACTAGTTCTTTTCCGGTTCCGCTTTCGCCGAGAATCAGCACGGGATGCGTACGCTGGCTGACTTTCTCGATCAGCTTGTAGACCCGCTCCATGCGCGGGGACATGCCAATGAGTCCGCCAAACCCCGGCCGCGTGCGTACCTGCTCCCGCAGCAAGCGGTTTTCCCGCTTCAGTTCCACGGAATGGGCCACCTGCTCCAGCCTCGCGCGCAACTCCTCCACGCGAAAAGGCTTGGTGACATAGTCGGCCGCGCCCATGCGTGTGGCCTCGACGGCGGAATCAATCGTGCCGTACTGCGTGAGCATCACCACAGCCATGTCCGGGTAGACTTGCGTCACCCTTCGTAAGAGTTCCAGGCCGCTCGTTCCCGGCAATCGCAGGTCCGTCAGCAGGATATCCACTGAGGACATTTCCATCACTTCGAGCGCCTCTTCGGCGGTGCTGACGTCCGTCACCTTCATGCCGCAATCCTCCGCGACGCTACGGCAGACTTCACGGATATGATCGTCATCGTCAACCAGCAGCAGATGCATCGGTGGCGCGGCACGTTCTTTGCGCGCTATGCCCTCGAAGGGCACCTTCTCAACCCCTCCTCCATAGGCTGAATTCTCTGACCGGAAACCTCGCAGGTTCGCCATAGTCGCTTCACCTCACTTGCGATCTTCGACAGGTCTCCACGGGGTAGTTATTGAACGGGGAAGGGCGTGCATTCCATTCCGGGAAGGGTTTCGCACACCCTTCTTTTATGACAGAATTGTAGTATTGTCAATGTGTTAATTACCAAAACAGGACTATTGGCAGTAGCGTACTAAAATGGAACAGTTGGCGTTTGATTTTGGTGTTTTGGGCTGAGCTTTCTCCGTTCTGCCCGCTTGGTGTTCGCTGGCGCCCACTACTTCCCCGACCCTGGTTCCAG
>Ga0116217_10004722_pt1 | contig 12103 bp, 22 predicted proteins | sample Sb_taG_6_FD_89697 | JGI IMG/M metagenome (GOLD analysis project Ga0116217, IMG submission 89697) | Peat soil microbial communities from Weissenstadt, Germany - Sb_50d_4_PS metaG | ecosystem: Environmental > Terrestrial > Soil > Wetlands > Peat | place: Germany: Weissenstadt | collected 2010-09-21 | reverse complement strand
TGCGCCGGCGTTCGAGGTACAGCACCAGGAGCACCACGGCGATGACTCCGAGAATCGGCGTGGTTGTGGCGAGAGATCCGACGGCTTGCGAGGGTTGTCCCGTCGCGGGGCCGGGGGGGTTGGCGCTTCGGACTTGGTTTCCCTCTTGCGTCAGATCCCCGGGCGTGTAAGTCTGCGCACCCGGAAAGACGAACGTGCTCGGCGCCACGTTACCGCCTCCCGCCGCCGCCCGCTCCTGCCGGCGTAGCAGCTGGAGTCGTCGCGGTGGCTTTCGTTGCTCCTGCGTTCGCCGCGGCCATCTGCGCCCAACGTGCCGCGAACGGCGAGTCGGTGACGGTCTCGGTGTAGACGTCGACGCTGTTGGACGCGGACGTCGAGACGATGTTGAGCTTGAGAGACGAGACGTTTTGCACATCGGTGGGGAGGATATCGCGCAGCGACCGCATGACTTCCTTCATGTCGATCACGCACGAGCCGGGGGGGAGCACCGTGTTGTAAATCTGATCCATCACGAAACGGCGTTCCGCCTCGGCGAGCACCTCGAAGACGTGGATCTTGTCGTTGATGACCAGGTCCACGTTCGTGTAAAGGGCGTCCGCCGGTGCGAAGGTCGCGTCTGTGTCCGAGCCGGTGTAGAAAATCAACACGATGCGCTCGTAGTCGACGTCGGTCGGAAGGACGATCTGCGTCGCGCCGTTCTTCAGAACCTGCGTCGTCTGCATCAAAAACTCGTGGTAGTAGCTGATGTTGTCGAGCCAAGTGCCGCCGTTGTCGGGGCTCGGGGCATTGAATGTTTCACGGTAAACGTCCCACGAACCCTGAATGGTCGCGGCGTTGACCGTGCTAAAAACGATCGCAGCGGTGCTGCAACCGAGCGAGAGCGTCATCACCAGCGCGTTGTCGCCGGTGTACCACGCGCCCTTTTCGTTGGCCGGGTCGCAGGTGAGTGGCAGCCGCAGATGGTTAACCCACGGCAGGGTGGATGAGACGGTGACGGGGTCCGAGGTCAAATCGGACTTGTATGGGTGGTTGCGAATGCGCATGTAGATGTCGGCGACGTACGCGTTTGCGGAGAACGGCTTGCGCTGCCCGTTGGTGGACAGCTGCACCAGGCCGAGAGGTCCGAAGGCCCCATAGCCGGCGATTACCGGCGAGCTCGCGGTGGTGGTGATCGTTTGCACGCTGATGATGTCGAGCGCCGTTAGGTAGTCGCTCTGAGGGAGCGGCAATTTGCTCGTGACGCCGGACGTGTAAGCGATGTTTCCGGCCTTTTGGCGGAAACGCTGGACTCGGGTTGCGGGAGGAACTGCGTACCGGCCCATCGTTTAGGCCGCCGCGCCGAGGCTTACCACCTGGCCGAGAACCGGAACGGAGCTGAGCTTCGTGCCGGCGAGCTTGCGAAGCAACAGGATGACGAGAATCGCCATCGCTCCGACCATGAGCAGGTTGTGCAGGTTTGCGCGAACCATGGTGGGTCAGCGCCCCCTGTGAAACAAGTGCATGGCGCCACCTGAACACACGCGACAACTTGTGTCAAACGCACTTCGTGGAGATTACGCGGGCGTCGGCTCGTACTCCGAAGGCGCGCGCGTTGTGCGTTTTTTCACGATTGAAATTGGGTCGTAGAAGTCCCAATCCGATCTACCTTTCTCGTGGTGGGCCCATTCGTACTTGCCCAGCTCGCCCAATGGTGCGGCGTCGACGCCGCGGCGGCGTCGTATGTCGGCCTGGTACTCGGGCAGCGTTTGCGCGAAAGCGATCATGTGCTCGCTCTGCGCCAATGCAACCGTGTCGACGTGGAGCGGCGCTTGCGACGCTACCCACGACGCGATGCCCTGGCCGGCGCCCTGCGTGAAAATGCGCCGCGCCTCCGGGTGCGCCATTTTGCTCGGCAGCACGTGCATCGCTTCGTCAAAAACCGCGAGGGTGTTTTTGCGCCAGAGGATCGACTGCAGCGCCTCGGTCCACTGCCAACCAATCGACCCCTCTTTGCGCCAGCCCTGCGCGTCGAGCAGCGAACGGTAGTCGACGCGAAAGATCACAAGCGCGTGTTGTCGAATGTCCGCCGGCGACATCGTCACAACGTAACCGTGCGTTTCCGCGAACTGGCGCCACTCGTGATCGAGGTGCTTTGAGTCGACGACAACCACCGAGGAGATCCCCGGCGCGCCGAGAAACGCCTGCATCAGACAGGTCTTACCGCTGCGCGTGTCGCCCAGAAACGTGACGCGCTGCGCATTTGTGCCACCGGTGACAATTTCCACGCTAGTTGCGGTGCCGGCGCGACGAGGGGATCGGGTTGCCGGTGCGAAAGTGCCTTTCCTTTTCCGCCTCCAGCACCGCGAAGGGATCCACCTGCACCGCAAACGCGCGGCAGACCAACCGAGTGTGTCTTATCCCCTCCGGCAAGATGTAGTTGATCTTTCCCCACTGGGGTTCTCTCACCTCGAGCGGCGCGATCTCTTCGCCGCGCGCGAGCGCATACTGTGCTTCCGTTACTCGCCGCGCGAGCTCGCGCACGTCGTCGTCAGTGGGTGCGACAGTGTTGTGATGGAACCCGGGCTGGTCAAAGAGCAGCTGCGCGATGGGGTGGCCCTTGTCCGGAGACGGTTCCGGCAGATAGATCCCGGAGTCGGTGGTGCGGTCTTCCTCGCTCACTGCAGCTTCCCGCCGCTGGCGATGAATGCTTTGGCGAGCTCGACCAGCATGTCGTAACCGTCCGCCGCGAATGCTGCGTTGATTGCACCAGGAGTGTCGACGTCGACGCCCATCAAAGGCGCGGCCGTTTTGAGCAGCGTAATCACCAGCTCGACCTTCTCGTTCGAGTCCGGGTTTTCCTGCAGCCGCGCGACGGTCTGAAACATCACTGCGGCCTTTGCTTGTTGCTCCGCGGTCACTTCCGGCTCGGTGGTTGCTTCGGCGCTCGTGGTCATGTGCTCTCCAAAATGTGCGGGGTGTCATCAACGGTCGGCGTAGGTTGAGCTTGCGCGGCGAGGAATGCGGCCATGTCGGGCCCGAACTTTTCTGAGTCTTCCGGTGGTGGAGAAGCTGCCGGTGCGCCCGGGCTCGCGGGCTTAGCTATCGGCGCGCCGGCGAGCGGTTTAACGGTCGTTTTGGCACTCGCGGCCGCGGCGTTGTTGACCTTGTCGCGATGCTTCAAAAACAACCCGAGCATTGAGCCGAAGGTGATCGCCAGGTCCATCCCCAGCCCGACGGGCCCGGGAGCTCCCGGCTCCGACACCTGGCCGAGCACTCGCGACATCGCGCGGCCGGCGTGGGCGATCTCTGAACCTTCCGCGCGCCATGCTTCGGCGAGGTCCATGCGGCTTTTCGCGCCGTAGTAAGCAACGCCGGGGAGGGAGTGAATCGCCGCGAAAAAGGCAGCTGCTTCCGCGGGGTCCCACGACGCGGGCGCCGCCATCGGGGCGCCTTGACTCGTCGGGAAAGGTGCGTCCGGTGTTGGAGTTGACGCCGGCGGCGTCTTTCCGTTGCTCGAGGGCGCCTCGAGGCGCGGCTGGTCCGTCGGGTGCAGGGTGATCGTTGCGTCGTCAGTCATGTAAACAACACAACGAGAATCACCGCGGCGACGGTGAGCGCGAGCAGGTTTCTCTTGACTTCTTGGTCTGCGGCAATTGCACCGGTGAAAGCGAGGGAGCCAATACCGTGACCGATGAGGTTGGCCGCAATTCCGGTTGCGTCGCCCAACGCGGCAACGATGGGTCCAACGATCGCAGATGCGGCGTTGGGCACTAAATTACCGATGTTGTTGTTCGGGTCGAACGGATTCAAGTTGGCCGGGTAGGAGACTCCGGGTGGGTAGAAAAACCCGAGCACGTCCTGCATCGTCGATATGCGCGTGTCAATGATGCCGCTGCCTTTGTAGTTCATCTCCGTGACGGTGAACGAAACGCCCCCGGGGCCCACGGCCGTCACCTTTGCCACGTGACCGTCGGCAGTCGAGTAACCATCGCCGCGGCCGTAGACGACAATTGTGTCAACCGCGGGCGAGGTGACAGTGTGGAGCCCGTCGGCCGCAGCTTTTCCCAACCACTCATAGGCGCTGCCGAGGTCGTCAGGTAGGTCCGGGTACAGGTTCTTCATGTACCAGGTGCACTGACCTGAAGCGTAGGAGTTGGGAGTGCTCACGGTGCCGGCTCCTGGTTCGCCGGCGCGCGGCTCAGCAGAAGCAATGCGACGACCACGCCGGCAGCGATGCCGATGGCCGAGTTGCGCAGATTCACGCCGACGTCATGCGCGGCGCCGGCGACGCCGTCGGCGAAACCCTGCGGGCCTTGCGTCAGCGCGTTTTTCCATGCTTGCACCGGGTCCAGGGTGAGGCCGGCTGTAGGATCGTTTGCAGCTGACACCGTTGCGGTCTGCAACGAGCTCGAGCTGGCCGATGATCCACCACCGAACATCGAAAGCGCCGAGTCGACGCGCGCCGCGTAGCCGGCGGGGTCAGCTGGTCGCTGCGCCATCGCTGCGATCTGGCCGAGGTCGAGGCCGGGATGCGCGCTCAACATCGCACCGATTTCCGAGAGTGCTTTGTTTGCGTTGGTGAGCGGATCCGTTTTCTGCGCGAGGGTCATCTCGGCGCCTTCGCCCTGGTCGTTGAGCTGGTACAAACCGATGCTGTGTCCGCTGTCACCGGAAGCGTTCGGATTAAAACCCGACTCGACATAAGCAACTGCGAGCGCGAGTGGCAACGGCACGCCGTTTGCAGCAGCGGCTTGTTGAATCGCGGTTGCGACCGCGGCGGAAGGCGCACTAGCCATACATCACCGAATCAAACCATCCGGAAGGTTTGAAAGAACCGTCGGCATCGTCGGTCGGAAGTGGTGCTGGCTGCACTTCTTGCGGCTTATCCGACGGTTCCGTTGCGGGTGTGGGTGCGGTTGTTTGCGGTGCGATTTTGATGACCGCGCGCTTGCGCGTCCGACCGTTCGGAGCCTCGACCGCCGGCGACGACGCTGTTGAAGGCTGAGTTGATGAGCGCCGCGCCGCCGCCTTTGGCCGATGCTCGGGAGACCGCGAGCGATCTGGTGAAGATAATGCCGCGCGTCGGAGACCATCCAACATTCGCGGGCCGGGGTTTGCTTCCCCGCAGTGAGAGCACCTCACGTAGTGGCCGGCGCGCACGTGTCGCGTCGACTTCTTGTGACAGAAGATGCACTCAAACCGGACACGCTGGCTTTTGGGTCCCTCGGTTTTTGTTGCGGTGCTCATCGTCATCAGGGTTAGCGACCTTCCAATGCGTTGTCAAACGCACGTCGCGGAGATCGAACCGCGCCTCTCTTGAGTTCCCGAACTGCGCACGGTGTGCGCAAAAGCAGCACCGGGAAATCCGCGCAAGCAGAGCAGAGCCCCGGCTCGACCCACCAACAACCGCCCGGACAGGCTCGGTCGTTGGTGCAGCCACCCACCCGACACCTCACTGCGGGCCCGCCGAGAAAACGACCAAAACAACCGGCGTGACGACGGCGGCGAGTAAAACCAGAAGCACCAACAACCTCACGGCAAATTGCCGCCGTCGAGTACTCGAAGCGAACTGTTTGGGAGCTGGAGTCCCACCGGGGCGTTGAGTTGAGCAATTTCTTCCCACAACCAACGCTCTTTGGTCCAACCATCGGCGAGCCCAATCCGGTCGTCGCGTTGCATGCGTTGGTAGGTTTCTCGGGTCAGAGGGTGAGTTGCCGGGTCGAAATCGTCGATCACGGCCGGCTCGCTTCGTGCGTCAGAATGGCGCGCGCGACAGATTGGGCAACGCCGAGCGGTAGCGTCACGAAACAAACCTTCCCCTCAAAATCGGTTCCCGTGATCTGCACGCGCCTCCGCTCATCGCCGACGCGCAAGCGTTCGTCTCCCGCGAAAACTGTTGCCAACGGCACGTCGTCCATCGATTCGAGAATCACCGTGCTCATTGCGGTTTCCCCGTTCGCGAGCTAGTTCCGCTTGACGGAACCCTTCGGCGGGGCGTGGGGCGCCCCACGAGATCGTGGTACGGGTCATCGGGACTGCTAGCGGCACGTGGGACCGCCGGCAACGCCGGCTCAGCGTTATCCACAGGGTTATCCACCGCCGCCGCAAGGCGGCTCCGATCTGGGCCGCGTGACTTTTCCACAGCGTGCACAGGCTCTACTACTGAACCAATAACACTTCGTGTACCAGTTAAGCCTACTGGCTTACGGTCACTTCCCAAACTATCCAAACGCTCCGCTCCGCCCGAAAAGAGGTCGAGCGCAACTTGACGGACGCTGGAAAGGCCCCGCGAAACTGCTCCAAATGCGCCATTTCCTTGGTCACTGGTCAAACGCTTCACGCGATCCGAATTCCGGACGATAATCCGCGCCGCTTCCTGCGCCCGAACCTTGCCGGCCTTCACCAGCTGCGCCGCCCAGCGCTTCGACACGCCGAGTCCAGCCGTCAGGAGCCGGTAGAGCGTGGCCATCCAGGTCAGGAACGGGGGGAGGGGAGCCTCGCCGGTGAGCAACCAGACGGTGTTTGGGAGATTCCTGGGGCCGTCGGCCGTCTTGCGGCAGATGTCCGGCCTCTCAACAGCGATGAGGTTGGCCTCCGCGAGCTGAAACATAACGTTTCGTGCATATGTTTTTGAGGTCCGCGAAGTCTCGGCCAGCTGACGCTCGGTTAGGTGCCAGGCCCCGCGGTGCGCCAGGAGCATGTAGCAATGCAGCGCGACATCGATGAACCGCGCCGAGGCCTCCGGGAAAGCCCGAACGAGCTCGACCTGCCAGAGCTCCGGATCGATGGTGACGGCCATCTCGCGCTCTGCCAGCGTGGCGCGCACTTCGTGGAGATCGAGCGGCGTCGTTTCCTTCTCAAGAAATGCCCACCATGCGGGCGGGCGGCACACCGCGTTGGGTGTAATTCCGAACTCGGCTTGTCCGGTGTTTGGTCCTGATAACCATGACTTTTCTGATAGGGTTGCAGGGTTCAAAGGGGTTCCTCCCGCGAACACGCGGCCGGGGTGGTTTGAGCTCCTCGGTCGCAACTTTTTAACGCACACTCGTTCGAGTGCGGCATGCTTCGCCCTGGTCAGGCGTTTGTGAAGGGATTGTCTTCGGTCAAATTCCTCCCAGCGCTTTGGCAAGTTCCCGGGTCGGTCTGCCTAGGACCGGCTCGGGAGCGCCCCGCCGCGTTTGAGTCGACGGAGTGGTGGGAACTATAGCGCGGTCACCGGAAGCTGTTGGCCGCTGAGATGAGGGCCCACGCGAGGCACGCAGAGCAGAGGGCCGCAACCGTCGCCGCGACCATCGTGGCGATCTGGAGATTTGACTGCCACAGCGGCGTCGACGTCGGCCGCCGCGGGGGAACGGGGACTGCCACCCACTGCTCCGCTTCGGCGTCCCAAACCCACCTGCCGTCATCGCTGAACTGGAGCACTCGCGCAGCTTAGCCGTCTGCGGCGCGCGCCAGGCGCACCACCGTGGGTTTGCTGGGCGGCCGCGGGTTGAGCCGGCGCGCCAGACTGTCGATGACGCGAAACTGCGCTTCCTGGCGCTCCCACTGCCCGCGGACGGTGAGGTCGACGAGCTCGAGCTGCCGGCTGTGCGCCGCGACCTGTTGAGAGAGCTTCTCAACTGCAGCGAGCAGCTGCTCGAGTGCCTCGTCATTGCCGGCGTTGGCGCCGGCGACAACCACAACCGGTTTGCCGAACATCTGAACCATGGTCGCGCTGATTGACGGCGTCGAGCGCTGCGCGACGAGTCTGTGACCACGTTCTCGGATGGATCGTCACCACGCACAGATCTGTGTTGGTGTATTTTTACTAACCGCGTCGCCCACATCACGCCTGCGTGTACACAACTGAGCCACCCATTTGAAGGCTGCCGGCGCTTCCGCCGGAATTGAACAGCCGTAATCCCAACCCCGTTGGCAGTGAGAACCCGCCCGGCGGCACCGGAACGCTGCCCGTAACGCCGTTGGCGCCAATGGCGGTACCGATTTCCAGGAGTTTTCGACCGAAGGGCGTCCCTCCAGCCGTGTCCGTGAAAACTCCCATGTAGAGTCCGGCGACGGGCGGCGTGCCGCTCGCAGCTATGGACAGGTCCCAGCCGTAGATCGTGATTTTCTGTCCCGCCACCGCTGTGATGACGGTTGTATTAACTCCGGGTGCCACCGCTGTGTAGACGTCCGCCACTAACAGGCCTGTTATGGGCAGTTGCGTCGTGTACACCGGCAGCACGCCTCCGGTTGGGAGGATCCCCGAAACGGCGGTCGGCCCCACCAAAATCGGCCGCGCACCGATTACGCCCTGCACTCCCACCGCAGTGATGGATTGGTTCGGAATGTCACCGCCGTAGACGCCGATTGCGCCGGAGTCGTTTGAAATCAGCGGCTCGATGTCAACGCGGAGTCGCGCGTACCAGCCGCTAGAGCCCTCGGTGTTCTGACCGTTAACGAAGACTGCACGGCTGTTGACACTTCCAGCGTCAAATAGGCGGCGCGACCCGTTCGCCGCGGAGCCGTCGTAACCGTCGAGGTCGAGGCCTCCGCCGGCGCCCCCGAGAGATTGCGCCGGGTCACGGTCGTAGGCAAAGACAATCTCGCCGCTGACGTCCGAAATCTCGAGGTAGCGCCAGGGCGCACTCGGTGACCATCGCGCAGTTTTGAACTGCGGGACGTTGTTGAACGAATGCTGCTGCAGCTGGTCGCTCACCGCGGGGTATTACCGGCGCTTTTTGAAACGGCCGCGACTGTCGCGTGGTGGCGTACGCCGCGTCCTCGTCTTGCGTGGGCGCCTCACTGTTTCGCGTTTGCGTCTTGCCATGGTTGTGTCACCTCCTTTTTCTAGACGTTGGTCGCGGGACCTTCAATATCGACGATGGGTGTATCGCTGATTTCAAGCAGCACGTTGATGGCCGCGGCGCCGAGGTTTTTGATCCAGAGCTTTTTCTGCATCACATCGCCTTTGCCGTTGCCGGCGCAGTTCATCGTCCGTGCTGTTTGCGCGGCGACCTTGCGCCAATAGTTGGTCGCGTCCGGAGTGCTTCCCAGCCCGACGACCAGGTCGTTGCCGGCGGCGCCCCGGTTCTCGATATGCACCCATGAAAACGGGGGCAGTTCCTGACTCTGCGCGTCAGGCCAAACGCCGCCGGCGGGGATGGCGATAACCGGGTCGTCGACAATTCTTCGCACAATTACCAGCCGTGAGCGTTGCCGCGCGCCGGCTCTTCCTCATCTTCCTCGTCGATCGGCGCCTCTTCGATGTCGTCGAGCTCAGGATGCAGCTGCTGCAAGCGCGAGCCCTCCGGACTGTCGATTGGAACCCACTGAGCCGCGCCACCGCGGTCGTCTTGGACCACGAAGTGCGGCTGCTTAAGCGGGTGTTTGTCGTCGACGTCGCGCGTCGCGCGCCGAACGTGAATCAACGTGTCGCCGTGGCCGACGGTGATTTGACGTGCCATGGTTGGTTTCCCTTTTGGTTGGTCGTTTAGGCTGGTGGTTTGGAGCCGGCTAGGCTGGTGGTTTGGAGCCGGCGATTTGCGCTTGGAGTTGCTGAATCTCGGCCTGGGTATCCTTCACGAGATTGGCTTGCTCCTGCTGCAGCTGCGTGATTTCGGCCTGCGTTGCCTGCTTCAATTGATCCAGCTCGGTTTGCAACTGTTGGAATTCCTGCGAGGACATTTCGGTTCCCTCCGGTGGGTAGCTAAAGGTCAAGCCAGGGTGGATAGAAACGGTTTGTGAGTCTTCAACGCCGGGAGTGGGGTCATCCATTTCGGAAATCGTGAAAGTTCCGTCAGCATTAACCGCGGTCACATACGCGACGTGGCCGACCGACTCGGCAACGTCGTGGGGACCGCCAATCTGTGCACCAGGCTGGTAACAGGCGACGGCGCCGAAACGCGGGACTGTGCCTTCTCCCCATCCGTGAGCGGACAACGCTTTCGTCCAATTCATTGCGTTGCCGAGATTTGCGAGCAGTTGGATGGCCGGAATCTGTTGCGCAACCCACCATGTGCATTGCCCCCACGGAAAAACGTTCATGCTGCAGGTGCTCCACCCGCCGGAGGCGCGGCTGGCGTGTCGGTACTGCGCGATCCGCCGTTACGCTGCAGCGCGTTCGCTAGCGTTGTCATCGGTCCGTCGGCCATTGTGGTGACGGTCATATTTGCGGACTTCGTGCCGAAGTACAGACCGACCACCGTCCCGATCCCCAGCTCCAGCCAGCCGGGAAGATCCAGAGCGTTGCCTCCGCGGGCCACCTCGATGATCGCAATTACCACGCCGCCGGCGACGAGCAGAATCGCAAGCAACGCCTGTGCCAGCTCGGTGATGACCGCGTTTGCTTTACTGTTCATCGCGGCACCAAAAGGACATCGCCGACGCGCAGCGCGTCGCTGTTTGAAATCCCGTTGAGTTGCGCGAGGTGCGGTGCAAGGGCCGCATCGCCCATCCAGGCTTGCGCGATGGTCGGCAGCGAGTCGCCGTGCTTCACGGTGACGGGCTGCACGCTGGGGCCCCCGCCGGCGCCCGCGGTGGGCGGCGTTGCCGGTTGTTTGGCGATGTCCGCGAGGCCCTCTGTCCCGAAAACGATGCCGCTCAATGTCGGGCCGTAGCTTTGCTCCGCGACAATTTGGTTTGCAAAAGCGTCGAGCCCGGGGCCGGCGCCGGGTGCACGCCCGAGGCCCACTTCAAATGCGTGTTCGGCCGCTGTGAGCGCCTGGTCGTGGGTGATGGGCCCGGTGGAGTTCGCGTACTGATCGAGAAACGTTTGATCCTGTTGGAGCAGGGATGGGGTCGGCGCGGGAGCCGGCGCCGGCGCCGGCGTCGGGGTCGGCGCGGTCACTGCTGGGGGGGGCGCCGTCTGCAAACCAGCGACGGTGTTCTGCAGGCTGTTCACGCTCGATTCGAGCGTCGAGAGCGCCGCGGAGTCGGCATTGTATGGAGCGAGGTCAACGGGCGACGTAAGCGCCGTCTGCGCGGGCGTGGTCGACGCGGCCGCGGGGGTACCCACTGCCACCACGTTCGCGCCGGAGCTGCGAGCTCGCAGTACCAATAGGGCCGCGATGATGGTCCCGACAACGGCCAGCATCGACACCGGCAGCTCGTGCCCGTCGACAATCAGTGCGTCCGCCCCCGAGGCCGACTTCCCGAATCCGATCAGGCTCACATCGGTATCCCCACGCCGGCGTGTGTAGGCGCCGGCACAGCTGCAGGACTCCCGGGCGCGGTCGGGGACGGGCCGTAGGGGAGGTGCTGCCCTTGAAAGAGCGGCACGATGTTGTTCTGCGCTGCTTCGAGCGCGGTGGGGGCCGTCTGCCACGTGGGCAACGGGTTGGCCGGGGCGGCCGGTTGGCTTACTGAAAACCCGCCATGGGCCGGGTCCCACGAAAAGCCGAAGTATTTTTTGCTGAGCTCCGAGCCGACGAGCAGCACGAAGAGGCCGGCGATGATGGCTGTCACAAACCGGTTGTCGGCGATGCTGCCCGAGGTGATATCGGACGGCGTCGGAATGGCGTTGTACGCGCTCTGCGCGGCCATGCCGGCGCTCTGAGCTCGTGTAGGTCGCAAACTGTCGATCGAACCGCCGGGATCCTTCCCGCCTCCCTGCGACAGCGGCGTCTTGCGCGGCTTTGAGGTGATCTTCACGGCCCTGCGCGCGCGACCGGCAAATACGGTGGACGCGAACTCTGGATCGACGCCGGCCTTTAGAGCATCGGCCGCGTCGTCGCCGAAAACCTCTCGAAACTTTTCGGGATCAGGAACAGCCATCGGTTCAGCCCGTCGCTGGTGCGGATTTCTTCGAGAGAACTCCATTCACCGCGATGACAACAATCACGACGATGAGCAGCGCAAGCGCTAATTTCATGCGGGACCTGCGAATCCGACCGAGAAATTCGGGCCCGCCGGCGACGTGCCGAGCGAGAACTTACCACCGGTGAGCAGCGTGAGAACCACCACCGCGCCGACGAGCGCGCCGAAGACCGCTATTGCTTCTTTCATTTGATCCCTCGCTTGATGCGCCGGCGTTCGAGGTACAGCACCAGGAGCACCACGGCGATGACTCCGAGAATCGGCGTGGTTGTGGCGAGAGATCCGACGGCTTGCGAGGGTTGTCCCGTCGCGGGGCCGGGGGGGTTGG
>Ga0116217_10004721_pt1 | contig 12103 bp, 7 predicted proteins | sample Sb_taG_6_FD_89697 | JGI IMG/M metagenome (GOLD analysis project Ga0116217, IMG submission 89697) | Peat soil microbial communities from Weissenstadt, Germany - Sb_50d_4_PS metaG | ecosystem: Environmental > Terrestrial > Soil > Wetlands > Peat | place: Germany: Weissenstadt | collected 2010-09-21 | reverse complement strand
GCGGCGGAGGATTCGGCGGCGGAGGATTCGGCGGAGGTGGATTTGGCGGTGGGGGTTTCGGCGGCGGAGGCTTTGGGGGTGGGGGAGGGAACTGGGCGGGAGGCCGCGCCAGGGTGAATCGGCTGCGCGGTAACATCATGGAGAGCTACACCAACTCGGTGTTTGATGCTCACCCCTACCCCTTGAACGTGGCAGAATCCCCCCAGATCCCTTCATACTCCGAGCAGTTCGTTGGATCGATCGGCGGTCCCCTTGTGATTCCGAAGATCTACAACGGCGGGAACAAGACGAGTTTCTTTGTGAACTATAACCTGACGCGGGGCAAGAGTCCGTTCGACAGCTTTGCCACCGTGCCCACTCTTCTTGAGCGAGCTGGTGATTTTTCGCAGGCCGTGGTCACCACGGGATCTGCGGCGGGAACTGTCCCAATCATTTACAATTCTTTGTCCTCGTGCCCCCAGGTGGCACGCGGCGCCCCGTTCCCAAATAACGCGATTCCAGCGGCCTGTCTGGAGAAAGCCGCTTTGGGCCTGTTGAGCTACATTCCTTTGCCCAACGTGCTGGGGGCTACGATTCAGAACTTCCATCTTCAGGAGTCCCTGCCCACGGCCAACGACCGGGTCATGGGCCGCATCGGCGAGCAACTGTCAGCGAAAGACAGCCTCAACGTCATGTACTTCTTCAACTCCGCACGGAGCAACTCGGTCTCCAACTTCCCCGACCTTACCTCGAGTACTTCCGTGCGCAGCCAAAACCTGAACCTGAGCGAGACCCACACCCTCGGCTCTCGGACCCTTAATATCCTGACCGCGAATTTCAACCGGCAAAGAACTTCCACGCTTAACAAATATGCCTATCAGGAAGACATCGCCGGCGACCTTGGAGTTCAGGGAATCTCCACCAGTCCTATCGACTGGGGCCTGCCCATGACGCAGTTCACCAACTTCACGGGCTTGAATGATGTCATCCCCGCCCTTACGCGCAATCAGACCTTGCGGGCTATGGACGTTTTTCTCCGCAACGTCGGAAAACACAACGTTCGGCTGGGGGGCGAGGTGCGCCGGGTCCAACAGAACCTCTTGACAGACCCCAACGCGCGCGGCACGTTCGCATTCAGCGGTTATACCACCAGCGAGTTCGGTACGAACGGTCTTCCGGTTGCCGACACGGGATTCGACTTTGCGGATTTTCTGCTGGGGCTTCCGCAAACCACTTCAGTTCGCTTCGGTGACGCCAGTAATTACTTCCGCTCCTGGGTGTACGACGGTTTCATTCAGGACGACTGGAGGGTTACCGCTCACCTGACGATCCTCTACGGCCTGCGCTACGAATTCTTCCAGCCCTTCACCGAGAAGTATGGCCGCCTTTCCGATTTGACCTTCGCTCCGGGCTTTGCCTCGCCGGGGGTCGTCACCGGCCAAAACCCTGGGAATCTGCCAACCTCATTACTGCGAAGTGACGATCACAACTTGGCCCCTCGCATCGGTCTGGCCTACCGTCCCTGGTCGAAACACTCCCTGGTGCTGCGTAGCGGTTACGGCATCTTCTACGCCGGCAGCATCTATTCCTCAATCTATACCAACATGGCCAGCCAGCCGCCTTTTGCCACCGCTTCCACCCTGGTCACGACTCCAAAACAACCGCTGACCCTGGAACACGGCTTTCCAGCATTGGGGCCTAACATATTGAGCAACTCGTACGCCCTGGATCCCAACTTCCGCACTCCTTATGCCCAAACCTGGAACTTTTCGCTCGAAGATGAAATCGTTCGCAACGTCATCCTTTCCGTCGGGTACATTGGCACAAAAGGGTCCAAGTTGGAGCTGCTCCTTGCCCCGGACACTCTGCCTCCTGGAGCGCCCATCACCACCGGTTCCCAGACCGCACTTAAGAATACCCTGGCATTCACCTACGAGACCGACGGTGCGGACTCCATTTATAACGGATTGACAGTGGGGCTGCGGCGCCAGTTCCACGGCGGATTCTCCATGAGCGGCAACTACGTTTTTTCGAAGTCGATCGACGACGCGGCGAGCGTGGGCGGCGCGGGCAACATCGTCGCCCAGAATTACCTCGACCTGAAGGCGGAGCGCGGCCTTTCCACTTTCGACGTGCGCAATAAGCTGCTCATCAACCACACCTACCAACTTCCCTTTGGAGAGCAGCGCCGCTGGCTCAATAAAGCGGGGACGGCGCGCCGATTCTTAGGCGATTGGCAGTTGAGCGGTGTGACCACGATTCAATCCGGCACTCCGTACACCGCCCAGATCCTGGGCAACCTCAGCAACCGGGCGGGCACGGCGGCCATCTCCAACTTGCGCGCGGATGCTACGGGTCTACCCGTCGTGCTCCCACGCGCGCAACGCACGGCGCTGGATTTCTTCGACACCGCCGCATTCTCACCGCCGGCCCCCGGGGATTACGGCGAGGCCGGACGCGACACGATTCCCGGTCCCGGCTTCGTGAATTTCAATATGTCGCTGGACAAGCAGGTCGTGTTCTCGCGCGAGCACGGCATTCAAGGTGATTTCCGCGTCACCGCGGACAATATCTTTAATACCCCCAAGTTCACGGAACTGGCCACCACCGTCAACGGCGAGGGCTTCGGCCGTGTGACCAGTGTGGGAGCGATGCGCAGCGTGATCTTTTCTCTGCGACTGAGGTTTTGAGGGCAGTTGACAGTCGAAAGTCGAAGGTCGAAAGTGCGCAGCTTCTCACTCGATGGGGGCAACGGGGAGTTGAGGATAGAGACAAAAGGCGCGATTCGGTTTTGCCATCTCGACTTTCGACTTTTGACTCTCGACTGAAGGAAACAATGATGCATCGAAGGCTACAACATCTGGGAGGCCGGCTCGCAATCACAGGGCTGGTGTTCGGGTTGTCCGTGGCTCCTTTGGCGCTCGAAGGGCAGAATACAGACGCCGGCGCGCCACAGGCCGGCACGACTCGCCAGGGCTTTGTTTTGCAAAGCCAAACTAATGTGGTGCTGGTGGATGTCCGGGTAACCGCTAAAGGGAAACCCGTGAACGATCTGACGGCGAAAGACCTCCGGGTTTTTGAAGACGGTGCGCCGCAGACCATCACCTCCTTCAGCCTCGAAAACATCGAAAAGCTGGCGCAGGCGAGCACGGCCAATGGCCCGCCGCCAACCATCAACCTTGACAAGCTTCCACCTCAAGTTTCCCCGGCGCAGGTTTTGCAGGATCACCGGCTGAACCTGCTGTTCTTCGACGTGTCCTCGATGCAGCCCGACGACCTCACGCGCGCCTTGAAGGCAGCTACCGCCTTCGTAAAGGAACGGCTAACGCCGGCAGACCTGGTGGCGGTCGTCACCTACACCTCGAGCCTGCGGGTGGTCCAGAACTTCACCAATGACCGGGATGCTCTTACCAAGTCACTGCACGGCATTTTGGTGGGAGAGGAATCGTCCAACCTGGCCTCCAACGGAAGCGTGGGCGCGGCCGGCGCCACCGACGCATCGGGCCAGGAAGTGGTGACGCAGGACACTTCCGACGCCTTCACCCCTGACGAGACGGAGTTCAATATCTTCAATACCGACGAAAAGCTTGCCGCCATCGAATCTCTGGCGCAGATGCTGCGCGCGGTTCCGGGGCGGAAGTTGGTCATCCACTTTTCCAGCGGCATTACGGGAACCGGAACTGAAAACCAGGCGCAGTTGATGGCCACGGTCGCGGCCGCCAACCAGTCGAACGTTTCGCTTTACACCATGGACACGCGCGGCTTGATGGCCTTGCCTCCCGGCGGCGACGCAACCGCTGCCAGTCCTTCCGGCTCGGCTGTCTATCGAGACGTGGCGGCCTCTTCCCAGATATCCTCCATGCATAGCAGCCGCGAGACGCTGGCTTCGCTGGCGCAAGATACAGGCGGCAGGACCTTCTACGACACTAACGACTTTGGCGAGGCTTTCCAGGAGATCCAGTCTGACAATTCCACTTACTATCTGCTGGGCTATACTCCGACCAACACTCGCTCCGACGGCCGCTTCCGGAAAATTCGCGTCGAGGCTACTCGTCCTGGGATGAAAGTCGAAGCCCGGCCGGGCTACTATGCTCCCAAGAACTTCCGCCAGTTTACTCGCGAAGACAAAGAAACGCAGCTTCAGCAAGCGATTAACCTTGATGAACCCTTTCTTGATTTGCCGTTCGTGGTGGACGCCTCGTACTTCCTTCACCCCGACAACACTTATTATGTTGTTCTGGCAGCCAAGATTCCCGGCTCCGCCGTGCAATTGCTGAAGAAATCGAATAGTCACGAAACGGAATTCGATTTCATCTGGAGGGCAACCGACGCGTCCGGAAAGCCGGCTGGAGTGCTGCGTGATACGCTGCCGGTAAAGGTGAGCGGGGAATCGTACGACCTGCTGCTGGCCGGAAATTTCCTCTATGAAGGAAGCTTGGTCTTGCCCCCGGGAAAGTATCAATTGAAGGTCCTGGTCAGGGAAAACCAGAGCGGCAAGATGGGGACTTTTGAGGAGTCGCTCGATTTGCCCCCTGTCTCCAAGGCCGGCCTCACCCTCAGTTCAGTGGTGCTCTCGAACGAAGTGAAAGGCAATGAGGCGAAGAAAGGCAAGTCCAGGGGCGCGAGCGACGATCCTCTGAAGCTGGAGGATAAGACCGTGCTGCCCAGCGTGACCAACGTTTTCCGAACCAATCAGCATCTCTTCGTGCTCCTTCAGTCCTATTCTGGAAAATCAAGCTCGAAAGCAAATGCAGCGGAAGGCGCAAGTCCCGCGGCAATTCCGCCTTCCGTGGCGCTGGCGTTTTTCCGCCAAGGAGCGAAGGTGGCGGATGCCGGTCCCTTTGCCGGAACAGTGGGGAAGTCATCCGACGGCAAAGCCAGCTATCTTGTGCAAATTCCACTCGAGAAGTTCCATCCAGGCCGCTACACCCTGCAGGTTAACGTGCTCGATCCGGCGCACGACTGCGTCGCATTTGCGAGAGTGCCCATGGCAGTTGTTGCGCCACCGCCACGCCCTGCTGCCGGCGGAACTGGCCGGTGACACGTCACAGGTGAACGAGCCGCCCTCTTGTTACAGGCCAGACGACTGCACTAGGAAAGTCTCTGCCGCCAGCCGAATTAAATCATGACAATTTAGTGTGATTTTCTCTTGACACGCTTCCTGCTTTTCCCGTAGCATGCTTAAGACAATTGAATATTTGATTCAGTAACCCTGAATCTCATCTAGAGTGGCCGAGGGACGGGCCCGATGACGCCACGACAACCGCTCCGATAATAGATCGGGGGACAGGTGCCAACTCCCGCCCGGATATGGGGAAGATGAGAGGGGCCGACAGATTTTCGATGAGCCTCTTCCCAGCCGGAAGAGGCTTTTGATTTTTTAGCCTCTTCGACAACCTCCGGTTATTTCCCCAACCCAAGTCGGGCCAGCTCAGATGAGCAGGTGAGCATAAGTCATTCCCGCGAAGGCGGGAATTCATTGGAGGAGTCGTGAGTTACGCTATTCATCTCAAGTGCCGGGAATGTTCCCGGACTTACCCTTTAGAACCACTAGCTGCTTGCGAGGAGTGTTGGGCGCCCTTGGAGGTCATCTACGATTACGGGAAGCTCTGGGCGGACCTGAGGCGAGAAGACATCCGCGAGCGTCCGGCAAACATGTGGCGGTACCGTGAGTTGCTGCCACTCGACGGCGAGCCGTGGGTGGGTCAACAGACGGGATTCACTCCGCTCGTCGCTGCCCCGCGCCTGGCGCGCGCCCTGGAAGTGCGCGAGCTTTACGTCAAGAACGACGCGGTCAACCACCCTACGCTCTCATTCAAGGATCGCGTCGTGGCGGTGGCGCTCAGCAAAGCGCGCGAGTTCGGGTTCGACACGGTGGGCTGCTCCTCGACCGGCAATCTCGCCAATGCCGTCGCGGCGCAGTCCGCGGCCGCCGGATTCAAGACCTTCATCTTCGTTCCCGCTGACCTCGAACCCGAGAAAGTCGTCGCCACTCGTATTTACGGCGCCAACCTGGTTAAGGTCCAGGGCAACTACGACCAGGTGAACCGCCTTTGTTCGGAAGTCGCGCGGAAGTACTCCTGGGGAATCGTCAATGTGAACTTGCGGTCTTACTACGCCGAAGGCTCGAAGACGGTGGGATTCGAAATTGCGGAGCAGCTCGGCTGGCGTCTGCCGCAGAACATCGTTGTGCCCATGGCCGGCGGCGCGCTCATCACCAAGATCTACAAAGCCTTTGCAGAGTTGAAAGAGCTGGGCTGGGTGGAGCCGGCGGGCACGAAGTTCTTTGGAGCGCAAGCGACGGGCTGTTCGCCGATCACGACGGCGGCGAAGCGCGGTACGCCCGAAATCGAACCGCAGAAGCCGCACACCATCGCGAAGTCTCTCGCCATCGGCAATCCTGCGGATGGTTATCTGGCGGTGAAGCGAATCCTGGAGTCAGGCGGCGCGGGCGAGGATGTCGACGATACGGAAATCGTCGAGGGCATTCGCTTGCTGGCCGAAACAGAAGGCATCTTCACCGAAACGGCGGGCGGCGTCACCGTTGCGGTGACTCGCAAGCTGCTTTCGCAGGGACGAATCAATCCGGACGAGTCCATCGTTATCACCATCACCGGCAACGGCCTGAAGACGATTGGCGCGGTGAAGGGTTGGCAAGAAGAGGAGGAAGCCATTCGCCCTAGGCTGGCGGAGTTCGAAGACCGATACCTGAGCACAGCGCTTGCCGTCGCGGTTTGAGGCCGGCCGCAGGAAGCTCGGGCCGCTTCCGGGATCTGATCTGAAGGCTCTTATCCCAATAGAGAACAAACTCAAGACCAAAGGAGAATCCGATATGTCCAATGACACACCCGCATACAGGCTTGGGACACAGGCGTTGCACTCCGGCCAGGTTCCTGACCCCACCACCACAGCTCGTGCGGTGCCGATCTATTCGACCACAAGCTATGTGTTTCACAGTTCGGAACACGCAGCCAACCTGTTCGCCCTGCGCGAGTTCGGCAACATCTACACCCGCCTGATGAACCCCACCACTGACGTACTCGAAAAGCGCCTCGCGGCACTCGACGGCGGCGCCGCAGGTCTGGCGTTTTCCAGCGGCCAGGCCGCAGAAACTGCGGCGATCCTGACGATCACCCATGCGGGGCAGAACTTCATTTCTGCAAACAGCCTTTACGGCGGGACGTGGACGCTTTTCACGCAGACCTTCTCGAAGCTCGGCGTGGAGGTGCGGTTCTTCGACCCCAAGCGGCCTGAGGAGATCAGCAAGCTGGTGGACAAGAACACCCGCGCGGTTTACCTTGAAACGCCGGGCAACCCGAAGAACGACGTGCCGGACTACCGCAAGATCACCGACATCGCTCACAGCCACGGTTTGCCGGCTATTATCGACAACACGGTGCTGACGCAGGCGTTGTTCCGACCCATCGAACACGGTTTCGATATCGTCGTGTACTCGACTACGAAATTCATCGGCGGGCACGGCGTGCACATCGGAGGTGCGGTCGTGGACAGCGGCAAGTTTCCCTGGGCGAAAGATCCGCAGAAGTGGCCGGAATTCACCGCCCCCGATCCCGCCTACCACGGTATGGTTTTCGAGGAAGCGCTGCGGCCCATCGGCAACATCGCATACATCATCTACATCCGCACTCACTGGCTGCGGGACACGGGCGCCGCGCAGAGTCCGTGGGGGGCGTTCCTGACGCTGCTGGGCTTGGAGACGCTGCACCTGCGGCTGGAGCGGCATTCCAAGAACGCGCTGGCCGTCGCGGAGTTTCTCGAGAAACATCCCGCCGTGGCTTGGGTGAATTACCCCGGCTTAGCTAGCCACCCTGACTACGCGAGCGCGAAGAAGTACTTGCCCGACGGGCAGGGCGCCATCGTGGGTTTCGGTATCAAAGGCGGCAAGGACGCCGGCGTCAAGCTGATCAACAGCGTCAAGCTGTTCAGCCACCTGGCGAACATCGGCGACGCGAAGTCGCTGATCATCCATCCGGCCACGACGACGCACTCGCAGCTCACACCCGAAGAGCAGGCCCAGACGGGCGTGACGCCTGAGTATGTGCGCTTGTCCGTGGGCATCGAAGACGTGCGGGACATCATCGCGGATCTCGATCAGGCTCTCCAGGTTTCGCAAAAGTAAGCCGGAACTGGAAGGCGTGCGGCCGTGCCGGCATGCTACGATAAGGAAGAACACAATATGGAAGAATCCGGGTCGGTCGGAATCGTCGAAACCAAGCAACTCACGTTTGCCGAGCCACCTCACGAGATGACGCTCGAGTGCGGGCGCACCCTCGGACCCATCACGCTTGCTTACGAAACCTATGGCGAACTGAACGAGGCCCGCGACAACGCCATTCTTGTGGTCCACGCGCTTTCCGGCGACGCGCACGCCGCCGGATACCATCATGTTCGCGACAAGCAACCGGGGTGGTGGGATATCATGATCGGCCCGGGGAAGGGATTCGACACCCGGAAGTACTTTCTCATTTGCTCCAACATCATCGGAGGGTGCAAGGGCTCGACCGGGCCAAGTTCCATCGACCCTTGCACAGGCCGGCCTTATGGGCTCTCCTTTCCCATGGTCACTGTTCGCGACTGGGTGGACACCCAGAAGGCGCTGATCGAGCATCTGGGGATCAAGCGCTTGCTGGGCGTGGTGGGCGGATCAACGGGAGGAATGCAAGTCCTGCAGTGGGTGGTCAGTTACCCTGACATGGTGCGCCTTGCCATTCCCATTGCCACCACCAGCAAGCTCTCAGCCCAGGCCATCGCCTTCAACGAGGTTGGGCGGCTAGCCATTCAGTCCGATCCGAACTGGCGGGAAGGCGACTACTACGGGAAAGCCGTCCCCCGCCGCGGACTTTCCATTGCCAGGATGATCGGCCACATCACCTACCTGTCCGACCGGTCGATGCACCAGAAGTTCGGCCGCAGGCTGCAGGACAAGTCGGACTACGGCTACGATTTCCGCACCGACTTCCAGGTGGAGAGCTATCTGCGCTACAAGGGAAACCATTTCGTTAACCGCTTTGATGCTAATTCATACCTTTATATTACTAAGGCGATGGACTACTTCGACCTGACCCAGGCTTACGGGAGTCTGGACAAGGCTTTTGCCGAGTGCAAGACCCGGTTTCTCGTCATCTCGTTCTCCTCCGACTGGCTGTTCCCGACCTACCAGTCGAAAGAAATTGTCAGCGCTCTACGGCGTGTCCACGCCGACGCGATATTTACCGAGATTCAGACCGACTACGGGCACGATGCCTTTTTGCTCGAGTCGCAACAACTGAGTTCGCTGATCACCAACTTTCTCGGCCACGGGTGGAAACAGTGATCGTGAACCCGATGGCCCAAGCAGTGAATGCTCTTAGCCCCAACGGGGCGCGCCAACACAGCCCAGGCCAACGGCCTGGGTAACAGTTCACAACGGCGCGATGTGAAAGCCCTGAAAGGGCGCAACAAGACCGCTGTGGCGGGCGGCCCTCCGAGGATGTTCTTCCGTGCTGTTTCGCCCTTTCAGGGCTCCTCGGCGAAGAGATCGTCGATTCTCCACCCAGGCCGGTGGCCTGGGCTGTGGTCGTTCGCCCCTTCGGGGCTCTTGATCGTTCGCGTCCGGTCGAGTAACAGTGTGAATCATGGGTACCGTAACCGAAGAAGTCCGTTTGCCGGAAGCCGGGAGCGTCGTCCGCCTCACTCCTGAGCACAAGGTGATTCTTACTCTCGTTGAACCCGGCTCCCGGGTCCTGGACCTGGGGTGCGGGGAGGGCGATCTTCTCCTGGCGCTCCAGGCGCTGAAGGGAGTCCGGGCGGAGGGCATCGAACTGTCGGACGCCTGCATCCAGGCCTGCGTGGCTCGCGGTTTGTTCAGTGTTCAGCATGGCGATCTCGATGAGGGATTGGCCAACTATCCGGACAAGTCGGTGGACTACGTGATCTCGACCAACACCATCCAGGTGCTTCATAAGCCGATGGTATTGACCCGGGAGATGGCCAGGGTAGGCAAGCGCTGTATCGTCAGCTTTCCCAACTTCGCGCACTGGCGGGCGCGTTTGCAGCTTGGCCTCAAGGGCCGCATGCCCAAAACTTTCAAGCTGCCTTACGAGTGGTACGAGACGCTCAACATTCATCTCACTACCGTCCACGACTTCCGGGAATTCTGCGGGAGGGCCGGACTAAAGGTCCTCCGCGAAATCCAGCTCCGAACCTCCGCCGGTGCCAATTACACCGAGGTGAACTTCCTCCCCAACCTGCGGGCCGACGCCGCCGTTTTCGTCCTGGAAGCCACGTAGGGGCGGCTCGCGAACCGTACTTTCCGGGAGGACTTGTCCGTCGCGGTCCTTTGTTTTCATAGACATTCTCGACAAGAACGTGACCGAGCCATACCGAACCGCGGCACGTCTGCGCCACCCGCGTTTCCACTCGTCACGACAAGGGTAGGGCAAGCCCTACCCCTACACCGTGCGGATTCAGAGAAAACCAACGAACGAACCGGGAATGTTGGTGCAAACAAAGGCTAGCCCACTCGAGAACCCCAATGCCTCGATAAGACAGGGGGGCCGCGGCCTTTGCTTTTTCGTTCACTCCGGACAAAATCTCGGTCAAGAAGCCCTCTCCCTGGGGAGAGGGTGAGCCACGACGGCGCTTTCGCGCGGCGGGCGGGCCGGGCGATGGGCTAGTTATGTTTCCCATGGACATTCTTTCCCTGATTCTTCTCACGACAGCCAGAATTCTGTCGCGCCTCTCCGTCCCGCCGCAATCGCGGCGCATTTAACAGACGTTTTTGTTCCGGGCGAGGGAAAAACCCCTCACCCGTCACGCTCCGGCTGATGACACCGCCGGAGCCTGACACCCTCTCCCCTCGGGAGAGGGCTCTTCATTCACATCGTCGTAGGGGCGGCCCTCGTGGCCGCCCTGTTCGTCGGCCTGGGCACCCACAAGGGGCGCCCCTACGTCCTCGGCTGGCGCAGACCTGCTTTCCAAGGTCTGCGGCTCTTGCGTTCGGGCCGCTGCTTTCCGCAGGCTCAGCAGCAGCTTGATCTTCCGGTCGATCGCGCGGTCCAGCGACTCTTCTCGCCGCAGCAGCATCCGCCACTCTTCGCCCGCCGGGGCCAGGCACGCGTCGCGCTCGATCGCCGCTCTCTCTTCGTTCAATTTCTCCTCGTACTCGAACTCCTGCTCGACGCTCGCCATCTCGTCCTCGAGCAGCAGGACTAGTTCGTTGTACCGCAGTTCATCCGCCGGTTCGGTTGCGGGGGCGGGGCTGGCCGGTTCGTCGGCCTCGGCGCCCCCCAGCGGCGCTTCGACATCAGCCTCTTCGTCGCCCGCGGCATCCGCTACGTGCGCGCCTGCGTCACCCAGCGGCAGAGGCAAGTTGCTCCCCGCGAAGAGCGACAGCAGAAAGCACAACCGCGCCCCTCGCCAGCCGCTTTTCTTCCGGTAAAAGCTCTGGAGCGCGGCGGCCTGCCAAGCCAGGAAGGAGCGGCCGTGCACCTGCAAGCGAATCAGTCCCAGAAAGGAGAGCAGCAGACGCAGGCGCGCGGCGGGGTCGGAGGGCTCCTCAAGCGTGACGTTGATGGCCTGGCCGACCTCGATCGTGCAGTCTTCGATTTCCTTCCGGCGGCGGTGCTGCTGCTCTTCCAGCGCCAGCAGGGCGCGGCGCATCAGGCCGGTCTGGGAGCGCTCCAGGCGGTCGCGCCGCCAGTAAAGACGGGCCAGGTCGTCGATCTGTTTTTCAATGAAGGCATCGCCGGGGCCGAAGGAATCGCGTAGCTCCTGCTTCAGGGCATCGAACCGGGCCGGGTCTTCGCCCAGGGCGCGCATCACTTCGTAGTGATTCTCGGGGTCGGAACGCTCGCCGTGCTGGAGGGCGTTCATCTTGGAATTCTCTTTACCGGCTGCGGTGCACGGGCCGTGGGAACGCCGGCCGTTGATGCGGGCGGCGTCGAGCAGGGGCTGGGTAAGCAGCGGTGATTGGCGAATCGACATAAGATCTCCAGGGAGAAAGTTTCGGGTAGGACGCAGGGGCGTTTCGCGAACCGCCCCTACCCGGGACTTGCGGTTGTCCGGGGCGAATCCCCACCGTATAGGCTATTTATATGGGTCGGATCTGTCAAGATCACGAAAG
>Ga0116217_10004717_pt1 | contig 12105 bp, 11 predicted proteins | sample Sb_taG_6_FD_89697 | JGI IMG/M metagenome (GOLD analysis project Ga0116217, IMG submission 89697) | Peat soil microbial communities from Weissenstadt, Germany - Sb_50d_4_PS metaG | ecosystem: Environmental > Terrestrial > Soil > Wetlands > Peat | place: Germany: Weissenstadt | collected 2010-09-21 | reverse complement strand
GGGCACGGGAGACCCGTGCCCAGGACCGTCACCCGCCCATAGGGCATGTCGACCCGCTGCAGCGAATAGGTCTGGCGAGGTGCGAGGGCGGCCGAAGGTCGGTCCGGTGTAGTTACACACCGCGGGCTGATCTCCTAGCCATCCTGTTGACCGGGATCCCCCCGACCGTCGTGGGGCGTGGGCGCGCAATATCGGCTCACGAAATGTGTCGGGCTGGCCCACCGAACAAACGATCCCAGGAATCAATCTCGCCATCGCCACCCGCATATCGGGGTAGGGGACAGCAAAACGTTCGCGGCCGCCGAAGCGGATCGCCTAACCGCACCTCGGGGATGTCGGCGTCGGCCATGAAGCATCGCCCCGCCGCGGTGGAACCTCGGGACTTGTTGGTGCCGCCTTCGTGTACCGCACTCCTGGGGCGGGGGGCTGACAGGGGACCCCAAACGGCACACCCACCCCCAGGAAACCTGGGCAGCTTGGGTTGGATACAAAGATGGCAGAGTACTGTCATAACCCGACAGCCACTGCGACGATGAAGGGACGGGTCGGATGGGCAATCTCGAAGGGAAAGTCGCATTCATCACGGGTGCGGCACGAGGGCAAGGACGAGCACACGCGGTCCGCCTGGCGCAAGATGGGGCGGACATTATCGGAGTCGATCTCTGCGCCGACATCGCGACAATGGATTATCCGAATGCCACGCCACAGGATCTGGCGGAAACGGTGAAACTCGTAGAGGCGGAGGGCCGCCGCATGGTCAGCCATCAAGCCGATGTCCGCGATCATGTGGCGTTGACCAGCGCATTCGAGGATGGAGTGGCGACGTTTGGGCGCACGGACATCGTCATTGCGAACGCCGGCATCATCCGCCTTGGGCCCGAAACCTCAGAGGACCCTTTCGCGGTCTGGCGCGACATTATTGATGTCAATCTCACGGGAGTGTGGCACACCGTGCGGGTGGCAACTCCGACGATGATTGAGGCTGGACGGGGTGGTTCGATCGTGATTACGAGTTCGAGTGCCGGTCTTCGGGGTACGGGGACTGACCGCACCGGGGGCCAGGCGTACACCGCAGCGAAGCGCGGCCTCGTCGGGCTCATGCAGGTCCTGGCGAACGACCTGGCCAAGCACAGCATCCGGGTCAATACGATCCACCCGACGGGCGTGGCGACAGGGATGGTCATGAACGATGCGATGGCGGCGCTGGTGGCCTCGGGTGATGTGGCAATGGAGGCAATGCAGAATGCACTTCCGATCCAACTTCTGCAACCCGAGGACATTGCAAACGCAGTGGCCTGGCTGGTGTCGGACGAGGCGGCCTACATGACTGGGGTGGCTCTGCCGCTCGACGCCGGATTTGCCGTTCGCTGAATCACCCACCTACTCGTTGATGCCATGCCCGTCGCGCCGCCTGTTCCTTGACATATGGCAGCCAACTGTCATATTCTTGCGCCGTCACTCCGTTGAAATGGAGGTATCGGCATGCCCCGAGGCGGTTACCTGCTCGTCTTCTCGAATCCGACGGAGGGGGAGGACGATGCGTTCAACGACTGGTACGACTCGATCCATGTGCCCGACGTACTCGCCGTGGACGGTGTCGTCTCAGCCCGCCGGTTCGAGATTGACGCGATCGAGACGCCAGAAGTCGATGGGCTACCCGCACTGCCTCCGCCGACTCACAGGTACCTCGCCATGTACGAGCTTGATCGGGACGGCAACGAGGTTATGACGGAATTCGTGACCCGCGTGACGTCAGGCCTCATGGCGTTGAGCGAAACCCTCGATCTGGCCACCGTCGGGCTCTCGGTGTGGCGGCCCAGGGATCCGACACCATCCGTCCGTGACTGACTTTTTCTCGGTGCTGCACGGCCAGCGGGCTTGCCGCCGGTTCGATGCCAACCAGGAAGTGCCCGACGATGACATCGAATCCATTCTCGGCTCCGCCGTGTGTGCCCCGAGCGCCGAGAACACCCAGCCGTGGGTCTTTGTCATCGTGCGTGACGTCCACACTCGGGCCGCGATCACGGAGCTGTGGATGTCGGGATGGGCTGCCGGTGGCGCAGACTACGTCCGGGGCCACGCAAGCCAGAGGGTGTTCGAGGATGTGAACCAGGGGATCGCCGGAGGAAGGTTCGCCGCCGCGCCCGTCATCGTGGTGGTCGGGGCCGACACCCGACTGGTCGCCGAAGCCTTCGCCCCCAGCGTGGATCTACCCGTCGGTACAGAACTTGCTCTTGGCCGCAAACGCCAAGGGCTACGGATCCTGCATGACGACCGGGTTGACGACCTTTTTCGGCGCGGAATTGGGGAAGTCGATCGATCTGCCAGCGGAGGTACTCCCCCTCGCTCTCGTCTATCTGGGTCGACCACTGAGACCACTCGGTCCACCGCGTCGGTGCCCCGCCCGTGAAGCCATGCACAGCGAGCGGTTGGGAGCTCAGTGGGCTCCATGACGGACGGGAGGGCCGATGAGCCTCGCGCTGAGTGAGGACCACTGCGTTCTGGCGGAGGTAGCGCGATCGATGCTGACCGAGCGTGACGCTTCGGGAGCGGCTCGAGCGGCACTCGAGGGCAACCCGGAACCAGCCGCGGCACTCTGGAAGGAGATGGTTGCACTCGGTTGGCCGGGCCTGCACGTGCCCGAGCGCTACGGCGGGCAGGGTTACGGACTGGCTGAATTGACCATCGTCGCCGAAGAACTCGGCCGCTATGCCACCCCTGGTCCGTTCCTGACCAACGCGGTGGTTGCAGAGGCGCTCGTCACTGCCGGCACCAACGCCCAGAAGGAACGCTGGCTCCCTGCCTTGATTGCAGGGGAGCTAACTGCCGGACTGGGCCTTAGTGGCTCGGTTCGGATCGGGGGGAAAACGGTCTCTGGTGACGGTGGCCCCGTTCTGGCCGCCACACGAGCACATCTCGCGGTGGTCCGTGCTGGCGACGACCTCGTCTTTGTCAAGCGCGATGAGTCGACATGCCACGTGGTCGACAATGACACCATCGACCCTGGGCGTTCGACGGGACGGGTGTCGCTCCGAGGTGCCGCGGTCGCGGACGCCATCAGGGGTGGCGTGGTTCCCGCCCGCCGAGCGGCGTGGGTGCTTGCCGCGGCCGAGGCGGTTGGCGGCCTCGGAATGTGCACCGAGATGGCCGTCGGCTACGCGGGGGTGCGGGAACAATTCGAACGACTCATCGGGAGCTTCCAGGCGGTCAAGCACCACTGCGTGAACATGCTCGCCGCTACCGAGTTGGCATCCGCCCTGACCTGGGATGCAGCTCGCTCTACCGACGATCAGAGGAGTGACGAGCTGGCCGCAGTCGCCGCCGTCGGGTGGTCGCTCCCCGCATTCCTGCGCGTGGCGGGCTTCAACATCCAGGTGCACGGGGGCATCGGCTACACGTGGGAGCACGTCGCCAACGTCCTGTACCGCCGAGCGACGGCGCTGGCCGCCTTCTTCGGGCGGCCATCACAGTTCACGGAGTCAGTGACGAACCTCCGACTCTCGGGGGTAACCCGCCGGGCCACGGTCGATCTGCCGGCTGAGGCTGAGGGCTACCGCATGGCGGCCCATGCGTTTGCCCAGGAGCACCTGCAGCGACCAGAGTCAGAGCGACAGGTTCACTTCGCCCGGTCCGGTTATCTCGTACCTCATTGGCCCGAGCCGTTCGGCCGCAAAGCCGGGCCGGCGGAGCAGCTCGTGATCGACGACGAGCTGGCCGACCTCGATCGGCCGAGCCTCGGGCTCGGCGAATGGGTCCTGCCGACGCTCCTCCAGCACGGCGACGCCGATCAGATTGCGCGATGGATTTGGCCGAGCCTGGAGGGCGCAATCCGATGGTGCCAGTTGTTCAGCGAGCCCGGTGCGGGTTCGGACGCTGCCGCGGTCTCCACCAGGGCGCAACGGGTCGACGGCGGGTGGATCGTCAACGGACAGAAGGTGTGGACGAGCGAGGCCCATCTGTGCAGCCACGGCCTGGCAACAGTGCGGACGGACACGACCGTCGCCAAGCACAGGGGAATCACCGCCATGGCAGTGGACATGCACGCCGACGGCATCGAGGTGCGGCCGTTGACCGAATTGACGGGGGAATCCCTGTTCAACGAGGTCTTCTTCACCGACGTGTTCGTACCCGACGCCGATGTTGTGGGAGCGGTGAACGACGGGTGGCGCGTCGCGCGCTCGACATTGGGGAACGAGCGGGTCTCCATCGGGAGCAACTCCATCACCATGGAGGCGGATGGGCTGCTCGCACTCCTGGAGCGACACGATCCCGAGGACGTCGGGCTCCGGCGCGAGGTCGGGGCGCTCCTGATCGAGTCCCAGGCTCTCCAGGTGCTGAACATCCGTCAGGCCTCCCGGGCCCTGGCGAGCGTCGGCTTCGGAGCGGAAGGAAGCCTGTGCAAGCTCATCGGCGCCGAGCACGCGCAGAGGGTCGTCGAAGTCGGGATGCGCATTGCCGGGACGGCCGCCCTGCTCGGAACCGAGCCTGCGCTGGTTCGGGACTTCTTTCTGACCCGCTGCCTGACCATCGCTGGCGGCACGTCGGAGGTCCTCAGGAACCAGATCGGGGAGCGCATCCTCGGGCTGCCCCGTGAACCGCGAGTCCAAGAAATGGGGGCGCCGTGAGCGTGGGGATCGTCGGTATCGGCCGCACACGGTTCTCGAAGTGTTCCGGTCGGACCACCCGGGCCATGGCGGTGGAAGCCTGCCGGGGCGCTCTCACCGATGCCGGGTTGGGCATCGAAGCCGTCGACGGCATGTGCACCTTCCAGGTGATGGACTCCGCACATCCGCTCGAGGTGGCGTGGGCGCTCGGCCGAGACGAGCTCTCGTGGGCCAACAGCATGTACGGCGGAGGGAATTTGGTGGCCGATCAGATCGCCACCGCCGCCGCGGTCATCGAGGCGGGACTCTGCCGCGCCGTGCTGGTCTACCGATCGCTCAACGGACGCTCTGGCCATCGCTTCGGGACGGTGGAGGGCCCCATGCGGGTCGAAGGGGACGGCCAGTTCGACACGCCCTCTGGCTTCCTCGTCCCCCCGCAGTGGTTCGCCATGTGGGCCCGCCGGCACCAGTACATGTATGGCACCACGAGCGAGGATCTGGGGCACATCGCGATCACGCAACGGGCCCATGCTGGCCCCAACGAGCACGCGACACGCCGTGACCCGCTCACAATGGACGAGTATCTCGCCGGCCGGTGGATCGCTGAGCCGTTCCGGGTGTTCGACTGCACATCGGAGGTCGACGGCGCCGTGGCCGTTCTCCTGGCGGGTGACGACGTCGCATCCGATACGGCCAGACCGCCGGTATGGCTCGTGGGCTCCGCCAACTCCCAGAGCGGGTCGGGCTGGGCATCGTGGGATGATCCCAGCGAGATGTACGCGCGAACTGTCGGTCCACGACTCTGGAAACGGACCGGGCTTCGCCCGTCCGACGTGGACGTCGCATGCATGTACGACTGCTTCACTTACACCGTCATGGCGACGATGGAGGGTTACGGGTTCTGCGGGAAGGGCGAAGTGGGAGACTTCTTCGCTGAGGGACATGCCACCTACGGCGGCGATGTCGTGGTCAACCCGCATGGTGGGCTTCTTTCGGAGGGGTACATCCACGGTCTCAACCACCACTACGAGGCAACACTGCAGTTGCGAGGTGGCGCCGGTGCTCGACAGGTTAAGGACGCTCGCCTGGCGCTTGTCACCGCGGGCGGCGGCCCGTTCGGCGGAGCCAACATCTATTCGAGAGAGCGGCCATGACCGATGCGCGCCTCATGCCGCCCGTACCGGTGATCGACCCCGACAGCGTCGGCTACTGGGAATCGCTCACGCGAGGGAGTCTCGGCATCTGCCGGTGCACCGCGTGCCGAGCCTGGATGCACCCACCTCTGGAGGTCTGTCGGCATTGTGGGGCGTCGACAGTCGTCGAATCCGTCAGTGGCCGAGGATCGGTGTTCAGCTTCATTGTGGTCCGGCGGGCGATGGTTCCCGGCTTTCCCACCCCTTATGTGATTGGCATTGTCGAGCTGGACGAACAGGAGGGACTCCGGCTGTCGGGCATCCTCATGGCCGATCCGGCTGACGTGGTGATCGGCCTGCCCGTGCAGGTGTCCATCGGCAAGATCGGCCAGAGCGGCATCCTGGGTCCGTCGTTCGTGCCCGTGGCGCAGTAAGCCCGGAGTTGGTCGCTGCACAGCGAAGTGCCCGGGGAAGACATCCAGGTTCGGCAGCTAGATGTCGGAAAGAGTTCACCATCATCCAATCGGTGTGTCTCGATCATCGGATGGTATCCGGTGTCCAGGCCGGAGATGCCCATCGTTGTCAGTCGCCGATGACGAGGCGGACGCTGGTGAGAGCGAGGGTCGCTGCCGGCCAGGGTGCGGTCGGCCTGAAGCCGGGCTCGAGTTCGTACCTGGGAATCTGGCGATGCCACTCTTCGAGCACGAGGCGTAGCTCCAACCGGGCCAAGTGTGAACCGAGACATCTATGCGGGCCGCCCCCGAATGCGAAGTGACGGTTCGAAGAGCGATCGAGATCGAAGTCGTCGGCGTGCTCACATCGATCCGGGTCGCGGTTGGCGGCGCCCAACGCCAGGAGGATCGATGCCCCCTTGGGGAGCCTCACCCCGTCAACGTCCACCTCTTCCCGTGTGACCCGGGGGGCGAATGGAACGGGGACCTCGACTCTGAGAATCTCCTCGACGAAGGCCAGGACGGCGACGGGATCCTCGCCGATGCGACCCCGGAGTGTCGGATCCTGTCCTAGCTTGGCGAACGAAAATCCGATGGCCGATGTGACGGTGTCCAGTCCCGCCAGCACGAAAAGGAAACAAAGCCCGATGATCTCCTCGTCAGTCATACCGCCTTCATCTCGTGTTGCCACCAACTGTGAGAGGAGATCGGCGCCTCCTGTATTCCGGCGCCGGGCAACATGATCGGCCAGGTAGGAGAACAGCTCCAGAGCATGTTGGAGAACCTCGGGAGAGGGTTCGGTGCTCGTGGGGTTCGTCGCCTCGAGCACGGCGTCCTTCCACCTGACGAGATCATCACGGTCCTCGAGCGGGAGGCCGAAGAGTGTCAGAAAGACCTGGCTGGGGTACGGGACGGCGAGGGCTTGTACCACGTCACACGTGCCGCCCGTCAGCCTGATGCCCTCGATCAGTTCGGCGACCTGGGCGCGAAGCGCTGGATCGAGCTCGGCCATCCGCTTTGGGGCGAAAAAGCGATCGAGAAGCCGCCTGTAGCGGGCATGCTCCGGGGGATCGACCGCGATCGGAATCAGGCGGAGCGGGCTTCCCAGACGATCAAAGGCATCTTCGGATGAGAAGATCTCAGGGTGCTTCGTAGCGAACTCGAGCGCTTCTGCGCTGGACAGGACGAAGGTCTCATTCAGGTCGGCCACGCCCCCTGCAGCTCGCAGGGCGCACCATCCTCGCGTCCGATCGTCCGAGAGCGGCAGGTCTTCGACCCGCACGACGTCCGAGGCAGTGTTCATTCGGCCCCCAATCTGTCGCCACCTTGCGATCCCAGAGTGTAACAGATTCTGGCAGTAAACTGCCAAAATAATCCGTGGAGGTTCCGGACCCACGGGGAGGAGCTGAGTGCCGACGAAGACCCGATCACGAAGGGCGGAGAACGCAGAGCGGACCCGCCAGGCACTTGTCGATGCGGCGTTGCGTCTCTTTGCATCCAACGGTTACGACGCCACGAGTACCGATGAGATCGCGCGTGCCGCCGGAGTGTCACCCCGCACGTTCTTTCGCTACTTTCCGACCAAGGAGACGGTTCTGTTTTTCGGCGAGTATGACTTCGTCCGCTCGTTCGCGGACGTGTTCCTCGCACAACCGTCACAGCTATCAGACCTTGATGCGGCGCGGGGCGCCCTCATCCTTCTTGCCCCGGGAATTGGTCGTCTACGCAATCGGATCAAACTGTATGAACGTGCCATCCAGTCCTCACTGGTGCTGCGTGGTCGAGAACAGATGAACCGGGAGGAACACATGCGTGCTCTCTCGGATGCCTTCGCGCAGCGGCGAGGCCTCCGTCGTCCGGACTCGGCGTGTGAACTCCTCGGAGCGGTGTGTCTCCTCGCACAGCGACGAGCGCTCGAGGAATGGCTACGCGGTCCTGCCCGACGAGAATTGGGTGAAGTCATTGCCGAGGAGTTCAAGACTATCGCCCGCGAAGTCCACCTCTAGAGTCCTGGTGGACAGGTGGTTGAACGCGACCCTGCGTCACTGTGGCCTGCTCGAGATCGGCCGGGCTCCAAGAACGCTCGTCGAGAACCGCCGCATGCCACCGCCATCGCCGAAGCCCCGCCGGCCGAGCCCGCCGTGGTCGGGTCGAAAGGCCCACCAGGGCGTCCGGTGGGGTCTCATCGTGCACTCGCCGGGCGGTGGCTCGACCACATCGAAGCGCGGGGAAGACCTGGAGACAAGGATCTGCAGAAGCTCCGGGGTCGCGATGTTGGGCCGCCGCCCACTGCGCCTGTCGCCGGCCGCCGTGGACGGTGGTCGTTGTGTACCGGTACCGCCCGGTCGTCGGGTCGCGTCCGAGGGACACCCTGACCTGCCAAACGCCTCCCGAGGGTCACGTGGGCTGTCCCGACGGGGTTTCCTGAGAGGTGAGTCTGGTCAAGCGTCGCCGGGCCTGAGGCGAAACTCCTGCTGGAGAGGTGCTAGAGCGGCCGAATCGGACTCCTGCTAACCAGCACCAAGCAGACCACAGCGTGCCGGACGATCCACCGACAAGGCTCTGACCAGGAGAGCGATCCAGTCTGTTCGCCTACGTTCAACCGGTTCCGTTCGAGCTTATGGAGAGGATTATGGACAAGAAATACCAGCGGCTTCTGGTATCAAGACTTTCCGCGGCGTCCCGACTCGCTCCGCTTGGGCATGTCACATCGACTCACCGCAAAAGAGTTTGTGGCTCTGGCAACGGAACGGGCTGACCGCTGTAATGCCGCTTGATCTGTTTGCCACCGCCCCCGTATGGCACTTCCAAGCTAGGCCCCTCACCACTAATGTGTCGGCGTGGGACGCGCCCGAGCCGGAGAATTTACGAGTACGCCTGGACCTCGGCGACGTGCATCGAAGAGGTCGGGGTATTGGAGTTGGTGACGGTATGCCAGTACAACGTCTTCGCGGAGGCCGTTTCGAGCTGAAGGATGATCTCGTAGGGCTCCGCAGGAATGGAACCCGCCTCAGCCTCGGTCAGCTGCCAGACCTGCGTGCCATCGAGATAGATCGTGATGGACACGCCTGGCTCCCATTGGATTCCGTAGACGTGGAATCCTGCGGCCAGACCGGCACTCACTTTGACGGTGTTGCCCAGACCCTCAGAGCTCGTCGGGAAGTAGGTGGAATGCACCGCTTGATTCGGGGGTCCGTACCAGATGAAACCGCCCTCGTACCCGTCGAGTTCGTTGACGGAGGTGCCTGCGACCGCAGGCATGAACCAGATGGAGGGCCACATGCCGCCGGTCATGTTGGGCATCTTGGCCTTGACCTGGACGTACCAACCGCTCGTCGGCAGGGTGAACTTGCCCTCGGTGGTCACCACGCCGCTGATCCACGGATAGATGCTGGCCCATTGATTCGTGTTCCGCTGCGCGGTGAGGGTCAGCCCGTTGTCGACGGCGACCTGCGCGGGGCCGTACATCGCGAGATCGAACCCGTCTCCGCCGTGGGCGGTATCGTTCCCTCCGGAATAGGGGAACGGCAGGACGCCCTCGTCGTTCCAGACGGCGCCCTCGGCCCCCAACAAGGTCGTCCACTTGGTCGTGTCGAGGCTGGTCCCGGAGAACCGGTCGTCGAAGATCAGCTGCTGAGCGCTGTACCCGGCCGGAGGCGCCATCGCTCCGGACGGCGTCGTGGCCGCCGCCGCCGACGCTCCTCCAACCGAGGTGGCCCCCAACGCGCTCAGTAATGCCAGCAACGTCACCAGCCAGGCGAGCGATGCGCCCGCCCTACGGCCTCGATACCACCGCGACCATGCCATAGGCGACCCTATCTGACTAGCGACCATGTCACCTACGACCGGCTCGGTGACCTTCGCGACGAACTCCGGACTCATTGAGAGGAGTCTGGCAACCTCGACCTTGGCCGCTTTCTTATGGGGCTCGCCCTGGCCCGCTACCGTGGCCCTGTGAGCGGCCTGCGGGTGCCCGGTGGGGTGGTGCACAAGCTTCCAGGAGACCTGCGCAAGGCCCTGATCGCCAACGCCACGGCACTCGACGCCTGGAAGGACATCACGCCTCTGGGCCGCAACGAGTTCATCTGCTGGGTCGAGGATGCCAAGCAGGAGACGACCCGAGAACGCCGCATTCGCCGGACCCAGGAGGAGCTGGAGGAAGGCCAGCGTCGGCCCTGCTGCTGGCCAGGGTGCAAGCACCGCGAGCGCACCGGCACGTAGCAATCGGCTGGGTGCCCCCTATCTGCCGGGTTCGAGAGACACCCTAGGCCCGACCGGCTCTCCTTCTCGGTCAATCGGACGCTTCGTCCGTTGCCTTCCGAGCCGGATTAATAAGGGGATGGCCGACGAGGAATGGTCGAGGTGCAACCAAATACGCCAACAACGTCGTCCGAGCCAGCTGAGACCAGCGCGAAGCAATTCCCGCCGCCGCCGATCGCTACCTCGAAGCTCCATGAAGAAAGCCCGCTCGACGTTGTGCAGATTGCAGAAACGATGTCAGCAGGTCCAGCTGCTGTATGTTGCGCCAGGGTACCGGCCACCGGACTGGGCACGAAAAGGGTCGCGATTAGTTCTGCACTTGTGCTGCCGCGCAACCTGACAACGGAACGTGAGGTTCGTCTGCCCATCGGACTCTGCGGCCATGAAGCAGATGGTGGAGGACCTCGACGGTGCCGAGCCGACCTAGAGGGTTCAATGGCCTATCTGATCACTCACTTCTATGAGGGTGGGACTGCGGAGCAATACCAAGTCGTCCTTGACGCTGCGCATTCGGCCGGTGGCCTTCTTCCAGGCCGACCTACCATGCGGCAGGACCCACTGAGGGCGGATGGCTGATAGCGGCCGTTTGGGACTCAAAGGTCTCGTTCGACCGATTCCTGTCAGAGACGTTGATGCCCGCACTCAGCAATGTGTCGGATGGCTTCTCCGGTCCTCCCCAGGAACGAAGCGCTGAGGTCGTGAATCTCGTCAAAGCTTGAACCCGCGCCGGCGTTCGGTCGCACCTGTGCGTGCCCCAGTTCGCCAATCGGGTAGGGGGAACACCCTGCATGGGTTGCGTGATGGCGGTTTGAGGACGTTACTTCACCTCATGGGACGCTCTGAGAATGTCATCTGAACAACGCACGCGTAACACTTGCTGGAGCAATTCGCACTAGGGCGCGCAGTCATCTGAGTTCGTCACCCAGCGGAGCACTCAGGCACCATCCGTGTTAAGCAATGAGAGACGCAATTTACGAGCGGCGAACCATCTCCTAGCGAGGGAAATCTCATGTTCGTGACCGTCATCCACCGTATCCATGACCCCGAGGGCTTTGAGGCCGCTGAGGCTAAGGCGCTCGAAGCTGGACTTCCTTCACATGTAGCGTTGCCGATCCACGCATCAAACTCCGATCACACCGTCGGCATTTGCATCTGGGAAGGCAAGTCGGTCGAAGGTGTCCGAGAAGTGGTTGAAGGTGCGGTCGGACCCTACGCAAACAACGAGTACATCGAAATGCACGTGGACGGACTAAACCCGCAGTTAGCCAACTAGGACTCATCTGCCGCTCTCGGCTTACGCCAGGGGTCGATTTGCGGACGGGGAGTACTAGGCATCGGCCGACTGAGGTGCCCCACTACGCCGGGACGGCGCCACCTGGGCTTGATCCGGTTCGACGGACAGGTTGCTTGTGTTGATTATGCCGCCTGACGGTCGGCGTTGTGGTGGACAGCTTCGTATTGAGCGGGGCTGAGGTAATCGAGCGTCGAGTGCAGCCGGCGGGTGTTGTACCAGCCTTCGATGTATTCGAAGACACCGCGTCGGAGTCCGGTCCGCGTGGGCCACGAGCGTGTGTCGATGAGCTCGCGCTTGATGGTGGCGAAGAACGACTCGGCCACCGCGTTGTCCCAGCATTCGCCCTTGCGCCCGACCGAGAG
>Ga0116217_10004708_pt1 | contig 12119 bp, 9 predicted proteins | sample Sb_taG_6_FD_89697 | JGI IMG/M metagenome (GOLD analysis project Ga0116217, IMG submission 89697) | Peat soil microbial communities from Weissenstadt, Germany - Sb_50d_4_PS metaG | ecosystem: Environmental > Terrestrial > Soil > Wetlands > Peat | place: Germany: Weissenstadt | collected 2010-09-21 | reverse complement strand
TAATCTGTTCGTTCCGATGGGCAAACCTCAAATCGTGCTGGATCCCCGCTACGGGCAGGGGGAATGCATCAGCGCCGTCCCCGCGGGGAAACGCTGGGCGATTGACCTGATCCCTTCGGTTGCCGACCGCCGCGCCACCTCCCTACGACTTCTGATGTTGTATCCCCTCTCAAAACGCCTGACCCGCCTCTCCTGCGCAACCCGTGGGCGTTTCGCTTACTGGGGAATCAGCTCGTCGTGATCGCCTCGGCCTGACGCGGCCCACCTTAAAGGAGTCATTCCTTGGATGGATCGGGTGGTAACGGAAATCGTGTGACCGATCCCGCGATATCCGCGGCGGATGATCAACTTCTTGACTTACGTGAGGATCGCACAGCGATGGACGCCTCTGTCGGAAGCCATTCCAAGCCCGTTCCCACATCTCGTGGGCGCGCCGGCATGACCCGAACTCGACATCACCTTCGGTGGGGAAGTGCGTCACGCTGGCGACGACTGGTTACTTCGAATCTCTTCCTGGGCCTGGTCCTCGCTGTCCTGGCCTGGCCGACCTCGACCGAAAATCTGGTCGTAACAAGGGCAACCCCCGCAGCGTGGCAGGCAGCCATCACGCTGGCAGTCCACGACCATCTGGCGTTCGGGTCCCGCGTCGTCTTCACATACGGCCCGCTGGGGTTCCTCGTCTCACCACAGCTCTTTTTCGCGTCGACGGCATTCCTCGCTTTCATGTTTGTGCTCGCGTTCTCGACAGCTCTATTTAGCGCCTTGGTATGGTCACTTCGGCGCACCATTCCCTTGTCGTTGGCGGTAGTCGTCGCATACCTGGTTGGCGGTATCTCGCTGCTAAGCAGTATTGAAGAATCTGGACAGAACATGGCCGTTGAGGACGTGCTCGCGCTCGTGCTGATCGTCTGCGTGTTCATCCTTAGTCGGCGGCAAGACGAGCGCGTTCCGGTGGGGATCTGGATCAGTTTGGGAGGTATCCTCGGAATCTTCTCGTTGATCAAGTTGAGCCTCGGCATAGGGATCGTCGTCGCTGAACTGATCACAGTGGCCTTCCTACCCTCTGATCGGCGTCGGGCGGTCGGAGCGCTTGCACTTGGTGCGGTGCCGCTCTTTTGTCTGGGTTGGTTCGCGACCGGAAACGGGATCCAGAATCTGATTGCCTTTGGCAGGTCGTCGGTCGGTGTCGTCGGCGGATACGGAGCGGCCATGTCGATCGAGGAGCCGGGTCGTGGCTACTCGTACTGGTTGGCGGCGTTCGCTTTGGTGCTGATCGGTGCGTTCGCCGTTGCCCATTCTTGGCGCTTGCCACGACGGTCCCAAATCGGTATCGGGCTGGTCACTCTCGCAACGCTGTGGTTTCTGTTCAAGGAAGGTTTCGTTCGACACGACAATCACGATCTGATATTTTTCGTCGCTGCTCCCCTCATATTGGCGGCTTTTTCGCCGAGGTGGCAATCCCAGGCATGGCTGGTCACGGGCATGCTCGGATTGACCCTCGTAGCCGCCAGCGTCTCTGGAGCCAGCGTCTCTGGAGTGGTACCGCAACAGGTCGTTGAGCCAGTTCAAGCGGCTCGGAATTGGTTCGACGAAGCAACGACTCTCACGTCCACTCACCGGCAGACGCATGTCATCGCGCAATCTCGGAAATTGCTAACTACACAATTGAGGATACCCATACAGATGGTGGACCTGATGAAGGGCAAGACCGTGGCCGTGAGTCCTTGGGAGGACACGGCCATCTGGGCCCATCCTCGGATCCGCTTCGATCCTTTGCCGGTGCTCCAGGACTACAACGCGTACACCGTGTCACTCGACCAACTCGATGTCAGATTCCTGAGATCGTCGAGTGCTCCCCAATACATTCTGCGTCGACCTCTGGACCGGGTCGACGCAAGGAATCCGGCCTTCGACCCGCCTGCCACGCAGTTGGCCATCGAGTGTCGGTACCGCGAGGTTGCAGCCGACTCCACCTGGCAACTCCTCGAACACCAGGCCAATCGGTGCGGACACGCCCAACAGCTCGGCACGGTTGTCACCGGGGTCGGCCAATGGGTGACGGTACCCTCGGCACCCCCCGGTGACGAGATAGTTGCTAGCTTCGATCTCGCTGACGATTTCTGGTCGAAGTTGGAAACCTTCCTCTACAAACCCCCCAATGTGTTCCTCTTCTTCAACGACGCGGAATGGCGGTTCGTGCCGGCCACGGGGCCCGACCTCCATGTCCTGCGAACATCGTCGGGGCTCGGCTACGCCCCGACCTTTGTACCCGTGCCCGCCGCCAGGCTCAGATTCTCGATCGATGGGGAGAGCCCCGGTAATTCTGGAATCAGGATCTCGTTCTACGAAATACCAATGACAGCCGCCAATGGCAGCGCGGGATGACGACAATGATTTCATTGGGAGTTTCCCGTTGAATCACCGCCATAATTCTGCCCGGTCTTAATAAACACCCGGCCACCGTGACGCGGTCTGCCTACCACCCGGTTGAACGTGCCACAATCACTGGGCCATGACTCGTTCGAAGCGGGCCCTCGCCCGAAGTGGAGCGTCGTTCAAGCGCATGCCGATGTGCTCCGCGGGTTCGGTGCGCACGGCTCTGGCGCTGTGCTGGCTGGTGGTTGTGGGCCTGGCGCTATTAGCTCCGGCTTTGGCGAGGGGCACAAAACTTGGTCCGTACGACCTGCTGACGTCGTACGGCCTGGGTTACGTGCCCGGCGCAACCATCCGCAATGCGGTCAACAGCGACCAAATCCAACTGTTCTTGCCGTGGACAACGTTAGCGTGGAACCAGGTTCACCATGGCCATTGGCCGCTGTGGAACCCATACAGCGTCCTCGGAATGCCGCTGGCATTCAATTGGGAGTCGGCACCCTTCAGCCTCCCGACGCTGGTGAGTTACCTCGTACCCGTCCGTTTCGCTTTCGACGCGGCAATGGTGGTCAAGCTGACGCTGGCCGGCAGTGGAACCTTTGTGCTTTGTCGTGTCCTCGGCACCACCGTTCTCCCCGCCGCGTTCGCGGGGACGGTATACGAGTTGAGCGGCGCCTTCTCGGGTTGGCTCGGTTGGTCGACGAGCGGTGTGCTCGCTCTGATGGGTTGGGTACTGGCTGGCGCCGTTCTCGTTATTCGCGGTGACAGGCGCGTCACGGGCGTAGCACTTCTGGCCGTCGCCCTCGCCTTCAGCATCTATGGCGGCTATCCGGAGAGCACAATCGACGTGTTGCTTGCCCTCGGAATATTCGCCTGCATCATGGTGCTTTGGAACCCGGGGCGCAGAGGCAGGGACAGGACAGTCAGACGGCCCGGGGCGGTGCGCGGCCCACTGGCAGGCATTGCCATCGGTACTTTGGCGGGCCTCGGTCTCTCCGCTCCCCTGTTGCTCCCCGGGACACAGCTCGCCCTCGGATCGGTCCGCACGGTGCCCACGCCGTCGTACGTTGCGCTGCCCACCCATGACTTGGTGGGACTCGCATTCCAGGGCTTCTACGGGTTGCCGATGCTCGGGAACCACTATTTCGGCGACTCTAACTACTACGCCACCGCCTCGTATGTCGGTGTCACGGCGCTCGTCCTCGCAGTGGTCGCCCTCCTGCGTCTGTGGCGGCACCCGGAAGTGGCTGCGTTGGCGCTGGTAGCTTTGGCCTGCGTGGCGATCGTCTACGTGGAACCGGTGGCTCGCCTGGTCGATCGTTTGCCCGAAGCCGGCTCGCTCTATTGGGGGTTGGCAACCATCCCTCTTGACCTCGTCCTAGCCGTTCTGGCCGCGCTCGGATTGGAGGAGGTCATTCGCTCCCGGACAGAACGAGGCGCCGTCCGGGCGCTCACCTGGGTCTGGGGGGTCGCAGCGACTGGTTTAACAGCACTTTTCCTTTGGGTCTTGTTCACGTTGAAGCGCCTGCCTCCCGTCGGTGCCCACGAGCGACTTTGGAGCTTCGTGTGGCCGGCCGGCCAAGTCGTGGTTGGCTTGATGGCGACCTGGGTGCTGGTGCGCTACTCCCGGGATCCTCCCAGTCGTTCATGGAAACTTCGGATCTCCCCGGCGCGCGCCGCGTCGGGAGCTTTCCTCGTCGCCGAGACGGGCTTCTTGTTGTGGGCAGGAGCACCGCTGTGGTCCTCATCGCCGACGTCGTTCACGGCCACGCGGGCTGAGGCGTCACTAGAGCATGTTGTCGGTGATTCCCGGGTGGGGTTCGGATCATGCCCCTCGGGTGCCGACTCGTTTACCGACCTAGGGATTCTCCCCGACGCCAACGTCGGCTACGGTGTCGACGAGTTCGCTGTATACGACCCCATCATGCCTCGCTCCTACCTCCGATCCTGGGCCTCCACCACCAATCAGCCACATATCGCTCAGATCTCAGATTCGCTCGGCGTCTTCTGCCCCGCAGTGACCAACGCCAGTGAGGCCCGGCGCTACGGGATCACCTTCATCCTTGAGCCTCCTGGGGTCGCAGGACCTCCGGGTACGCGCCTGGTCGCCGCGCCAGGCGGCGAAGGTCTATTCCGAGTGAACGACGTCTCGCTCGCCACCGTGGTGCCAAACAAGGCTGTCTCCCCCCACTCCTCGAACACAGAGGCGCCCCTCGCAGTTGACCGACCGGACCCGGCCACGTGGCGAGTACCCCTGAATGAGTCCCGCCCATCGGTAGTGCATCTCCGGATCACAAATGTTCCGGGATGGCACGCGACCATCGATGGTCGGTCGCTCACTTTGAGTCCTTGGCAGAGTGTCATGTTCCAGGTCGACGTCCCTGCGGGCCGCCACGTGTTGGTGCTGCACTATTGGCCTACGACATTCACACTTGGCATTGTTCTCGCCGCGTGTAGTGGCGCGGGACTCCTCCTCGCCATCGTCATTCCGCCCCTGGGTCGTGCCAAGCGGGTGAGGCGGGCTGAACGATCCCCTACGGGGCGCGACAGCGCAGCGGACAAGTCAGATGCTCATCAAGAGCAGGCCGACATTCACTAAGATTCGTGCGTCCGCCTGATCCAGAATGCGCCACCGTCCTGACCCTTACTAGCGAGGCCGGCGGCGGCGGCGGCTTCGGGCCGGTCCCGGCATAGGGCATGGACTGCGCAAAGCACCTCGAAACTTGGATTGAGGCACAGGAACGCCTGCAAGAGATACTGCTCCGACCAGCACAGGCCATAGTCCTCAATTAGGTAACGAGGGTACTCGTACGGCAAATGAATGTCGTGGAAATGGACCAACACTCCGGGAGCGAGTATCGGCAACACGCGCAGTATTATCCGATTCACCTCGCTGCCGAGCTTGACGGTGTGGGTGGTGTCCACGAACAGGATGTCGCCGCTGGAAAGCTCCGAGAAGACGTCCTCGGGAACGGCTTGGGCGTCGACAAGCGCCAGGTCGGTGAGGCCAGGCAAGCCCGCGTCGACCGCGGTCGGGAACGGGTCGAACGCGCGGTAAGTAGACTCATGTCCGTCAACTGCGTTCATGCGGCACGCTTGGGCAATTACGCGGCTGGTTTGCCCCGAACCGAGCTCCACAATCGATCGCGGCCGCAGCCGACGCACGATGGCGAAGAGCGCGCGGGCGTCGGGGAGTGGATACGAGGGGTTGTTGACGTCATAGCGATAGTCAGCACCAACAGTCTCGTCGGGAACAAATGCTCTTAGCGGTTCGGAGAGTTCTTCGTGCAGAAACGTGGTTTGCGCGTCCAGATCAAACCCGATGCCCCTCATTGGGTCGGCTGTGCTCCAGGTCTCAGCAGGGAGGCCATGCAGGTCAGGGATCGGGCTGTAGTAGGTCTTGAGCATCACCTGCAGCCCGAGCCGATCGGCCATCGCTCGCCCCAATGAGTAGCCCCGCACCGCCACTCGGCTCTCCCAGAGCCGCCGTCGCCGGATCGCGGTCCCCGTGTTCCACATGAGCTCAAGCTTATAGCGTCGCACCGTGCTATCCGGCGAGCCCCTTGACCCTCTCAGCCTGACACCACCGTCGAGCTGTGATTCAAATCTGTGCCGCAGGGGCTAGAGCCGCGTCCTTGAGTTGACCTTGTCCTGTCCATCGTCCGCGACCAGTTGAGATGGTGGTCAAGTGCCCGAGGTACCAAACAAAAAGGACCGTCGCCACCAGGTAGACCAGGGTCACCGTCAGCGTTCCCAAGGGGGGGTTCCACAATCCGTTCAGAAAGTCGATTGGACCTGAAACCCCGACGGTGTTGCGACGCAGTGCTTGGGCAAAGGCCACGACACTTGCTGATCCGATCGCACAACACGACAGCGCAATTAGCCGGGGCCGTACCGTGGCGCCGACCCTTGACCCACCGACCAGTATCGTCGCCACGAGCGGAACACCGACAGCCAATGGCAAAATATACCGACTCTCCCAGAAATCGATACCAACGTTTCTCGCCTCCCCGTAGCCAAACATGACGGGCACGATCAACACCAAGGCGATCAGCAGGACGAGAGCGGCCGACTGACGAAGCCGAGATACAGCCACGGCCAGTAGGAGCAGCAGACCGGTTGCGATGGCCCAAACCACGTAGGTATAGAGGGGGGCATTCGTGTCAAGCCATCCGAATACACCGACCATCTGTTGCAACCATCTGCCGGTTTCGCGCATGAGAGTGATGAGAATCTCTGTGTTCGTTGTGCCCGGTGCCACTTGAGGTCCTGCTGGTGCTGAGCCAACGGCAGCAAAGTGGAGTGCCCACCCAAGCGCGAGGAATCCCGTGATGGCGACAACGACTCCGGCGGTGCGAATACTTCGCCGGCGGAGAAGAGCAACGATGGCACGAGGACCGGCCAGGAGCGCCAAGATGACAATTATCATGACGACCCATAAGGGCGAAACCGGCCGAATCAGCATCAGTGCCCCGGCAGAGACAGCCACGACAGCGATCAGTCCGGCGGGGGGATCGTCCACGTTCTCGAGGGTCAAAATCAACCCCGAACACCACAAGCACAATCCGGTCGAGATCTCCAATCCACTTGGGTTTACGACGCTGGCCATAAAGAGCGTCATTGGTGTTGCTCCAAGGAGGATGCCCATGTAGAGCAAACGGCTCCTTGACCATGCAAAGACAGTCATGACTGCCAAGGCGATGAAAATCGAGCTCACTAGACCGCTGACCAGACGCATAAGGTAAATACCGGTGATCGAGGTCACTGCCAGGGTTGGGAGTCCGACGATGGCATAGTAAATCGGCGGGTAGTTGTTCGTCTCCGTAGTGACCGGACTCACCCCCTCACGCAATTGTTGACAGGCTGCAGGGATGGTGTTCCAGAAGGCGAAACACGGCCACATGGCATTGCCGCTTGGTGTGAACAGGTAACAGTGTTGACATTGAGGAGACACGGTGTAGACACGCGGGATGCTCGTTGTGATGATACCGAACCGAAGGGTCTTGCCGGTGAGCTCTCCGTGCACGAGCGCTACGGCACGCGCTACGTGGTTGGGTTCATCGGGACCCCCAAAAGGGGGCGTGGCGATGCTCCATCCCTCGATCATCAAAAATACCAACACGAACGCGACAACGAACACATGTCGAGCCGAAGTGGCGAATCCTCCAACAGGAGTTGGCCCCGGCTTAGACTGCTGATCCCCGTCGAGCCCACCCGCGTATGAATCGGATCCAAGATGCTCGGCAGCAGTGTCAGATATAGGCAATGCTCTCTAGTCCCCCGGGTCACGCGCAGTATCGGTCACAACCGCCAAAGTGTCAATACCTGGGATGGTCACTCATCCATTCGGTGAGTCCGGATGAAGCTGCCACGGCGAGCCCGCCCAGGCTTCCGGGATCGATATCCAGCGCGCCTTCCTGCACGGCAACATCTCGGAGCCTTCTCGGCGTACACCGACCTCGAGGACGTGCCGGGCGGGTACGCGGACCGGTCCGATCGGGGTGTCCCCCGCTGCTGAAGAGCATCCCGGCAAGCTGAACCTGCTGGCGGCCGAGATCGCCGCCGGTGCCCGGCCCGAGGACATCGTGGTCTTTCTCGACGGCGATGCCTTCCCCATCGCCCGATCCCATGCCGGTGGTCCGCAATGCGCTCGACGCGTCCGCTCTCGTCGCCGTGCGCAAGGACGAGAACGGCACGGACCGCTACCTTCACCCGTCGTTCTGTGCCATTCGGATGCGGGACTGGGAGCACCTCCATGGCGACTCGTCAGTGCCGTCGAACTGAAAGTCGATGACCCACACACATAGTTGGAGTGTTGGGCCCCGTGCCGCAGCACCGAGTCGGGACGAAACCGACGGCGCTTGTTGCAGCGCTGGGGTCGGCGAAGAACCTGGTGGCGCCACAGAGGCTGGGTGCGCTTCTTGTTGATGGTGGAGCCCTCACGAAGGAGGATCACGTGGGCCATCTTCCAGGACCAGCGGGGATGGGTGGCGGCCATCTGGCGCAGTCGTCGACGGAGCCTGGCCTTATCGGGCCGGGGGCCGAGGGCGACACCTCTGCGTGGAACGGGGCTGGTCGATCACCTGGCAGGCCCGGCGTTCAGAGACCCCGAAGCATTCGGTCAGGGTGCAGAGGGCCCGCCGGCGCCGCTCCGGGGTCACTCGAGATTACCTTTGGCCAGCTCCTTCAAAATGTCGATCTCCAGGGCGTGGTCAGCGACCAGCTTCGTCAGCCGCTTCTTCTGATGGCCTCAGAGATCTCGAGAGGAGGCACGACCTCGGTCAGATGCCGGCGCTCTTTCAGGAGCTGCTCATCTTGGCGACCCTGCGCGGGGCCTGTTCGGGACTGTGTCAGTGGCGCTTCGTGGCTGTGTTTGTCCTCCCACTTTGGGATCAGGATGCTCACAGCAGCCGGATCAAAATCCTGTCATCGTCACTGCGTTACCGTGCGTCTTAGGAAACGCACGCTGACCGAGACCAAGGACCAATCCGAAGATTGCATCTTGCACGTGGAGGGTGTGATGCTAGATAGGACTCGCTGGTTGGTGACCCGTCGGGTTCTCCGATGCGCCTGTGTCATTGACGGAGCCTGGCATGAGAGTCAGGATGCAATGGGTACTCAACGCTTGGCAGACTCGTTTGATGGACACGGTGGGGGCGGGATACAACGTGACAACTTGCGGAGACACCCTTGACAAGTACCCATTGAACGCCAACCAAGGCTCAGACAAGGGCTCGCGCTCCACACCCAAGGCACAAGTGCTGACCGTGTTCGGCTTCGCTCTGCCCGTAGCCACATACTTCTGGTCCATCTACCACTTCGGCGTCAACGTCATCTGGGGAGACCAATGGACCGATATCAACGTCATCGCCCATTCGTATTCGGGTACCCTCGGTTGGAAACTATTGTGGGCACAACACAACGAGGAAAGGATGTTGTTCCCAAAGCTTCTCGTTGTCCTCTTGGCCCACACCACTCACCTCAATCTCTTTGTCGAGATGTACCTGGGTGCCATCCTGCTTGTTCTGACTGCGGCGGCAATCGTCGTTGCGCACAGACGGCGCTCGCCTTCAACGCCATGGCTTTACTACTGCCCGGTCGCATTCTTGTTGTTCTCTTTAGTCCAGTATGGAAACACGCTGTGGGGATTTCAGATCGCGTGGTATATCGACTTGTGTGCGCTCGGTATCGCGCTCTTGCTCCTCGACCGTCCCATGCTCAGCTGGCTCGCTTTGACAGGGGCGATGGCCGCGGCGGTCGTTGGGAGTTTCTCTTCCTTCCAGGGTCTTTTCATCTGGCCCGCCGGCCTCGTAATCTTCTACCACCGCCGACGTCCATGGCGCTTTACTTCTACGTGGGTGGTGGCTGGAATCGCGACCTGGGCTTTCTATTATGTTGGATACAACTCCAATCAAATCAATCAAGTTCCATCATTCGGAAGCTGGGGGAATATCGCGAGGTTCTTCTTCATCGAAATCGGTGACGTCGTGGGCCAGTCCATACCTGACACACCTCATGCCGGGAACAATGCCGTGCTTTTCCTCGGCATCGTCATCTTCGTCGGCGCAATGTATGCGGTGTTCAGATATGGGCTCCGACGTGACGACAGGGGTGGGGGTCCCATCGGGGTCGCGCTCATTTGCTTCGGGCTCCTTTGTGCCCTGTCTACCGCCATCGGACGTTATCCCCTGGGCTTGTGGGAGGCATCAGCGTCGAGGTACACGACCAACGACCTCCTCATACTGGGCGGAACCTACTTGGCGCTCCTCGACCGACCTCGTATCCGAGGATCCCTCACTGGTTGGAGAAAAGGCACACTCGTTGCATTTCGATCGAGCGTCATCGCATTGATCTGCCTCCAGGTGGGCCTCGGCAACTACAATGCGCTCCCTGGCGAGAGATCAATCTCTACAGCTCAGGCGGCCACCGAAGACGTTGTTGTGAACATCCGGCGGGCGCCGAGCCCGGCGGTGTTTGACATCGATGCCCTCGACTCACAGCCATTCGTACGTGAGATGGCCGAAGATGCCAGAAGGCTCAATCTCAGTATTTTTGCCACCCACGCTGCGGTGGTCTACATGAGAGATGGTCTCATCCTGGGTAGGTGGGCCGATGGACAGATTTCCCCAGTCAGGCCTTCGCGTGGCATACGAGACGGTCAACTCGTCACCCTACAGTTGGTTGCATTCGGTGGATCCGTTCCGCTCTTTCTGCGGGAGTGCAACCCCCATATCCTTGCCGGTGATGTCCACGCCTGCGGGGCGACAGCTGTCGTGACGACCCCATTGGCCCACGGGCAACGACGGGCCAGATTCCGAGTAGTTACTGGAACGGTCGGCGACGGGACTTGCGATCCAGGCGAAACCTGCTACATCAGCGTGACGTCGAATCCCGACGGTACGTTCTCCAAGGGTCTTCGGGAGTTTGATACCCAGGCCCTTGCCGCCATTGCCATAGCCTGAAGATCCCGGCAGATCTCGACGTGATGGCGTCGATCTACCTCTGGCCGATCGGGGAGCTGGTCGAGAGCTCTCCCTTCGGAAGCGTGGCTTGCGCGTCTAGGTCAGACTCAATGCCCTCAAAGGGTCAACTTGATTCCAGGTCGATGCCACATCGCCTTACGGGTGTAACTGTGCCGAAGGCACCCGAGGACACTTCAGAGGGTCACACCGTGTCCGTTCTCAGTGTCCTGCCGAAGAAGGACGACTCTCGGACGGGCCAGGGACCGCCAAGCCCACCCGTCGTTCTGTGCCGCTCGGGTGCGGGACTGGGACCACCTCCTTGGCGATTGGTCACAGGGGCATTGGTGGGAGGCCGCCCACGGGCGCTTCGTCGCCGACGTGGGAGGGGAACCGCTTGGGCACCCGAATGCGCCGGTGACTCCTGGACCCCGTTGCTCCGGAGCAGTCGGGCCGACGCCGGGCTCGTCAACCATCACGACCCCCACTTCCCCTGGGCAGGCGGCCGTGTCGACCTCGTCCATATCCCGCGCCTAAACACGGGGCCAAGCACGGTCCGGGCCTCGGCTGGGCGCGGCAGCCCCCGCACCCGAACCGCGGTCAAGGCGGGACGCGGATCGAACATGACCCGGCATTCTTCCGCGAATCAGTCTAATAAACCCCGCTTGGCGCACCCGCAGTACAACGGCAGTGGTTTGAGGAATAGGAAAGGAGGTTGATCCGTCCTTGTGACTGATGTTTCCCACCGCGCGCCGACATAGTCCTACGGGGACTTGGCAGTGGATCACTGGTGTGAGGGCAAAATTCTACGCGCTAATGTCACCCGGGCCAGGGGAAGGACTGCGGGTGGTGGTCGAGGATTCAGGGATGGGAATCATCAACGCAAGCGCGACTCCCTCGCCCCCCCTCGCTTCGCAACGCGGTCTCGACACCTACGTGCACGTGCTCAGTGTGACGTGGCTCGTGGCGATGGCGGCGGCGGTGCTCGGCCCCGTCCTGGCCCATGGCGCCTCGTTCGGGTCGTACGACCTGCTGGCGCAGTACGGCCTCCTGCAGCAGCACGGAGTGGTCGCCCACAATATTCAGGCCGGCGACCAGATCGACGCCATCATCCCGTGGTCGACGCTGGCCTGGACCCAGGTCCACCACGGCCAGTTGCCGCTGTGGAACCCCTACACCGCCTTGGGCCTGCCACTGGCCTTCAACTGGCAAACGGCGGCGTTCAGTGTGCCTGCGCTGATCGGGTACCTGTTCCCGGTAAACCTCGCATTTTCCGTGCAGGTAGTT
>Ga0116217_10004707_pt1 | contig 12121 bp, 15 predicted proteins | sample Sb_taG_6_FD_89697 | JGI IMG/M metagenome (GOLD analysis project Ga0116217, IMG submission 89697) | Peat soil microbial communities from Weissenstadt, Germany - Sb_50d_4_PS metaG | ecosystem: Environmental > Terrestrial > Soil > Wetlands > Peat | place: Germany: Weissenstadt | collected 2010-09-21 | reverse complement strand
TGGGAGTTGTGAATGGGGACGTTATCGGTGTGGCCCTCGATGCGCAGGCGATAGTCGCGCTGGCGGAGTATGTCGGCGATGCGGTCGAAGGCGGCCTGCGAGGTGGACTTCATCTGGGCGGAGCCACTCTCGAAGTTTCCTGCGATCATGTTGCAGATCTCTCCGAGCGCGTCCGCTACCTCTTCTTCGGAGTTGGCGGTGTCCCCCAGCATACTCTTGGCAATCTGGCCGGCGCTCTTCGCGCTGCAGCGGACCGTCAGAATTCCGCACAGCGCCCCGGCCATACCGATCATGGCGGTGAATTCCTCGTTCGGCGTGTGCTCGGATTGCGCTACCGGCTTCACTCGGCAGCCGAGCATGATTTCGAAAACTTCCTCGACCGCAAGTTCGAGAACGGGGAGCCAGTTCTCCTCGTGAGACCGTGTGGCAAATGAGATATCTGTACTCATGGTTTCTTCCCCAGCACGGGCAAGACGTGCTCTTTCACCTGATCGGGAGTGAACGGCTTGCGGATGTATCCGCGAGCGCCAGCCGAAAGCGCCTGCACCACGTGCGATTCGCTGCCTTCGGTGGTGATCATCACGATCGGAACGCCTTTGGCACTTTCCACCGTGGCAACCTGGCGGACAAATTCCAGCCCGTCCATGACCGGCATGTTGATATCGCACAGGATGAGGTCGACCACGTTGTTCTGCAACGCAACCAGCGCTTCGGCCCCATTCGAGGCTTCCACAACCTTGTCCAGTTCGATGCCCGCCTGACGCAGCGAACGCTCGACTATTTTTCGCATCACCGAGGAGTCATCCACAATGAGCGCTCGTATCTTATCCATGGGTTCCCACCACTCTGCGGTTTACACTGCCAAACCACGAAATCGCGTCCCGCTATTTTCTGACTGATGTGATGTACATCGGCAGTTCGATGCGGCGCTTTAGGGAATCAATGACAGCTGTCTACCGCCGCGCGCGCGATGAGCCATGGTGTGGTCGGAACCATGCGTACTCGGAACTTGGGAGGGCCGGAACTTCCGTAACCGGCAAGCAAGCAAAGATAGGGACGGAACTCTAGGCAGAGCGTTGCTCCGCTAAGCGAGCATCTCACAGTCCAGCGCAGACGGAGCCGCAAGCAGTTTCCCCACCGCAGAGCGGAGCGGGAGCGATTGCCCAGGAACCCTCAAACTCGACGGCCGCAAGCCGGACTTCAGCCGACCCCGTTCCTTCACCTACCTTTATCTCCCGGGAATCCGTTATGCTTAGTGGAGATTTATGACCCTGCTTGACGCCCAGCCCTACGACCCCGCGAAGTTGCGGCGGCGGAAGATCAAGATCACGGTCACCGTCGTGGTCGTGGTCGTTCTGGCCGCGCTGGCCTGGATCTACCGCAACTGGCCCGAAGAGCGCGCCGTGGACAAGTTCTTCGCCGCGCTTCAGCACCAGGATTACGAAACCGCCTACGCCATTTACTTCAACGATCCCGGGTGGCGCCAGCATCAGCAGAAATATTCTCAATACACATACGCGGACTTCTATCGCGACTGGGGACCGGGCGGCGAGTGGGGCTTAGTCAAGTCCCACAGGATCTACGGATCGGCCAACACAAAAGGTTTTGGCAGCGGAGGCGTCGTGGTCGAGGTCGTCGTGAACGAGCGCTCCGAGCACGCTCGAATGTTCGTGCAGAAGTCGGATAAGACGCTAACCGTGTATCCGTACTAAGCGGCGCCCTCGGCCCCGTTGCATCTGTTCCCCACTTCGGCCGCCGTTCCCGCAAACTGCGCCAGCGTCTTCTGCAGCGAGGCTTCATCTCCCATCGTCACGCAGGTCTTCGAGCGGTCGATCTGCCGCATCAGTCCCCACAGAACTTTTCCCGGCCCGACTTCAATAAACAGGCTGGCTCCCTTATTGATCAGCAGCCGTATCGACGGCTCCCACCTCACCGCGCCGGTCACCTGTCGGATCAGGGCCTCGCGCGAAACCTCCGCAGAAGTGACAAGCGCAGCATCAACATTGCAAACTACCGGGCATAATGGACTCTGAAAACTCAGCGCGCTCAGGTCTGCCGCCAGACGATCCTGTGCCGGTTGCATCAGCGAACAATGGAAAGGCGCGCTGACCGGCAGGCTCACGACCTTCTTCGCTCCGCGTGCGGTGGCTAGCTTGATGGCGCGGTGCACGGCGCCGGCGTGTCCCGAGATCACGAGTTGCTCGGGCGAATTAATATTGGCCGCCTGGCAAACTTCTCCCTGCGCCGCCTCGTTCAAAATTTCGCTGACCTTGTCGAGCGCCATTCCAATGACGGCCGCCATCGCACCCACGCCCACGGGCACCGCTTCCTGGATATACTTGCCGCGATTGCGAACCGTCCGCACCGCATCGGCAAACGTCAGCGTACCCGCGGCCACGTGCGCCGAATACTCGCCCAGGCTGTGCCCGACAACAAAGTCCGGCTTCAGGCCTTTTCCCTGCAACACGCGCCACGCCGCTACCGACGCTGTCAGAATTGCCGGCTGCGTGATCTCGGTCAGCTTCAATTTTTCTTCCGGCCCTTCAAAGCAAAGCCGCGACAGCTTGTAGCCAAGCGCCTCGTCGGCCTCTTCAAAGGTTCGACGTGCAACCGGATAGTTGTCGGCCAGATCTTTGCCCATGCCAACGGCTTGCGAACCCTGGCCGGGAAAGAGAAATACGATAGGGAAAGTTGAACTTGTCATGGAGATGCTCAATAGTTAGCAATTAGCACTTGGCGCTTACGCTGCATTTGGGAATGTTGGCTAACTCCAGTTGCTAGATGCCAAATGCTAAGTGCTAAGTGCTGTACTTGGGACAGCCACGCTCAGTTCCGCCAGCTCACGCTCGATGGTTTCGTTTACTTTGCCCTCGGCGAATTCCGCCGCCACGCGCACCGCGTTCTTGATGGCATTCGTATTCGACGATCCGTGGGTGATGATGCATACGCCTTTTATGCCCAGCAGCGGCGCACCGCCATATTCCGTGTGATCCAGCCGCTTCTTGAAATCGGAAAACGCGTTGCGCGAAAGATACGCGCCCACCTGCCGCGTGATCGTTGACTTCAAGGTTTCTTTCAGTACGGCGCGCACCAGCCTGGCCACGCCTTCCGAAGTCTTCAACGCGACATTGCCGACAAATCCGTCGGCCACGATCACATCCACATGGCCGTTGTATAAATCGCGGCCTTCCACATTGCCAATAAAGTTGATCGGAAGCCGCTTCAGCAGTTGGAACGCCTCGCGCGTCAGGTCGTTGCCTTTGCCTTCTTCTTCTCCGATCGAAAGCAGCCCGACCCGGGGATGCTTCATGCCGAAAATTGAACGGCAGTAAATATCGCCCATCACCGCGAACTGCGCCAGATTGTTGGGCGTGCAATCCACGTTCGCGCCGACGTCGAGCAGAACCGCCGCCGTGTTCAGGACCGTAGGGAACGCCGCCGCCAGCGCCGGACGGTCCACTCCCGGCAGCGCACCCAGCACCACTTTAGCCGTGGCCATGGCGGCGCCCGTGTTGCCCGCCGTCACGAAGCCCGCGGCCTGCCCCTCGCGCACCAACCGCAGTCCGACGCGAATCGACGAATCGCGCTTGGCGCGAATCGCCTCCACTTTGTCGTCCATGGTGATGACTTCGCTGGCGTGAACGACTTCAATGGGCAGCCGCCGCGCCCCGGGATAGCGCGCCAACTCGGCCCTCAGCCGCGGTTCCGGTCCGACCAGAAGCACGCGGACGCCGTGATGACGCGCCGCCTGCAATGCGCCTTCAATCTCCGGCTTCGGCGCCTTGTCGGACCCCATCGCATCGAGTGCGATTATGCTAGGCATGGAAGGAAAACTACGACTTCTCTTCGACCTCTATGACTTCGCGGCCCTTGTAGGTTCCACACTTCCGGCACGCGCGGTGTGGCATCTTCTGTTCATGGCAGTTCGGACACTCCGACAGCGAGTGTTTCGAGAGCGCGTCATGGGCGCGCCGGGTGGCGGTGCGCTTCTGTGAATGTCTCCGTTTCGGATTCGGCATGATGTCCTTTTTAGCTCTCAGCTCTCAGCTCCAAGCTCTAAGGAAACCCGCCTTTCCTGAGAGCTGAGAGCCGCGAGCTGTTTACTGATTCAGCTTATCGCGTATTTCTTTCAGCGCCGACCAGCGTGGATCCTCAACCTGCTCCACGCACGAGCACTGAATTTCATTCAAGTTCCTGCCGCAGTGCGGACATAAACCTTTGCAATCTTCGCAGCAAACCGTCTTCAAAGGCAGCGCCAGCAGCACCTGCTCGCGCAAAGTGTCTTCGAGCAACAACCCTTGGCCCTCGTAATACCCGATCTCGGCCTCGGCGTCGGTGACCGAAAGCTCCTCGTGGCCGGAGTCGGTTCCAAGTGGCCGGTACAGAAGATCGAAGCTGCGCTCCACCTGGTGCACGACCGGATCGAGACAGCGCGCGCAAGCCACTTCCAGGCTCGTCTCCAGCTTGCCCTTCACCCGGATGTCCTGCACCACCTTGTGCTTGCCATGGTGCTCCTCGACCAGATCGGCTCGGCCCTCAGCCCGCAGCAGCGACCGCTGCCTGACCTCCTCACCCAGATCAATCACATCCGGGCTGAACTCCTCCCGGAAATCGACAGGGTGAATCTCCAGATCCTCAATTTCGATGAGCATTGGAACCTCCGCCGCCCCCACTCAAATTACCGCAAAGGCCCGCGGAGTGCGCATAGAGACGAAAGTCTCTCAGGGAGCAATGAATAAGAATAAAGGGCCTGAAACTAGGTGTCAAGGAAGGCTGCATGCCGGTAGTGAACCACTTTCAATTCACAGACGTGGATGCTAAAGCGAGCCTGTGGAAATCGAAACTGGCCCACTACCTGCATGCCAACCTTGTCCTTCCTAGTGTCACTTCGTCTCCTAACGTCACTCCGACTTGTGCTGAACCTCACTGACAAGTTCACTGCGGTCCTCCTAGAATATATGGTCATCAGAAAAGGACCCCACCCTTCCCCATCCAGCGGTAAAGATGCGGTAAAGCTCAAGGAGGTAGGCCGCGATGCTGCCCTCATCTTCGAATCAGTTGAAACTCTCCTTCGATACCGTCTTCTACTACGTCACCGACATGGAAACATCTATCGCGTTCTATCGAGACACCCTCGGACTCCAACTGGTTTCGCGTGATTACGTGGCGCGCTTCGATCTCGATGGCGTGCTCATCGAACTGGTGCCCCTCCCGCCTGGCACTGTCGTACCCGGTAGTAGCAATGCCCGCATCTGCTTTTCCGTCGCGGACTTACAGAAGACCTTAGAGCAGATGCGCACCCGCGGCATCCCAACCAGCACGATCAAAGAGAAGAAGGACGGCAAGCTGGCCTTTTTCCGCGATCCCGACAACAACGAACTCTGTCTCTGGGAGTACGCCGAACCCGAGGGTGCAAGGGAGCTTGTGAATTCGGCTCTGCTCCACGGCTGACGCCGGCATCCTTCCGGATGGCCCGGGCCTCGGACTCTCGCAAAATCATATCACCAGATTAGCCTAGGGAGATGCTAGACTATCCCTATGCCTACCCTATACGTCGAAAACGTGCCCAAGGACCTCTATGACGCCCTGCGCGCCCGCGCCCGCAAGAACCGCAGCTCCATCGCCGCCGAGGTCATAGCATTGCTGGAGCAGTTCGTTCCAACCCCCGCGGAATTGCGGCGCCGGAAGCGCGCCTTTGAAGAGCTCATGCGGCTGCAAGCCTCCGCTCCTCCCGGCCCGGGGCCTTTTCACAGCACCGAAGAGATGATCCGGGAGGATCGTGAACGGTGACCACGTGCGTGGTGGATGCCAATGTCGCCGCCAAGTGGCTTCTGCCCGCAGCTGGGGAAGGTCTCCTCGACCAGGCGAATCACTTACTCGCGCTGCACGTGAAGCGCGAGCTGCAACTGCTGGCACCGGATCTGATCGGGGCCGAAATCGGCAACGTCCTCTGGAAAGCGGTGCGGCGCAACCGGATCAGCCATGCAGAGGCCGAGAATTCGCTGCGGCGCTTCCATGATCTGGCGATCCAAGTCATCCCCGCCTCCGACTTGCTTGTTCAAGCGTTGCAGATTGCAGTTATGTGCGACTGCAGTTTCTACGACGGCCTTTATGTCGCCCTGGCACTCACTACCAAAACAGAACTCGTCACTGCTGACGAGCGCCTGGTGAACGCACTCGGCTCCCGTTTTCCGGTACGCTGGCTGGGGGCGTTTTGAGATCGTGAGTGGTCCGCCTTCCGCTATACTGATGCGTTGGCGATGGAGTTCGCCGTTAACCGCCCTTCGGCTGATAACTCCTACAGAATTTTGCAGGAGGACTCCGTCGTGAACTATCTCGCAAACTATCTCTGGATCGCCGTCGGTGCCGTTGTCGGAGCCAGCGCTCGCTACTTCCTCAGCACTCTCATCGCCCGCGTTTTCTCATCCGCGTTCCCCTACGGCACACTGCTGATCAACATCACCGGCAGCCTCTTCCTCGGATTCTTTCTCGTATTCTCGACCGAACGCGCACTGCTCGACCCGCGCTGGCGCCTGCTGGTTGCCATCGGCTTCTGCGGCTCGTACACCACTTTCTCCAGCTACGCCTTCGAAAGCTTCGCGCTGATAGAGCAGGGGCAATGGCTCCTGACCGGCATCAACATCGTGGCCAGCAACGCGCTTTGCCTCGCCGCCGTTTTGGCAGGCGCCGCGCTCGCCCGGGGGTTGTAAAATGGCAGCCGGCATCGTTATGGCCGTTCAAGTCACCATCTATCTCACCGAAGGCGACTCCTGGCATCATCGCCCGCTGCATCTTGAAATCCTGAAATATCTGCGCGAAGAAAACGTCTTCGGCGCCGTCGCCTTCCACGCCGTCGCCGGCTTTCTCGGACGTGGCCGCGTCCACACCGCGCACCTGGTCGAAGCCGGAGGCGAGTTGCCCGTCGTGCTTACGTTCGTCGATATGGATGAGCACGTCAACCGCGTTCTGCCCAATCTTCGAGAAATGGCTGCGCACCGGCTCATCGTGCGGGAGAATGTCGTGATTGAGCAGGGCAGTTTCGATTGAGGCTTACCCCATTGCACGCCCGCTCGAGTTCCGGATACAATATTTTCCATCTCGGCTGTGCGACTGCAACTTCGGTATCGCAAGGCCTGCCGACCCGCTAAGGATTCCACCATGTTCGACCGCAATTAATTCGCCGTTCTGCTGATCCGCTCTCGCGGATGTCCGATATTCTTTCCCTTTGCTCTAGCCACGCAGTCGTGTTCCTTCCCTTGAGCGGAAGCGACGCGTAGAAGGCATGCCAGGTATTTATGGAAGCTGTTGCGGCAATCAATACTCCGCCACCCGAACGCAGCCTATGGAGTTCTCTGTGGGAAGCGATCCGGGGTTCTCATCAGGACTACACGACGGGCAATCTGAACCGGGCGATTCTGTTGCTCGCCGTGCCCATGATCCTCGAGATGGTGCTCGAATCGTTGTTCGCGGTAGTGGACGTTTTCTGGGTTGGCCGGCTCGGCGCCAACGCCGTCGCCACGGTTGGCCTCACCGAGTCCCTGCTGAGCCTGGTTTTCGCCGTGGGCATCGGATTGAGCTTGTCCACCACGGCCATGGTGGCGCGGCGGATCGGCGAGAAGGATCCGCAAGGCGCGGCTGTGGCTGGAGTGCAGGCGATTGTGCTGGGTCTGATCACTTCCATCGCGGTCGGGATTCCATGCTTCATTTACGCACCCGAGATGCTGCGGCTCATGGGCGCTTCGGGCGACATTGTCTCGACGGGCAGCGGCTACGCCCGAATTGCGCTCGGCGGCAGCGGCGCCATCGTCATGCTATTCCTCAATAACGCGATCTTCCGCGGCGCGGGCGACGCTGCCATCGCCATGCGGCTCCTCTGGGTCTCGAACATCATCAATCTGATTCTCGACCCCTGCCTGATTTTTGGGCTGGGGCCTTTTCCACGCCTGGGCGTGACCGGCGCCGCTCTCGCCACCTTCACCGGACGCAGCATCGGAGTGGGCTACCAGTTCTACCGCCTGCTGCGTGGGACTGAGCGGATCCGCATCCTCACCGGGCAGATTCGCGTGAATATGCACGTGCTGCTGCGGCTGGTGCGCGTGTCTTTGACGGGAATCTTGCAGTTCGCCATTGCCCACACGAGCTGGATCGGACTGGTGCGCATTTTCAGCGTCTTCGGCGCCGCCGCGCTCGCCGGTTACACCATCGCCATTCGCATCGTCGTGTTTCTCATTCTGCCGTCGTGGGGACTCAGCAACGCGGCGGCCACGCTCGTGGGCCAGAATCTCGGAGCCAGAAAGCCCGAGCGCGCCGAGCAAGCCGTGTGGCGCACTGGCTTCTACAACATGCTTTTCCTCGGATCGGTGGGAGTGTTCTTCGTGATCATGGCCGCGCCGATCGCGCGACTGTTCACCCAGGACCCGGCGGTCGTTCCGCTCGCCGCGACCTGTCTGCGCATCATCAGCTATGGCAACATCGGATACGCCTACGGCATGGTCATGCTCCAGGCTTTCAACGGCGCCGGCGACACGGTCACGCCCACCATCGTCCATTTCTTCGGCTTCTGGATGCTGGAGATTCCTCTGGCTTATTGGCTGGCGATTCCGATGCGCTTGCATTCCAACGGCGTGTACATCGCGATCGTGATCGCGGAGTGCTCCATCGCCGCCGCCAGTGCGGCGCTGTTCAAGCTGGGGAAGTGGAAGACGCAGAAGATATGAAGGGGGATTGCCCTCTCATCCCAACTCCGGTGTGGGCTAGTTATTGTTGTACCTCGTGGCACAAAGGGCCTAGAGGACCTACCCAATGCGTACCGAGACTGTCTATGTGCAGCACATCAATCGGCATCGCGCAATTGCACGCGCGATCATTGTCGATCTCCTCCTGGACGAGCTTTCGGGCAAGAGAATCAAGGTCCGCGGTATCTTGCTTGCTGGGTGAGAATGCGTCGATGACTTCATGCGAAACGAGGAAGACCTTAAGAGGCGCTTTCACAGCACAGTTGCCCGGACACTTGTTGCGCTTCGGTGCAATCTCAACTCCTCGGCCTTTTCGTGTTCGGACAATGAAATCAATCGCGACGACTCTCAAAACGCCATTCTCTTTGCCGAGAAAGACTGCCTGCATGGCGGGCTTTCCTTCGTATCGCTGATCAAACACATGTTTGCCCAGAAATTTCCTCCGGTGTCTAATGACAGCTGGTAACAGCGCGGTAGACTTTCTCTGGAATTCAGTGACGATGGCATCCAGGTTGTTCTTGTTATGAGCAGCGGCGTCGATGGCAATCTGGTAGGGGCTGAATCGCCTTTCGGGATCTGCAGAGATTTCAGCTATGGCGATCCAGTATTGCTTCTCAATTTGCGCGATCTTGCACCCTGTTAGGGGACTGCCTTTTTCGGGGGTAAACTGACTGTCCGCAGCGACAACGACTACAGTTCCATCGGCACTCCGGAGTACAACAATCGATGTCGCATACACCGGGACACAGGCCCAAAGGATACAGGGCAGAATCTTCAGCTTCAGTCTTGACAGACTCTTCCAAATATCGGACATCATGGAATCCAGTTTGGCCCCCTTCAAGTCGGCGACGAGTTAGGACGTTTTGTTTTCGGTAGGTGAGGTTCTATTTCATCCCCAGCGCCCGCAGCACCCCGTCATCCGCCACCGCCTTCCCATCTTTCTTCGTGACCACGCCAAACGATCCCGAGTAATCCCACATCGCCCACCGAATCCCGTTGCGCTCGAACGCCGTCCGCACATCGTGCAACCACGCCGCCCGGTCCTGCGGATCGGAATACTCCCGATACACGCCAAACTCGTTGCACACCAGCGGAACCCCGCGCCGCCGCGCCCACTCCGCCGCTTGCTTCATTTCGGATTCAATGCGGGCGGCGTCCCAGTGCTCGCGCCCATAGCGGATCACCTGCAACCGGTCCACTTCATCCGGCACCAGCGCGGCCACGCGCTCCGCCGACTCCGCCGTCGACGGATATCTCACGCCGCGCAGCCAGTGCCAGTAATACGCGCCCCAGGTCGCACCCTGATGGGTGAAGATGTGCGGCTCATAAAAATGAAAGTTGTAAATGATATTCGGATCGTGTAGCGGCTCCTGAAAAACAAGGTCGTCGTCATCCGACCAGCGCGCGCCCGCCGCTATGATCGTGTGCGATGGCGCGCCCGCCCGGATTGCTGCTGCCAGCTTCACTTGCACACCCAGCCAACGATAAGGGTCCTTGAACTCCGGCTCGTTCATAATCTCGAGAAACACGCGGTCTGCATCCCAACTGGAATAGTGCGCGGCCAGCGCGCGCCAGAAATCGGCAAACTTCTCGACAAAGTCATCTTCGTTCGCCAGCCGAGCTTTGAAGTCGCTCTCCGGATGCAGGTCGATCACTACCGCCAGCCCGTGGTCGAGGATCATCTTCACCGCCGCATCCAGAGAGCCCAGATATTCCGCCGGAACCTTATTGGGCTCGCGCTCTGCAAACATCGGCTGCGGATTCACGCTCAGCCGCACATGATCGAAGCCCATCGACTTCATCAGCGCGATGTCCTCGGCGGTCGTCCACGCCTGAAAATGTTCCGGCGTGTAGCCGCGCTTGTCATACACCTGCGCGAACCACTCACTCGCGTTGATTCCCCGCTTCAATTTTTCAGCCCGTGCGAAAGCCAGTGAGGGTTTGGCGCTCGCGACGCCACCAGTCTGCGCCGCCGCGCGAACTGCGACGAGACCTGACAACAATAGGAATGCGACCCGTAATTTCATTCGACTCATTACCGGCAATCCCTTCTCCATTAATACACTGATGGCCACAGACTAGCCCATGCTTCCCTGCCAGCGCCATCTCTTCGATATCCCCGACGACGTCGCCTACCTGAACTGTGCCTACATGTCGCCGCTGATGAAGCCTGCACTGGAGGCCGGAACCGCGGGGCTCGCCCGCAAAGCGCACCCGTGGCATATTACGCCCGATCAGTTCTTCACCGGCGAGGAAGAATTTCGCACCATCGCAGCTCAGCTTCTCGACGGCTCAGCCGACGGCATCGCCATCGTTCCCTCGGCGAGTTACGGCATCGCAACCGCCGCGCGAAATGTGCCGGTCAAGAAAGGTCAGAGTATTCTCGTGCTCGCGGAGCAGTTCCCATCGAACTACTATCCGTGGCAGCGGCGGGCCGAAGAAAATAGCGCGTCTCTGAAGATCGTTCCCTGGCCCGAAGATGATGACTGGACCGCCGCCGTTCTCGATTCCCTGACCACCGATGTGGCCGTCGCCGCGCTCCCGCACGTGCAGTGGACTAGCGGCGGAAGACTCGACCTCGTCCGCATCGGCGAAGCTTGCCGTAAGCTCGGTGCCGCGCTCGTTCTCGATCTCACCCAGTCGCTCGGCGCGCTGCCCTTCAGCGTGCGCGACGTCCAACCGGATTTCGCCGTCGCCGCCAGCTACAAATGGCTGCTCGGGCCCTATTCCATCGGGCTTCTCTATGTCGCTCCGAAATGGCAGGGCGGAATACCGCTGGAAGAGAATTGGATTCAGCGCGCCAACGCTCGCGATTTCGCCAGCCTGATCCTGTACACCGAAAATTACGACGTCGGCGCTCGGCGTTTCGATATGGGCGAGCGCTCCAACTTCGCGCTGTTGCCCGCCGCCATGCGCGCCATGAAACAGTTGCTGGAGTGGGAAGTTGCGCAGATCTCCGAAACGGCCGGCGCGCTCAACCGTCAACTGGCAAACGCCGCGGCGGACATCGGATTCTCCGCGCCCGCCGAACCGTTGCGTGCGCCTCATTACCTGGCCCTGAGGAGGAAAGAGGCGATTCCGAAGGAACTGCCCGAAATGCTCGCGAGAGAGAAAGTATTCGTCAGCGTCCGTGGGAGTTCGATTCGAGTGACGCCGCACGTCTACAACACCGCTGAGGACGGCGAGCGGCTTATCGCATGCCTGCGTCGCATCGCCGCCGCTTAGGAAACGACTGCAAAACTACTGCTTGAGTGCGGCTGTTCGGCGCTGCGCCAGCGAGGCCGCCTCGGTGGCCGGATTTTCTTTCTCCACCTGATCGTAAATCTTCTTGGCATCGTCTGGCTTCTGCCGCGACTCGTAGAACCCGGCGAGTTCGAGCTGCGCCG
>Ga0116217_10004705_pt1 | contig 12123 bp, 10 predicted proteins | sample Sb_taG_6_FD_89697 | JGI IMG/M metagenome (GOLD analysis project Ga0116217, IMG submission 89697) | Peat soil microbial communities from Weissenstadt, Germany - Sb_50d_4_PS metaG | ecosystem: Environmental > Terrestrial > Soil > Wetlands > Peat | place: Germany: Weissenstadt | collected 2010-09-21 | reverse complement strand
CTCTGTTGTGATATCGTGACCCAAGCAAAAGCCTCCTTTGGTGCTTCAAACATCGTCATCTGAACGTGTTTGTACCACAGGAGGCTTTTCTTGTCTCCAAAATCATGAATTATGCGGGCTAGTCTCCTTTACCTTTGCCCTGGGCGGTTGGCACGTAAGCTTCGCGGTATCTCAGGCGCACTCCTTTGTGGTCGTTTCGAGCGGTCCTGGTCAGCTCCACAGCCAACTTATGACGCTTGCCGTCCAGGGTCTGTGGCTCGAAGCCCAACTCGTAGCGAAAATGGAGCTGCCGCAAGATCTCCTCCAGACCTTTTGCATACGTTTCGGGAGTCACTTCTAAGTATTGGCCTCCTGTCTGGGTGGTGATATAGTGCGCGATTTCTTTCTGCTCGGCAGGAATCCACCACCATATGTGAGGAGAGCGGCGGTCCCTCAGGCCGAATGCTATGGCCGAGGTTTCAAGAAGCTCGTCAATGAAGTGATCGGCCTCCGATCTGGGCATGGCACTCCAGTCCCCATAAAGAAATAAAAGGACGGGCAGTGGCTCTGGTGGGGACGTGTGGGTGGTACTGACGATGAGCTGCAAAGTCCTCTGAAGCGCTAACTCACCTGGCCGGTCGGTGGGGTGCGCCTCTGAGCATGGAGCAAGGACCTGCTCGAGCGCCGTGGACACCTCCTCGACGCTGTGCGTCGGGAGGAGGTCGAGTTTTGAATCGCCATTGTCACACCAATGGGCGACTGCGACCGAATCGTGTGTGTCCAAGTGCTTCAAGGCGGGCTCGAGTAGACCGACGTGGCCGGCAAACAGGCCCGAACCTTCTTTCTCGTGGCCCGACATGCCGCATTGCACAACAAACCAGAGTACGATCGGCCGGGTTTGTCGCCCGGTGTCAAACGTCTTTATCGAAACCGGACGACCGTTGTCGAGAATCTGAAAATCATCTCGCATCAAGGTCTGGTCCGGAAGACCGCTCCCGGCACTCAGGGCAATCACATCAACCAAGACCAGATTGGATGAGCTGCGGAACGTGGCTTCCGCGGCCTGCGCAGATTGAGCGGCGGACGGGACTTCCTGGCCGGCGCCTGCTATGGCGGGGAGGCAAAGTTGCGGCAATAACAGCACCGACAGCAGAAGCGCGAAACGGATCATAGGCTGCCTCCACTGGCATCGTAGCGGTGGCTTCGGACCGATCCAACGTGGCCAAGGGCTTAATCCCAGCCGAAAACGAGCAATCTTGCTGGTATAATGTGCTGTCTCACTCCTCGCGCAGCAGTGTAGCGGGATCAATGGTCAGCGCGCGTTGTGCCGGTATCCACGTGGCCAGTAGACCCAATAACATCATAGCCAGAGCCGTTCCAGCCAGGACCAGCGGATCACGGGGGGTTGCCTGATAGACGATGGCGGAAAGTAACTTGCTAGCCGCAATTCCCAGCAGCAGTCCCGCGAGTGATCCGAAGGTTAGCAACCGGAGCGGACGACCTAATGCCGCCTGCAACATTTCCTTGCGTTGCGCGCCCAGGGCGGCACGAATTCCCAATTCCTTGAACCTCTTGCTCACTGAATACGCTGCCATGCCGAAGATGCCGGTAAGAGCCAGCATCGCGGCGATCACACCCAGGGCGCCCAGCGATACCGCCGCTACACGCGCAGGGAACAGGTTTGCGTCCATCGCCTTATACCGCGTCTGGATGTCAACAGGCAGCCCCGAATCCAACTCCCTTAGTTTTCTCCTTAGGGCTGCCGCAAGTTGCGCCGGATCGCGACGCGAACGCAGTACCAGATAGGTCTGGCTGGAAGGTGATTGCACGAATGGGAAGAACATCACTGGCTGTGGATCTTCGGTAAGGCTGTTGTATTTTCCGTCTTCCGCAATACCCACAACCTGGACGCGCGTTCCGTCTGGCAGCTTGAAATATCCGTCTTCTGCGTTCGTTTTGGAGCCAAAGACTCTGCGCGCAAACTCTCGATTCACCACGGCGACGCGTGGCGCCTTCTTATCGTCATGCCAGGTGAAGTCTCTGCCCTGCCATAACGCTGTGCCCGCCGCGTGGAAGTATCCGGGAGATATACTGTACTGGATGGCGTCCGCAGCGGCGTTGGATGTCCTCAGATCCGTTGTCGTCTCAGTAAAGACATTTGAACCGTTCGAGCTGTCAGCTAAGGGTAGGCCGTCCGACAATCCCACCGACTCGACACCCGGAATCGTCTGCGCCGCCTCAATCATGCGTTTTTGCATAGCGGGCACCCGGTCGCCGGTGTAGCCGGCCATTTTCAAATCACTGTCTACTAACATCGCGTCCCGCGGCTCAAAACCGAAATTGCCGTGAAGTGAGCGTACCAGTCCACGCAGAGCAACCATCGATGAAATGATCAGCACCGCGCAGATCGCAGTTTGCACGCCCAGCAAAAGATCTCGGGCGGTAATCCGCCGCCCCGCCCTGGCGGCTGGTCCCGCCTTGATGACCTCATACGGGTTCGTGTGGAGTACCTGTCTCACCGGGACGGCGCCAAAAAGGAATCCGCTGGCTAAACTCAAGAGCAGCGCGGCCAGATAGACGTGCGCGTCCGGATTCACCTCCACATGGATCATCGAATATCGCGACATGGGTTGCCACACGCTCAGCGCGTTCAATAGCAATACACTGACCCATAGCCCGGCAGCGCCTCCCATCAGTGAAATCAGCAGAGCTTCCGTGAAGAGCTGTCGCAGAATGCGCAGGCCGCCCGCTCCCAGAGCAAGTCGCAAGGCGACCTCCCTCGCACGGTCAGAGGCACGCGCGGCAAACAGACTGCCCAAGTTGGCGCAAGCGGCTAGCAGGATCAAACCGGTGAGCAGCATCAGCCCGGCCATGAAGGCGTGCACCGGGCGGCCAAAGTAGTCGCCAAAGAGATTTGGACGAGCCAAGCCAAAGGTCAATTTGTCGTCGTCTTTGGGGTAGGTCTTCTCGAGTTCGGAGCCAATCGAGTTCAGATCGGCGATCGCCTGTGCCCGCGTGACCCCGGCTTTCAGATGTCCGTCCACCGTGAGCCAACGGTTCGCGCGGACGTTCAGGCCGTTCCAGCCAGCCACTTGTTCCTGATTCACGATCGGCACAAAGAAATCGGGATTCAAAAACAAGATGGATCCGTGGAACCCGGGCGGCGCTACGCCGACGATGGTGAAAGGGTGCTTGTTCAGCCGAACCGTCCGGCCCAGTACCCCACGATCATCCTGAAAATGGCTGTGCCAGTATGCATAAGTGAGCACGACGTATGGTGCGCTGTTCGGTCCATGCTCATCGGAGGGGTGGAAGACGCGGCCAAGATACGGCTTAATGCCTAATACATCGAAGAATTCCCGCTCACTTCATAGAGCCAGGCGAGGGATGGTTTGTCGCCTGTGTCCAGCCCTGCTGCATCGATGTTATAGGCTGCCAGACCCTCAAAACTGCGGTTGCGATCGCGCAGATCGAGATAGTTGAGGTACGATTCGCTCGCCAGCTTGTCGCTCGCGCGCTCGATTGTGTAAAGGGTCTGGGCCCGAGGCATATTCAGCGGGCGCAGAATCAGCGCGTTCAATACGCCAAAGACCAGGGCGTTAGCTCCGATGGCGAGTGCCAGCGTCCCATCGGCCACCACGGTAAACCTGGGAGATTTGCGCAGCATGCGGAAAGCGAAACGTAGGTCCTGTACCAGAGTTGCGATGAAGTCAAGTCCCATATGTCCTCCAACAGTGCAACCGAGTGCAGACCCAGCTAAGGTCTCGGCGCGGCTCGTCACGGGGATCCGTGACTTCCGGCCCGATCGCCTGACCTGCGGAAACGGCTCGGACAGAGCTCAACCCGAGCCTGTCCTACGCATGCCCCAGTTTGCCTTCAGTTCGCCGTGACGCACGGAACGCAGTAACAACGCCCAACCCCAACATCAGCCAGCTTAGCGCACGTTTCATGCCAGCAACAAGGCCCGGATGTTCTTAATTTTGCGGGTTCCGTTCGGTGGGTGGGGAGTTCGGGTGTCCGCTTTCGGCACGGGGTGTGCGGAATTGGGACGCAGACTCGAATTGTGCCAACACGATCCAAGTCATCTATCGAATCGACACTGGTTCAACCTGCTGGCAGAATTCCAGCTCCTCAGGCGGTCCACTTGACTGGGAGTTGCGGGTCGAGAGACAAGGGTTCGCGCGGCTTCGGCTTGAACTTCAGTTCCAGCGCCTGCACAAGCAGGTGGAGGATGGGACTTCGATTTTGAAGAAGAACCCGCGCCCATTCCCGCCGTTTCATCTGCGGAAAGTAAATTCCCCGGAATGCCAAACGGCTGAGCAGATGGATGAGGCGGTCGGCGTAAGACTTCGATTCCAGCCAACGGACAGCAGAAACAATCGTTTTGGGACTGTAAGATGCTGCCCATGCCTGTCGAACCTCCGCTTCCGCCTGCTCGGCGGTAAGGTCGAGAGGTGTGTGACCCATGGCAAAGGGCTTGAACTCCAGCCAGTGTTTCGGTCGTGAGAGCCGGCCGGATGAAAGCAAGCGTTCGTAAAGGGGAGTTGCCGGATAGGGTGTCAGCAACCCGAACACGGGAAGACCCGGCGGCCAGGAACGAATCTCTTCCAGGGTTCGCTCGGCCACGCCCGGGCGGTCGCTGTCCATCCCGAAGATGAAAGAGGTGATAGCATAGAGATTATGGCGCGCCAAGCCCTCCAGAATGGTTTTGTACTCTCCAGGTTTGTTGAATCCCTTGCCAACGCTCTTGAGGTTTTCCGGGACTATCGACTCGAGGCCCATGAAGATCCACTTGCCGCCGCTTTTAGCAATCAGAGAGACGAGTTCCTCATCCCGAAGCAGGTTCATGCTGATTTGCGCCACCCAGGGAACTTGCGCGTCACGGGCGATAATTTCCCGCAGCAGGGACTTGGTGCGCCGGGGATTGATCGCGAAGTTGTCGTCGATAAAGAAGACCGCAATCTTTCCTCTCTGGCGCTTCTCTAGCTCTTTCAGCATGAGCAATTCATCGACCACGCTTTCATTCGACCGAAAGCGGATCGAATCACCAAAGAATCCTGTTACGGTGCAGAACTCACAACCGTAAGGACAACCGCGACCAGACTCAATCGGGATCATGTGAAACGATTGCCAAGTCATGCCGAAGAGCGAGAGCAGCTGCCGCGCCATTTTGGGGAAGTGCCGGATCAGATTGAACTGGTCAAGGTCCATGTGGTCCCACGGGATCGCGGGATAGTCCGCAAGTGAAGGCTTGACCTCTCGACCATCCGCGCCCAGGGGAGCATAGATCTCCTTCAGAGCGCCGCGCTCGGCATCGGCCACAATCTGTGGCCAGGTGTGGTCGGCCTCGCCTAAAGCCACCGCATCCGCGTGGCGAGGTTCGCCGTCACGCCCCAGCGGTTCGTCGGGCACCTCCGTCACGTGAGGACCTCCCATCACCACTGGAACGCCCGCCGCTCGCACGGCGTCTGCCATCCAGTAAGCCTTCCGAATCATACGGGTCATAGCGCCAATACCCACGAGGCGGATGTTGTTCTCGCGGACGAATTCCACCAATTGCCCTCTCGTCAACCGTTTCGCGTTACCATCTATCAGAACCACCCTATGACCCGGAGGCGTGAGCGATTTCAGGAGGAACATCCAGAGGTGCGGCATGAAGTTATTGGTGACTTCGTTGTCCGGGTTATAGAGGAGAATATTCAACTGGAGTTTCCTTTTCAGCCCTGAGTTATTAACGCCCGTAAACCAAAACGTGGAACGTTCCCGGTACGGCCATTCGCCGGGGGGCGCGCCCGCCCGCTGGGGGAGTTTTAGGTGCCGCAAAATCCGCAGTGTCCACAAACACATTGTGCGACTTCATATCCAGTCCCATGGTCTTGGCGCCGTACTCCGTCTTTACCTCTTCAAGCGTACTGAAATCGTTGGGCGAATCCTCATGGAAGACATGGATCATCCCTTCGCGGGTTGAGGCGAAAAACATGCCGGTTTCAGGATCATAAGCGGCGGCGTCCACGCCCCCAGAAATCGGGAATGACTTGATAACCTGCCCGCTGTCGGCATCCATGACGACGAGCATCTGAGGTTCGCGCCCCGCGCTGAACAGCCGCCGGTGCTGGATGTCCATTGCCAAGGCCGTAGGGCCTCCGGCTGGCGCAACCGGCCAGCGCGACTTGATTTTGAGGGAATGGGTGTCAACCTCCACGACCTCATTCTTGCTTTCCAGATTTATATAAAGTGTCCCCGCGCCATCCGCGACAGCGAATTCCGGGGACCCTCCCAGGGCGACGGTTTCCACCACGCTCCCGCTCTTGGCATCGATGGCGGTGAAGGAGTTCGGGTCTCCTTCCATGACAAACAAGCGCTTGGAAGCGGGATCGTAAACAACGCAGTCGGCGTCGTCAGCGGCTTTCGCGTGACCGATTACCGTGAGGGATTTCAAATCGAAGATGGTCACATTTCCTTGCCCGCCGTCGCTGACGAAACCGCGGCCAAACTCGCCGGCCACGGCGACGCCGTGGTCTCTTTTGAAGCCGGTGATGTTGCCGATCAGGGCGCCGGTGTCGGCGTTAATGACCTGGATCGCTGTGCCGCGCGACAAGTAAACGCGGCGAGCGGGGGAACAACCATAATGTAGTCAAATATTCCCCGGTGCTGCCTGGAGCGGCGGCAAGAGAGTATTTCTTCAGCAGGTGGTAACCCCCTCCAGCCGCAGTTGCGAGTACAAGGCTCCCCGAGAGTGTGAGCCCTACCGACGCAAGACGTACCCAGGTCGATGCTAATTTCATGCGAGAACCTCCCCTCCGTTGCAGATGGTGGAACGATTTCAGCGCCCTCGTGAATAGGGCTCCAGTCGTACCGAGATTATCGAACTATTGCCTCGCCGGCCCGCGTGTATGCAAGCGTTCGATTAAGTCAAAAGTGCACCAGCTAATCTTCCTCAGGTTTGGGCGAACCGTCAGGCGCCACGCGAACCTCGGATCTCTCGCCTGCCTTGAGTACCTGGGCCTCGTAAGCATCGGGAGTCCCACTGCCGGCGCTAACAGCCTCAACCTTAAGAATCTTGCCACTTCCAGCGCTCTTTCGAATGGCGTTGCGCGCGGCTTCCGGAATGGAGCCAAGGGAAACTTCCTCTTCGACTTCCACAACTCTGCCGCTTGAGTCCATGGACACATCCTTGCCGTGGCCGTTCTTGCTTAATTGGACTTCGTAGATAGTTTTCCCTTTCTCCGTCTCCTTGCTTAGCCCCCGAATGGTGGCCCCTTTGCTTTGTTCCTTCACGGCCGCCTGAACGGCTGGTGGCAGGTCGCTCATGTTCACTCGAACCTCCTTGCCTTGGGTCGTACCGAGAGCAAGGTAAAAGCGGACGGACCCGATCGTGATCTTCGTCCCTATCCGCATTGGAGTTCCCCTTTGATCTCGAGTTTCCCTTATGGACTCCTGCCCGAGGAGTACTACACCTTCGGCCCCCGATGCCGTCAACGGCCGAGTTTCAAGGGTTCGCAGCTTTGAGCGCGTCGCGTGAATTTCTCGCTTTCAGAGTTTAGCGTTGCAACCTGAATAAAACCTGAAAGCAGGCTCCTGCGGGGGTATATCTAACAGCGTTGTCAATCAGGATCAGCAACATACGGCGCAAATAAGGAAATATGAGTCGAGGTATCGGCAGGCGAGTTTCTTGACCTTTTGCATTCCACGGGTGCGAATGTCGAATGGTGCAAGCTAAAATAGTCGCATGGGCCTTCAAATGAGAAAGTTAAAAACGATTCTCGCCGTCCTGCTGCTTGGCGTCTCGCTTCAGGGTTGGGCTCAGTCCGGCACTGGAGCCGCGCAGGGCTCCACCATCGCCCCGGTCGCAGTCAGCGATTCGCAACGGGCAGGGGAAAGGCCCATTTCGTGGAAGCAGATCGTACCGAATATCCTCCACGATCAGAAACCCGTCTGGACTTTTCCTGCCAAAGCGGCAAAAGGGGAACACTGGAGGCCCACCCTCACTATTGTCGGCGCTACCGCCGGTTTAGTGGCGCTAGACCCTTCGGACGCCCCGTACTTCCGCCGTACAACCGATTTCAATCAATTCAATAAGGTCTTCAGCGGGACAAACATGGGTGTTGGGACCGCGGCCGTTCCATTGTCGTTCTACGCGCTTTCCCTGATTCGTCGGGACCGTTACGGGCAGCACACGGCCCTTTTGGCTGGCGAGGCTGTAGCGGACGCGGAAGTCCTCACTACGGTAATGAAGGACGTCGACCGGCGCCTCCGTCCTCGCAACATCCCACCCAATGGCAATTACTCCGATACCTGGTTCGATGCACATGGAACTCTGTTTAGCGGCAGTGGCAGTTTTCCCTCCGGCCATTCCATCGCGGCGTTCGCCGTGGCTACGGTTTTTGCCGATCGCTACCGAAACCGTCGCTGGACGCCATGGGTTGCGTATGGGCTTGCCGGGCTAGTCGGTTTTTCGCGGATCACGTTGTCAGCGCATTTTCCCTCGGACGTCTTTGCCGGCGCCGCGTTTGGTTATGCGATCAGTCACTTCGTAGTTCTGCGCAATCGCTGAATTTACAGGGCTTATGTGTCTGACGGACGAAGAGTGAGCCTTACGCCTACCCTGGCTAAAGTCTCCAAACTTCTTGTCGATAAGTCTTATAGGGGAAAGGGAGACTTTCCAACGACGAATGCTATAAGCAATTCTTTGGTGCTGACAGCCGTGCCGGTTGAGCGCGCTCAATCAGCCCAATCGTCGCCGCCCGCCAGCAAGGTTTCTCCGTCCACAACGCAATCGGCTGACGCTCAAGGAGCGTATACAGTTCACATCAGCGATGCCGCTAAGGCGATGCAAGCGATGATGCAGGAAGCAACGGAAACCTCCTACCAGACCGCGCAAGAGGCGAGCCACGGAGATCTTCAAGCTAAGAGGCTTTTGGCGAAAGAAGAAGCGGCAAAGAAGTTGATGGGTTAGCCCGCTAGCCGCACTACGGTTCATCCTTGGAGAAAGCCTGCCAGCCAAGTCACACCTGCGAGCCTCTTCAGGAACACCTAATTCGCGTGGTGGCGATTTTGTCTACCATGGGTTCCAAAGCGGAGTCCCACGGGAGCGACTTTTCCAAGATTCCCTAACGGAAGATCGGTGCTTGTTTACCTTTTTTCGCCGGAGCGATCCGGCGGAGTTCGTCGGTGAAGTTTAAAACAAAGGTCAGGTGGTCTTCTCTGGACGGCGCTTGGGTCTGGTCCGCTGCTGTCAACAACACGGCGAGGCGTTTCCCGTCGGGGCTCACGTCCAAAGGGCGACCGCTACCCTGCAGAAATGGCACCGAGTTCGAGGTCCACGGCCGTGGCTTCTCCGGTTGGAGTCCGCCTCCCGATGCGGCGTAGGCTGCCACCATGATCCTGCTGCTGCTCACCTCTTCATAGAACAACTCCTTACCTTTCGGCGACCAACTCGGCCACAACCCCCCATTGGTAGAAATCTGCCACCTTCCCCCCGGGCCGGGGAAGGGCCGCACGTAAACCTCAAACCTGCCTGACTCATCGGACACGTAGGCGATCCAGCGCCCGTCGGGTGAGAACATAGGCTGGATTTCGTTGTTCGGCCCATTCAGGAACGCGAAAGGTTTGCCCGGTTTCCATCCCGCTGTATGACTGCCTTCCATCGGCAGGATCATGATGTCAAAAGCTGTTTGCGGGTTCGTTTCCGTAAAGGCAAGGAATTTTCCGGTAGGATGCCAGGAGGTGGGAACTTGGGGATTGTCGCCTTCGGTGAGGCGCTGCACCTCTCCGGTGCCATCCGCACGCTGCCAGTAGATGTTTTCGACACCCCGCTTGGTGCGGTCGGAGGCGAAGGCCAGGCGCTGCCCATCCGGGGTCGACACGGGTCTGGCGTTGTATCTATTGCCGAAAGTGAAACGCGATGTTGTGTCGCGCTGCTGTTCGTACACCCATATGCCTACGTCTCCGTTTGTATCCAATCCCGCCATGGCCAATCGCCGGCCGTCCGGTGACAAACGAAGCTCACCGTACTGTCCGCGTGCGTTCAGTAAGGGGGTCCTCTTTCCATCCGGAGTGATCCAGAATATGGCTGACTCCGAAACTGTGCTTTGACCGGGGAGGTAAAGCAGAGTTCCGGTTGAGGAAAACGAAAACTGCGCGCTCCCGTGAACCGGTTCACTTTTAACTCCCTCGATAGCGGGGACGGGTGCGCGAGTGGTTTCCAGCCGGTCCAGGTCAAACGGCGCGGCGAACAGCGTTCCATTGTGAAGAAAGACCAGATAGCCCCCAGGCAAGTAGCGTCCATATGTTCCGCCCCGCTGGACTATCTTTCGCTGGCCTGTACCGAGTGACTGCACCGCGATGTTCGCGTCGTTGAAATTGCCGCCGTGCGAATCCGTAAAGAGGACGGCCTTTCCTCCCGGCAGCAATTGCGGCCAGCGATGGGAGCGTTCTCCGGTAGATGAATCGATTTTGGTCAGTTCGGTAGGCGTGCCGCCCATGTCCGAAACACGGAAAAGCCCGGAGTGAAGCGTGGGCGCGAAAACGATATTGCCGTCCTCCCCCCAGTCGCCGCCTCGTCCGGTCGGCGCATCGCAGAGGGTAAGCACGGCCCCGCCCGCGACCGAGACTTTCTCCAGCTCGCCGCCGGCGAAAAAGCCGATCCACTGCCCGTCAGGCGAAAAGAAGGGAGCGTAAGCGTTCTCGGTACCGGCCAGAGGTGCTGCCTCGGCACGATCAAGCCGCCGGACGAAGAGTTGGGTGGGGCTGCCCGTGCTGGGGCGGGGAGTCACTAAGACTCCAGACATGTCATTACCGCCGCGCTCACCTTCAGGAGATCCAGCTTTATGTGGGCGTGCACCGAACGCCAGAGTGTTGCCGTCCGGGGACAACGCTGCGGCCGCGGCGAGGGTTGCATCGAGCGAGACATCGGAGCCGAGTTCCACGCTCAGGCGCAGCGGAGCGGCGGGCCGCGCTGCCGGCCGCAGGGCAATCCCCAACCACGTACCGAGGAGAGCGACAGCCAGGACTGCGGCAATGCCCCATTGCAGTGCCCGCCGCCACGGCGGGCGAGGCCCCAGCACGGCCACCTGCGAGGCTGTCTCATCTTGTGGGGTCTGCGGATGAGCGATCAGACCTGCGATCACGATCCGCGCCTCGCCTATCGCTTGCAGGCGCTGCTTTGGGTCCTTGGTGAGGCTGCGTCGTAGGAGACTAATGACTTCCGCCGGAAAGTGGCTGGGAAGCGACTTCCAGTCGGGCTCGCCCATGATCACCGCGGCCAACGTGTGGGAAACGTCCTCACCGGCGAAGGCCCGTTTGCCGCTCAGCATCTCGAAAAGCATGGCGCCGAACGACCAGATATCCGAGCGCCGATCTACCGTCTTGCCCCGGGCCTGCTCTGGACTCATGTACGCCGCGGTGCCCAGGATTATGCCGGCGTGCGTCGCCATCGCGCTGATGGTCGGAGAGGTGTTGATGCTGCCCACTGTGGGGCTGTCCTCCAACGCTTTGGCTAAACCGAAATCGAGGATCTTGACCGCGCCGTCCGGCCTCACCTTGATGTTGGCAGGTTTGAGGTCGCGATGGATGATTCCGCGCTCGTGCGCGTATTCGAGCCCCTCAGCAATTTGCTTGGCGATATGCAGGGATTCGTCAAGCTGTAGGCGCGGCCCGCGTGCCTCCCCATTGTCCTCGGACCCGCAGACTCTTTCCGCCAGCGTCGGTCCCTCGACCAGTTCCATCACCAGGGCGCAGGTACCGCCGGACTCCTCGAGGCCGTGGATCGTAGCGATGTTGGGGTGATTTAGCGAGGCCAGCAATTGCGCTTCGCGCTGGAATCTTGCCATGAGAGCGGCATCTTGGGCCAGGGCTTCCGGCAGGACTTTCAGCGCCACGTCGCGTCCGAGCTTGGTATCGTGCGCTCGATACACTTCTCCCATGCCGCCCGTGCCGAGCAGCAAGAGGACTTCGTGGGAACCCAATTTAGTGCCCAAACTGAGGACCATCGGTCCAGTTCAATATACACGAGCCGCCGGACAAACGTAGAACCCGTTGCAACGAGGCACTAGTATTACTATGTTAAGTAGTGTCCTCAAAGACTCGATTGAACTTCGTTCCGCAGAAGGGACAGAGTCCGCTCCATCTCACCAGCCAAGGCTG
>Ga0116217_10004703_pt1 | contig 12125 bp, 11 predicted proteins | sample Sb_taG_6_FD_89697 | JGI IMG/M metagenome (GOLD analysis project Ga0116217, IMG submission 89697) | Peat soil microbial communities from Weissenstadt, Germany - Sb_50d_4_PS metaG | ecosystem: Environmental > Terrestrial > Soil > Wetlands > Peat | place: Germany: Weissenstadt | collected 2010-09-21 | reverse complement strand
TCGAAGCCTGGGAGGCGGATCGCTGGGGCAACCTGACCTACAAGTCCTCGGCGCGTAACTTCAACCCGGTCATGGCGACCGCCGCCACGTTGACCATCGCGCAGGCTCAGCACATCGTGCCGCTGGGCGATCTCGATCCGGAACGGATCCATACGCCCGGTATTTATGTCGACCGCGTGTTGCACTTACCCTACGGCGAGCCGACGGTGACGTGAGGAGCGCCTGTGAACGTGAAGGCAAAGCTTGGCCGATTGGCCGCCTGTAAGCCCTGGACGCGCGAAGAGATCGCCGCGCACGCCGCGGCCGACATTCCGGAAGGCTTTTATGTGAATCTCGGCATCGGCATTCCGGTGCTGGTGGCGAACTACATCCCGCCGGAGCGCGAGGTCGTGATCCAATCGGAGAACGGCATCCTCGGCATGGGCCCGGAGCCGCCGCCGGACAAGATCAATCGCTGGCTGATCAACGCCAGCAAGAGATACGTCACGCTTGTTCCCGGCGGCTCGTATGTGCACCACGCCGACAGTTTCGCGATGATCCGCGGCGGCCATCTCGACCTCTGCGTGCTCGGCGCTTTCCAGGTCGCGGTCAACGGCGACTTCGCCAACTGGTCGAAGTCTGCGACCGATATGCCGTCCGTCGGCGGCGCCATGGATCTCGCGGTCGGCGCCAAGCGCGTTTGGCTCGTGATGGATCACATTACCAAGGACGGCGAGAGCAAATTGATGCGCCGCTGCTCCTATCCGCTCACCGCCGTCGGGGTGGCGACACGCGTCTACAGCAATCTCGCGGTGCTCGATGTCACCGGCGATGCTTTCGCCGTGCGCGAGATGGCGCCGGGACTGACCTTCGAAGCGTTGCAGGACCTGACCGACGCGCCGCTGAAATTGGCGGAATAGGAAACGCTATCTCCCCGGAGGGGGACGGTAATTTCATCAGAGTTTACGTATCGCAGAGTTACTGCGCCGCCGCCGGCGCAGGTTTGGCCGCCGCGTCCGCTTTCTGCGGCTTTTTCTTCGGCTTTTCACCGGGCTTCGTTTCCAAGCCGGGCGGCGGACTTGCTGCCAGCGACGAGGACGACGTCGGCGTCCAGTGAACGACAGGCCGGGTTTTTCCGCCGTCCGTCTTTGCCACTGCGCCTTTCGCCTGCGGAGCCTTCGCCGGCTTCTCGCCGGCCGCCTTCTCGTCGGCATTGCTTTCGCCGGCCGGCTTTGCTGCTAACGTTCGCGCGCCTTTCTTTTTGCGGTGCGGAGCGGGCTCTTCCACGCTGAGCCTTGCAAGCTGATCCGGCGTGCGCGTCGGTCCGGTATAAACCACGGTCGGCGTGATCGCGCCGAAATCCGAGAGCAGCGCCGCGCCTTTCGGCGTCGGTGCGCGCAAACTCGAAAGGAGCGCCGAGAACGGCGTGTCGACACCGGCGGCATTCTCGCCGCCGGCATCGGCGTCTTCGTCTTCCGCCGCCGGCCGCTTGCGATGGGGGCCGCAAACCTGATCGTGCAGGTTGGGCGGGTCGGCATTGATTGGCGTGAGATTGTCGACCGTGCCGAGCGCCGGCGTCAGCCACGACAGCGGGTTCTGCGTGAAGCCGCCTTCGAGAAGTTCCGCGGCCTTCACCGCGCGCGCGCCGCCCGAGGGCGAGCCGAGCACCACGGCAATCAGCTGCCGGCCGTTGCGCGTCGCCGTGGCGACGAGATTGAATCCCGAGGCGCAGATGAAGCCGGTCTTCATGCCGTCGGCGCCCGGATAGCGGCCCAGCAAGGTGTTGTAATTGCGCACGACGCGGCCGCCGAATTTGATCGCCGGAATGTGCCAGTAGAAATTATATTCCGGGAAGTCCTTGATCAGCGCGCGCGCAAGGATCGCCATATCCCGCGCCGATACGACCTGCCCGTCGGCCGGCAACCCGTTGGGATTGACAAAATTCGATTGCGACATGCCGAGGCGGTGCGCGGTCTTGGTCATGTCCTCGGCGAAATTCTCGATCGAGCCGTCGACGCCTTCGGCCAGCAGCACGGCCATGTCGTTAGCCGATTTCACCATCATCATCTTGAGCGCATTGTCGACCGTGACCTGGGTGCCGACCGCGTAGCCCATTTTGGTTGGCGACTGCGCCACCGCATTGCGCGACACCGTGAACAGCGTGTCGAAAGTGATGCGGCCCTGCTTCACCGCTTGCAGCGTGGTGTAGAGCGTCATCAGCTTGGTGGTCGAAGCCGGATACCAGGGATAGGTCGCATTCTCCGCGCGCAGCACTTTGCCGGTATCGGCCTCGACGAGAATCGAGGCGCCGGCCCGAGCGGGCGTTGCGATCAGGTTTGCGGCAAAGGCAGAACCGAGCGCGATGCAGAGCGCCAACGCCCGAAAAGACTTGATATGCTGCACGTGTCGCGGTCCGTTCCGTTGGCCGGCCCTTCGGAGGTCATCGAGCTGGCCGCTGGGGGAGCGAGCCTGAGTGACCGAATAAGGCCGCGATGGGTTCACGAAAGGTTCCCGAAGCGGAGATGGCGCACTATCTAAACCAAAGGCACGCTCGAAGGCAAAGCGAAATCCCGCTAGTGTCCCATTCCGAAGTTCGCTCAAGCTCGCGGCACGCTCTTATGCGAGCTTCGGAATCGTGGGGACAATTTCACATTCACCGCCACTTCGGCTAAATCAACGTAAAGCCCAAGCATAACAGCCAAGTCAAAAAGCCAAGTCAAAAAGCCAGGTAAAAAGGCCGAGTAAAAACGTCCGAAATTCGGCAAGGAGAGCAATCATGACCGCCTGCATCGTAGGTTGGGCACATACCCCCTTCGGCAAGCTCGCCGGTGAGAGCGTCGAGAGTCTGATCGTGAAAGTCGCGGGCGACGCGCTGGCCGACGCCGGGATCGCAGCGAAGGACGTCGACGAGATCGTGCTGGGCCACTTCAATGCGGGCTTTTCGCCGCAGGATTTTACCGCTTCGCTGGTGCTGCAGGCGTCGCCCGATCTGCGTTTCAAGCGCGCGACGCGGGTGGAGAATGCCTGCGCGACCGGCTCAGCCGCCGTTCATCAGGGATTGAAATCGATCGCCGCGCGCTCAGCACGCATCGTGCTGGTCGTCGGCGTCGAGCAGATGACGACCACGCCGGGTGCGGAGATCGGGCGCAATCTTCTGAAGGCATCGTATGTGCGCGAAGAAGCCGACATCGACGGCGGCTTCGCCGGCATTTTCGGCAAGATCGCGAGTCTTTACTTCCAGCGCTGGGGCGATCAGTCGGACGCGCTCGCCCGCATTGCGGCGAAGAATCACAAGAATGGCGTCGATAATCCCTATGCGCAGATGCGCAAGGATTTCGGCTATGATTTCTGCCGCCAGGAAAGCGAGAAGAACCCGCGCGTCGCCGGTCCGCTCAAGCGCACCGATTGCTCGCTCGTCTCCGACGGCGCGGCCGCCGTGGTGCTGACCGACGTCGACACCGCCTTGACGATGAACAAGGCGATCGTGTTCCGCGCCGCCGAGCATGTGCAGGATTTCCTGCCGATGTCGCGCCGCGACATCCTCAAATTCGAGGGCCCGGCGTTGGCCTGGCGGCGCGCCTTGGAGCAAGCCGGCGTCACGCTGTCCGACATGTCGTTCGCGGAAGTGCACGACTGTTTCACCATCGCCGAACTGTTGGTGTACGAGGCGATCGGGCTCGCGCCGGAAGGACAGGGCGCGCGGGTGATCGCCGAAGGCATCGTCGATAAGAACGGCAAGCTGCCGATCAATCCGTCCGGCGGGCTGAAAGCCAAGGGCCATCCGATCGGCGCCACCGGCGTCTCGATGCACGCCATCACTTCGATGCAGCTCACCGGCACCGCCGGCGACATGCAAATCAAGGACGTGAAGCTCGGCGGCATTTTCAATATGGGCGGCGCGGCGGTCGCCAATTACGTGAGCATTCTTGAGCGGCTGCGGTGAATGCGTAGCTTGTAGACTGGGTTGAGCGCAGCGAAACCCGGGAGCGGCGTGCGGGCTTCTTCGTCATTCCCGGATTTCGCTCCGCTCAATCCGGGCCACTCTTCTACGTTTCCACCAGCGGTCCTTCCTTCGCCACCGCGGGTGTAGCAGTTTCCGCAGCCCCAAACTGCGCCTTGACCAGTTCGGCAAAGAAGCCGCCCTTCCGCACGAGTTCGTCGTAAGTTCCGGTCTCGACGATCCGGCCGTTATCGAACACCAGGATGCGCGTGGCGTTGCGGACGGTCGCGAGCCGATGCGCGATGACGAACGTGGTACGGCCTTTCATGACCTCGTCGAGCGCCGTGGTGACGCGCGCCTCGGTCACCGGATCGAGCGCGCTGGTCGCTTCGTCGAGAATGAGGATCGGCGGATCTTTCAACAGCGCGCGGGCAATGGCGAGACGCTGGCGCTCGCCGCCCGATAGAAGCCGCCCGCGCTCGCCGATCGGCGCGTCGAGCCCGTCGGGATTGCGCTCGATAAAGTCGAGTGCCTGCGCGCGGGCGGCCGCCGCGCGCATGTCCGCTTCGGTGGCGTCCGCTTTGCCGACCCGCAAGTTCTCCGCGATCGAGCGGTTGAACAAAAGCGTCTCCTGAAAGACGACGCCGATATTGCGGCGGAGCCCGGTGAGCGTGAGCGCGCGGATATCCATGCCGTCGACGCTGATCACGCCCGCCTGCGGATCGAAGGTGCGGTGCAGGAGCGCCAGCGCCGTCGATTTGCCGCTGCCGGTCGGACCGACCAGAGCGACGCGGTCGCCCGGCAAAGCGGTCAAGCTCAGATCGGCGACGGCGGCGCGTTTGCCGTCATAAGAGAATGAGACATCATTGAATTCCACCAGCCCGCGCAGCCGGCCAGGATCCACCGCATCGGGCCGATCGCGCACCGCCGGCACGGTGTCGAGCACCGCAAAGAACTCGGCGAGCTTGGGCGCGTCCATGAACAGGCGGTTGGCGAAGCCGACCACCTGTTCGAGCCGGCCGATCAGCAGCGCGGCAATCGCCATGAAGCTGACGATGGCGCCGACGGAGGCAAGCCCTACCAGCTTCAAGTAAGTTCCGACCAGCAGGATCGCCAGCAGCGTGAAGGTGGTCGCGGTGCGGGTGAGCACGGCTGCAATCGCCCACCAGGACAGCACCGGCATTTGCGCGCGCAGGAGCGAGTTCACCAGCCCCTGGAGCGCGGAGACTTCCAGTTCGATGCGGGCGAAGCTTTGCACCACGGCGACATTGCCGAGCGTATCGGCGGCGGTTTCGGCAAGATCGGAATAATGCCGCTCGACCGCGCGCTGCATCGCTTCCGCCCGGCGCATCACGATCACCGTCAGAATCGTAAACGCCACGCAGAGCGCCAGAAGCGGCAGCGCCAGCCGCCAGTTCAGCACCAGAGTGGTCGGCAGCAGCACGACGATGAAGACGAAAGCGGCGAAATGCTCGCGGAAGAACTGCACCCACAGCCACCACAGCGTATCGGTGCCGGTGAGCATGATCTTGAGCTGCCGGCCCGAATGCGCGCCGGCGTGGTAGGCGAGCGGCAGCTGCAGCACGTGCTCGAAAAAGTCGGCCAGCACCAGGTTGCGGCGGCGATGGGCAAGCCGGTCGGCGAACCATGCGACCAAGGTCGCAGCGACGATGATGAACAAACCGAAAGCGACCCAGGCGCCGATCAGCGGCGCCAATACCCGTGCCGCGGGCCAAAGGCCGGCCGGCAACGGACCGGACAAGGCGTCGATGATATGGCCGAACAGCACCGGTTCGACGAACTGCGCGACCGCGAGCGCGATATTGGCAAGCGCCAGCGCGCCGGCGAGCCGCGCCTCCGGCGCCAGCAAGTCGAGCACGCGAAAATAGATGCGCAGAAACCGCATATTCGGGCACGAGGTTAGGGCCGAACGTCGGAAGCCTTACCGCGGCGCGCTGCCTGCCCCGGCCCATCGAAGCCGCCGCGGACTGATCAGCGTCGCCATTGTCGGTTTACGCCATGCGGCGCGTGATGTCAGCAGAGCTCACGCAAGCCCGTGCGCAGCATATCCGGGCTGGCGCTCCGCAGCAGCCGCTCGGCCTGCGCGTGCGCGCGTTTCCAGATCGGCGCCGCGGCGGCGAGCAGCGCGTGTCCCGCCGGCGTGAGGATGAGGCGGCGGCTGCGTTTGTCGTCCCGATCGACTTTCACTTTGACCAGACCGCGGCGTTCCAGCGGCTTGAGATTGGCCGTGAGCGTCGTGCGGTCGAGCGCGAGCAAATTCGCGACTGTTCCGATGGTCGGCGGCTCGGTGCGATTGAGCGCTGTCAGCAGCGAAAACTGGCCCTGCGTCAGTCCAACGGGGCGCAGCGCCTCGTCGAAACGCCGCGCCAGCGCGCGCGCGGCCCTCTGCACATGCAGGCAGAGACAGTGGTCGCGCACATGATGGGTGAAGGCGAAGGACGCTTCATCGCGATTGAAGGTGACGCGATTTGACATACGCTAATTATGTTGATATCAACCCTTTTGTCAAGCGGGGACCCGCTCGCGACCCTCCAACAACACAGCCTCAAGCCAAGGAGATCTGCATGCAGGTGCAACCATATCTGAACTTCGACGGCCGCTGCGATGAAGCGCTGGAATTCTACAAGAAGGCGATCGGCGCCAAGGTCGGGATGCTGATGCGCTGGAAGGACAGCCCGGACAAGTCGATGTGCACGCCGGGAAACGCCGACAAGGTCATGCACTCGCAGTTCCAGATCGGCGACACGACGATCATGGCTTCCGACGGCCGCAATAGCGGCAACCCGAATTTTCAAGGCATCATGCTGTCGATTGCGGCCCAAAGCGAAGCCGAGGTCGACAAGCTGTTCAACGGCCTGGCCGAGGGCGGCCAGGTGACGATGCCGCTGGGCAAGACTTTTTTCTCGCCCAAATTCGGCATGGTCGCCGATAAATTCGGTGTCGGCTGGATGGTGCTTGTGGCAAACTAAGTCCAGGTGTCACATCGTGGGGGGCGGAAATGACGAGTGCCGGGGGTGTGGATTTTGCCATTTTCCGGGTGCTCAACGCCCCACGCGAGCGTGTCTGGCGGGCACTGACCGAACCGGAACAGATGAAAGAATGGTGGACGCCCCCGACCTTCACCATGATCGCCATGAACATGGACTTTCGTCCCGGCGGCTTCTTCCACATGGGGATGCGCTCCGGCGAAGGTTACAAGATGTGGGGCAAGTTCGTCTATCAGGAGATCGCCCCCCCGGAGCGGATCGTTTTCGTCAATTCGTTCTCCAACCAGGCCGGCGAGATCACGCGCCATCCGATCGTGCCGACCTGGCCGCGCGAAACCAAAGTCACTGTCACGCTCGAGGAAGAGCCGGGCGGCAAAACCAAGCTCAATATCCGCTGGTCGCCGCATAACGCGACCGAGGAGGAGCAGAAGACGTTCGACGTTTCCCATGTCGGCATGAAGGCGACCTGGGGCGGCACGTTCGATCGGCTGGCTGCCTATCTGGAGCGGACGGCATAGAGCACGATCCGGAAAAGGCCTGCCCCGGATTTGATCCGAGGTGGGAGCCGGCTTTCCGAAAAGATCATGCTCAATGAGCAAGCTGGAGCGGCAATCGATTCGAATTGAAGCGATTGCGTTGCAACGCCGCCGCGCTGCCTCGCCAAAGCAAGGGAAGCAAATGCCGACGTTCAAACGGAAGATCACCCCTTTTCTGTGGTTCGACACCCAAGCCGAGGAAGCGGCCAAATTTTACACCGCGATATTCGACAATTCCCGGATCAAGCGGATCAACCGCTACGGCAAAGCCGGGCATGAGACGCACGGCAAGGAAGCCGGCTCGGTCATGACGGTGGAGTTTGAGATCGAAGGGCAGCCCTTCGTCGCGCTCAACGGCGGCCCGCATTTCAAATTCAGCGAGGCGGTTTCCTTCCAGGTCACGTGCGAGACGCAGGGCGAGATCGACTATTTCTGGAGCAGGCTATCGGAAGGCGGCGAAGAGGGACCGTGCGGCTGGCTTAAGGACAGATACGGCCTCTCCTGGCAGGTCGTGCCGGCCGTGCTGCCGCAGCTACTGATGGACAGCGACAAGGCGAAATCGGAGCGCGCCATGAGCGCGCTGATGCAGATGAAAAAGTTCGATATCGGCGCGCTGCAGCGCGCCCACGCCGGCGCGGAATAGCCTGTCAAGCCCGACCATAGCGGTTCGAAGAACGGCCTCGCGGAGCCTGTCAACGGGGCCGGCCACTTCGGGCCGGCCCCGTTGGCTGGCTATGGGCCGGGCATCCACGACTTGAGAGCGAAACCAAAGACGCAGATGGCCGGGACAAGCCCGGCCCTGACGCGCTTGACAAAAGTCGGCTGGCGACGTATTTAACCGATCAGTTATTTAACCGGACCGTTAAATGAATCTCGACGCCACCTTCGCCGCCCTGGCCGATCCCACTCGTCGCGCCATCCTGGCACGGCTCGCCCGCGGCGAAACGACGGTGCAGGACCTGGCGGAACCGTTCGCCATGAGCCTTCCCGCCATCTCCAAGCATCTGAAAGTGTTGGAGCGCGCCGGCCTGATCTCGCGTTCACGCGAAGCGCAGTGGCGGCCCTGCCGCATCGAGCCGCGCGCCCTCAAGGATGTCGACGACTGGCTCGACCATTATCGCCGCTTCTACGATGAAAGTTTCGATCGCCTCGATAGTTATCTGAAGACGCTGCAGGCCAAAGACCTCACCAAGGGAACCAAGGGCAGGAAGAAGGAGAGCAGACATGGCAAGGACAGACTTGGCAACGACAGACCTGGCAACGACAGACCTGGCAACGACAGACCTGGCAACGACAGACCTGGCCGCAAGCAGTAGCCTCGACCTCGAGAGCGATCCGCGCTCGCTCATCGGCGTGCGCGAATTCGATGCGCCACGCGATCTGGTCTTTGCGGCGTGGACCGACCCCGAACACCTTGCGCGACCGAACGGCTTCACCACCACGACCATGAGCTTCGATCTGCGGCCGGGCGGCGTATGGCGCTTCGTCATGCATGGCCCGGACGGCCGCGATTATCAGAACCGCATCACTTTCGACGAGGTCGCGCCGCCCGAACGCATCGTCTATCGCCACGGCGGCGGCGAGGATGTCGAGCCGGTGCAGTTCCGGCAGACCGTCATCTTCGAAGATCTCGGCGGCACAACGCGCATGACCTGGCGCGGCGATTTTCCGTCTGCGGCCGAACGCGACCGCGTCATCAGGGAATACGGCGCCGCTGCCGGCCTGATGCAGACGATGGAGCGGCTCGGCGCATATGTTTCGGCAAGCCTTGCATCGCGCGCCGCGAATGCGAACTGACGGGGAGTATTCACGGTGCTGGAAACCGAGGCCCAGGACTTCGTCATTATCCGCATGTTCGATGCGCCGCGCGAACTGGTTTGGAAATGCTTCACCGAGCCCGATCGCATGAAGGAGTGGTGGGGCCCCAAAGGCTCGACCATCGTGGCGTCCAACATGGACTTGCGCGTTGGCGGCACCTATCACGGCGCCATGCGCGATCCGGAGGGCCGCGTCATGTGGGCTAAATTCGTCTACCGCGAGATCGCGCCGCCCGAGCGCCTGGTCTGGGAGCACTCGTTTTCAGATGAAGCGGGCGGCCTCACGCGGCATCCCTTGAGCCCGACATGGCCGCTCAAGCTGCTGACGAGAGTCACATTAAAGGAAGCGGCCGGCGGCAAGACCAAGCTCACGCTGCGCTGGGCGCCGCTCGATGCCAGTGAAGAAGAACGGAAGACCTTCGACGTGGCGCACAACAGCATGCAGGTCGGCTGGACCGGCACCTTCGATCAGCTTGCGGCCTATCTCGGCCGCGTCGCGCCTCCGGGAGCAGGAAAACAAGCATGACATCCGACGTCCAAACAAAGTTGCCGGATTTGTTCTCGGCACTTTGACGGGCGGACAGGCCGGTGCCTGCCACGACGGCGCATAAAGCTGCCTAAAGACGTAGTGCCCAGAGCATGATCCGGAGTTTGTTGAAAAGCGACGAAGAATGAAATTTAGTTTATTAAAATAAGCGAAGGATGCGGACGATTTCGCGCCGCGATTATTTCATCCGGCCCGCTTCGCCCTCTTCGCTCGCGGGCAGCAAAGAGATGCAGAAGATAATGACGCTGCTCAGCGGGACGCCGCTTCGCTTGCACCAAGCTTCGCCTCGGCGGATGGAACGACGGGTCGAAGCCCGCGGCGGCCTTGTCGTTCGCCTTGCAGCGACGAACGAGCGACGTCTGCTTGATGGCGCTTTTTGCCTGGCAAATACCCGGTACGGCAAGGCCGGGAGATTTGCGCACGATGATGGCGTAAGATGGCTTGTCACGATGAACGCGGCCTTGATCGGCGTGAGCCGGCGATGAACAACTTTGCTGCAAGTCTTCCGCCATCCGGTCTTCAGCCATGTGGTCTGCCGCCATCCGGTCCGCCGCCATTCCGGGCGCCGTTTGCGCCGCCCGACGAGGACTTGGCGGCCGGCTTTTTGGCCGACGCCGCGCGCGAGCCCGCCGCCGAACAGCGCATCGATGCACGCGCGCGGCGGCTGGTCGAAGCGATCCGCGCCAAAGCCGGCGGTCTCGGCGGGATCGAAGATTTTCTGCACGCCTATTCGCTTTCGACCAAAGAGGGCCTGGCGCTGATGGTGTTGGCCGAGGCGCTGCTGCGCGTACCCGATGCGGCGACCGCCGATCGCCTGATCGAAGACAAGCTCGCCGCCGGCCGCTGGCTCGACGGTGACGTCAAATCCACGGCGCTGTTGGTTTCCGCTTCCGCCTGGACGCTCGGCATCGCGGCGCGCATCATCCATCCGGGCGAAACGCCGGAGACGATCCTCGACACGATCGTCCGGCGGCTGGGGCTGCCGGCGCTGCGCACGGCCACACGCCAGGCCATGCGGCTGATCGGCTCGCATTTCGTGCTCGGCCAGACCATCGAGGAAGCGCTGGCGCGCGCCCGGCATCACCCCGAAGTCCGCTACTCATTCGACATGCTGGGTGAAGGCGCGCGCACCGCCGATGACGCCGACAGCTATTTCGATGCTTATGCCAACGCCATCGCGGCCATCGGCGCGAGCGCCGGCAACGCGGTATGGCCGGCGCGTCCGGGAATTTCCGTCAAGCTCACGGCTTTGCATCCGCGTTTCGAGGCGATCTCGCGCGAACGGGTTATGGCGGAAGTGCCGCCGCGCGTGATCGCGCTCGCACGCATGGCGAAGGCGCATAAGCTTTCCTTCACCATCGACGCCGAAGAAGCGGACCGGCTGGAATTGTCGCTCAACGTCATCGGCGCCGTGCTCGGCGAGCCGTCGCTGCGCGGCTTCGAGGGCTTCGGGCTTGCCGTGCAGGCTTATCAGAAGCGCGCCTTGGCGGTGGTCGGCTGGGTCGAAGAGGCGGCCGCCGCGTTCGGCAGCCGGCTGACTGTCCGGCTGGTCAAGGGCGCTTACTGGGACACCGAGATCAAACGCGCGCAGGAGCGCGGCCTGCCCGACTATCCGGTCTTTACGCGCAAGGCCATGACCGATCTTTGCTACATGGCCTGCGCGAAGAGGCTCATCGCCGCGCGCGAACGTATCTTTCCGCAATTCGCCACCCACAACGCGCTGACGGTCGCCAGCATCATCGAGGATGCCGGCGGCGTCGAAGGCTACGAGTTTCAGCGTCTGCACGGCATGGGCGAGGCGCTTTATGAATCGCTGTTGACGGAACTGCCGGAAGCCGCGTGCCGCATCTATGCGCCGGTCGGCGGCCATCGCGATCTCCTCGCCTATCTGGTGCGGCGGCTGTTGGAAAACGGCGCCAATTCCTCGTTCGTCTCGGTCGCCGCCGATCCGAGCGTGCCGATCGAGGACATTCTGCGCCGACCGCAAAGCGCGATCGCGAATGCGCGCGGCGCGCGCAACAAAAACATCCCGCTGCCGCGCAATCTCTACCGTTCCGAGCGGCAAAATTCCGCCGGCATCGAGTTCGGCGAGCGGTCGAGCCTCGAAGCGTTGCTTGCCGAAATCCGCGCCGGCGCGACACAAGCGGCCGACGCCGCGCCTCTGGTCGACGGCATTGCGCTTGCCGGCATCGAACGCGCGGTGACCTCGCCTATCGACGGCCGCACCATAGCCGTGGTGCGCGAGAGCGACGAGGCGATCGTGCGCACCGCGATGGCGGCGGCGGAAGCGGGATTCCC